>Ga0209725_1000679_pt1 | contig 20271 bp, 20 predicted proteins | sample I18A1metaG_FD_184145 | JGI IMG/M metagenome (GOLD analysis project Ga0209725, IMG submission 184145) | Lake sediment bacterial and archeal communities from Gulf of Boni, Indonesia to study Microbial Dark Matter (Phase II) - ​I18A1 metaG... | ecosystem: Environmental > Aquatic > Freshwater > Lake... | reverse complement strand
TCTAGATTCATCCCTTCTCGGGATAGTCAACGTTACGAAAGGCCTCTTGGAGAAAGGTAAGGTCATCCTCAATTCTCCCAAACGCCCAGCAGAGATGGCATCAAGACTTTCACTGGATCAAGATCAGGTTCGTACGATAGATGCCACACACTTGGCGATGGAGATAGCTGGCCGGCCGATCGTCAATACCGCGATGCTCGGTGCGCTGGCCAGGGTCGCGCGGCTTGCCTCTCTAACCTCGATAGAGAGTGCGATCAAAGAACGGTTTGCGGGAAGTCTCGCTGAGAAGAACGTCGAGCTCATACGGCGTGTTTACGAGATGGTGGAATAGGGTATGAGTGCAGACGAAGAGAAGCCTGGATGGACCTCGCTTCCCATGGGCGCGGTGCTCGTTACCCCCGGGTCGGCAGAACGAAACAAGACTGGAACGTGGCGGCTCAAGCGCCCGGTCTTGGATGCGAAGAAGTGCACGAACTGTCTGATTTGCTGGATCTACTGTCCAGACGCGGCAATCATGCGAGGGGCGAAGACGGTTGAGTTCAGCTATGATTACTGCAAGGGATGCGGAATCTGTGCGAATGAGTGTCCGCTGAAGGCTATTGCTATGACAGAGGAGACCTGAGTTGGCAAAGACGATTTCACAGAAGATCATCGGCATGAATGGTGACGAGGCGGTCGCGTTCGCAGCCAAACAAGCCAAAGTTGATGTTGTCTCGGCCTACCCAATCACTCCCCAAACCATCATAGTTGAAAGATTCAGCGACTACGTGGCGAACGGAGAGGTCGACACGCAGTTTGTCTGTGTCGAGTCGGAACACTCAGCGCTTTCTGCGTGCGTCGGATCGAGCTTGGTAGGGTCACGGGTCTTCACCGCGACGTCAAGTCAAGGTTTAGCCCTGATGCACGAAGTGCTCTATCTTGCGTCAGGTTTGCGTACCCCAATTGTTATGGCGGTAGCCAACAGGGCCCTTTCGGCGCCGATCAACATTCACAACGATCACTCCGACATGATGGGCTCCAGGGATTGCGGGTGGATCCAGGTATACGCGGAGAACGCGCAAGAAGCCTACGACTGGACTCTTCAAGCTTTCAAGATCGCCGAAGATCCCAAGGTCTCGCTGCCCGTGACTGTGAACCTGGACGGATTCACAATCTCACATGCGATGGAAGGTGTGGCGGTCCTAGGGGACTACGAGGCAGACCAGCTAGTCGGGAAGAGGCACGCGACATACACGCTGGACACGGCCAATCCAATGACGTTTGGAGCGCTAACGCTTCCTGACTACTACTCGGAGTTCAAGCGTCAGCAAGTCGAAGCGATGAACAACTCTCCCCCGGTCATAGCCGCAGTGACGGACGAGTTCAAGAAGATCTCGGGCAGAGAATACTCGGCTATTTCAGCCTTCAACATCAAAGACGCCGACGCCGTGGTCATGTGCCTCGGAAGCATCGCTGGCACAGCGCGCACCGTTGCCTCAAGACTGCGAATGCAAGGGAAACGTGTAGGCGTCATCAAGATCTGGCAGTACAGACCCTTCCCGACCAAGGAAGTTGCGGAGCTCCTGTCGAACGTGAAGTGTCTAGGCGTCATCGATCGCGCTGTATCGTTCGGGGCGCCGTACGGCGCGCTATGCAGTGATGTCGCATCAACGAAAGTCTTGACAGGAATTCGGACCAAACTCTTCAATGTCGTCTGTGGGCTGGGTGGCAGAGACGTGAAGCCGTCAGATATTGAGGGCATCTTCAACAGGGCGCTCAGGTACGCGGCAGGAGAACCCGTCGACGAGCCGTTCTCGCTCGTTGGGGTGAGAGACTAATGGTTGCTTTGAAGGAGCTTCCAACCCGAGAACTCTTCGGGCCTGGCCACAGACTGTGCACTGGATGCGGGCCCGCGACGACAGCCCGCATCACAATGAAGGCCCTAGAGAAGCCCGCGATCATCGTAAACGCTACTGGTTGTCTCGAAGTCGCGAGCACGATCTACCCGGAAACGGCTTGGAAGGTACCTTGGGTTCACACACTCTTCGAGAATACCGCTGCAGTCGCATCGGGCATCGAGGCGTCTCTTCGAAAGCAGGGAAAGGCTGACGAGGCCGACATAGTCGTCTTCGCTGGAGACGGTGGGACTTTTGACATCGGACTCCAAGCATTATCAGGCGCTCTAGAGAGAAAGCATGACTTCACGTACATCTGCTACGACAACGAGGCCTACATGAACACAGGAATACAGAGGTCCGGCGCAACACCCTACGGAGCCTTTACGACGACAACGCCAGCTGGCTCGAAGATTCACGGGAAGACAGATGCGAAGAAGGACCTGATCGGCATCTGCGTTGCTCACGGAGTCGAATATGCTGCTACAGCGTCAGTAGCCTACTGGAACGACTACATTACGAAAGTTCGACGAGGTGCGGCAGTCAAGGGGCCGACGGTGATACATGTCCTGGCGCCGTGCCCGCTCGGGTGGAGGTTCGAAAGTAGCGATACGATGAAACTTGCCAAGCTTGCTGTTCAAACAAGGTACTTCCCTCTGTACGAGGTCGAGCAGGGAAGGTACAAGCTCAGCATGAAAGTTCCAAAACCGGTTCCTCTAGAGGAATTCCTCAAACCTCAAGGGAGATTCCGACACTTGTTCGCTCCTGAGTCTGCGCAGGATCTTGAGGAACTGAAGAAGCAAGTCGAGGGCAACTGGAACAGGATAACCCAGCTTTGCGGTGAAACGGGAGTACAGACACAGTAGTCTTCAAGCTAGTCTGCTGGTTCGTCGAAGCGCTTAACGATTATATCCAGTTCATCTGTAGTAGGGACGCTTGAAGCTGAATCCGATGCGAGCAAGAAGAATCATAGCAGTCGCGGTGCTGCTCCTTGTCGCGTTCCTCATAGTATGCCCCCCGCTCGCAAACGGTGGCGTGAAGGTAACCTTGTCTTCATCCCCTCCGGTTGGTGTAGAACACCTGTATGTTACCATCAGAGAGATCAGCGTGCATAGAGCCGATACGCGCGAACCTGAAGGTTGGTTCGTGATGACCAATCAATCCAGGCAGATAGATCTTTCAGCAGTCAACTCCAGCCAGACCGTAGGCCTAGGCTCAGCTTCACTTGGCCAGTACGACATGATAAGAGTGAGAGTAACAAACGCAACCGCGATCCTGAACAATACCTCTAAGCGAGTTCAGCTGCCGTCCAGTGTGTTCACGGTTCCGTTCTCCTTCCTGGTGCGACTTGGAGTGCAAACTGTCATCATGCTCAAGGTTGCTCCAGAGCTTGAGGAGACCCCAGAGGCCATGAGCTTGAGATTATCATTCACAGCAGTCCCGATGGCCTCCGCAGCCTGACTTTTCGTGAATCGTAACATAGAAAACAAGGATCGAACGCTTCTCGAAGCTAGGCCAGGGGATGGCGTTGGGCATACAGGGAAGAGAGAAGATCGTTGAGCTTGTGAACTCATTCAAGTGCATTCACCCGTTTGACTTCAACCTTCTAGACGGTGACGGCTACGTTCTCACAGTCAGAGACGAGACGACTCTGCACTACTTAGAGCACAAGAATCTGATTTCTCACGAGGTGGTCTTCACCCCGCCGAGCTACGTCGCGCACCTCACTGCCAAGAGTCGATACGGAAGAATGGGGCTGTCATTCTTGAACGCTGCAAAGGTCCATAGCGGCTTCGTCGGCAGGCTCGCTCTCGAGCTTGTCAACCTGAGCAACGATCGCCAGCCTATAACCATCAAGCGCGGCGACCCACTCATGCACATCGAGTTCATCACAAGAGACGGAGAACCCTCTCCCTACCAGGGCTCCTACATGTTTCAGTACATGAGCGAAGATGAGGCCGCACTCTACAAAGGGATCCTGCAGAGGCATTTTCCCTCTCTATTTGCGGAAGAACTACTGGCCCGCATGGTGCGGGACCGCATAGGCGCCTAGATCGGGCTACCTCCGTCTTCGAAGCACCTGTCTCCGTCGCGACCTGTAGCTCCAACTGGCCATGACGGCGACCACGAATGTCACAAGGACGATCGCCAGCATGAGGAGCGGCTCAAACCCGCTGGAAATGTCGGTGCTAATGACATCCCCGTTTGCCCGAGCAACGCCTGAAACGGAAAGCGTAGCGTTGTACTTGTAGAAAGCATGGCTAGCAGACGGTGTCCCATTTCTTGGAGTGACCATCATTGCCAGATCCACCGCCGGATGGGGATTGAACACCAGCTTCGTCAAGCCCTCGGTCACGTTGTACTTTCTTTCCCACTCTTCAAACCGTGACGCAAGGTTCCCGAAGTCGAGCAGAGTGGCGTTTCCAGCTCTATTGACAGCCACTCTCGGCAATAGCTCCTCTGGTCCGGATAGGTATGTGACAGTTGAGATAGTCTCATTCAGAGGCGGCTTTTCATAGTCGACGTACCTCTCGAATGCGGGCCTAATGTAAGTCGCACCGATCAAGTTGTAACTAATGTCTCCAAGTCTAAGGTCGCGGGAGACATTGAACGGTATCCATGAACAATTGAAAATCAGAAGACTGCTTTTTCGGGCCGATGTCCCAGTGATTTCGAATTGAATCGTAGAGTTGATCCAACCTTTCGCGGACACTAGTTCTCCTGAGAGTGAAGACAAAGAGATGTTGGCAACTCTCTTCCTCAGGCTCTCCTGCAATGCGACGGTCAGATCCTGCGCCGGCAAACCGGTGAATGTTTGGTTCAGCGTTGGCACCATGGTTGCATTCTGATAGAAGTGCAGGGAAAGGGCTACTGACACCTTCTCGTCACGTATTGTGTAGTCTAGTGACGCGGCATGGACGCTGGCCGCTGACCAAGAGGACATCAATATGGCCAGCAAAGACAGCGTGAGAGCCGTTCGCCTGTGCATTCGAGAGTCTCCATGCCCTAGTTTTGCGAAGTGGCGACACCCATTGACCGTGTAGATATATAAGATTCGGTCGTTGGGCCTGAATTGATCTTATCCGACCCTATCGTATCTTCGTACCGGCAGGAACGCCTTCTGGAAGAATAAGCCAAATCGGTTTGCCACGATCATCCGCAGCAAGTAGCATGCACTCCGATTTGACCCCTGCTACGGTTCGTGGTTCCATGTTTGCAACAACCGCGACAAGTTTGCCGTTGAGATCCTCGGGTTGGTAGTATTCCGCGCCGCCTACGATCGCGTCGACGATTCGATCTCCAAGATCTACCTTCGCTCTCATGATCTTCTTCATCCCTGGCAAGCGCTCCACCGCTACAAGTTTGGCAACGCCGGAGGTCGAGTCTTTCGAAATCCTTCATTGAGACGTTCATTTGCCTCATGCCTTCACCAGCTTGATGATCTCCTGCGCGACTGTGAGACTTTCAAGTCTTTGACATTCCTCAGTCTGTGCGCCAATATGGGGAGTGCATACGGAACGTCCATCGTGCAATGCCACAAGCTCCATCTCCCAATCCTCTTTCGGTGGCTCGTCGTGGAAAACATCAAGGCCGGCGCCCGCGATCCTTTGCTCCTTGATTGCTTGGAGCAGCGCTCTTCCATCAACAATGTCACCTCTAGAGGTGTTGATCAGGATGGATCCTTTCCTCATGCGACGGATCTTGGCCTCGTCTATCAGATGGTGAGTGGACGGAAGATAGGGCACATGGATCGTTACGATGTCAGCCTTCTCAAGCAGGGCCTCGAGTGTAGGGGAGACTTCGAATCCAGCCTCTCTCGCTTTCTCGGCTATGTCGATCACATCATAACCGATGACGTTCATGCCAAACCCCTCCCGGGCAATGCGTGCTACCTCCGCGCCAATCCGGCCTCCAAACCCGACTACTCCGAGTGTCCTTCCTCGGAGTTCGTGTCCCAGCAACTGAGACTTGGTCCATTGGCCTTGTTTCATCGCCTGATCTGCAAGGGGAACTTGGCGAAGTATTGAGATCACCAGACCAAGGGTCAGCTCTGCCACGCTTGTGACCGGCGCGCCAGGTGTCGAGATGACAAGTATCCCCTGCTTCTTCGCGGCCTCAAGGTCGATGTTGTCAAGGCCGACTCCTGACCGTGCTATCGCTTTCAGTGAGGTCGCCGCTTGAATGACCTCTGATGTAACTTTGGTTCTTCCTCTGACGACAAGTACTTGGAAGTTCTTCGCTTCACCGAGAAGCTCCTCTCTAGTTATCCTTGGTTTCTCAACGACATCACAGCCGGCATCCCGTAGGAGATTGACTCCGTCCTGGTGAATTGGATCACAGATCAGAACACTGAGGAGCAAGAATGTAGTCCCATTCGAGGATCGTGGATCTACAGTAATAGCGTTTTCCACGGGTCATGCAGACGTAGAGACGGTCGGTTGCCAATCCAAGTGAACACAGCCAAAGGCCGCGTTCGGCGCAGAGAACTTCCAAACAGGAGCGAAATACGAAGCCTTGACGGATCCGCCTTCTAGACACTGAGGCGTCCCGGACCCGACTTGATTCTCGCCTCCATGCGGATGGATTCTTCGTCCCCGATAGATTCGAGAGAGTGTTCAAGCATCATCGTCTGCTAAGGAACAAGTCTGCAGTTCTAGCGTGCAGCTCGCTGGGCTGAGACCTACGAATAGCGGCCGCGCGGAAAACTCATGCACAACCGCATGGGCGGTGAGATGCGTGCGACATACATAGTCTATAGTCGTATGTGGCGTATCCCCCTATAGGGGGGTAGGGGGATCTCTGTCAGTGGCTCGCGGAGACCAAGTTCAGCGGCGGTGGAGCTACGCTTTCTTGAAACGATCTTTGAGCTTCTTCAGGACTTCAGGAAGGGTCGTGTATTCCATCTCTTCAGGTCCCAGCCGGTGAGGCATGAAAGGCCCATGGCGCCGCATGTAATCTGCCACTAGGTTCGCCGTGTCTCTTGTCCTGTCGAAGGCTGGATCGCCAAAGAGATCCACCGGGCCAATGAGCTTTGCATCGCTCACCTGGAATCCCAGGCCCACAACTCTCGGGGGGCCGTCGAACCGGCTAGTCTTGTTCTGAGAATCGTCGACGCTCACAGGCATTAGCGGGCCGTGGTGTGATCCTCGCATCCAGCCCGCGACAAGATGAGGAAAGGCAAACGCCTCGAGGACCTCCCCCGCGGCCGGAAGCCCAAACTGCGCGCGCACGATGCACACCGGATCGTCCTTACCAACGTACCTGCCGGCAATCAACGAGAGACGAGTTGTACTGGCGGCCGCTGCAGGTAACCCATCACTTCGGCGTACCTTCTCAATCACATACCTTCCGGGGGTTCCTATCAAAGCAAGCAGGTCGTACATCTCCGCGGGACATTTGAGGTCAACTTCGACGTTTTCGAAGACATCAAGAACTGTAAAGTTGAAGCCGTCGTGTAGTTTCGGATCTATGATTAGGCCTGCGGTGTTGAACGGATCTGCGAAGATCTTGAAGAGCGGCAGGTTCCATGCGCCGGGCTCCGTCTTGTCTGCCATGAAGATCAGGACGGGGTCGCTCTGTCTCTCCATGAACTCTAGTTCGGCAACCCCCGGCCCCATGCCCTTGACGTTGCCGGAAAAAGCCTCAGAGAGAAGGTCCTGACCTGCAGCGTAGAGCTTCAGGGGTCTCGAGACCTTCTCGGTGACTTCTTTGAAGCATTTCCAAGCTAGCTCGTGAATCGATGGATCGTCTTCGCCCATCGTATGGGTCATTATGAGCTCCAAGTCGTCGCCCGCGTGAGTGACATGGTAATCGGATATCGCTCCCTTCTTGCGGGCTTCTTCTAGGAACTGACGTGCGAACTCGATCTGTTTAGGATGAACTGTTGCATGCCCCGAGACGGAGCCTACATCGGCTTTTATCACAGAAACAGTCGTCTTTCTAGGTTGAGTGGACATAGACCGTCATCGGAAACACTCTCTAGTCCAGTCTATATTACCGTTCGCAATTCGCAGATTGGGTTCTGATTCGTTCGGTCTTCTCAAGGCTTAAGTTAACCCACCGTTGTGCCTGCTGCTACAGGGATGGTTTGTGAGGTGACACAAGGCAAGATTTCGCCTCCCCTGATTCTGGTCAATTTCAAGTGTTATCTAGAGGCAACAGGCGCCAGGGCGGTTCAGCTCGCGAAATGCGCCCAGCAAGCGAGCGAAAAGTTTGGTGTCACGGTGGCAGTCGCTCCTCAAGCAGCGGACCTTAGGCTTGTTTCGCAGCAAGCAAAGGTTCCTGTCTTCGCTCAGCACGTCGACCCGATAAGTGCAGGTTCGCACACAGGATACATGCTCGCTGAGTCCGTCCTCGAGGCAGGTGCATCAGGCATTCTTGCGAACCACTCGGAGCGGAGGCTTGAGGCGAGCGCTATTGAGGAGGTCATCTTGAGAGCCAAGGATCTGAGACTGAGCACGGTCGTTTGCGCAAACACTTCTGGAATCGCTGCGGCCGTTGCCTCGCTTGGGCCCGATATGATTGCTGTGGAGCCTCCAGAGCTCATAGGAAGCGGCGTCGCCGTCTCAAAGGCCAAGCCAGAAGTGGTCACCGACACAGTATCAAGGATTAGAAGGATCAACAGCGAGGTCATCATCCTTTGCGGTGCAGGAATCACCTCCGGAGAGGATGTCAAGGCGGCGCTCAGGCTTGGCACTCAAGGAGTACTTGTCGCAAGTGGAGTCGTTAAGGCAAAGGATCAAGCTGCGGCAATCGACGACTTGGCCAAAGCCTGCCGGTGACAAACCCAGTGGCCCAATCAGGCCTACTGCGCTAGGATAGTTGTTTGCTTATCTACCTGCACGTTGGAATGTAGCGCCTCCCGATGTGGACCACATGGAATTCCGGCGGCTCCTTGAAGAGAAGCGAAGGATCGTAGACGAGCGTATAGATGAGATTCTGTCGCATGGTTTCGACCAGAGCGAGGCGAGCGAACTTGTCAGATATACCTTCACGACTGGGGGCAAACGACTGAGGCCGATAATGGTTCTACTCGCCTCAAAGGCGGTCGGAGGAGAAGAGAAGTCAGCACTCAACGCGGCGGTTGCAGCAGAGTTCGTGCATGCGGCATCGCTTATCTTCGACGACCTTATCGACAAAGACAGGCTTCGTAGAAACATGCCTACCCTGAACGTTGCATTCAAGGACGACAAGGCAATCAGTTCAGGACTTTTCCTTGCCGCGAAGGGAGTCGAGGTCCTATCCGACTACAAGGATCCCAAGATCATGAAAATGATCGGTTGGGCCTTAGTAGAATTGAGCAAGGGGGAGATGCTTGATGTCATCTCGGATATCGCCATAGATGTGGAGCACTACCTCAACATAGCGGACCTCAAGACAGGTTCCCTGTTCGCGGCGTGCGCCGGAATAGGCGGCCTCATAGGCGGGGGCTCTCGTGAAGAGATTAACGCCTTGTACAACTATGGTAGAGCGGTAGGCGTCGCGTTCCAGATCAGAGACGACATAATGGATCTAACTGGGAGTTCTGACCCGTCGAAGGCCGAACGGGCCAATCTGGTGCTAGCCCACTACCTCGGGGCGAGCACTCGGCAGGATCGGGTGAGCGCGATGTTGAATCACGACGCGAATAAAACCCGAGACGACGCGCTTGAGGCATTGCGCCGGAGGGCGGTTGAGTTTGCAAGACGAACGTCAATAGAGCACATTCAGAAGGCAAAGTCCGAGATCACTGTTCTTAGAGACGGTGAAGGCAAGGAAGTTTTGTCGGCGTTGGCCGATTTCGCGCTTGAGCGGGAGACTTGACTCAGCCTTATCCCTCAGAGAGGATCTCGCTTCCGCAGGTCTTGCATTTCCACTTGAAGTAGATTTTGTTGTCTTTCAAGACAAGCTCCGCATCGGTTCCGTGTTGCTGCTGACACTTGGGGCACCAGAGATGCGTCATCCCAGGCGATTTCCATGTCATGACAACTCAACCCATGCCGAGTGTACTCGCCTCAGCTGACCTTGCTCTTCTCTCAAGCTCACGATTCTGATATTTCAAATATCATCGCTCGGCAACACCCCTTATATTACTACCAAGGTGTGAGTTGAAGGCCTGCCAGGCACATTTCGAGGAAAGCCGGATGGCATTCGATTCTTGGACACTCATGTTGATCTTCGAATTCCTCCTTTTCCTTGGGATATTTCCGCTCTTGATTTTCGGCTGGCTGATGAGCGCAAAGGGAAGGAACGCGATTAGGGACGCGCCGTTTGAATCCGGCCAGACACATTTGGGAGAAGCAAGACAGCGCTACATGATGCAATACTATCCATATCTGATCATGTTCGTTGTCTTCGACGTAGTAGCCATGTTTCTTTTCACATGGGGGCTAGCCTTCACAGCACTGCCTTTCGCTCAGGACTTTCTCTTCCTCGTCTTCCTGGTAATTCTAGTGGCGCCGCTGGGCTACGCGCTCTACCTTTCCGGGAAAACCGAAGTTTGGTGAAACGATTGCAAGGATTGCCCACATTTCAAGAGCTCGTAAGCCTTGCTGTGAGGATAATTACATCAAGGACTTTCCTTGAGATAGTTGTGTTCCCTGGCCTTCTGAACATCCTGCTGAGTGCTGCACTTCTCACTTGGCTGGAAAGGAAAGTGATTGCTCGTGTTCAACTGAGAATAGGACCATTGTATGCGGGAATGTGGGGGATTCTCCAGCCGATAGCAGACGGTGTCAAGCTGATGTTCAAGGAGATGATCTTTCCCGAGCTGGCCGATGCGAAACTGCTCATGCTTTGCGCTCTCAGCTTGATGCTGATTGCGGCTGCGCCTGTAGTGGCAATTCCATTTGGAGACGGCCTGGTCATTGCGAACATGGACATAGGCCTGATCTACGTGTTCGCGGTCATCTCGCTCTTCCCGAGTGTCATTCTGTTGATCGGTTGGGGAAGCAACAGCAAGTTCTCATTCCTGGGGGGACTGAGGTCTCTATTCCAGCAGGTCTCTTACGAGATCCCGATGTGGCTTTCAGTCCTCGGCATAGTCATGCTCACGGGGACACTGAACCTAAGCCAGATCGTGAAGGCTCAGCAGAACGTGTGGTTTGCCCTGCCACAGGTCCTAGGCTTTGTGGTTTTCTTCACGGCGGTGCTGGCAGAACTTGAAAGAATTCCATTCGATCTGCCAGAAGCGGAAACTGAACTTGTAATGGGATGGATGACTGAGCTGAGCGGTGTAGCCTTCATGTTGGGTTTCCTTGCAATGTACACCAAGCTGTACTTGATGTCCGCACTGATCACGACGCTCTTTCTTGGTGGATGGCTCGGCCCCTTCACCGTGCCTCAGCCGGTGTGGTTTGTCTTGAAGACATTTGTGGTCGCAAGCATCATCGTGATAATTAGAGGGAGCTTTCCAAGGGTCAGAGTCGACCTACTGCTCAAGGCTGGCTGGACGAGACTGCTTCTGCTCGCCCTAGCAAACATCTTCGTGACTGTCGTCCTGATTCTGCTGGGACTAGACTGGGTCTGGAGGGTCTAGGATGCCCGATATTGCTTTTCTGGCCTTGAGCGGCTTGGTCATCGCATCAGCAATCTTCGCACTCGAGGCCAAGGAACTGATCTACGGCGCAGTCGGACTAGCCTTCTCCCTGATCGGTGTGGCGGGCCTATTCGTACTCCTCGGCGCCGAGTATCTTGCGATGTTTCAGGTGGCCGTCTACGTAGGGGCGGTTGTAGTACTGATTCTGTTCACGATCATGTTGGTACAGAGAGAGTCTGGGCGAATCGTGGAAGAGGAAGAGCCGGGGCGCCTCGGCCGCGCGGGCGTCCTAGTTGCTGGCTTGGTCGCATTGGCAGTAGCAGGAGCTGTTATCATTCTTGCGCCCGTCTCACCAGAGGCGCCTGAGTCCTATCGAGTCCCACTGCGAGAACTCGGCGTTTCTTTGGCGTCGTCCTACGCTGTCGCACTTGTGATTCTTGGCCTTTTGATTGGGGCCACAGTTCTTGGCGGCCTGACTCTCGCCAAGATTGACAGGGAGGAGAAGCCAAGTGGAACCGCTCAGTAGCTACCTCATCGTGTCCTCGGCACTGCTTGGAATCGGAATCTACGGCTTGGTCTCGAAGCGGAACGCCATTCGCTTGCTTTTTTCTGTGGAGCTCATAGTGAACGCGGCGAACATCAACTTTGTTGCTTTTGCGAGGTATTCCAATCCGCCAATCCTGAGTGGGTGGGACATAGTCTTCTACTCTGTCGCGGCCGCCGCAATGGAAGCGACTGTGGGCTTGGCGCTGATACTGGTCGCGTTCAGGCTTAACGGAACTATTGACGTCCGAAGGCTCAATCGTCTGAGAGGGTAGCTCTTGTTTCCCCTGCTTCTGGCAAGCGTTGTCCTGCCAATTATCGCGGCTCCGGTAGTCATGTCTCTATCACGACGACTCGTGGCGAGAGTCGGATGGGTTGCGGTGATCCCGCTGGCTCTCTCTACAGTCATGCTGCTGGTCTCGGCCTGGTTGGGAAATGTAGTGGAAACACTCCGATGGGAGCCTATCGGATACTTTGGCTTTAGCGCGGACGGACTTAGCATCCCGGTAGTCTTCACAGTCGCTCTCCTATGTTCCGTCATCTCAATCTACTCCATCCCGTATATGATTCACAGGATCGGGGGGCAATCTAGAGATCACGGCTTGTACTACACACTGTACCTGCTCTACTCCGCTGGGATGATCGGCACAGTCCTTGCCACAAACCTGATCCAGTTTTATCTGTTCTTTGAACTGATGCTCATTCCATCCTACTTTCTGATTGCTAGGTGGGGATACGGCGATCGAGACAGAATCTCGTTCATGTATTTCATGTGGACCCATGTTGGAGCATTGGCTCTGCTAGCCGGCATTCTCACTCTGTGGTCTGTTTCTGGAACATTTGACCTCCCAGCCTTGGCGTCGGCTGTAATCCCGCAGCCCTACAGATTCTGGATCACAATCACTATTCTCGCAGGGCTTCTCGTGAAGATGGCAGCCTTCGGAGTGCACATCTGGCTTCCTCATGCGCACGCAGAGGCTCCGACGCCTATCAGCGCTTTGCTGTCACCCGCAATGATCGGAATCGGAGGATACGCGATCGTGAGGATCCTCATGACCATATCGCCTGAACTGATTGGCGCCATCTCCTTCCAGCTCAGCATCTGGGCGTTGATCACCATGGTATATGGCGCGCTGATGGCGCTCGTTCAGGACGATATCAAACGCCTGATGGCGTATTCGAGCGTCAGTCAGATGGGATACATCCTTCTTGGAATCGCCTCAGTCCAAGCCCTGGGTGTCTCAGGCTCGATGTTCCACTACTTGAGTCACGGCATGGGTAAGGGTATTCTCTTCATGGTCGCGGGAATAATCATCGTGCAAGCTCACGGCACGCGAAGCATATCGAAGCTTGGCGGGCTTGCAAGAAGGATGCCCGTGACTGCCACTGCAGCCCTGATAGGCTTCCTGACGATATTAGGCGTGCCGCCGACCAGCGGCTTCATCTCGGAATTCCTCATCTTTTTCGGATCCGTCAAATCCTCGATGGAACCCCTTGGTTTCCAGAGGCTCGTAGTTTCGATCGGTGCAGTCGCCTCCACCGCAATCACAGCAGGTTACACCCTCTGGACGATGAAACGTGTCTTCTTTGGGCGCCTACCGGCGGAAATGATCGAGATCGATGAAGCCCCGCTGACGATGACTGTGCCGCTAGTCGTGCTGGGGAGTACAGCAGTCCTCTTGGGCATCTTTCCCGATCTCGTGACGAGCGGGTTGCTCTCACAGATTTCAAGCATCATCAGATGAGAGTTGGAGAATGAACACCACAATTCCTTGGCTCGTCTGGATTCTTCCGATGGTCGGCGCCCTGGTGGCCGTTCCAGCGTCTAGGATCAACCGCAAGGCGGGAACGGCAGTAGCCGTCCTGTTTCCTCTGCTCGCCGCCATATCGGCGTCGGCAATGATCCCGGATGTCTTGAGTGGGAAGACTGCCGACCTTCAGGTCCAGTGGATTCCTTCCCTTGGAATCAAAGCCGGGGTACTCATCGATCCTCTGAGCGTCCTGATGGCAAATGTTGTGGCATGGGTCAGTTTTCTGATAGTCGTGTACAGCATCGGTTACATGGAGAAAGAGGCTACGCTGACAAGGTACTGGTTCTTCATCGACTACTTCATCGGAAACATGCTGCTCCTTGTTCTTTCGGACAATCTCCTCCAGCTTATGTTCGGGTGGGAGGGGGTTGGCCTATGTTCCTACGCGCTGATCGGATACTGGTACGGTGATGAGCCCGACAAGTGGGTCGGGTCCGAAGGACACAAGGCTTGGGGGATTCCGATGACCTATTCGCCTAGCCACGCTGGCCTGAAAGCTTTCGTGATGACGAGAATCGGAGACATTGGTCTCCTTGTTGCTGTCTTCATCATCTACGAGATCGCTGGCACCGTCAACCTAGTTGAGCTTGCGCAGAATATTGGTTGGGCTGGGGATCTGGCGAGGGTTGGTCTGCTGCTCCCAACAGGGCTTCTCATGTTCTGGGGTCCAATCGGGAAGTCTGCTCAAGTACCCCTGCACGAATGGTTGCCTGACGCGATGGCCGGCCCCACGCCAGTTTCAGCTCTCATTCATGCAGCGACCATGGTGAAAGCAGGGGTTTATCTAGTCGCACGTACCGGGCCCATCTTCTTCAATGCAATAGTTACCTACGGTCAGCCTTTCACATTCTTTGAAATTGTTGGCTGGATCGGAGCCCTCACGGCTCTCTCAGCAGCCGCTCAAGCGATAGTTGCGAGGGAGCTCAAGAAGACACTCGCCTATTCCACGGCTTCTCAGATAGGGTACATGATGCTTGCGATAGGGGTCGGTGGTATGGGTCTACAATTTGCCGCCGGATACACGGCGGGTCTATTCCATTTGATGAACCATGCGATCTTCAAAGCTGCAGCGTTCATGGCTGCTGGCGCTGTCATACATGCGTGCGAAACAAGGTTCATGGATGAGATGGGCGGCATCAGTTCGACCATGAAGTTCACATTTGTAACGATGTTGATCTCTGTTCTGGCGCTTTCTGGCGTACCTCCTTTCAGTGGTTTCTGGAGTAAGGATGCGGTACTCGCGGCTACTTGGGAGGCAGGTCAGTTCTGGCTATATCTGGTCGCCGCGGTTACGGCAGCGTTGACATTCATCTACAGCCTCAAGATCGTCGGATGGGTGCTCCTTGGACCGAAGAGCGGCCACGTGAAGAAACTCGAGCAAGAGGGAGCGACTGTCCACGAAGTTCGGCCAATAATGTACGTCCCGTACATTGTGCTGGCGGTCTTGACGATTCTAATCGGGGTGGTTGGACCTTTCGTCGAAGAAGCTCTCTCTTCATTCCTAACGCAACCACTTCACTTGGCGAGCCCAACCCCAGCGAAAGTCTCGGCTGTGGATCTTCACTATCTTTCACCTGAGATAGCAACTCTCATCACAACGGCAGTGGTTCTGGCCCTAGGCGGAGCGATTGGATACAGCCTCTACATCTCGAAGAAGATTGACGCGTCGGGCGTCCTGAAGAATCCACTCTTGAAACCCGTCTACAGCATGCTGTGGAACAGGCTCTACGTGAACCCAGCCTACTACGCCGTTTTCGTGAATGGAACAATGGCCCTGAGCAGCTCAGTAGGTCAGTGGATGGAGTCTGGATTCTTCGACCGCATCAGCGGCGCCGTCTCCGGATTGTCAGTCGGGCTCTCGAGGATAGGCGACAGGTTCGACCTACAGGTTGTGGACGGGGCCGTGAATGGCGTGGCATCAACGGGGAAAGGCTTCTCACGCGCAATAGCGAGGCTCCAGACCGGAGTTGCTCAACAGTACTTGCTGGTTTTTGCATTTGGCATATTCCTTGTGGTAGTCGCCATGGTCTTCCTAGGCAGGTAGGCGGTCTTGGCTGGCTTGCTCTCAGCAATGATACTGTTGCCCATGGCTGGCGTCCTTATTGTCTACACGGTTTCACGTGTCAACGAAAGGGCTGCTAAGGTGCTCACTCTACTTGTTTCTGGAGCTACGCTCGTTCTTGGTCTAGTGATCTTCACGGGTTACAGCCAAGACAAGGCAGGATTTCAGATGACCGAAAGCCTTCCCTGGGCGGAATCCTTCGGCCTAACTTTCACACTCGGGATTGATGGAATAAGCCTGCCCCTATTGATCATCTCAGCTTTTCTGACGACGCTCGCGACAGCAGGCTCTTGGCGTGAGATCAGGTTCTCCACGGGGCCCTACTATGCTCTCCTTCTTCTGTTCGAGGGCGCCATTATCGGTGTCTTCACTTCGCTCAACTTGATACTATTCTATGTTTTCTGGGAACTTGTCCTCATTCCGATGTTCTTCTTCATTGGAATATGGGGAGGCCCCAAGAAGAAGTATGCCGCAATGAAGTTCCTGATCTTCACTCACGTTGGGAGTACGGTCATGCTTCTAGGGTTCATTGCCCTCTACGTTTTCTCTGAGCCTCATACCTTCGACCTCATAACTCTGACAAGTCTGAGGCTGCCACTGATGCTGCAAATTCCGACGGCCATTGCGGTATTCTTTGGATTCGCTGTAAAGCTCCCCGTAGTGCCATTCCACACATGGCTTCCGGACGCCCACGTTGAAGCACCTGCACCTATCAGCGTGCTGCTCGCCGGTCTCTTGCTAAAAATGGGTGGTTACGGATTCATTCGGATCATGCTGGGCCTGTTTCCGGAAGCTTCACGTTTTCTCGCACCCGGTCTCGTCGGGCTGGGAGTGTTAACGATGTTCTACGGGGCTATCGTTGCCATGATTCAGCAGGACCTAAAGCGTATGATCGCGCTGACGAGTATCAATCACATGGGCTATGTCCTTCTGGGCGCCTTCTCCTTCACCATGATGGGGCTATCGGGAGCTGTCTTTCAGATGTTCAATCACGCTTGCGCGATTGGGATCCTCTTCTTGATGTCCGGAGTCATACAGGAGCAGATGGGAACGAGAACCATTGGGAAGTTGTCCGGCCTCGGGAAAGCTATGCCGATTACCGCGATTCTACTTGTCTTGGGATCTCTGGCTGGGATGGCCTTCCCTGCCTTCGGAACTTTCGTCAGCGAATACATGGTGATTCTCTCCGCGATTACTGTGAATCTTCTACTTGCTGTCGTGGTGCTTGTCCCTGCAATTACGAGCGGCTATTTTGTTTGGATGCTCCGGAGAGTCCTGATCAGCCCGCCGACAGGACAATTGACTCAGAACGAGGCACCTACGTTCGAACTCCTGACGCTTGCCATGTTCCTTGTTCCGCTCATACTCCTCGGAATCTACCCAGCTCCGATTCTCCTGCCCATCAATTCAACGGTCAGGAGCTTGGCCGGACTAGGTCTTTCGTGAATGCCATAGACGAATCAATTGCCCGTCTACCGAGGCTGTCCGGACTTCTTCCTCCAGAAGCGGCCATGTTCGGACGCCAAGCCCTCATGCCTTCGTTCCCAGGACATGTGATCAACATAGTGTTCCGAACAGAAACTCTTCCCGCAGTACATGCATTTCTGAAGAGGTTCATCTTCTGTACCGCATTTTTCACACTTTGACACCGACATCGGCCCCAGTCTACGTGTGGAGTCCGACAAGATAAGCGTCGTCTCTTGCAACGGACATGCTAGGAAGCCTTAGCACTCCAGTCTGCTCCAGATCCAGCGACAAGATCTCTGAGACGTTCTCGCACGTGAAGTCTTAAGAGGATCCGACACTTCCCGTCAAGTGGTTGCGTCAAAGGCGCCCGAGGCATGCTACTCCCCGCGAAGATGAAACGCATAGAGATCATCGTTCACAAGGACCACTTCGATTCGGTGATGAGATATCTTCGCGAGGCCAGAGTATTGGAGCTGCTCGATGTCAAGGAGATGCTCAAAGGCTATGAGGGAGCGGTTTCTCCGTGCCCCCCATCTGAGAGGCTCTATCGTCTCGTCACGATTGGTTCAAAGATCTCAAATCTTATCAACGTTTTCAATGTGAGCTCTAAGCCTGTCGAGCCCGTTCGGGTGGCCGGCTCACTTTCTGAAGATCAGATCCGTGACATCGAAAGTCGTGTTTCCTCACTGGAGGGAGAGTTGAGCACTATCTCCTCGGAGATTCAGGCTTGCGAGAAGATCACGCAGTTCGCCGACACCGGCTTCGGCGTGAGCGTGAAGGAGTTAGTGAAGATCACTGATGTCAACGCCCCGGAAGGTAGACATCGGATTGAAGAGATAATGTTCAGAATCTTTGATGCTCTTCGCCCACCGGAGATGGAGCGCGCGGAGGCTCTTGGCGAGGCTACTCAAAGGAAAGACGTGGCCGAATCAATTAGGCGAGCGATAACGGACGAGGTCGCTCAAGTCCTCACAGCTCGCAAGGGCGAAGCTGCGGTCATCAGCACTCTGAGCCAGGCCCTAGACTTGAGGATCATCAAGGGCTCTACGGCACGGAATATCAGGTTTCATTCCGAGAGCCGCATCGAAAGAGCACGTGAGCGAGCACATCAACTCAAGACGAAAGTGGAGGAACTCGCCTCACAGAATTCCGAGAGGCTGCAGGTGAGCGGCGAGCTGGTCAATGCTGAGAGGGTACTAGAGGAGGCCAAGGGACTCTGTGGAAGAACTGAGTCCACTTATGTGATCGAAGGCTGGTTGCCCGCCAGCCGGGTCGCGGAGCTTCAGGTCAAGTTAGGCAGCATCTCGGAGGGAGATTGTGTGGTCCAGGATTGGTCTGGGAAGAACAGCCCCACTATGCTTCGAAACCCCAGGGGCATAGGAATCTTCGAGCGGTTGACCCTCGGGTTTGGAGCACCCACCAGCAGCGAGATAGACCCGACTGTCCTGTGGCTTGTTACCTACCCCTTGTTCTTCGGCCTGATGTTCGGCGATGTCGGCCACGGCTTGCTAGTTGTCTTGCTCTCGAGTGGGCTACTCTACGCGAAGAGAAAAGGAACGCGTTTCTCAGAGCGGAGTTTCGCCGGACTAGGCAGCCTATTCAACATGATACTGGACGGATCCGGACTCCTAATACTAGGAGGGGCAGCTGCGACAGTTTGCGGTTTCCTCTACGGAACTCTGATGGGGAGCGAGGAATGGTTCCGGGAGTTAACGGGCCTTCACGGTCCACTCTGGTTCGAACCGTTCAAGCACCCCATGACGCTTCTCAAAGTGTCAATTGTCATAGGGATCGCGCACGTCTCATCGGGGCTAATCTTGGACATCGTAAACAAAGTCAAGAACAAAGAATACGAAGAGCTGCTCGCCGGTCCTGGGCTTTGGCTTTGGTTCTACTTGACCCTCGGGTACTTGATTCTTGCGTACGGTTTCGGTCTCATCTCGTATGTGCTCTCGAACCTTCCCATGGCCCTCCTGCTGCTCGGTCTACCCTCTGCACTGATGTTGATCGCAAAGCTAAGAATTGAAGGGCCATTCGAGGGAATCGGCCATTGGATGGAGTCGATGTTAGCCTCCATTTCTCATACGATCTCCTACATCCGAATCATGGCGATGAAGATGATACATGATGTATTCAGCCTCCTTTTCCTAGGCATTCTCTACGTTATGCCGATCTACCTCGGCGTCCCCGTCTTCAGCTTGCTCACGTTGGTAATGATCCTCGTTCTCGAGGCGGCGTTCGTCTTCCTCCAGAGCCTCAGGCTTCACTGGGTCGAATGGTTCTTGAAATTCTATTCTGGCTCAGGAATGTCGTTCGAACCCTTTGGCATACAGCGCACATACACTCGCGTCTCGATGACCGCGTAGTGCCGCCCCCGTACCCGAAGCTACAGTAGGCTGAATATGATGAAGAACATTGCGAGCCCGTAGATCGCAATCGCTTCAATGAGGACGATGTAAACAAGCGTCCTTCCAAACACCTCGGGTTTCTCGGCGATGGCGGCTATCGCCGCCGCGCATGCGGTCCCGAGCCCAAGGCTGGCCCCCCACGCAGCCAACCCTGCCGCAATGCCGGCCCCAATGAGGTAGAGGCCCTTCTCCGGGATGAGGGCAGCCTGCTGCAGAGAAGTTTGCTGTGAGTATGAAACTACGGCCATGAGCGATATCGCGGCCACCCCCACTGCCATCGCAACCATTGCAAGCAGCATTCGTCGAGGCTTGATCAGCACTGAAATCACAAGGTGGCGGGTTAGTTCAAAACTTCATTATAATGCTTTCTAGAGTATGAAAAACTGTTCAATCCTTTCCGTTGCGAGACCCTCATGTCTGCCGGAGACTATGGATCGCAGGTCCGAGACCTCGTAGCCCATAAGATATGCGAAAGCGAGCGGTAGCCCCGCGCAGAAGGGAAACCCCGTGAACGCGGACAAGCAGGTGGTTGCGTGCCGTCTTCGAAGCGACACATCCAATGGATGGAGTGAATCGCCCTCCTTGAAAG
>Ga0209725_1000678_pt1 | contig 20287 bp, 19 predicted proteins | sample I18A1metaG_FD_184145 | JGI IMG/M metagenome (GOLD analysis project Ga0209725, IMG submission 184145) | Lake sediment bacterial and archeal communities from Gulf of Boni, Indonesia to study Microbial Dark Matter (Phase II) - ​I18A1 metaG... | ecosystem: Environmental > Aquatic > Freshwater > Lake... | reverse complement strand
TCATGAGCGTGGCAGATGAGGTCTTGGTAGCGATTGGGAGAGAGAATCAGACCTCTTTTTTTACCAAACTTGTTCCGAGGTCCGTACCAGTTCTCAAGGACAGGATGCGTGAGAAGAGCCCCTTGGTGGGAATAGTCACAGGGTTCCAAGCCATGAAGTCCCAGTACTCACTGGTCCTATCGTGCGACACGCCTTTCGCGAAAGAAAGCGTTCTCGAATCTCTTTTCGAAAGAGCGTCTGAATCGGACGCGGCGATTCCGCGGTGGCCGAATGGTGATCTGGAGCCACTGCAATCGGTTTACAGAGTTCGAGGGGCTCTCCGAGCTGCAAGGCTCGCGTTAAGTCAACATGGCTTTCGAAATGTGGATATGATAAAGAGGCTCGACAAAGTCGTCTTCGTGCCCGTTCAAGAGATCGAGCAACTCGACAGCGCTCTGTTGACATTCTTTAACGTGAATACCCCACGCGATCTACGGCGCGCCGAAGTGATTTACCCTTTCGATCGATAGGGGTTAGCTCCTGGTCGCTTTCTTGACGTATTGTGAAATCATCTGTTGGATGACCCTTGGATTCAAACGACCCACAGGGCTCTCCGTCTCAAGAAGCCGCCTAGGGATCCTTTCCTTGGTTAGGTCAAAGTCCTCTCTGATCTTGAAGTCGTAGAGATTTCGGGAAATCTTCCTTCCAAGCCTCATCAGCCTCCCCACGGTGATGTCTATTCCAACAGCTGCTAATGCTCTAACAATGAGTTCCTTCACGTAGACGCTCCGTGTGAAGTAGCATGCGATGAGTGAATGGAGGACGTTCAGCCAATCCTCCTCTTCAATGAGGAAGTCAACGATCTGTTCCGGGGTTACTCTCTTCGTCATCCCCGTTTGGTCTATGCTGTACCCTGCGTTACTGAGATGGGAGTGTCTAGCGCCTACCAGTGTTCCGACCAAGAACCCGTAGCCAGTGAAGTACCCTGCCGGGCTATTCTTTCCAAGTGTGATAGCGAATTCTTCTCCACCATATGCTTCGGCAGCAGCAGCAACCCCTCGCGCGAGTGTTGCATAGAAGTGGTTCTTGGAATCGGCGATGCTTACGATCATGTCCATGTAAGTTTCAAAATCCCCCCACCCAGGACGGAGCCCCATCGTTTCATCCGTAGTGATGAATCCCTTTTCGTAGGCTTCAGTCGCCCAGGCCAAGACCGCTCCTGTCATGATGGCATCCAAGCCTAAGTGTTCGCACAATGAAATCAGCTGTAAAACTCCCTTCGGATCGCTCACAGCCAGATTCGTCCCAAGTGCGAAAATTGGCTCGTAATTGTATGGTACAAGTTCCATTCCCTTGGATTGCTCCTCCGTTCCTTGCGGGTCACGTTCGCATTCGGAGGTTATCTTGAGGGTGGCCAAGTGTACACAGGTTACCGGGCATCCTAAACAGGAAATCTTTCGCTCAAGAAACTCCTGAGCGAACCGTTCCCCCGAGATACTATCAGCGTTCTCGTAGACAGTCTCCGAGAAGTTTCTTGATGGTAGCGCCCTCAACTCGTTCAGTTCGAGAACATTTGCTGCTGTCCCAAATTCTTGATACTTCTTCATGAAGTCCGTTTTGACGACTCGTTCGTAGATCTCGTTATACACCTGTCTGAAGCTCTTGGAGTTGACAATTTGTATATCGCCTTTGCCGGAAACGCGGACAGCCTTCAGTTTCTTGCTGCCCATCACTGCGCCTAATCCGAGCCGACCAAAGTGGTGATAACGGTCGGCTATTGCTCCGCTGTAGTGAACAAGATTCTCGCCTGCACGGCCAATGCTCATCACACTGTGCACGCCTCCGTTCGATGGCTTGATTAATCTCTCAACTTGGAGCGGTGATAGCCCCCATAGTGGAGAAGCATCTTCGATGCACGCTTTCCCGTTCTCGATACTGAGCCTAACAGGCTCGTCTGAAGCTCCCTTGATCACAATAGCTCCGTAACCAGCGAAGCGCAGGGCTGTGGAGAAGCGGCCCCCGGCATGCGACTCGCCCAGGTTGCCTGTCAACGGCGATTTGAAGACGGCCACAGTCTTCGCCATACTCGGGAAGATTCCGACTAGAGGACCTGTCGTGAAAATAATGGGAGCCTCTGGGGATAATGCGCTGATCCGCGGCTGGCACTCTTCCAGAAGTAGCTTCGACGCTACCCCTGTGCCTCCCAAGTACTTCGCGAAGAGTTCAGATCGTTTTGTCGCCCTAGCTGTTCTCTCGGTCAGGTCGACGTAAAGAACTCGTTCGAGGCGCGTGCTCATAGCCTGATCATTTACAGGAACCTTACGTGGTCGCCAGTCCCATTGTCTGTTTCAGAAGCTGCCCATCAACCTTCCCGGAAGTGTGAGTGACTCCTGTCTTCACATTATTGACAGCAAACATCGCAGGTGCGAAAATGTTAGGGTCAATCTTGTAGAAGTCAAACTCAGCAGCTTTGAATATCTCATAGAAAGGCTTCCCGTAGTCTTTGGATGTTGATGAAGGAGCCTTATGGACGAGTTCTTTCAGCTTCTCGTCATCCTCGAAGTCAACTGAGTAGAATGTGACACCGCCATAGGCTATTGCATCATTTGTTCGACCCATAGCCTTGGCCGACTTGGGATGAATCGGAGCTATGGGAGCGTATCCACACCCATAGAGAATTCTCCTTGGATCGAAGCCAATCTCAGTAAGCCTATGGATTCCGGTCTCAACAATTCTTCCGGAGATCTGAACGGATCCCGCCATTGAAGTCGTGGGCGCTACTAGAACGTGGAGATTCGCTAAAGGGATTTCGCATTCTTTCGCAATATATTCGAGGGCTTCCTTCGTTGGGTACTTGTCAGCCTCGAGCACAATTACGGCTTTATCCGATTTGTCTTTGTACTCGATCTTCTGGTAGAGTTCTTTTGGTTTGAGAGCGAGGGCGCGAGCTGGGCCGGATCCCATAGCGAAGTAGTCGGAGGTCTTTATCTGCCAACCGGCGAACTGTGCTCCCAGAGTCGCGATGGCCGGAAAGTCTGTCTCAACGTGCACGCTTGGCAGTACGATGCCGTCGTAGCTCATGTGTGTAATGGAGGCCTTGCCTAAGTCACCCAAGCAGGCCTCCGTCATGAACTTGCCTGCCGAGAAGCCTCCTCGGACCTTAATGCCTAGGTCGATTATGGTGGCTCCTGTTTCATGTCTCTCTGTGAGTATGCCGAGTTCCTCTGCGTGTTGGATGCCCCATTCCACTAGCTTCGCAGTTCTCTCGTTGACGCTTACGGGCATCTCCGTCATGCCTCCAAATATTTCTCGTACCACTTCAAATGGGGGTTGTTCTTGAGGCTGACCGACAATCTGCCTTTGCCTTCCTCATTCATGTCTCCCGAGAAAGCATAGAAAGGTCCTGGGACTTTCTCTTCGCCCACCTTGACCTTGTCTTGGATCTGTTCAAAGGAAAAGCTCGGTAGAATCGACGGGAGTTGGCCGCCTATAATGACCTTGCCGCCCTTCATCTGTGCTCCGGCTCGCCCGTCACAGTTGCCTCCGACGAAGATCGTTCCGTCGGCCATGTGAATGCCGGGGAAGATTCCAGCGCTACCCTTGATCCTGATCGTTCCATTTGCCATCCAGCATCCCACCTCGTGGCCCGCATTGCCGTGGATGATTATCGAGCCGTTCTTCATTCCGAGAGTAGTTCCTCGGTACCCAGCTCCGATGTAGTCGGCGGCGTTGCCTTTGACCTCGATCTGTCCTCCTCTCATTTTTGTGCCAAGCCAAGAGCCTGCGTTTCCAGAGGCCAAGATTGATCCACCCGACATCTCCTCGCCTAGATACATACCAGCGTTACCATCTACGATCAAAGATCCGCCAGACATCTTGTACCCCACCTTCCGGATCTTTGCGGCATCACCAACAATTCTAATGGAAGTCTCATCAGGGCCTTCACCCTTTTTCTCAGCGACCTGGAAAATGTCGGCAAGCTCGATCCGCCTGTTTCCTTCCCACGCCTTGGTCGTCTCGATCTGTCTCATCGATTTCTCAGTGAATTTTGTGGGTGAAATTTCTCGGCAGTCAACAGGGAGCTGGAGGCTTCTTCTGATCGCGAGCACGATCTCTCTCAACGGCTAAACCTCTGCTTTGACGGTGATTCTGCTCGGGTTTGCCAGCTCGTTATCATCCATTGCGTAGTTGTCCATTTGAACTGTGTAGTAGTCGTCGAAGGTCTTCCTCATCTCGGACTCCACATCTTTCATGAGGCTCTCAGAAACCTTGCTGTCAACCCAGTAGGTGCGTCCGAGCGGTGCTTCAACTATCTCCCCATTCTTGACTACTATTCTTCCATCCTTGATGGTGAAGGCGGCTCTCTTCAGGGCCTTCCTGACAAGTCGATAGTCCTTTGAAGGGTCGATCTTTGTCGGGTCTAGGTTGTAGATTGAGACATCAGCATCTGCGCCGATTCCGAGATGTCCCTTCTGGCGTAGCCCCAAGGCCTTGGCGGTCCCAGCGCGCGTGATTATGACGATCTCGGGGAACGAGTACTCTCTATCTATTCCCGGCAGGTCGAGCTTCTTCTGCGCTGTCTTGTTGATCCTCCCAACGGACTTCTCTCTTGCTTTCTTGCTCATCAGCCAAGCGATGATTTTTGGATACTTCGTGAACGTGCCACCATTCGGATGGTCGGTAGTCAGATAGACGCGCCAAGGGTCTTTAACGAGAAGGGCGAGTTCGAGGCCGATGCCCCACTGGATCGCGTTCACGTAATTGTTTCGTCTGTACTTGTATGGGACGACGCCCGCTCCCGTCTCGACCTCGACATCGAAGTTCATCCACTTGTTCCCTGAGAGTTGATAGAGCATATATTGGAAGCCCCCATCAGCTGTCATCGTCGTCGTGTCCATGAATACAACTTGACCCAAGTCGACTGTGACATGGTCGTGCTTGTTCACGTAATCTCCTATCTCAGGCGCTCCGGAGCCGATATTATGCCATGCCGACCCGCTCCGGCCAGTGAACTGGACATGGGTTATGTGGATTATGGGCTTGTTGTCGTGGGCGAGGTCTCTGACTGAGTCCATCGTCGCGATGGTTGTCTCGTAGTTTCCAATCTTGGCGAGGTCATTGGTATGTACATGGATTGTGTGCGGGAGTTTCAGGAGCTGATTGACTTTGCAGATTCCTCGAACGATCTCCTTGGGTGTGATATCGAAGTTCGGGACATGGTCCTTGAGGCCGGTGATGTATCTTCCCCACCTCCAGGCCTCGACGCCCCCGGGGTTGACTACCTTTATGGCATATCCCTTGGTTGCCCTAAGCATCCATGACACGTAGGCCGCGCATTCTTCTACACGGCCCTGTGCGAGATATTCCAGCGTTCGCCAATCATTACCGAAGAGTGGGAAACAACCCTTATCCACTATTGGAGTGTCGTCGAGTTCCTCGTGAGTATGCCTTGTCTTCATGAGAGGTGTGGCTGGCTCGAAGACGGTTGTGTAACCCATTCTTGCATATCGATAACCCGTTGTGAACGTTGAGGGAATCGACTTCCCAGTTCCAGCGCGAGTCAGCGATGTACGCGTCTCTACATCTTTCTCATGGTCTTCAGGCCTCAGTATCCTACCGGCGTTTACCTTTGACCCTGCTATGTGGGAATGAATATCGACCCCGCCCGGCATCACCATCATGCCAGAGGCATCGATCACCGTCGCGCTCGCGCCAACGTTCTTCACAATCTTGCCATCTTTGATGTAGATGTCGAGTTTTTCGCCTTCGATCCCGTTAAGCGGGTCGAAGACGATCCCATTCCTTATGGCCAGTTCACTCAAGTGTTTGACCTCCCTTCAGCTTCTTCACTTCTCTAAGGATATCGCGAAGGATCTCGACATCGGGTCTTATTCCGGGGGGTGGAGGAACAACAGGTTTCGTCTTTAATGCGACCCCATCCATGCGATATATCGAGCCGCCAGTTTCGATTCCGACGATTGCTGAGGGAAAGACTACTTCCGATATGAGTCCGGTCGCGGACGGGCGTGGGTCGATTGTGACGATTGGGATCTGCGCCAAACGTCTCGTCGCCTCGACGGGAAAGTTGGAAACCGGGTCCGAGGCTACGACGAGAGCGGCGTCAGAATCGCCTCTTGAGAGTATGTCGATTACAGTAGTGTCGCCGGGGTTGTAGCGTGGGTAGCCTTGGCTCAGATCAACTGCGTAGGGGAATCCTGTCACCCAAGCTGTGACCTGGTTCGCTCCAGCGACATTGTACCAGCCTCGCATTGGCATTATGAGGAACTTCGTCCGCGCATTGAGATCGCGGACAAGGGAGAGAGCGACGTCGATGTTTCTATGTTTCCCGCTCGTCATGGTGAGGCCTACGCCGAAGAAGAGGATGCCGAACTCGCAGCTTACCATGAGGTCGGCTATTTCTTCTATTTTGTCGGCAGGTACGCCAGCGATCACATCCTGCTCCAGTTCGTCTCCTCGAACAGCCATCCTGAAGGCGCATAGGAGGTCGTAATCGCCGTTTGGCGTGATCTGCAGAAAGTGGTCCGCTAGCTTCGCCGTATCGGTCTTCCGTACGTCCACAACAACGATTTTCCTATCTTTTCTTCCACCGCGGAATCGACCCTTGCGAATTGCCAGACGCTGCATGTGATGGGGATGGGAGTGGATCGGGTTTGATCCCCAGTAGACTATCAGGTCCGCACGTTGCCTGACTTCCCCGAAGGTGCAGCTCACTTCACCTATGTCGTGCACGCCCAGAAGTGTTGGACCGTGACATACGGTGGTTGTGTTGTCTATGACTCCGCCGACCCATTCCGTCAGCTCGATGCCGACTTTGGTTGCTTCGCAGCTGGTTGAACTCCAACCATACAAGATAGGGTATTTGGCGTTGGCTAGTATCTCTGCAGCTCTAGATACCGCCTGTTGATAGCTCGCTTCGTGAAGTTCTCCATTCTTCTTCATGAGCGGGGTTAGATGGCGGTCGCGATTGTACTCCATCAATTTCGCTAGCGAGATGGCGCATCCTGAGCGGGAACTCTGGACCTTTCCATTCTCAACAGTGACTTGGAGGTCGTCGCATGTGGCCCCGCAGAATGTGCAGATCACGTTCGGTATGACTTCTTTCGTCATTCTCATGTCCTCCGGGTCATCTCTGCGACTAGATGTGGCAAGTCTAGGACTTCTTCGTTAGGGGCGGGTGTCACTTCTGCCTCAACCCCTTTGAAAGTTGGCATACCGGTTCCCTGCGTTTCCGAGGAAAGCACCATATTGGCCCATGGTCCGTAGGGGATGAATGCAACGCCCCTATGCGGCGCCTGCGATGACGCGACAGCTCTCACAACTACACTTCCAGTACTCGTAGAGACCTTGATTTTCTGGTCTGGAGAGATGCCTAATGACTTCATGTCGTCAGGATCAAGTTCGCAGATGGCAACGCTTCGAGCGTACTTGTCTGAGAGTTTTCCTGAGACCTTGGCTCTGGCTTGACTGAGACTTCGTCCCGATAAAAGGGTCACCCTCAAGCTTAACATGCAGATTCAACCTAAGTGAGGTCACACAACGTACACATAATGTTGTGGTGTCAATTTCACTCACTGTAATCGCATCAGGGAGAGTCGTTCGGAACGTCGCCCAATCGAAATCGTAGAACGATATTTGTTGCCCTCGTATCTGTCCTAGCAGCTCTCCACATCGTTCTCTCAATTCCGCTCGGCCCTGTCGGGTTTAGACGTTTCAGCATAGTCATGGAGCCGCTTGAGGGAATCATTGGAGGACCACTATACGGTTCGGTCGCCGCCATCATTGGATGGATTGGAGGAAGATTCATGCGCCCAGAAACCTTCTACATCGAGAACTTCTTCGGGTTAGCAGAGGCGATAGGAGCGCTTGGGGCTGGTCTTCTTATCAGGAAACGTTGGTGGGCTGTATCGATCCTCTATGGTGTCCTTCTAGTCGCATTTCTAGTTCATCCTTTCGCGAGGGCAGTTCCGCTCTGGACTCTCTGGGACACGTATCTTGGATTCGCCGCAATATTTCCTGCCGCAATTGCTGTTAAGAAAATGGACATAAAGAATCTGGATTCAAAAGTTTTACTAGCCGTGGTGGCTCTCGTCACCTTCGTAGCCGTTGAGCTGGACGCGATGGCGAGGATCTTCATGCTGGCCGATCTGGGGCTTTATGAGACGTATGGAATTCCTTTGGATGCTTGGTCCACGATATTCATCGCAGGCGCCTTTCAAACCCCGGTCGAGAGCGTCTACAGCGTAGCAATAGCCTCAATGGTGGGAGTGCCGGTCCTAATCGCTCTTAGGGTCGCAAGGATCTTGGATTGGCCGCTCTCCTAGCGAGAGATGGAGCCTTAGATTCTAAGCCTCCCCGGGTCTTCTAGGTTTCTCTATCAATCTTTGCTTCGAGAGTATTGTGCCGTCGTCGTGGTGAGGCATCCTGACGACTCGGTCTTCCGCCTTATCCATCTCTCTAGCTTCGTCTGCTAGTCTAGATGCTTCTCTCATCATTTCATGGGCTGCTGCAACAAGCTGCGTGTAGCGTTCCCATTCCTTCACAACGAAGCATCCTTCAACGGTGAGGTCGGCAACTCTCTTGGCGATCTCGTGGGCGGCCATGGCTTTGGTTTTCGCGTATGGGTTGTTTAGGGCCGAATATGCAACCGCTTTCTCCTTGTCGATCACAATTTTCGGTAGAGTCAGCGCCTCACCTTTCGCGATCGTTTGAACGAGCTTGTCGATCTCCTGCCAGAGGAGATTGAACACTCCGGTGACAGTGAGGACTTTCATAAGATCTGTGTTGAAGAGAGCCATCTCGGCTGGGTCCAAGAATTCCCTTCTCGCGCCAATCATCGCGTCAGCCTCGACGATCATATATCCCGCCCCTAGCTTCTCGATATCTTGAACCGCCTTCTTAGCAGGGCCGTCGGAGACAACAACAGTCGGAATCTTCCCACCCGTCAAAATCTCACGCAACTTGGTCGGACCTGGAAGTCCAGCGTTCGGGCTTGTGACGACGGCAAGGTGAGGTTTGAACTCAAGCAATTTCTGAGCGACTTCCGTGGCCTGCTCGACTCCCATCTTCGCACCGCTCCCGACGACTCGCACGTCTATGTCCTTCCGATCCGCGCGCTCGTCCAAGAGGAATTCAAGGAGAGGAGCCGCGCCGATGTTCCCTAATTTGCCAAAACCTACCTTCACAACCAAAGTACTTTCACCGCTTCCACCTACGCTCTTGACTTGGCGTATAACGCTTGCCGCGATATGATACTTACAATATGTACGAAGATTTTCGAATTAGATTCGATTTACGAAATCATCTTAAGCAGACCATTCCGCATTGGCGCGGAGACAGAGCATTGTCCAGTGGAGTTGAAATCGAGGACACATTCGCTGAAGCCTTTCCAATGGTCGCCGCGAGGATTTTGATAACGGCCGATAACGAGAAATGGGCGTTGACCGCGGCTAGGACTGCCACGGGATTCGCATCATCGATTATTATGTCGCCAGCCGAAGCTGGGGTTGAAGGATCTATCGTTCCTCCAGAGAAGACGCCCGATGGAAGACCGGGTGTGCACCTACAGATATACCACAGGACTCGTACCGAGCTCAAACGGCAGATGATTGCTAGGATGGGGCAGTGCATACTGACCTGCCCTACCACCGCAGCCTTCGACGCAATGCCAGATGCGAAACGCCGCTTGAGAGTCGGATGGGCTATCCGGATGTTCGGCGACGGCTACGAAAAGAGAGACAACCTCAACGGAAGGAGGATTTGGCGTATCCCAGTTATGGAAGGCGAATTCGTAACGGAGAGTCGGTTCGGTGTTCGCAGATGTGTGGCCGGCGGGAACTTCATCATAATGGCCGATAACCAGAAAACGGGTTTGCAGGCGGCTGAGAATGCTGTACAAGCCATGAACAAGGTCGAAGGTGTTGTACTCACCTTTCCGGGGGGCATATGTAGATCGGGCTCCAAAGTGGGGTCGATGAAATACAAGCTCCCGGCAACCACGAATCACCTCTTCTGCCCCAAGCTTCGAGAAACAGCAGCTGGATCCCTCGTTCCCGAAGGGGTGGGAAGCGTCTATGAACTCGTCTTCAATGGACTCAATTTCGACACTGTCAAGCGAGGAACGGCCGAGGGGATACGCGCCGCGGTAGCCGTACCAGGTGTTAAGAAGATCACTGCCGTAAACTTCGGAGGAAAGCTCGGACCATATCAGATTAAGCTCAAAGAGGCATTAACAACAGCATAGATCTTTATCCATGAACAGTTTCAAGAAGTCATACCCACGCGCCTGAGGCGACCCGACAAGGATTCGTTGATATTTCAGACGTCCTGATCGGTCCAAGACATCCTCGAGTTTTCCTCTGATTACCAACCATTCTCCGCTCTCAGCGATATCCGCGTAGAGTCCCTCGAAGCTGACCACCTTGTGGACCTTGTTGAACTTGCCCGAGCCTTGAAGCTGAACACAGTCCACGAGATAAATCGACGGAAGGAAATATGAATCCGTAGTATCGACAACCTTGGCTCTTGCTTCAACAATCCCATGGGACTTGTAGACTTCATCACCGTAGCGCTCGCTAACTTCCTCCTCGGTCTTCGTCGGATGTATCGAGAAGATTGTGTTCTTGAAGACTCCCTTGTTCCACTTCCTTGAATAGAGCATTCTAGCCTCGTTCAAAGTCAAGGGATGAACCGTGGACATCTCTCTGCACCATCTCGAGAGTCTCGTACCCTGAAGCTTCTGGACTGCGCCCCTTGCGTACAGTCGGAGCAATGCCTCCTTGATCTTCCGGCTCTCATCACGGCCATACACAACCAAGTCTATGTCACTAAAGCTCACGTTGTGGACATCTAGCAAGATTGATCCTGTGATTCCAAGACTATCCAGAGAAATTCCGCTATCATCACAAAGGAGGGAAGCCAGTTCAACAGCCTTCTTTTCAAGATTGTCCAAATCATCGGTCCTGAAGAGGTCCTTCAAGCGTTCGTCTGGTCGATAGTGTTTCGCGATTCTTTCCAGCGGAACCGCGAAGAAGGTCATGCGAAGCGGTTCAGATCGAAAGAGGTACTCGGGGTATCGTCCACGCAGGAACTCTATCTGCTTCATCACATTTGACGCTGAGTAATACCTGACTAACCTTCTGTACCTCCTCCTGCCCTTCCCCCATTTTCCGCGGTGGCTCGGCACGTACTTCGGGAAAGCGAAAACTCGGTCGTTGGGGTGAACGTTGCCTATGACAGCGAAGAATAGGCCGTCGATAGTTTCAATGTAGTCGCGGTCTCTAAAACCTCTACTCACTCTTTCCAACAACCGTTAGGAAGTCACGTGGATCCTCGCCGATTACCAACCTATGCGTTTCACCGCGCTTTTCAACAACCTTCTCCAAAGTCCCCTTCGCAAGAATACGCTCTCCAATGAGTGCCTGCTCGCAAAATCTGCCCCTAAAGGAAACTATCTGAGAGGGAGGCTTAATCGCTGCGCCTCCAGTTAACTCAACGTGTAAGATCTGATAAGTAGAGGGAGTGAAGATTGACTCGGAGTCATCCACGATCGTCGCGCTCAGGGTGGCCATGCCAATGGGATAGTACTTCCTATCACCATATTCCTCATGCAGTTCGTCCCATTCCTTGACGCAACGTATGAAGTACTGCGTACCCCTGAAGGTTCCTTGCAGAACCTTCGACTGCTCATGTCTGACGAACGTCTCGAATGATATTGCAGACGCTAGACTCCTCTGCTTGTACAGTTTGCGCAGATCGCTCGCACCGCACGGACTAAACCCTTCTGAACGGGTTTCGAGAAGCGACTTCAGTCTTGCATGAGTCTGGCGAGAGGCCTCGGTGCCATAAAGGACCAAGTCTATGTCGGATTCCGCAGCGTGGAGGCCGACGAGGATCGAGCCCGAGACCCCAATTTTGGAGGAGGAGATTCCAGTTTGATTCGTCAGAGTTTCCACCATACCGATGGCGAGTCGCTCCTGCGGATCAAGGTCAGCTTTCTGCCTGAGCTCTGCATATCTCTCTGTTGGGATGCAGTGCGACTTGACATTATCCAGAGGAACGGCCTGCACTTCCCTATTGAACACAGGGCACCTGTAGAGGTAGTGTGGCCATCTCCTCGCAAGGAGATAGGCACGTGCATCGAGGTCGTAGACCTTTCGATACTTGATTCCGTTTCTTTGCCTAGTTCCGCGTCCGTCGGGAAGGTATCTGAGATATGCTATGACTCGATCGGGAGGATGAAGAAATCCCTTTACATCAAAGATCAGTCCCTCGACGGTTTCGATGAAGTCTCCTTCCCGAGCTTTGACTTTCCAAGTCATTATGAAGGATCCGCCTACCCATCTAGAGAACTTCAGGCCACTATCGGCGCGCCTTCGATAAGACGTACTGTGCTATCTGATCGGCAATACTGACCTTCGTGGTGCTCTGAAGTCCTCGCCAGCCCGGCTGAGAATTGACCTCGTTTACGAGAAGGCCTGCATCACTCTCCATAATGTCCACGCCGGCGATTTCGCAGCCGATCGCGCTTGCCGCATCAAGAGCAAGCTTCTCTGTTTCTGCAACCAGATCTGCCTTGACAGAGGCTGCGCCTTGGCTCACGTTCGTCTTCCAAGACTCAGCAACCCTGTACATCGCAGCCACAGCCCTCCCGCCGATGACGAAGATTCTCATGTCCCTTTTCCCATGGGGGACAAATTCCTGAACGTAGATGACGTGCCGATAGAAACGAAGCGTTCTGAAGACTCTCTCTGCCACATCGGTATCTGAGATCTTGGCTGCGCCTATTCCTCTTGAACCGAAAATAGGTTTCACGATGGCTTCACCGCCGAAGGCCTTGAAGGCCTTCAAAGCCTCAGACACGCTCTCGGTGATAACGGTCCTCGGGATTGAGATTCCATTTTCATTCAAGATCGTGAGGGCGTAGTACTTGTCAACAGCTTTCTCTATGGCGGATGGATGATTGATCACAGGTAGGCCCATCCTCCAGAGCTTGTGCAACATGTCCATTTGAAAGATCACTTCATCCAACGAACCCCGTCCTATCGGCCGAACAAGCAAGGCGCCAAGATCCCTGATGAGATCAAGATTCTCGAAGGAGATCTGAGGCTCCATGTTTATTCGCGCTGCGATGTCGGTGAAACTCAATGCGACGGGGTCTGCCCCGTTTCGACGAAAAGCCTGAAGGAGTCTGGAGGAACACCAAGCATCTTGGTTCCTTGTCAGGAGACCGATCTTCAAAACTTGGACATCTCGCAGGAGGCATACCCGCTAACAGCCGAAAATAAAAGCTAGGCGGCCTCTAATCACGGCAGATAGTACCTAGAGCTTCGAGTTCAAATTGCACTTCAACGCGAGACGAATTAGGACAAGGTATTGGAGACCGGGGGACGACTTCGTGAAGATCATCCTCGAGTCTATTGCGAGTGAGTGTCAGGACGGCGACATCGTGGTGGTTTCTGAGAAGGCAATCTCAGTAGCTCTGGGCCGAGTCGTGGATGAAGCTCTGATTCGGCCGAGTTTCTTAGCTAAGGTTCTTGCCAGGATTTGGACGAGACTGGGGTGGGGCTATTTTCTTGGACCGTTGTGCCGTTTAAGAGACAAGACTCTTTGGCGGTTGAGACGGTATCCTATCCCTCAAGGTGAGGTTCACAAGCAAGTGGCATTGCAATATGCGGGGTTTGGACAGGCGCTGCTTCACTATTCCGAAGGAGGAATAGATGTCACAAATCTTCCGTATGCCCTTGTCTCATTACCTCTGAACAACCCTGACGGTGTCGGCCAGAATATTCGCAAAGCGATTCAGGAAGTCTTGGGCAAGCAAGTTACTGTGATGATCACTGATACCGACAAGACCTACAGCCGAAAAGGAACGCACCTTACTCCGAGACCTGGCGCTGTGAGAGGCGTTAGGTCACTGGGAATAGTCGCGTTCATCCTAGGTAGGACGCTTCGGTGGACTGCTCGAGCCACCCCATTAACAGTAGACGGAGCGTCATTTTCACTTGAGGAGGCTCTTTCGGCGGCCGAAGCGGCTGATAGAGCGAGAGGACATGGCGCGGGACGAACGGCTTGGGATATGGCGAGAAGGTTCCGTGTCGAACTCACAGGAATAACATGGGAGATGCTAGACTCGATAGGCCATTATCCTATCGTGTTAGTAAGAAAGTTGAATGAGTAATGCTCAGGGCTTGTAGCCTGATAGGGTTGCCAGTGCTAGAACCGAAGCTGTTATGTCCGCTGTGGAGCCCGGGTTGAGTAGGTGCCTGTTCATTCTGAGTTCTTCGTCGAGAAGTTCGATCTCTCTTCGTCCCGCTTTTGTGCTCGCTCCACCAAGTGCAAGCGTCTTTTTGGCGCGGTTACAAGTCCACCTAGCCTTGTCGATGTCAGCCTTGCGTGCGATTAAGGTATCAGGTATCTCCGAGAGAATCTTAAGATACGTGTTGACCGTAGCCTCATTAACATCCCCCGTTCTCGCCAATTCCTTGCTGAAGTATGGATAACCAAGCTCGCAAGTAACCTTGTAATCAGTCGTCCACTCCCTGCAGATCGAATCCCAGTCAGCCGCCAAACGAAATATCTCGAGAAGCGTGAATCTTTCGTCTAGTATCCTCCGCCTTGATGACGGATCCAATGCGTCTAGTTGTGGTGCTCTTCCAAGGCCACCGGGCTTCCCATAAGTGATCGCCTCGTAGAAAGCTATTGAATCAGCCACTGTTGTTGATCTAAGTACTCTCCGTAGATTGCGCCTAAGACGGGAACGTGAGAGATGGCGCCCGGTGAATGTCATGCCTGCTGCAACAGCAAGCGGTACGAGCAGAGTCAGAGTTCCAAGACTGGTGTTCCCGCCTCTCTGCGAATGCATTATGCTAATGACCGCGTCCCGGATTGCGGCTCCAACCTCTGCATGTTGAACAGAGATCTTCTTCCTCGAGATGAGTATCCCTCTCTTGGCAGCTCTTTCGAAGTAGGACCTTGACGCTACTGCAGATGCGAGAAAGTGTTCGTATGTGGTTTCTGAGTAGTCACGGGTTCTGTGAACATTCCCGGGCTTTGGGTATGCGCTCACTTCGAGGAGCATGGCGAGTTCAAGGCGACCTGAAATTTCGCTTGCGATGTCTGATGGAGATTGCGGCAATTCTCTCGCATTGTTTGCGTAGCATGTCCGCTAATAGGTCTATGGCAGATTAGACTTAAGGACACTAGTTCCGCATGTGAGGGCGTCAGGTCTTCTTGGCATCAATCGTCGACCTGCATTCGAGACTAACGAGAAATCGGCGATACAGTAACCTGTTACTACTGAAACTATTTTTGGGGTTTCACTGGACTCTCTGATTGGTTTGTTCCTGAATCCCGCCGGAGCCATCTTCGGATTCCTCAAGGTGCTACCGTAGCCTTGGGCGCCACTGGAGCGGGATGTATGAGAATCAAACGCGGCTACATACTAGGAGCGATTATACTGCTCTCGGTGGCAACCTTCTACGCGCATCCGTTAGAACGTGCATCTCCTCTTTACCCTTGACTTCACATCATGGCGATGATCCTTGCGCTCTCGCCCATCGCCGGTTTGACACGCAACTGGTTTGCATCCACAGAGCTCAGGAAGACGACCTCGAATGTCTTGGTGGCTGCTTTCGTCGGGACGCTAACTCATCATGCCTTCGGCAGCGCGTTGAGCATCTGGTATTTCTCTCCCACGCTGACGCCTGCCAGATGGAATCTGATAATGTATGTCTACCCCGTAGAGAGGCTGGTTACAGTTGCTATCGTAACGATCATTGGCGCCCCAGTCTACCATCGCCTCAAGCTCTCACGAATCTTTGGGAGACTCAACTGAGAGCTCCCCACTTCCGATAGGAAGATCGAGTGAAAGAAATTGCCTGCAAGCGAAATATTTGACACAGATGTAGTGAACGCGAACAATCAGCCCGATGAAGGTGACAGACGCTTCTTGGCGGCAACACATTTGAAAGCAGACCTTTCTCGTCGCAAAGCTTTCCAGCCGTGAAACGTGAACTAAAGCCTTTTACAATTCGCTGGCATGCGCCTCAACGCTGAGGCATCATACTTGCAAGTTGAGGTAGAGCGACCGAAGATTGTTGTAACTCCGCCGGGGCCGAAAGCGCGTGAACTCCTCGAAAAAGATGAAGCTTACATTACGAAGTCTGCGGTGAGATGGTATCCTCTAGTTGCCGAATCCGGATCCGGGTGCATCGTCCGAGATGTAGATGGAAATAGGTACGTTGATTTCAACTCGGGTATAGCAGTGCTTAACGTCGGTCATTCTCATCCCAGAGTGGTCCAGGCGATCAAAGAGCAGTCGGAGAGACTTCTGCACTATTCTTGGACAGATTTCTATTACAAACCGCTTGTCGATTTAGCCGAGGAATTGACCAAAATTACACCCGGAACTTTTCCCAAGAAGGTCTTCATGGCGAATAGTGGTGCCGAGGCCGTAGAAGCGGCTATGAAAGTCTCGAGGTGGCACACACGCAGACCGCTCTTCCTGGCTTACAGTAGTTCATTTCATGGCAGAACCTTCGGAGCGATGAGTCTGACTGCCAGCAAACCTGTTCAAAGACGACATTTCTTACCGGCGGTTCCGCAGGTGACTCATATCCCATACCCATACTGCTACAGATGTCCGTTCCATTTGGAGTATCCCGAATGCGGCATGTGGTGTGTGGACTTCATTGATGAAGAGGTCTTGAAGAAGTATCATCCGGCTGAGGACACTGCAGCAATGTTCATCGAAGCCATTCAAGGGGAGGGCGGATATGTTGTTCCACCAGACGACTACTTCCAACGCCTAAAGAAAACCCTCGACAAGAATGGTATCTTAATGGTGGACGACGAGATTCAGTCGGGGATGGGGAGGACGGGAAAGTGGTCTGCAATTGAACACTTCGGCGTTATCCCCGATATCATAACGATCGCCAAAGCTCTCGCCTCAGGTCTTCCGCTAGGTGCGATGGTAGCGAAAGAGGAGATTATGGACTGGGAAGGCGGCTCTCACGCGAACACATTTGGAGGTAATCCGGTTGCATGTGCGGCCGCACTGCAAGTTATCGAAATCATGAAGCAGGAAAGGCTACTGGAGAACGCTACTAGGCAGGGGACCTACCTGATTAAACGCCTCAAAGAAATGCAAGAGAAATATCCGATGGTAGGCGACGTCCGCGGGAAGGGCCTGATGGTAGGCGCGGAAATCGTGAAAGATCCCAAAACGAAGGAGCCTGCCTCCCAAGAAGTGCAGGACATCATGAACGTGTGCTTCAAGCGCGGACTGGCAATAATAACCGCAGGAAAATCCACAATGCGATTCGCTCCTCCACTTATCATTACCCGCGAGCTGATAGATACTGGTCTTGAAATCTTCGAAGAAGCTGTGCGAGAGATAGCCAAGAAGCTCAGCTAGGCACTAGCACACTTTCGACGAGCACTCGAGAAGGCGCTCGGATTCGCCGCGCTGCCAGCGATCGCAATGCAAACAAGACAAACAAGAGGACAGAAAACACCCTGATTCGGTGATCAGAGGAAAGAAAGGGGAGTTGCTCGCAACCTGAGTTTTGCGAGCTAATTTCATTTCCGGACTTTGTCGAATCTGGCTGCGACATCGTCAAAGTTGACGACTTTCCACCATTCGTCGACGTATGCACCGCGGTCATCCTTGTGTTGCAATTCATGATCGCGAGCAGGCCGACCAAGATTACTTTCGCTCTTCAGTAGTACCGCGTGACACGCTATTCGTTTTCACGCGTCTGCTTCGAAAACTAAAACGACGTAGAGCGCTGTTTCAGCAGGTCGCCTAATGGACAATGTGGCCATCGCAAGTCAACACAGGCAGGCTTCAGATTCAACCAGACTTGAGTCAGGACGACACAGGGGTTCTCGTCACTCCTCTAGAGAAACGTCTCCAAGCATACGACCGATTTCAGGAATTACTTGCCCGAGGCAAATCGACACATGAAATGGTGTGCACAATTTCGAAACGCTTCGGAGTCAGCCAAAGCACTGTCTATGCTTGGACAAAGGGCAGGTCGCCTTTCGGAAAGAGATGCGGAAGAATCACCCACGCTGAAGAACTGTTCTACGTCATAGGCGCTCTGCTAGGTGATGGATGCATCTACCTCTGGAGGAATCAATACTACGTCTGGCTCCTCGGCGAGAGAGAATTCTGCCTGAAGTATGCAGAGAAGATAGCTTGGTGTACGAGCAAAACAAAGGCCAAAACATATACATATCGAGGTAGAAACGTTTGGTTTGTCAAGTTTCAGAACGCCGAACTTTACTTTCTAATGAGGCGAGTACGTCAAGATTTCAACGTCCTTTCGAACTTGATTAGACGCGGAGATCGTTTGGCCAATTCTTTACAGCTCATAGAAGGGTTCTTTGACGCCGAGGGATGTGTTAAGGTGATCAAGGAGAAAGTCAGAAGGACTCCTAAGATAAATCTCGATTTCAGTAACACCGACCTCAACCTCCTTGAGCTCGTTAGAAGAGAGTTGAAGTATGCACTCGGTATAGAAGGGCGGTTTACTTCTCACAGAGATTTGAAGTCGAATAGGAAGGTGGCGTACCATCTACGAATATACCGGAAGGATGCTATTGGGAAATTTCTGTCAAACGTGAGCACGATAAAGCTGAAGCCCGAAAAAGTGCACTATGTGGAAAACTGGCTAAGAAAATAAAAAAAGGAAGGGCAGGAAGGAAAGAACTCACTTTTTCGCTTTCTCGAATCTCGCCGCTACGTCGTCCCAGTTTGCGACCTTCCACCACTCGTCAACGTATTTTGCCCTGTCGTTCTTATAGGTCAAATAGTATGCATGCTCCCAAACGTCGAGTCCGAGGAGTATTGGGAGTTGGGCGAGGTGCATGAAGTTCTGCTTTTCGATTTGTGTGAGGACGAGTTGGTCGGTGGTGTTGTCGTAGAGTAGGAGTGCCCACCCTGAGCCTTCAACAGTCTTCGCTGCGTCCGAGAATTGCTGTTTGAACTTATCAAAGCCGATAAAATCCTGCCTTATCCTATCTGCTATGGCCCCGCCCGGGGTCCCTCCTCCCTTACCGGGTGGCGCCATGTTGGGCCAGAAGATGCTGTGAAGTACGTGTCCGTCCAAGTTGAAACTGAAGTCTCTCAGTACGGCCCTCATGTCGACCTGCAGTTCTCCTTTCCTAGCTTTGTCTAGTTTTTCGAGAGCAGCGTTTGCTCCGGTAACGTATGCAGCATGATGCTTGTCGTGGTGGAGTCGCATGATCTCCTCGGAGATTACTGGTTCAAGTGCATTGTAGTTGTAAGGCAAATCCGGAAGAGTATATTTCTGCGGCATGGCCTCTGCACGTAAACCGCATCTCTCATAAACTTTTCATCGACCAAAAATGTTGCGAGCTAGGGACAAGTCGCTCGGCAGGAATGGCATTTGCGAAAGTCTAGACTAGTTGCTTCACTTCCTCTGTAATAGCCTGTCCGAGATATCCGTAAACTCCGAGCTTGAGTACCTTCAACCCTAGGAGTGCGCATTTGATTCTCGTCGGCCCGGGGTCGATTCCCATGAGATCTAGAACGTCAGCTTTTCCTAGCGCCTTGACCTCATCTAGCGTCTTACCTTTAACAACTTCAGTCAACATCGAAGCTGAAGCTTGACTGATAGCACACCCTTTGCCTTTGAACCGTAAGTCCTCTATCTTACCATCCTTGATTTTGAGTTGCATCTCGATTATGTCACCGCAGAGAGGGTTCGTGTCCTTTACGCGAACGTCTGCATCAAGAAGGTCGCCAAAGTTTCGCGGATTCCTATAGTAATCCAGTATGATATCTTTGTAGATGTCCGAACTCATGAGCCGAATAGCTTCCTTGCTTTCTCCAAGGCATTGATGAAGACATCTACCTCATCCTTTGTGTTATAGACGTAGAAGCTGGCTCTCGACATGGCTGGGACGCCCAAGAATTCCATGAGAGGCTGCGCGCAATGGTGGCCTGATCTGATAGCGATTCCTTCCTCATCTAGTATGGTGGCGAGGTCGTGAGCGTGAATCTCTCCAAGATTGAACGAGATTACACCCACTCTCTGGTCTACGCTTCTTGGTCCATAGGTTACAACTCCCCTAACTTCAGACATTCTACGAAGCGCGTAATCTGTGATCTCCATTTCGTGGTCATGAATATTTCTCATTCCAATCTTGCGAAGATAGTCGATGGCGGCCCCGAGTCCAATAGCCCCTGCAATATTGGGGGTACCAGCTTCGAATTTGTACGGCAAGTCCTTCCATGACGTTCCCGTTGTGTGCACTTCTG
>Ga0209725_1000677_pt1 | contig 20295 bp, 24 predicted proteins | sample I18A1metaG_FD_184145 | JGI IMG/M metagenome (GOLD analysis project Ga0209725, IMG submission 184145) | Lake sediment bacterial and archeal communities from Gulf of Boni, Indonesia to study Microbial Dark Matter (Phase II) - ​I18A1 metaG... | ecosystem: Environmental > Aquatic > Freshwater > Lake... | reverse complement strand
ATATAAGGCACTTCTTCGATCCTTCCACAGGCAATTTCGAGGCTGCCTATTGTCAGCATTGTGAAGATCCGCTCTGCGAAGCGGCATGCCCGGCTGAAGCTATAAGGAAAGAGTCGACGACAGGTATGGTCAAGATCAATCCTTTGAAATGTATCGGTTGCCAAGCTTGCAACTTCGCTTGTCCGCTTTCAGTTCCATGGTTCGACCCCGATAGAAGAGTTTCCGGGAAATGCGATTTATGCAATGGCGATCCCGAATGTGTTAAATTCTGTTCAACGAGAGCGCTGCGCTACACAAGTCGAGATGAAGCTAAGAGATTAGTGATGGAGGTTTACAATCCAACGGTGGCAACGCGTTGACTGCGGAGATACTGATCTCAGCAATCCTCTTGCCGATGATAGGGTCGCTCGTTGTTGTTCTATTGACCAAAGCACCATATCGAGTCAGAGCTCTCTTCTCATTAACGATAGCTGCAATCACATTCTGTCTTCTGCTCTGGCTAGCATCAATCGTTTGGGCATCCGGGACTCTTGCCGTCAAGGCTGACTGGATGTCAGGTTTCGGCATCGGCGTAATTCTATACGCAGATCCTTTGGCGATCTTCTTCGCTCTCATCGCCTCATTCTTCGGAGTGATAGCCCTACTGTACTCCCTTCGGGACATGATGCATGAAGTAGGAACAACAAGGTACTATGCGTTGATGTTGCTCTTCTTGTCCTCGATGATCGGTCTTGTCATTGCTGGAAACTTCTTAGTCTTGTATGCTTTCTGGGAACTGGTAGGCTTGTGCTCGTATAGTCTAATCGGATTCTATAAAGAGAAGCTTGAAAGTAACAGGGCCTCATTTAAGGCGTTATTCATTACCCGGACATTTGGTATATGTCTACTACTTGGCATCGTAATCCTCTTCATCCTCACCGGAAGCTTCGATATCCCCATTGTCTTCCAGAAGCTCCTAGCTACCGGATCCAGTAGCATGGTGACACTTGCACTAGCTCTCTTCATCCTCGCCTCCATGGCAAAATCGGTACAGGTTCCACTTCACACCTGGCTTCCGGATGCAACAGTCGCACCTTCTGCAGTGACCTCGTATCTTCATGCGGCAGCAATGGTCAAGGCAGGAGTCTACCTGATCTCACGCACTTACCCGATTACTCAGCTGATCGAGACAGGACCATACCTTAGCTTCATTCTGGCGACTATCGGCACGGTAACGCTGACTCTGTGTACGATGGCTGCGTGGGCTCAATATGATGTGAAGAGAGTTCTCGCCTTCTCCACAGCCAGCCAGATCGGCTACATGTTTCTAGCTATAGGCGTTGGGACAGGTTTCGGAGCTGTAGGAGGGCTCTTCCACTGCCTTAATCATGCTGTATTTAAAGGTCTGCTGTTTCTTTGTGCTGGCTGCCTAATCTATACAACTGGGACCAAGAACCTTAACGATATGGGCGGACTGGCTGGAAGAATGCCTGTAACAGCCGCTTCTATGGTTATTGGGGCGCTATCGGTAGTTGGGGTCCCTCCCTTCAATGGCTTCGCCAGCAAATTGATGATCTACGAAGCTGCATTGGAGCGCGGAACGAATGTCGGAGGCGCTCTTGGAGCTGCTTACGTGGTGTATTGTGCTCTTGCGCTATTCGCGAGCGCTGTGACTCTCGCGTACTTCATGAAGATGATCAACTCAGCTTTCTTCGGTAGAACACCGAAGAGCTTGCAGAATGTCAAGGAGGTCCCCCGCTCAATGCAAATTCCTCTGGTGGTTCTCTCAGCGCTATGCTTGGTTTTCGGCGTATATCCGCAGGGAATATTGAGTGTACTCGTCAACCCGGGAGTATCGGCTGTCACGGGACTGTCTGTATCCGAATTGAACAGTTCTATAACAAGTCTGGGCTATCGAACCGGAATCGGATTCTATGAAGCAACGGGATTAACGTTGCTTATCCTTGCGTGCATTCTGGTTGGCGCGATTATATACAAGGTTACTGCCAAAGCCAAGCCGTCCGAGTTTACAAGGGACAAGTATGAGGTGTTCACTGGAGGCGAATTGGAAGCACCCTACCTCGAAATCGAAAGAACCAGAGTAGAATCCAAAACGTTCACATACGCTCCTGAAAGAACCTTCGGAGGGCTCTACAATATCATGTGGCTTGGCGGAGTAGATCTGTTATACTATGGTTTAGCGCGAGTGGTGCAGAAGCTGTGCGACAATTTTGCCGCACGCATTACCAGTCGTTTGGGCATGGTGCTTGGTGCTGTTGCGGTCTCAGTGTCTGGCGTTATCAATTCTTCCTATCCAGGGGCATTGCTGATGGTTTTTGGAACGGTCACAGCGCTCTCTCAAAGGGATGCAAAGCGTTTACTCGTATGCGCCTCAGTCACCCAGATTGGGTGGATTGCGTTGGAGATCGGATTCGGATCTTCAGAGGGGATCGGTGAGGGCCTCTTCCACCTCTTGAACTACTCCATTTTCGGGTCACTTCTCGCTCTCTCATTGTGGTCAGTTATACGAAGAGTGGGAACAACTTGGATCTCGGATATGGGGGGCCTTTCGAGCAGAGTGCCGATAGCCGCTCTAGCATTCATCATCGGCGGACTCTCTATGTCGGGAGTCCCTCCCTTCGGCGGTTGGCTGAATGAATTCTACTTCATCAAGTCTACCCTTGAAAGTGGGCGCGTAGAGTTAGCAGCGGTCGGGTTTGCAGTTAGCGTCCTCACTCTGGCGTACGTGCTCAGGGCATTCAACCAGGTTTTCCTCGGCGAACTCCCAGAAAGATACAGAGAATTGAAAGGCGCTTCACCAGTCGAGACAGCCACGATGGTAATCCTCATTTTCATATCTATTTTGATAGGCATTGCACCACAGGTATTCATGCTACCCATAACAGAACTTGCAAACCTTGTCTTCCCATAGGAGTAAGAAGAGATGGAGCAGGAAATTACTGCTAAACTCAAAAAACGCCTCAAAGAGGCCTTTATCGAAGCGGTCACCCCACGGAAGGGGAGATTGACAATCGAAGCCTCTAAGGAGAGCATACTGCAAGCTGCAGAGTACCTCTCGGGGGAGTACGGCGCACGGCTCGTGACGATTTCAGCGACCGACCTAGGGCTAGATATTCAACTACTCTATCATTTTAGCATTCCGAAAATCCTAGTCAATTTGAAGACGATTGTTCCCAAGGAAGACTTGAGGATAGCCTCCTTGACTCCAAGTATCCTTGGAGCAAATTGGATAGAACGGGAAATTCATGATCTCTTCGGGATTGAGTTTGAAGGCCATCCTGACCCTCGAAGGCTCATACTATCTTACGAATGGCCTAGAGACAATATGCCTCTAAAAGGCCCTAAGAAGGGCTTAGCCTCAGAGTTCCAGAAGCCAACGATGGAGAATCTACTGTCAACAGGACAGATCTTCCCGATGTCGTTGATGGCGAAGAGACAGCGGGTGAAGATGAAGATACCTGAGGTCCTACCGACGACGATCGCGAACCCCGAAGCCTTGGATGAACTGCAAACAATCGTCAAGGGGGTCCGTTTCGACGGCAAAGTTGGATACGACTGGAAGACCAAGAAGATGAGGTACTAGAAACGATGAAGCAGTATGCGATGCTCTGGGGTTGCACGGTTCAAACGCGTGTGCCAAGCATTGAAGCAGCGACGAGAAGGATGCTTGATATCTTCGGCGTCAACGTGCGAGATCTTGAAGGGGCCTCGTGCTGTCCGGAGCCGTACACATCGGCTTTAATCGGTAGGGAGCTCTGGTACGCTCTGGCGGCTCGAAACATTTCACTTGCCGAGGCGCGAAAGCTCGAGCTGATGACGATCTGCAATGGCTGTTACGATACACTTTTTGAAGTTAACGAAACTTTGAAGCAAGACGACTCCTTACGTGACAAAATAAACTCAACCCTATTGAAAATCGGGAAAGAGTTCAAAGGGACATCGGAGATAAGACATATCGTCGAAATGCTCGATGAGGACATTGGTCTGGACCGGATCGCAGCCTCTGTGAGGAGACCTTTATCTAATCTAAGAGTGGCTCTCCATCCAGGTTGCCATCTATACAGGTCGAAGACCGTGGAAGACTACGATCGAAAGCCGAAGATCTTCGAGAATCTAGTCCGTCTTACGGGTGTGCAGCTCGTTGAGTATGGGCTTGAGAAGATGTGTTGCGGATACCCTCAGAGGCAGGCCGATGAAGAAATGGCGCTTAAGGAAACTCTGGCGACGAAACTTCGAAGAATACAAGAGAGCCAAGCGGATTGCTTGGTGGTAGTCTGCCCGGGCTGCTGTGTTCAGTTTGAATATGGGCAGATAGAGTTGAGACAGAGGTACAATCTTGATTTCGGAGTCCCTGTCCTGCATTTGGTGGAGTTGATGGCTGTTGCCCTAGGGGTATCCGCTGGTGAGATAGGTTTGGAGACACATCGCAGCCCCGTACGCAAGATCACAGCTAAACTGGAGGGTGGTTGACATGCCAGTAGCTCTTCCAATTGGACCTTATCACCCCGCCTTAAAAGAGAACACATACTTCAGGCTTGAAGTAGAGGGCGAACGGATAGTAAACGCTGACTTGAAGATAGGTTATAACCATAGAGGGATAGAGTGGCTGGCTGCAAGGAGGACCTATCACCAAGACATATTCTTGTGCGAGCGTGTGTGCGGAATCTGTTCGAACGCCCACTCTACCTGCTTCTGCCAAACAGTGGAGGATCTCGCTCATATAGACGTGCCTGAACGCGCCAAATATCTCCGTGTGATAGTAGCAGAGATGGAACGCCTACATAGTCACTTCCTCTGGTTCGGCGTCGCAATGCACGTTATAGGGTTCGACACGGCCTTCATGCACATGTGGAAAGATCGCGAGATAATCATGAGAATGATAGAATCGATAACCGGAAAACGTGTAAACTACGGGTTCAATACCATCGGAGGAACGAGGCGCGACTTCACACCAAGCATTGTCAAATCGATTGAGGATGGCGCAAACACTATTGAGAAAGCCGCCGACAGAATTCGAAACACTGTCACAAGGGACAGCCTTATCAAGAAACGAGCTCTGGACATCGGCTACCTAAGCATTGAAGATGCAAAAAGAATAAGCGTTGTAGGCCCGACCGCGAGAGCCTCAGCTGTTGACGTTGACATAAGGAGAGACGATCCCTATGCCGTTTACTCTCAGTTGGATTGGAATGTAATCATTCGAGATGAAGGGGATGTCCTCGCAAGGGTTGTTGTGAGGCTTCACGAGATCTACGAGTCAATACGGCTTATCAGACAAGCGCTCAAATCCTTATCGAGCGGTCCTATATCAACTGAGATCGGCCAGCTGGAATTTCCAGTCTCTGAAGCCTACGATAGGGTTGAAGCTCCGCGGGGAGAGCTCTTCTACTTTATTAAATCAAACGGCACGAATATTCCTGAAAGGGTGAAGATTAGAACCCCCTCCTTTATGAACAACGCCGCCTTAACGGCGATGCTAATTGGCAATTCGACGGCAGATGCGCCTCTGATAATAGCTAGCATAGATCCTTGCTACTCTTGTACGGATAGAGTTGCTATCGTTAACGTGAAGAATGGTGAAACTGCCTACATGACACTGGAAGAGCTTTCCAGGAAGAAAGCACATTGACGCCCAGCACTATATCCAACTTAGCTTTCTACGTCCTTCAACCCTTCTTCGGATTTATAGTCGGAGCCTTGCTCTACTGGGTCTTTAGAAAGATTCGAGCTAGACTTCAAGCTAGAAGAGGGCCTCCGTGGTATCAGACGTTCGCTGACGTCACGAAACTACTGTTTAAAGAGAGCATAACTCCTTTGATCGCGGACAAGACCATCTTCTATCTCGCCCCACTGCTCGCTTTCACAGGATATCTGGTGGCGCTTCTCCAACTGCCAATCGGCAACATGTACCCGCCTTTCGCTGGGGACTTGATAGTTATCTTAATATTCCTCACTCTTCCCGGAGTCGCGGTTATTCTTGGAGGGTCGGGTTCAGGTTCACCTTACGGAGCCATAGGGTCAAGTAGAGAAACCGCGCTGCTCGTCGCAAGTGAGATTCCCTTCGCAATTTCAGCACTCGTTACAGGTATTCAAGTCAAATCCATGAATATCCTCAAAATCGTAGATGCACAGAATCAATTCGGACCGATGGCCTTCCACTATCCACTCGCAACGGTTGCTTTCTTCATATGCATGCTTCTCAAACTAGGTCGCAAGCCGTTTGATATTCCTGATGCAGAAGTTGAAATAATTGCAGGACCTTACACCGAATACTCGGGCTCCCTTCTAGGCCTCTTTGAGATATCGAACGCCTTGAGATGGTTCGTTATCCCAGCTTTTGCTGTCAACCTGTTTTTCGCGGGGGGCTTAGCCAACCTATTCGTGTTTCTCACCCTATGTCTTATCGTGGTAGCATTTATCTCATTCCTAGACACCCAGAATTCTAGATATAGGATCGATCAAGCATTCAACTTTCTCTTGACATGGGCGACATTGTTAGCAGCCATCGACCTCGTGAGAGCCTCAATGGGGTGGGTGTTTTGGTGAACAGGCAGACAATCTTGGAGAGCTTTCGCGGATTTATCAGTCCGAAGACGCTAGCCTACCCGCGTCAGCCTTCCGTTCCTCCTGACGGTTTTCGAGGGAAGCCCGAGCTCGACGCTGAAAAGTGTGTCGGCTGTGGAGCTTGCGCTCAAACATGTCCAATGGGAGCGATAAATGTCACAGACGAGGTCGAAAGATCTATCCGTGTCTGGTATGGAAAATGCAGTTTCTGTGGACGTTGCCAAGATGTGTGCCCAGAGGATGCAATAAGTCTAACCAGTGCATACGAATTGGCTGTATTCGATAAGAATAAGGCGGCAGCTGGGATCAAAATCGAATTTGAGTCCTGCCTAGAGTGTGGAAAGAAATTCTTTCCAGCTCGGCAGCTGAACAAATCATTCGAAAGAATGGAACCGATTCTTAAGAAGCGCAACGTTTCATACGAGGAGCTTCGTTCACTTGACGGGGTTTGCCCTTCATGCCGGGAGAGGCCAGAGGAATTCTCGAAAAGGAAACTCTTCCTCCTAAACTTCGGGTGAAAGCTATGTCGAAGGGAATAGTGTCTAAGCTTAGACAGAAATCTCCGTGGGTAATGCATGTCCCATGTGGTGGCTGCAACGGATGCGATATCGAGGTTGTAGCAGCTTTAACACCATTATACGACCTTGAACGTTTTGGCGCTTTGCAGAAAGGTTCCCCACGACACGCCGACATTCTAGCTGTAACAGGACCGGTGACGGTTCAGGTTAAGGAAAGATTGAAACGAGTGTACGCGCTCGTCCCGAATCCCAAGATCGTCATGGCGATCGGGTCATGCGCAATCTCTGGCGAAGTTTTCGCGGATGGATACGCTTTCGGGGGTCCACTTGATCAGACAATCCCAGTCGACGTATACGTTCCAGGATGCCCGCCGAGACCTGAAGCAATTATCCATGGCGTCGCGCAAGCCTTGACCAAGCTGTAGGGTGCCGTTCGATTTCATTGCCGCCTCCAAAAAAGCATATACCAAGGCGCCCCAGTATATACACAGAAAGTGTTTCCAATGGAAACCCGAAAGGTTGTTAAGCTTGGAAGGTCTACACTCGTTGTTTCATTGCCGAAGTACTGGGTCAAACTTGCTGGACTTAACAGCGGGGACATGGTATCTCTTGTCTCGCAGAAAGACGGGTCATTAGCGCTCTACTCTAAAGATATTAGGCAAGAGGACCAACGCGAAATAGTCCTCTACATAAACCCGAGCGAGTCCGAAGGGATACTGACGAGAAAGATAGTCGCATGTTATCTAAACGGGTACGCAACCATTAGACTCTGTTCTACAAAGATGTTTACCTTGGAACAGCAACACGTAATTAGAGCAGTCAGCGGGAAAATCTATTTGAGAATAATCGAGGCCCACTCTCGCGAAGTTCTTCTTCAAAGTCTCACCGACTTGTCAAAAGTGCCTGTGGACAAGGGTATACAGCGAACGCATTTCATAACAGCCTCGATGCTTCAGGATGCATTGAAAGCGCTTGAAGAGAAGAATAGCGAACTCGCGAACATCGTATGCTCACTTGACGATGATGTAGACCAGTTTTCTATTCTCCTTCTCCGTCTAATCCGAAGCGCAGCGCTAAACTTAACGCTGGCAAACGTGATGGGACTTGAGCCTATTGACTGCCTTGAGTATCAAACGGTGATCCAGAGAATTGAACATGTCGCAGATCAGGCCGTAGTCATTGCTCGAAACATACCTGCACTAGGCGGCAAGGCCGTGTCAAAATCCCTCTTAGAACTCGTTCTTACGATAGGCTACGAGTCCTTCAGAGTATACGACAAAGCTGTTAAGGCCTTCCTAGATCGCGACCTCGTGTCAGCCAACGAGGTGATCGATCTTCAAGCGAAGATCAACGAGTTGGATCATAAGGCGGCTATGTTTCTAATTGCTGAGGAACGGAGCATAGATGTCGCCTGCGCCATAAGCAGCGTTAGAGAAAGTATCAAAAGGATAGCCGAGTTTGGGAAAGACATAGCGAAGACAGCGATAGATAGCGCAATGTATGCAACTGAGAAAGATCAGTACCAAGGAAAAGCAGCTGCAAGACTTCCCGCAGCTGAAAAGAAGTAACGTAAAGAATGGCAGAAATTCGTTCTAGAACACTGGGTTTTCTCGACCTATGCTTTCCTCGAATTCTTTGAGTGTTATGTAATCGTAAATTTGGATCGAACAATTCTCGATGCATTTCATGTTGCATTTTCTCCGATTTCTCTTCACGTCTTCCCCGTATCTCGGGCAATGTTCGAGCAGGATCTTCTTGAGATCGAGCGAGTTCAATCCGTGAAGATGCTCAACTTTCTCATTTGGGTGCTTGACAAAGACTTCGTATACGGGTTTCTCCCTAGTGCCATATATCCTTACGGTTACGTATCCGCACTTCGGCCCTATTCCTAAGAGTTCTCTTATAGTTGAACCGAATATCTGCCTGTAAGCGCTTTCTCCCCATCCTTTCTTCTGAGAGGGTATACCTGCGGCCGGTGTATCTTCCACTCGCTCCACTTCTCACAGCTCCGCTATGAGGGTTCTTCGCAATCGATATATATCTTGTCGAAATGTCGCACATACCTGCATGTGTCGCATAGCGCCAGCGCCAACCGGGCATGGTTGTATATACAATATGTATGCACCTCCGCGCCAAACTCTGCCTTGGAAACAGGTGGCGATGGGAAGTTTTACATACGTCAATCATTTATCTACAGCAACGACTTCAGGTCGGAAGTGAAAGAGAATGATTATAACAATTCAGAAACCTTTCGATAAGATACTTGAAATGACGAAGGGTTCCGACAAGCTATTCCTTATTGGGTGCGGAATCTGCGCGACCGAATGCCAGACAGGGGGCGAGACAGAAGTAAAAGCGATGGTCGAAAAACTCAAAGAGGCAGGAAAAACGGTCACCGGATACAGCGTCATCGAGTCTGTTTGTGATGAAAGACGGACAAGGCTTGAGTTCAAAAAGAATGAAGAAGCTATGGCGAAAGCTGATGCGCTCCTGATAATGTCTTGTGGGACCGCTGTGCAAGTTGCAACTGACTTGTCGAAGAAGATGTGCGTACCAGGATGTGACACAGAATTCATTGGAATGATCGAGAGAATTGGGAGATTCTACGAAAGATGCAGAGCGTGTGGGGACTGCATACTATTCGAGACTGGAGGGATATGTCCAATCGCTAGATGCGGGAAGGGCATGTTGAACGGCCCTTGCGGAGGTCAATCCAAAGGCAAATGCGAGGTAGGCGGATGGAAGAAAGATTGCGCTTGGGTTCTAATCTACAATAGGCTCAAAGACCTGAACAAACTCGACGAGTTTCGACACTACCGACCGCCAAAGGACTACTCTCTAATCGCTTCAGCGAGGGAGGTTGTTTACAGATGACAACTGAATCATTCAGCGAGCTGATGAAAGAAATCGGAGAAGGGAGATTTGTCTTTACGGGTGAAATAGAACCTGTCAAGACAACCAATTTACATGAGGTTCTGGAAACTGCCAAGATCCTGAAAGGGCATGTTGTGGCCGCAAACGTCACCGACAACCCGACAGCATTTGCATACATGAATGCTCTGGTGCCTTCGTATATGATTCAGAGAGAAGTTGGACTTGAAGCGGTTTATCAGATGACCGTAAGAGATCGAAATAGACTAGCTTTAACATCAGATCTGTTGGCAGCAGCGGCCTTGGGAATAAAGAATGTTCTAGCACTGTCCGGAGATCACACGACCGTAGGTGATGACCCTCGAGCGAAGCCTGTCTATGACTTAGACTCAGCCCAGTTGGTCGAGCTCGTAAAGAAGATGGTAGACCAAGGCGTCGACCTTAAAGGGAATAAGATAATCGATCCGCCAAAGTTTCAGGTAGGCATCGCTGCCAATCCTAACGCTGACCCCCTTGAGCCTGAGATACTGAAGATCGAGAGAAAAGTGAATCTCGGGGCGGACTTTATTCAAACTCAGGCTGTCTACGACGTAGAGTTGGCAAAACGCTTCATGGATAGCGTCGCATACTTGAGAAAACCTGTATTGATCGGGATTGCCCCTTTCAAGTCTATGGCGATGATGGAGTGGATGGTCAAGTTCGTGCCTGGAATACTTGTTCCGGAGGAGATTCAAACACGACTTAGGAAGGCCAAGGAAAGAGGCGGGAAGGAAGAGGTCTATAAAGAGAACTTAGACATCTTTGGAGAACTTGTACGTGAGATAAGGAAGACGACCAAGGCGCAAGGCATACATATAATGACGATAGGGTTTGAGTGGATAGTTCCGAAGATCATCGAGAGATCGGGCATAGCCTAACCATTCTCCCCTTTTTGGGTCACGAGAAGCTTCATTCTTCTAGAGAAAAATATTAGAGAGAACTGTCGAGGGCAGGTATATTAGAACCTTTGGACCCCAGAGCAATCCAAGAGAGGCACCTGTTCTACGCTCTCTAATTTGAAATGTCTACTTCTTTTCAATAACAGACTTGAGGAATTCGCAGTAGCCCTTCGCATCTAAGAGGTTCTTGACCTCAGCGTCTAGATTCGAGGGTTTTATCACCGCTATCCAGCCGTCGCCGTATGGGCTCTGGTTGACCAGTTCAGGTTTGTCGGGTAAGTTCTGGTTTGCCTCGACGATCTCCCCAGAGATTGGAGAGAAGACGTCTGCGACGGCTTTAACCGATTCTACCGTTCCTATAGACTGAGCTTGTGAGACGTTGGTACCGACTTTTGGTAAGTCGACGAAGACTACCTCATGCAAAGACTTTTGAGCATAGTCAGTGAGTCCCACTCTGCATTTGTCGGCTTCCACTTTCATCCACTCATGCTCCTTCGAATAATAGAGGCCATCCGGAACTTCGTATTCGCCTACTTTCATTATGCGTCCTCCAAGAATTCTGAATGGCAATTCGGATTTCTATAAACCGGGTTGAATGTATATAGCTTTTTGCAGGACAGAGAAAGCGACCTCTCGCCATTCAGGGCGACTACCGATAAATATTGGAACTCTCTACATTGTCAAGTGACTAACTGGTGATGAACGCTTGAAACAATTGACGATAGGTCTGGATGATGACTTGTACAGGTATTTGTCCTTCCTCGAGAAGCGTAAATTGGTTCGAAGCAAGGATCAGGCGATAGTCTCGTCCCTTGGATTCTACAAGATGTTAGCTATGCACGACTGGCTGCCGTATATTTACCGACTAGGAGGCGGCAGAGTCATCCTAGTTGACGCAAGTGCTCTGAAAGATGTTTTTCAGGCTATGACAGATGAAGAAATCTACAATGCTGCAAGAATGACAGCTTTCAAGAGGAAACTTACAAACCCAATGCTTCAAAATGTGGATTTATCCAATCCTGACAACTGGCCTTTGATCCTAAGAGAGATGGAGCTCATGGGATGGGGAAAGTTCACAAAAGTTAAGGGTGAGATAAAGGCGGAGATATGTGCACTTCCACTACCTTACGTTCTCGGATATCTGGAAACGATGTTTGCAACAAGCTTCAGACCTCACCGGACGAAGATAGCAGACGTCAATGTACTTGTAGCGGAAGGAAAGAAGAAACTAGAGCTTGGCTAGAGCCCTGTCCATGGGCAACGCTTGTAAGGTCCGATAACTATTGTAACGATTGTTCCTAGTATGCCTTCAAGCTTGAGCTCCGATTCCAAGAATGCGTTCAGATCCTCCATGGTTTCGAATATTACCTCCAGTATTACATCAGTGTCTCCACTCGTCCTGTAGAGAACCTGTATGTCGGGGTTTTTTGAGAGATGGTCAACGATCTCTCTCAGCCTGCCAGGTTGGACCCTTAATCCTATAAACGCCTTTATTACTCTTCCAAGCTTGTGATAGTCGAGAACGACAGTAAATCGTTCGATTATCCCGTTTTTCATCAGCTTCTCGATTCTCTTTCGAACTGTGGTTTCATTGGCACTCACTTCTTTCGATATTCTAGATACCGGTTTCCTCCCATCTTCCTGAAGTGACCGAACGATTTTCATGTCCAGCGTGTCTAAGGACATTTTCAACCTCTCCAACTAACGAAAATCGGAATTTTTAGGCGGGAAATATCAGGTATTCTTTCTAAAGATGGCCCTCCTATTAAGGTTATCCATTCGCCGAAATGCGGAATTCAGGGAGCCTAAACGCCGAAATTCAGCATCTTGTTCACGCTATTGTGCTCCATTCCCTTCTTTCCCGCTTCTTTTTTCCGTTTTCACGCATGGCAAGGCTTATTTTCCGGAGCCGCAATTATTAATTACGGGAGAAAAGGTGAGGGATTTCGGATTGGCGATGGAGAAAATAGTGAGAAAGATTCCAGCATCCCTATGGAGTGTAGCGTCAGACAAGTTAGTAGACCTCGTACTGAATTCAGCAAACGGAGAAAGAATGCCGAGCGACCTTGCGAAAACCATCCTATTCTACTGGCAGAGAGATCAACTAGCGACCGAAGTCGGTCTTCAGAGGGTTATTGAGGCTGCTATGATTCTGGAGCCCGAAAAGACTATCGGAGTGATTGACGAGCTCGGCCTACAGGAGCTTGTCATAATGCTGAAAGAGACCATAAAGGTTTGAAAAACCACCTCCTTTTTTATTCTTGTTGACCATGAAATATTCTGTTAGCGAAGCAGTTGTGTAGGGCGGTGAACTGTATGGTCGTTGCTTTCGTGCTGATCAGAGTTAAGCCGAATCGCGATCGAGAAGTTCTTGAAAGGATTAAGAAGCTTGAAGCGGTCAAAGACGCTACAACTGTTTACGGCGAGTATGACTTGGTCGCCAAGATTGACGTTGAAAACCTAGACGATCTCGACACTTTCATTTTTGATGTTGTACGACCGATCTCAGGAGTTGTGGGTACGATGACATTGATTGCCACTGGCGTTAAGAAATAGATGTTGAGTAGTAGGTTGGTTCTCAATGTCCACTGCTGGAAGCAAGAGACGGAAATCGTCAAGGGAGCCTCCTTCCGTTGTTGAGGGGATAATGAAAAGCCCTGTAGTTACCATTGACTCTGAAAGCTCCGTGGCGGAAGTCGCTAAGCTCATGGCTAAAAGCCACATTGGAGGACTTGTGGTTACGATTGAAGGTAAGCCCGTGGCGATGGTGACGGAAAGAGATATTCTCGAAAAAGTTGTTGCGACCGGAGCAGAGGCATCAAGAATCCCTGTGAAACGGATAATGAGCAAGCCGTTGATTACAGCAGGGCGGAACCTCTCGCTGATCGAGGCGATAATGCTTATGCGAAGGAAGAAAGTTCGAAGGCTGCCGATCTTGGATGATGGACACCTGATTGGCATAGTCACGGAGAGGGATCTGCTGAAGGCAATAGCTCTCCATGTGTTCCTCTCGTTTAGACCTCTAATGTAGGGATAGACGATGGTTTCTGCCTACTGTCTTGTTAGAGTTAAACGAAACAGAATCGAGCATGTACTGAACAAGGTTAGACGGGCAAGCCTTGTCAAAGAGGTCTTCCCCGTCTATGGAGAGTACGACCTGTGGGCAACAGTTGAAGCTGAATCTTTGAGACAGCTTGACGATTTCGTTTATGGCTTTCTGCGGTCTATTCCTGACGTGGAAACAACGACGACCATGATTCACGCAAGATTGTCCAAAAGAAAAGAATGAGAGAGTAAATCGGCCGGAGCAGGACGCGCGGAAACTATTCATGTATCCAGTTTGAAGAATAGTGACCTGAAGGCTCTTGGCAGAGGTCAAAGAATGCAGACTTTGGAAAGCAGCCTCGTCAATTGGATTGCAGGTGGTAAGAGGGTTGCTGTGGTCGGTGTCGGAAACGAGATGAGAAGAGATGACGCGGTCGGAGTTCAGGTGGCCAAGAAGCTTCGAGGAAAGCTTTCAAGGCAATTTCGATTGATTGAAGCTGGAACAATCCCTGAGAGCTACATTGACAAGGTAAGAGAGTTCCGACCGACACATGTTCTTATCATAGACGCTGCGCAAATCGGAACGAATCCTGGCAATTCGAGACTCCTATCTCCGAGAAAAGTGAAAGGCCTGTCGATATCAACTCATACTCTGCCTTTGAACATTTTCGCTGAATTTGTAAAGAAGGAAACAGGTTCTGAGGTTAAGATACTGGCTATCCAGCCGAAAGATCTGGAGTTTGGAGAAGGCCTGACCGATGAACTTGCAAGATCCGCCGAGGAATTGACCTCAATTCTGGTTAGGGTTGATGAGAGCTTGGGAGGGAAAGGAAGAGCTCAGAGATTTCGGAAAAGTCATAAAAGGGAAGGGAGCATCTCCAATTGAGTACGGAGGCATGCGTTTGGTCAAATTCGGAATAGAATTTGTTCCTAGAGACTTGTTCTGGAAGACCACGTACTATGCAATTCAAGCTGAGAAACAGGGATTTGACTACCTCTGGATCACCGACCACTTCAATAATAGAAACGTCTATGTTTCTCTTGCAATAGTCTCCGCCTATACAGACAGAATTAAGTTCGGTCCAGGGGTCACGAACCCGTACCTCGTTCATCCGGTCGAGACTGCACAAGCGGTAGCGTCCTTGAATGAAGTTGCGCCCGGTCGTGTCGTCTGTGGACTAGGCGTAGGCGACAAGACAACTTTGAACATGGTCAATGTTGCCCAACTAAAGCCTCTGGCTGCCATTCGTGAATCGGTCCAGATAATTCGTGACCTTACCTCAGGCAGAAGCGTTAATGTGAAAGGGGAGCTCTTCAGCACATCCGGGGCGAGATTCAACTTTAGAGTAGCCAGCTCAATCCCAATATTCATCGGGGCTCAGGGTCCTAAGATGCTGATGTTGGCTGCTGAAATAGGTGACGGCGTTTTGATCAACGCCTCTCATCCTAGAGACATAGAGCATGCGCTGAACTTTATTCGTGAAGGCGCTACAAAGGCTGGGAGAAAAGTCGAGGAGCTGGAAGTAGCAGCTTACACTTCTTTCTCTGTCTCGGAAGAGATGAAGAAAGCCTTGAAAGCAGTTGTTCCGGTTGTCGGCTACATAGTTGCAGGATCCCCTGACAGCGTACTGGAGTCGCATGGGATCTCCCCAGAGGTAGCTGGAAAGATAAGAGATGCGATAGTTCGAGGTATGTGGAAGGATGCTTTCTCTCAAGTGAACTCTGAGATGATAGAGGCTTTTTCCATCTGCGGAACCCCTGAGGTTTGCGTCGAGAAAATAGACAAACTCGTCAAACTAGGTGTGACTCAATATGTGACGGGATCACCACTTGGACCGGATATGCGAAAGGCAATTAGCCTTATCGGAGCACAGATTCTCCCTCGTTTCGCCTAAGATCACTCCGCCTATATCTCAGATTCAGCTGGAATTTAAGATACGTTAATTAGAGCCGCTTCTGCTAGGAAGCGTGAAATCACTGAACCAACCGGTAGAAGAAATTGTGTGAGTTTAGAGTCTATTCAGGACTGGAAGGAAAACAAAAGCTCATCGTAGAAGACGTAACCAATGCGAAGCTGGACGAAAACTCGCTCATTCTAACCGATATTCTTGGGAGAACAACGAGTGTTGAAGGCGCGCTCATAACAGAAGTTGATGTGAAGAACGAGTTATTGCGAGTGTACAGTGCTCCGCTCATTTTCGAACTCTTGAAGTTGTTCGTATCATATGAGCGGCGAGGTCGGAACGCGCTCAGTCAACTCGAGTCAGCGTGGAAAACGCTCAAAGCCAAAGGAGACGAGGTTATCAATTCAATGAAATTGACGAAGGGAGGGACACAAAATTGACGTTCTCGATAGCCATATCCGGAAAAGGGGGAACAGGTAAGACAACGATTGCAGCCTTGCTTATTCAGACCATCTGGAAGAGGACGGGTGGCCCAGTGCTGGCCGTAGACGCCGATCCGAATTCGAATCTAAACGAACTGCTCGGAGTAGAAACGACTAAGACCGTAGGCGAGATTAGAGAACAACTCTTGAAGGAGAAGGACAAGCTGCCTATAGAGCAGACGAAGGAGGAATATCTGAACTACATGATTCAGAGCTCACTCGTCGAGAGCGAAGGATTCGACCTCCTCGTTATGGGCAGGCCGGAAGGACCCGGATGCTACTGTTATCTCAACACTTTGCTAAGGAAGATCGTCGACTCGCTCTCGAAGAACTATCCATACTGTGTCGTAGATACTGAAGCTGGATTGGAGCATTTCAGTAGAAGGACAACTCGGGACATTGATGTACTTTTGATCACAACAGATCCGAGTTCGCGAGGAATCGCGACAGCGAAGCGAATATTCGATTTGGTGAGAGATTTGAACACGAAGTTCGGCAGGATATACGTTGTAGCCAACAGGGTGACGCCCAATATGGCTGAAAACGTTAAGAATCAAATTGCATCTTTGGATCTTGAATGTCTAGGAACGGTCCCCGAAGACCCTTTGATACAACAGTTTGACTTAGATGCGAAACCGCTTGCGGAACTGCCCGAGTCGTCTCCTGCGCACCGGTCGGTTGAAGCGATAGCCGAACGGTTGCAGATTCGATAAAGATCGAAAGCCAGAGCAACAATACAGCAACAACTAGCTCAAGGTGATCCTGCGTTCTACATTTTCTCTGAGAGGTCCATCCCTAATACAGCCATCCCGTTTTTGAGAACTATCTGTATCGCTCTTATGAGTGCTCCTCTTGCATGTCTGAGAGCCTCATCCTTAACGTGTATTACATCGAACTTCTCATAGTACTCATGGAACTTCTCTGCGAGCATATTGCAGTAGTTCGCTATGTCGTCAGGCCTTATATTATCAGCGGCTTCGCAGAAGATTTGCGGAAACCTTGAGATTTCGAAGATTAGTCTCCTCTCGAGCGCATCATCGATCATTCGATAGTCTATTTCCGCTGGCAATTCGCCGAGCTTTCTGAGGATTCCGCCAGCTCTTGTATAAGCATAGTTTATGAAGGGTGCACTATTGGTTTCGAAGTTGAGAACTTTGTCCCAAACGAATACAACATTCCTCGTTGGTTCAACTGATAGTAACGCATATTTCACTGCGCTTGTGGCGATAGTGCTTGCGATCTGCTTTCTCTGATGCTCTGGCAAGTCTGGTGTTCTTTTGCTTACTTCAGCTTCAGCTCTTCGAGCAGCTTCGTCGATCACTTCATCGAATGTGATGAATCTTCCTCGTCTGCTTGACATCTTGTATCCTGGGAGTTCGACTAGCCCGTAGGCGAAATGTCTTTGGTTGAGGGCGAGGTCCTTGTAGCCTAGGGCGCAGAGAGCTATCTTCAAGTGAAGTTGCGCAAGCGTCTGCTCAACTCCAATTACGTTTACAACTCTGCCGACCCTTTCGAACTTCCATAGACTATACGCAATATCCCGAGTTGTATACAGCGTTGTGCCATCGGAGCGTGTAAGTGTCAAGGATGGGATATGGTATCCAGTGCTTACCCCGAGCAGCGGCCTCAAATCGAAGTCCTCAACTATTCTCTCGGCATCAAGCTCAAGGGTGCCGTTCATCTTGGTGATGTAAGGAGTTCTTGAAAGCTTCTCGACAACTTTGGAAACTCTCCCGCTCCAGATAAGGTCACTCTCCCAATCCCAAGAGTCGAATTCGATACCTATTCGAGATAGTGTCTCCTCGAACCCTCCAAGGCATAGCTGGCTAACATTTCTTATCAGCCGTTTGGCATTCTCTTCCCCTCTCTCATACTGCTGCAGAAGTTCGTTCACTAGCGCATCTGGATCGGTGTCGTTAGAGATCTCTCTCAGCAGTTTGCTGAATATTTCAGGATACTTGCTTTCGAGTTCTGCTGCAATTGAGACCCATTCATTGAGCTCTGTTTTCAGTTTCGAAAGATCATCATTCCCTGCATCGGCCTCTTCCAAGGCTTTTATTCTCTTCTTCAAACTTTGAATCTCAACAAGACAAGCCGTAACGCTGTAGATCTGCCCGATGAAGTGATCCGGCTTCCCTTTGATCTCAGGCATTCCTAACTTAGTGAAGCCGTAAGCGATTATCGCTGTTTGCCGTCCAGTATCGTCAATATAGTAGTGCCTGACTACGTCGTGTCCCCGAGCTCTCAGCATTCGAGCGAGAGCGTCTCCAAGGGCGGGGTTTCTAGCCTGCCCGATGTGTATAGCATGGATGGGGTTCACACTGGTGTGTTCAACCATAATCCTCTTCGGTTCCTCCGCCTTGACAAAACCGTATCGATCTCCGAACCTGTTCACCGATTCCAAAATCTCTCCTGTCGCTGCCGAATAGTTCAGGCGAAAGTTCAAGTATCCTGAGCCGGCAAACTCAACTCTCTCAACCAACTTCGCTTGTCGCATATCGATCCTCTGAACCAGCTCTTTCGCTAATCCTAGCGGATGCTTCTTCAATTTCTTCGAGAGCTCAAAACAGATTGAAGATGCAAGCTCGCCGAACTCAAGTGTAGGCGGGATCTCAAACTCAAGTCGAATACTCGCGTAATTAGGATCCAAACTGACTAAGGCGTTCCTAAGTAAAGCTTCACATTCCTTCGCGAATTCCCCAAAGGGGTTCTCGATCAAGTGTCAGTTCTCCACTTTCTTGGCGGGCTCGGTGGGATTCGAACCCACGATCTCCGGCTCCGGAGGCCAGCGTCTTCGTCCTGACTAGACTACGAGCCCGAGTCTATCTGCTTATTCTAGACTATTTGAACTATTAAGCTCGTTTCTCCTCTCCGTCACTTGATGTACTCTATTACAGTGAAAGATAAAGAAAGAAAACCTCTAAACCTTTCTCGCTTTCATATCTGCCCTAAATAATAGACAATTTTAAATTCGAACTGCTTTGACCTAAAGGCTTAAGGAGGATTTTTGAATGGGCGACAGCAAGAGGATTTGGGTTGCAAGAGACTATCTGAAGTGTAGCGGTTGTAGAAGATGCGAAATTGCTTGTTCGCTCTCTCATGAGAAGACGATATGGCCTGAGGCGTCGAGAATCCGCATCTTCATGCTTGTTCCTGGCGTAGAGGTTCCTCACTTCTGTGCTCAATGTGACAATTATCCTTGCGTTGATTCTTGCCCTGTCGACGCTTTGTCGGTGAGCAAGAAGACGGGTGCAGTCTTGGTTGACAAGAAATCATGTACGGGTTGCGGCCAGTGCATCGATGCATGTCCAGGTAGAATTCCGCATCTGCATCCTAAAGATAATCACGCACTCATCTGCGATTTGTGCAATGGAGACCCAGAATGCGCGAAGGTTTGCCAAGCTGGAAAATGGAATGCTTTGGAAACAGTCCGAAAGAGGCCTCTCGGCGGCGAGAAGTACCAGTATAAGCTGTACTCTAGAAAGCCCGAAGATATCACCAAGGATCTTATTGTAACTCTTTACGGAGAATCTGGAAAGGAGCTGATATGATATGCGAGGTTACGCTGGCAAGTTCGTCGAGATAGATCTTGAAACAGAGAAAATCGGCGACGTAAAGTTCAGCGAATCCGTTTTGAGACAATATATAGGCGGCAGAGGTCTTGCTACGAAGATTCTCTGGGATCGTCTTGGCTCGAGGTGGGATACAGTCGACCCGCTTGGTCCGGAAAACATACTGCTAGTTCTGACAGGTCCGATGACCGGATACTTCCCGGGTAGTCGAGTGAGTGTTTCAGGAAAGTCTCCTCAGAGCAACGGAATCGTCGGGTCGACTATAGCCGGTGAGTTTGGAGTTGAGTTGAAGTGCTCAGGTTATGATGGCATAATACTCACTGGAGTTGCTTCCAAGCCCTCCTACCTCCTTGTCGTGGACTCGCATATAGAACTGAGAGATGCCAGACACATCTGGGGCC
>Ga0209725_1000676_pt1 | contig 20305 bp, 20 predicted proteins | sample I18A1metaG_FD_184145 | JGI IMG/M metagenome (GOLD analysis project Ga0209725, IMG submission 184145) | Lake sediment bacterial and archeal communities from Gulf of Boni, Indonesia to study Microbial Dark Matter (Phase II) - ​I18A1 metaG... | ecosystem: Environmental > Aquatic > Freshwater > Lake... | reverse complement strand
CTGATGATTCTGCTCCTCCGATCTTGGTTCTCGAGAGGAGTGCAAACGCGAGGAACGTGAGCTACGCAAATCTGTTTGTGCTAGGTTTGGTGGGCCGGGGGAGATTTGAACTCCCGACCATGCGGCCATCAAGGTTTCCGCGTGTAAGGCACTTGGAGAATCTTGGATTATTCAAGATTGAAGATGCCATGAAAGCTTTTGAATTGTTCTGTAAGGTTGATTTGCGATTGAGTGATAGAACTCTGACAAACAATCGTTATGGGATGCTTCGCTTCTTCAAGGTTGTCAGTAAGGATCTTAGATTGGTTGCTTCTCAAGATGTTCGTGAGTATTTGGCTAGATACAAGGATTCTCCAGCCAATACCTATGCGAATGTGTTGAAGCCCTTGAAAGTCTTCTTCAGGGATTTCCTAGGTATGCCTGAGGTTGTTGAGAGCTTCAGATTTCCAGTTAGGCCTTTGCATCCTAGGACTGTTCCTTCGAGAGAAGAGATTCAGAGGTTCTATGAGGCTTTGGATGAACCTGTCGTTAAGGCTATGTTCTTGACCTTTGCATCAAGCGGATTAAGGAAGAATGAGGTGCTTTCCCTCAGGGTCAGTGATATAGATCTTGATCGTAGAGAGATCATTCCAAGTAAGGGCTATAATGGGTTCAAGAATGCTTGGGTAACTTTTGTGAATGAGGAGACTGCTAGAGTTCTCAAAGAACATATTGCCAGCCTGAATGCAAGCTCTGAGACACATCTCTTCTCACAGTGTGAGCCAGACCTTAGAAGAGACTTCAAACATGCCTTCAAGAAGACTAGAATTCACATTACACCTCAGATCCTACGTGAATGGTTTGCATGCGAGATGGGTAGACTTGGTGTTCCAGACAGATATGTTGATGCTTTCTGTGGAAGAGTGCCTAGAAGTGTTCTAGCCAGACATTATACTGACTTCAGCCCTGAGAGGCTAAAGGAGGTATATGACAAAGCTGGGCTCAAAGTGTTACATTAAGAGATACAAGCCTGAATGATTAGCACTATCTGCATGATACCTTGAATTATTCAAGTGCACATCTTTGCCTGTTGTTAGCCAAAATGAGCCTAATCATAGTATGAGCTAGGGTTGTTGTCTGCCACAGTTAGGACAGAATACACCCTCATGAGCCATCTTAGATCCACAGTAGACACAGTATTTTCTATCACTTGTAACTGGATGTGCTGATGTGGTTGTGGTTGTTCGTGCAGTCAGAGGTAACTGCAGGATTAGTGATCTATAATCTTTCTTTCTATGATTGTGGTTGGCTAGGGCTTTATGAACATTGATCCAAAGATCTATGCAAGTCCCTTGATCCCCTATACCAAATTCGTCAAAAACCATACTTCCCTTAAATGTGTTTACTTCAAAATGGCTTGTCGGGGGGGTAAGAGTAAAGAAATCGAAAAAGCCCTTTGGCCACCCAGTTTCAGGGTCACCTACACTAACGACTTCACTTAATGGATGTTCTTCGTATTTCCTATTTTTGTTTTTGATTACCCTTTTATCCGTAACAGCATAGAAGTTATCTCCCTTCATTGTAACCACGAAATAAATGAATTCGTTGGGTTCCAATTTTTTCCTCATCCAAGAAGGCAAACCTTCTTTTGCTCTATCGTCCTCAAATCTGATTTTCCTTTGAAGTTCAGTTAGCATCTCAGTATCGTTTGTGAATATCGTATTACAATTTACACAGAACCAACTTGATTTCTCTCTTATTGCCCCACAATTCGGGCATACAGATTCATCTCTAAATCCATAGGATGATCCATCTGGCAGTAGAACTAGCCCAGCTCCACAAAATTCGCAGTTCATCTGTCCCCTCTTTAAAGGAGCCCCACAATTAGGACATTTCAATGCAATAACTTGAGTCAATATCGATTACTCCATTTGAGGCAATAGGGTAAAACTACCACATGTATTGATTCATTGATTGCACATAAAAGAATTATTTGATATGGTTAGAAAGCTTAAGACATGAAGCTTCAAGATTATTATTAGATGAGAAGGAGTTTGAAACCAAATGGAAATAGAAATCATTGAGATTGATCCCAAAGAAACCAAAGTCTCTCCCTATAACATAAGGAAGAGAGATGTCAAAGGACATGACTGGACAAGATTTAAGGCATCTATCAAGGCAACCAATGGACCAATTGAACCTCCAATTATTTCTAAGAACAAAGAAGTAATTGTTGGTCACAGAAGAGTCTTGGCCTCTCAGGAACTTGGGCTTCCAAAGATTAATGCATATATCTTGAAAGAAGATATCTCTGAAGAAGAAGGAGTAAAACTTTCTTTCATTGAGAACAGAGGGGGGAACATAACTTCTGAAGATGAAGAAGATGCTATCAAGAGACTTCTTGCAATCTTCAAAACCAATGACAAAGTAGCTGAGTTTCTTGGAATAAATCCCTCTCTGATTACCATGATTCTTTCGAGAGCAACCATGCCTAAGGGAGTCATCAGAAAACACAGGCACACCACTGAACCTGAACAGAAGTGAGGCTTCATTATCAATGATTCTTGAATAATTCAAGGTATGATATAATCTGGATTTGACTACTGTTTAGCCTCTCTTTATCAGGCTAAACTAACATATTCTTATCGTTATGAGGGAGATGAATTCTAATTCCCTTGTAAGGATAGATCCTATTGGTTATGCCACTAGGAAAGGCACTGGAAGAATTACAGTATGGAGCTATAAACGGTTTAGTCCTAAGTTGACCGCTAAGGTGTATGAGAGGATTTGTATCGAAAAGAATGCACTTATGGTAGATTTGATAGAACTGCCAGACAAGTCAATAGTTCACCAGTATCCTAACAAACCCAAGATAGTTATCAACAGTGAGGATGGAAGGCTCTACACAACTAGAAAAGATTTGGAAAAATATGGTAGGGTTGCTTGTGAACATCAGGCAACTTTTCCAATGAGGCTACTCTTCTACGGACATACAGAATTCATTGAAGGTGTTTCCAAGAGGGAGATGTCCCTTGCAGAGTTCAGATTCTTGCAGTCTCGTGTTAAGATAAATGACACTGTCATTGAAGATGATGTCAAGATCACTCTGTCACATGCTGGCATATACCAATATAGGAATTCGAATGTGCTTGGATTTACAATTGGAATTGAAAATATGATGGATAATGCAACAGTCATGTTGAGACTTGACATGATGAAGGTATCAGATGATATGGGATATTCCTACAAAGTGGATACTCATGGACTAGAGAAGGTTACACCAAACGGTAAGTCTGAGACCTACTTCTATGCAAGTGGATTCAAGAAAGACTCAAAGATTACAATCATTGGAGCATGTACAACCTCAGACCTAAAGAAAATAGATTTCAAATTTGAACTGCACTCTAGACAGTTGACCAAAGATAGTGTTGCATATAAGTGCTTTCAGTTCAAAATGACTTGAATAATTCAAGATCACTCATACTCAAGTCAAGCCCTAATGAAGGTAAGAACTTGAGCACATCGCATTTCTAACTGGTCTATTATTTCCAGCCCCAGTAGTCTTCTTCAGCTTCATAGACCTCCTCACAGTCTGAGCACACACCAAGCTTCTTGATTGATCCATCTTCCTCAGCACATTCCTCACAGTATGCCTTTCCACACTCTGAGCACCTATAAAGTCTGTCATCATCCACTTCAGTGCCACAGACATTACATGTACCCAATTGGATTAATCACCTTGAAGCTGCTCACCATGAACAATTCAAGATGACTTCTATACTTAAGTCCTCATGAACATCTAGGCTCAAACTTCAGTAAGTTAGCCTTGAATAATTCAAGATGTCCAGTCAACAGCCAACCATCCAAGTGACCTGACCACTTGAAGTGATCACATCCATGCTTTCTCATGTTGGCTAAATCTCCATTTGAATTTTATCTGATCCTGCATGAATATTTGGGTAAGTGAGCCAAAGAGAAGGGATGATGATGTATCTATGCTTGAATCAAGTATGTTGAAGTGGCCTTGACAATCGACTAGTATCACTTAAGTGAGCTAAGTGAGACAAGTGAGCCTGACTGCCTGACTCCAAGTGGCTTGAACAATTCAAGGGCTAGGAGTCTCCACTAGGCCAGTATGCTTAGGCTGTATCTACAGACTGGAAGGATGATGATAGGAAATCTACTATGTCCTATTCTCCCCTATCTATATCTATAGATCCAACACCATAATCTAGATAATAATAGAGTATGATACTCCTAGTATGTTCTATTATAGTAGGTTAATGATTATTAGGGTGGACACTGGCCATAGACAGAGTTGAGGCTTTTCCAGATATTCTGATACCTTTTAGTTTGAATAATTCAATTCTTGGTATGTTCAGACATCATGTTATGTTTTGGAGACTTGACACTGTCACAATGACACATAGGAAAGGATGAGGGACTAGTCAATAGACCTCATGTCATGAGATAGATTCTTGAATTATTCAAGATAGGGACCAACAAGTCTTGGATTATTCTATTTCCAAGAGAGTTCTGATATAGCCTTGGACACTTGATCTTGAAGAGTCTTGGTCAACCTTGAATAATACAAGTCTATGGTCTTTGAATATTCAACCATATGATTTGATCTTGAGTTGTTCAAGATCTCATAGTCTAGCTCTTTGAGTAATTCAATCTCCATTCAGGGATACCCAACCCTTGAGTTATTCGATTTCCATACCCAAGGAGCTTGAATAACTCAATCTTATTATCTAATCTGGTTTGATGGCCCTAGGTCTTGAATAACTCAATTTCAGAGTAGAACTTGAACAATCCAACTGTCTAGACCCATTGGTATGTAAGATCATTTCCTAGGCTTTTCTATAACAAGTCTGTTTCCTTCAATTCTTATGATGAGTAATTCACCAGCCTTGAAGGGAAAGTTGCTGTCATTGACCAGCTCCTTCCTGAGATATATGGTGTGACGAGAGTCAACCCTATGTATCTTAGTCTGGGCCTGTAGCACCAACAGTCATACCTCAAATTGTACCTGGTTGTACTCTCTATTAAACTCTATACTACTGTGTACACTGTTGTGTAGATATCCTTATATTAACCAGAGTGAAGAAATATGTGAGTTCTGTTAGAAAAGGAAGTGGACATCAGATTGGCCAAGAAGGTCAATGTTACCTTATATTTGGATGAGGCATTGGTGGACAAGGCTAGACTGATGGGCTTTAACCTCTCTAGGTTGATGGAGAATACACTAAGAGAAACACTAGGAAAGATGGATTTTCCATGTGGGTCCACGTGGAATAGAGCTTATTCTCCTAACAGTGAAAAGAGTGTTTCTAACACCAACCAAGGAAATCGTAATTCATATGAAGAAAGGCTCTCAAATATGGAAAACTCTTTGGTGGGCCGGGGGAGATTTGAACTCCCGACCATGCGGCCATCGAGGTTTCCGCGTGTAAGGCGGATGTCCAAGACCTGGCTAGACGACCGGCCCTCATCCTTAAGAATAGCACTTTACAGACATTGCTTTTAGCCTTAACTACGCACTTTTTCCTATAACTATGCATTTTTGGGTTACTTTCGTCTCCGGAATAGCTTGCATCCATCCATATCTGTGACGTAGTCGAAGCCAGCTTCAACAAGCTTCCGAGCTTCCTCTAAGCTCTTGGCTACAGCTGAGCTGTATTCATCGCTTTCTATCCGAGATCTGTATGACTGGCAACCTAGTCGTAGACGTGCCATGCATTCTAACGTGTGTGTAGCAGTCCAGAGATCTTAATCAGTAATAAGGGCTGGTCTACCATCAATATTGATTAATGCCTTGAAAGCACATTTCAATTGAGCGAGCAATGAAACGAGTTTTTCGGTCGATCATCTATAGTAAATCAATACAAGAAAAGGCAATTCACGTTAGAGAATTCCTAGCAAATCCTCGAACTCTGAGGCGACTAGTGATAATCACGTTGGTCGTAGGATTGACGATAGCTATGCACCTAGCGTTTCTTTCAAATTGGCAGCCGCTCTACGGTTCCGCAACGGTTTACGTCAAGTCGTCGTCTGAAATATATGGTGGATTCAAGGTCTACTTGCGTGGATACTTCAACGCGTCAGTAGGGTCAATTACAATTGAACCTGCTGTGCCTTTTAATAGCACTGTCCAGAGCGAGAATCAGATCAACCTAGATATTAGTCACATACGAGCCGGCCAAGTTCTGAAGATCAACGTGAACCGAATCTGTCTCACAAATCTCAGCTTTTCGCTGAATTATCCTTTCGTGGCTGAAAGCTCGGCTTATTTGGATGTAGTGCCGCCTGACAATCTAAATGCCACGGTATTTAACAATTCAGTAGTCACCGCCCAGACACCCTTCGGAAACAGAGCGATTTACGGTGTCTCATATGCAGTTAACTACTTGAATGGCGATGGAAGATACTTGGATTACCCTTATCACTGGCACGATTTTTACAGAATTCTAGACTTCTTTGATCTGCTGTTTTTTGCGGGATCAGTTTTGATAGTAGGAGTAGTAGCATATGCAGGTGGCTGGGTCGGAAAACGATACCCATTCCTGACTTTTAGTTTATTGATCATCTCCGTAGCGGTCTACTTGATTTTCGGAACCGCATATTCATTGATCTATGGGCAATATGGAAATATTCTTTCGCTGTGGATTGTCTTTGCTCTATCACCGTTCTTCCATGGTTTCTATTACCATATCGCGGATAATCTCACCGGTCTAATTCCGCTAAGTCTAATTGTGGAAAGTGGGTTGTTATGGTCTTCTTGGAAACTCAAGTGCGGAACATTCCTCTTTACCGTATACGCATCTACATGGATTACCGAGCTTTTCTTTCCCTTTTCGATCCCACCAACTGGGCATGGCCTTTCTTTTACGATCATCTGGCTCGGAGTGTTGTATGCACTCATCGTTTCTAGGTATAGACTATTCTCATGCAGAAGTCATCTCATCTACTCATTGGTGGCAGGATATTGTCTGCTGAGCTCGACATATGGCTGGATTAGCGCTACACTAACAAATCCTCTCAAGATACATAATCTCGGCTTCGCGTATACGCATGTAGTTTCGTTTGCCATCGCATGCATCACATTGTGGCTAATTCTGGGAAAGATCGCCAGTAGGCATGAAATCATCATGACAAAGGCTTAGGTAAACTATCCATCCCAAACAAACGGGCATGGATGCTATCTTATTTCCATGATCTGCTCAAAGTATATCTAAAGGCATATCCGCAACGAACTAAGAGGATTTCGCTTTGTCTAGTCGAGACAAGGAGTTGGATTCGATTCATCGAAGGGCTAAGGCTTTGCTTAAAGACATATATGAAATCGGTCTGAATCCTAGATCCTTTGCTCTTCTTGCTAGAACTTATAATGAATTATATCGTAGGCTGCGAAAGGTCATAGGCGATAAACCTCAACTAGCTTTCAGAGAATATCCGCAACGAAGTCCTGACCTTCTATATCCTGATAAGGTCTACTCATACTACTATGGTCTAAAACATTTTGCGGGTCAATTGATCGCCTATACGGAATCTGAAATGAACTATGCCGACAGAGTAGTCATCGACTTAGTCGGACAAATTGAAAACAAGCTGAGGCCTATGATGAAGATGAGACCGAAATCAGAAACAGAAGTCCAAGACGAACTAGAGAAACTTCTTAGAAACATAGGATACGAATTTGACAGAGAGAAGTTTTCCTTTCGCTACTCAGCAAAATCATACAAGCCTGACTTTACAAGCGACAAGCTTTCCACAGTTCTTGAAGTCAAATTATGTGATGAATATGTTGACGAAAAGCGGATGGTCAAAGAACTGAATGACGATATTCCAGCGTATGGCACGCAGTTCAAAAGAATGATTTTTGTAGTATATGATAGTGAAGGCGTCATTCGAGACAAAGATTCCTTCAAGAAAGATTTCGAGAAGAACCCAGGCGTTCATGTAATCGTTATCAAGCATTAGGAATTTATTTGGCTATTCATAGAAGACGGAGAGCACTTCACCTCCCAAGAAAGGATGAAGGAAACCGTGGAGCGGATAGTTCAGGTCTAGAGTTAGAACCAGAAACGGCTCAATATCCACGATGACACTGGCTACTAGGAAAGTGGGGAAATCGACGTAAGTTAGCAGCAGCAACCCTGGACCCAAATGAAATAGCGTAAAGGGCATCAGCATCACATGCTCCTAGGCTTCCAGACGCTTTGTTCTCCTACCTTTTTCTAGCTAGCGCATGATCTATCAGATCATAATGTGTTGAACGAGTATAGGCTGAAGTCTATACTTGAGATCTAAGCGTGGGCGCTCCAACTCGTGAGTTAAGTCTGGCGCCAAAAACTAACAGAGACTCCAATGCATCCAAAAACAATAAGAATCTAGCTAGGATAGAAACAGAGGAAAACATGGACTCGCGGCGGTCACGAATTAGAGTTTTCCTCGTTTGGCTAGCTACTTACGTAGTCTACTTCGTCGCTTACGCTGTATTCGGTTCCTCTATCGCGGTTCTGGCGAAAGTATTCAGACTCAGCCCCATTGAAATAGGTGCCCTCGCTAGTGCACTGTCAATAGGTTTTCTAATGACATTTCTAGGAGGAATTCTCTCTGACAAGATCGGCAAGAAAAAGATAGTCTCGATTGGTCTGGCGCTGTGTTCAATCGGCCTGGCGGCGATCGGTATCTCCGACTCATTCATACCCTGTTTCTTTTCCGCTGTGCTTCTCGGAATCGGCGCAGGCTTCTATGAAGCCGCAATGACCCCTTTAGTTCTGTCACTCTTCCCCGAGAGACGTGCGTTCGCGTTTGGTTCCGCTCATCTTCTTTGGGGAGTCGGCGCATTTGCTGGGCCTCTGTTAGTAGGATATATCTATTCGACTTATGCTGACTGGAGATTAGTATTCTACGCGATATCGATCCTTGTGGTTGGAGTTCTCTTACTTTTCTTGACGGTTCGAGGTTCCGCCACAGGCAAAATTGATCTAAACAGAGGTCAACAAGATTTCAAACTAACTGATCTGAGAGCTATTTGGCGTTTGATGTTCGGGAATTCCTTAGCTTGGGGAATTGAACATTGTATTCTCGTTTGGCTAATCATATTTCTCACAGTTGAGAGAGGACTCGGTCTCCTCTTGGCGACTTCTTCACTGTCTGTCTTTTTCCTACTAGAAGCGGCTGGGAGACCATTTTGGGGTTTGTTCGCTGACAAATATGGCTATACGATGGCCGTCAAGATCTGCGCCGCAGCCAGCGGTGTTCTGCTCTTTTCAGCAATATCTAGTACGCACGGTATTCTTCCCCTATTCTTGATGGCTCCGACAGGCTTTTTCCTAGGTGGAGTCATTCCTAACATTACTACTGCTGCTTGCAGTAGATTTCAATTTGCTAGCGGTTCAGCTTCAGGGATAATAAACTTTAGTGGCGACGTAGGCGCTATCGTGCTGCCTTTTCTATTCGGAGTCGTCGTCTCTTTCAGCAGCGCCTTCTCGGGTTTCGCACTAATATCATCACTGGCTATTCTCATCGGATTGATTGCCAAGTGACGCCTCTATTTCGTAAATCTCTTGGCAAGTCTGTTGGATCTTGTTGAACTCCACGAGAAACGTTAATATACATTTACAATAATTAATAACCGATCAAAAATGATCGAAAAAAAGACGAAAATTCTAATGAGTGCGATTCTTCTGCTCAACATAAGCTTCTCTGCGTTGCTGCTCAGCCACTTTATATATCCTGTCAAGGCCGAAGAGCAACCAGTATTCAGCTTTACCCTCACTGTTCCCACTGGATATGACAGGGAGTATGCCGCCGCTCTAATAATAAGGGATTCTCTAGCTCAGGCCGGCATAGACATGAAAATAATGCGTGAAGACGGTGGAACCTTCTTTGGTAAGATCTGGGGTCCAGACACTTACCGTTTAACTTATGAGGAGGGTGGATTTGACTCCGATAGCTACTGGTGGTATTGGCGACCTGAAGACATGCTATTCTTCTCAAGCTTCACAGCTCGAGGATTCCCGCCAGAAGGTTGGAATGAATGGAGCTACAACAACGCTTACGTTCAAGACATGTTGCTTGCAGCGACGAGAACGTACGATAAGGCCGAGCGTACTCAATACTACTGGAAGTTTGCTGAAGAGTTCCAACGTGACCCTCCGTTCATAGCTCTCTATTACTTTGAGGTATGTAAAGCTGCCAGAGCCAATATCGAAAACTACGATCCGCTTCTCTACACAGCCAATGCAGAAGATTGGAAAGTGGCAGGTAAGACTGAAGCCGACTTAGTTACGATTAGAGTTGCAATTCCGTACAGCGAGAACGTAATCGATCCACTTTTCGGTGGGACAAGTTCTCTAACCAATTATGCAAATATCGCTCCAGTTTATCCTCAACTCTTGAAGAGTCAACGCGAACCCGATGGCTCTTATGCGCTCGTACCAGACTTAGCTGAATCTTATGATATCTCCAAAGACGGTTTGACAATTACTTTCCACTTGAGAAAAGGCGTCACATGGTCTGATGGGCGTCCGTTCACCGCTGAAGATGTCAGGGTCACTTATGAGGGAATGCTTGATCCTACTACAGGGGTTCCTGCCCTTGCTGATCTTAGAGACATAGAGCGCATCGAGATCCCGGATGATTACACGGTGGTATTTCAGTTGAAACAGCCTAATGCGTTGGTTTTGGCGGCACTCGGAGGCTACATCGCTGGAGGAATAATTCCAGCGCACGTGTTCGGTCAAGTGCCTCATGAGCAATGGAGAGGCTATTGGACAGAGCCGAGTCAAATAGTAAGTTTGGGCGCATACAAAATAGCAGAGTTTGTACCAAACGAACGTGTTGTCCTTGAAGCTAACGCCAATTACTGGCGAGGCAAACCCTTTGTAGATCGGATAGAAGTTGTTGTGATACCCGAGAGCACGACGGCTATCTCAGCTTTAAGGACAGGTGAGGTTGACATTCTTGTTCCTGAGTACTCTGGACCTGAACTTCTTGCTGAACTTCCAAACTTGGAAAAGGATCCCAGCATAGATTCTAGCTTCATCGCATGGCCGGCAACAGCTTATTTGGGCTTTAACCTCAACCATCCAGTATTGAATAATAGGTACGTAAGATTGGCTATAGCTAACTTGATCCCCATAGATACCATCATAAACGATGTCTTGAAGGGGCATGGCCGCGCTGCCAGTGGACCTATATATCCAGGGTCATGGGCTTACAACCCGAATCTACCGCCGATGGCTCAACACAACCCTGAGAAAGCTAAGGAGTATCTTGCGAAAGCTGGCCTTGTTAAGCCTACTGTTGTGCCGACGATTGCGTACTACTACATGGGCGCATTGTTCGTAGTTGGTCTAGCGATTGGCGCTGGGATAACCTTTATTACGAGAAAACGCATGGTGAAGCAGAAATAATAATGAGTCTCAAGCGCTATGTTCTGGTGAGAATAGCACTCATAATCCCCATTTTGATAGCGGTAACATCCATAATTTTTTTGCTACTTCATCTTGCGCCGGGCAATCCTGTCGATATCATGCTGGCAACGAGTAAAGGTTCTCGTGATATAAGAGAAGTTTTGATGCGTCGATTTGGTCTTGACCAGCCTTTGCACATTCAATATTTCCTATGGTTGTACAATACGTTTACAGGAAATCTAGGCATTTCTGTTAACGGCTTAGCTGTGGTAGATATAATAGCTCCCAGAATATGGTACACGCTAGAACTAATGCTTGTTTCCCTAGTTATATCAGTGATCATAGCTACATTACTGGGTGCTTTAGCCGGATACAAACACAACTCTCTTTTGGATAGAGCTTTATCCGTACTGGCTTTGATCGGATACTCTGTACCAAACTTTTGGTTGGGCCTAATTTTCATACTTGTATTCGCTGCAATTCTAGGATGGTTTCCAGTAGGAGCATTCTCTTTAGGAATAGAACTGGCCAGAATATCAGATTTGACCTCTTCTCTGTTCGTACATCTCGTATATTTGGCTTTACCGGCAGCTGTTCTTGTTATCGAATTTACACCCTACTTCTTTAGGCTTCTCAGAGCAAGCATGATCGACGTAGCAAAGGAAGACTATATAGTGACGGCTAGATCCAAGGGCTTGAAGGAGACTGTTATCTTATACAAACATGCTCTAAGAAACGCCTTGATACCTTTAATAACGGCGGTAGGAACGTCGCTGGGCTTTGTATTTGGCGGAAGCTACGTTGTAGAAGTTGTATTCGCTTGGCCCGGTTTAGGTTCTCTGCTTGTTACCGCAGCCTTATCTAGAGATTATTGGGTTGTTATGGGCGTATCCCTTATCACAGCTATAATGGTGATTTTTTCAAGCATGGGAATAGACATTGCATATGCATATTTTAACCCAAAGATAAGGTTCGGGAGCGCTGAATACTAGCATGACAAACGTGGCCCATGTTTTATGGGAACATTTGAAGCGAAGTAGGTTGCTATTTTTCGCAGCCGTATGGATGAGCATTACCATGGTAATGGCAAGCTTCGGTTTCCTGATAGCTCCTTATGACCCCAATAGAACTTTTCCGGGAAAGGCAACTGTACCGCCCTGTTTACAATTTCCCTTTGGAACGGACTACATAGGACGTGACGTCTTAAGCCAAATTATATGTGGTTCCAGCACATCTCTCCTTATAGCCTTTGGAGCCGTTCTGGTAGAACTACTAATAGCGTTACCTTTGGGACTACTGTCCGGATATTTTGGAGGCCGTATCGACCAAGTGTTGATGAGAATAACCGACGCCATACTTACAATACCCACAATAGTACTTCTGATAGTAGCGGTTACTCTGCTTAGAGTTGAATCGATCTTATCGATCATACTCGTTATGGGTTTCATCAATTGGGGATGGTTAGCTAGGACAACTAGGGGAGAAACTCTGCGAATTAGAGGAGAAGACTATATACTAGCCACCAAGTCGCTGGGGTTCGGCGACCTGTACATAATTGGCAGGCATATTCTACCGAACATCATATCGCCCATCATAGTTATCTCAACATTTGACGTGGCTTGGTTCATCCTCTATGAAGCGACGGTCTCGTTCATAGGCTTAGGTAATCCTACCGTACCTTCGTGGGGCAGACTCCTCTACATAGGCAGAGGCTTTCTAACCGCTGGACCTTGGGTCTCTGCTTTCCCAGGCATTTTCATATTGCTCACTGTTCTTTCGTTCAATATCCTCGGGGATTTCCTTTCAAATCTTCTGGCCGTTAAGAGGTAGGGATTAATGGAATCAGCCAGAGTGACTTCCGAAGCTGATACGAACAGAATTGTCGATATACACGACCTGAAAGTACATTATTATCTATCCGGAAATACGGTCGGGGCTGTTGACGGGGTAAGCTTAGATGTAAAAGAGGATGAGATTGTAGGTCTCATAGGTGAGTCTGGATCTGGGAAGAGTACTTTAGCCCGAGCTATAGTGAAGCTCCTGCCCCCTTATGCCAGAATAGTTTCCGGAGACATTCTTTTTGAGGGTGAAAACCTCGTCGAGAAGGATGAAAAGGAGATGAGGAAGATTAGAGGGGGAAAGATCTCAATGATATTCCAGAACCCTACGTCGTCATTGAATCCCATTCTCACGGTGGGCGAACAGATATCTGAGGTAGTAAAGCTACATCAAAACGTACGTCGCAAATCGGAGGTTAGAAGGAAAGTTGTCGAAATTCTTGAAAAGGTCGGCGTAAGCGATGCTGTAGAGAGGCTTCGCAACTATCCCTATGAGTTTAGTGTCGGCATGAGGCAACGAGTAATGATCGCGATGGCCATTTCAGCTAAGCCTAAGCTCGTGATAGCTGATGAACCTACCTCAGCCTTAGATGTATCTGTACAAGAACGAATCTTAGAGCTACTGCGCCAACTTAAGAAGGAGCTCAAATTATCCATGATTCTCATAACTCATCACATTAGCGTAGCAGCAGAGATGTGCGACAGAATTGCTATAATGTACGCCGGCAAGCTTATGGAACAAGGCGACAAGGCTACAATATTCGCGAAGCCTAGACATCCGTATACTTTCGCTCTAATGAAGGCTGTGCCCTTCCTCCATAGAGATGTAGACAAACTGTATATTATCAAAGGTGAAGCGCCCGACCTAACCAAGCCGCCGAGCGGGTGCAGGTTTCACCCGAGGTGCGAATATGCCACGGAAACCTGCAGGAGCGAAGAGTTTCCCTTATCTAGACTTGAGCCCGGCCATAAGGTCGCATGCTTTAATCCCATAGGATGAGGCTATGTTATGTCTAGCAACTCTTTTCTCGAAATCTTGCATCTCAAGAAGTATTTTCCTATAAGAGCGGGATTACTCTCAACCAACTATCTTCGCGCTGTGGATGATGTGAGCTTCACCCTTAACGAAGGGGGATCCTTAGGTTTAGTTGGTGAGTCCGGCTCAGGAAAGTCTACTGTCGCTAGGCTTATTGTGAGATTAATAGAGCCTACTGGCGGTTCAGTCGCTTTCATGGGGCAAAACATCTTCGAAATGGATAGGAAAAGTTTGCAGAAGATTCGGCAGAATATGGCCATGATATTTCAAGATGCATCGTCAGCACTGGATCCTAAGATGACTATCAAGGATTTGATAGGCGAACCTTTGAAGTTGAGTGCCCTCGGGGAAGAGGAAATTCTGAAAAGAGTTACGGAAGCTCTGGACTTAGTAAATTTGCCTGATTCATATAAGGACAGACATCCTCACGAGCTCAGTGGCGGTGAGAAACAAAGGGTTGGAATAGCTAGGGCCCTTATAACTAAGCCTAAGCTCGTGATAGCTGATGAACCTACATCGGACCTAGATGTGTCTATACAAGCCCAAATCTTAGAGCTGATAAAGAATCTAGTACGGAATCTGGAAGTTACCTTGGTGTTCATCTCCCATAATCTGGCTGTCGTAAAGTACATTTGCAACAAGGTTGCCGTGATGTATATGGGCAGGCTAATGGAGCTCGGATCGGCAGAAGGACTGTTTAGAAATCCTTTGCATCCATATACACAAGCTCTATGCTCAGCGGTCATTGAACCGGATTTCACAGTAAAGGAGAAAAGGATTCTTCTAAGAGATTCACCGCCTTCTTCCATACGTTCTGTAGTGGGTTGCAGGCTTAGTGCTAGATGCCCTCTTGCAGAGAAGAAATGCGCTTGTGAAACGCCGCAATTGGTTGAGGTTGAACCTGGTCACTTTGTGGCATGCCATTTGAGCTGATATTTACCAGCTGTCTATATCTAAAAAGAAGGAATTCTAAAAAATGGACGGCGTTCAGTTTTTTATTTCCCATAAGGTTTTAGATTGCCTCTTTTGAACTCTTCGAATGGTCTTAATTGTTCATATGAGTGTTCCGAGCCTTTAACATCAAAATCAACTAGTTCAGCGCATCCATAATCATAGGAATCTCCTCTGCACATAGCTTTCGTTTGAACAAATCTTAGTCTCGGGTTAATCCTACGTAAATAGGCATCCGCGTTTTTTGCACACCAAGATGCCAAATCTATTTTTTTGTCAAGACCAAGCTTAGTCGCTATGTCAAGTATGACGCATCGTCCACCCGTAGAGGGTCCGTGTCCTTTTATTGCAGTGCGCTTTGGAGTATACTCTGTTACTTCATCAATGTAGCCTGGCCACGCATTTACACCGGCGAAGGCTTCTGTGGAAGCCCATACTCGCGCGTCTCTATGTGAAAGACTGAGCTTCTCTATTGCTCTCAGAACTCCAGGCCATCCTTCGCTTCCTTTAATGAGTCCCTCGTTTACCTTATCCCAGCCCAAGCCGATATTTTCGGCCAAAGTTCTACAAAGTTTGAGAAGTAGTTCTATCCAGAACTCCGTAGAATATCTCCATTGTTCTTCTGGAGTCAGCTTAACTTGAGAAACCACGTCTTTTCTCGTGTCGCTCTGTTTTCTTTCCAAGGATGATCACTCTCGCGTTAGTACTTACTCCTCTTTTTCCAGATAATAAACCTCGGCTGCTTCCGAGTGAGGAGGCACAGTGACGTATAGATACTTCATCCGGCGCTTGGCTATTATAGTAACGTTCGCACCTTTCTTTAGAAGTACAAGGTCTCCGTTCCTAATATTGCATTTTTCTCCGGTTTTCCTTTCCTTGACTTCCGCTTCTCCTTCGACAATTAAGAGAACCTCATAATATTTCATTTCAGGTCCTATGGTCTTACCGGAGATGATTTCAGCCATTCCAGCAGACAAGCTCTTGGGCACGTATATGGAATCTGCCCAAGCTACCTTCGCCGTCGGTGCTTTCTGTTCAGGAAGTTTGGCATTCATAACTCCTTTGTGTACTTCAACCAGAGGCGTTTTTGACCACCACGCAGCTGTCTCTCCGCATGTTTTTATTTAAGATTTGCGACCGTTGCGAAAACGCGTTTTTGATAATGATTCATGCGAAGATTTTTAATGTAGCCAGATTACTTAGCAACAAACCTGAAGGCCGAAGTGTCTTGAGCGTAATAGACGAAGATGTTAAGAAAATTGAAGAAGCATTGCTTCAGTTCGACACAGAAGCCGCTGTTGTGCAAGTTAAAGAGGCTTTGAAACCCGGTATGAACCCCCGGGCAATCATAGATGTCCTCTCTGGCGGGTTACGCAAAATTGGCGACATGTTTAGTAGAAATGAAATCTTCTTGCCTGAGCTTATCATGGCCGGGGAGGCTATGAAGGCTGTTATGGAGATTCTGACTCCTCTCGTACCTAAGGGTGAAACTTCGACTTTAGGGAAAATTGTTTTGGGAACCGTTCAGAACGATATACATGACCTAGGCAAGAGAATAGTTGGCGCATTCCTTCAAGCTAATGGATTTGAAGTGGTCGACTTAGGCGTAGATGTGCCCGCAGAGATTTTCGTAGGGAAGGTGAGAGAACTGAAACCGGACATTTTAGGGATGTCAGCTTTACTAACAACTACGATGGGCGAAATGGGTAAAGTAATAGAGAAGGTGAAGGAAGCAGGTCTGAGAGGCAATGTTAAGATTATCATAGGTGGCGCGCCGACGAGTGAGACTTTCGCTACTGGAATCGGCGCCGATGCTTGGGGTGCTGATGCGAGTGATGCTTGCTTGAAGAGTAGGAAGCTTCTCAAAATCGAAATGTAGGCGAAACATAAATGCAGGAAGGTAGAGTTGTTCCAGAACCTTTAAGGCTCTTAGATAGTGATGAGATCCAGCTTATTCACGATTCAGTCCTACAGATCTTGAGTAAAGTTGGCGTTGTCTATGAGGCCAAGTGGGCCTTAGACTTATTGAAGGACGCTGGGTGCGAAGTTGACAGTAACGCTGGAAAAGCCAGTATACCGGAACACCTTGTAGACGAAGCTATCAACAAGTCTCCAAGGGTCATCAGGCTCTGTGGACGTAACTCGGAATACGATTTTAAACTCGAAGGTACGAGAGTGTACTTCGCTGGAGGAGCTAACGCTATCAGAGTTGTAGATTACGATGCCGATGGGAAGTTCACCGCTAGACCGGCGACCACGAAAGACTTGGTAGACCTCACTATATTGACAGACGCCCTGAAGAACATACACTGTTATTTGGCTCCGGTTTATCCTCAAGATGTACCTTCGAAAGGCGTAGATCGTGTTAAATGTGAGGTTGCGTTGAATTACACTGAGAAACATTTCTATCATGATTCTGAAGGCTATGAGGGAGCTCTCGACCAGATCAAGATGGCATCTATAGTCATGGGCGGAGAGGATAATCTTAGGCAGCGGCCCATACTTTCGCTCGCGCCTTGTATCACGAGTCCGTTGTCATGGAGTGAAAATGCTTTGGGCACGCTCAAAGCCTGCGCCGAGAATGATGTGCCAGCCATCATATCAAGTGAGACTATTACAGGAGCTACAGCGCCTGTAACGCTCGCGGGCTCACTAGTACAGCAATGTGCTGAAGTTATAAGCGGCTTAGTCGTAGCTCACCTACTGAACCCAGGTATGCCAACCATTGTATGTACGCTTCCATCCGTTATGGATATGAGAACAGCCAATATTGTTTTGAGTTCCGTAGAGACGGGCATGATGTGCGCTGCGGCTGCTCAAGTTTTCCGTGAATTCTACGGTATACCATATGTGGGTGGAGGAGGCATAAGTGATTCCAAGATTCCTGATCAACAAGCTGGATATGAGAAGGCGCTTACGACGCTGTACGGTGCGCTTGGAGGATCAAACCTTATACATTTGGCTTCAGGGATGCTGGAGTTTATACTTAGCGTAAGTGCTGAGCAGATAGTGATCGATAACGAAATACTTGGAATGGTTCTACACGGTTTGAGGGGAATCGAAGTTAATGATGAGACTTTGGCTTTAGACGTTATAATGAAGAGTGGCCCTGGAGGGCAGTTCCTATCTCATAAACATACGTTGAGAAACATGCGCAAACAGCTTTTCATACCCATGGTGACCGATAGGCTCTCGAGAGGTTCTTGGGATAAAGAGGGCTCTAAAGACGTTCTGACTAGAGCTAAGAACGAACTGGAACGGATCCTTAAGACGCATAAGCCTGAACCTTTAGATGAGGAAATTAAGAGGATGCTGAGAGAGATTAGAGAGAAAGCTCAACGAGGCGCAAGCGCTTAAACGGACAATCCCCTAGCGAGCTTTAAGTGGTCAATTTTGCTAGTATGGTAGATGTTTTTTAAGGTATTCCGCGTACTCTTGAAACTTTTGAAGTGTAAACTCTACGTGAACTGCGTGATCTACTCCGGGAATGTAGCCGCCCATTTCCTTTAGTATTGGAACCTTGGAGTCGACTTCCCTTCTCATCGCTTCTCCTCCTTTGGCTAACTCTCTCTTATCCAAGTTCCCTATTACGAACAGCTTGTTTCCATACTTCTTTCTTAGTGATATGGCATCCATCCCTGCGTTAACTTCAATCGGCCATAGCCCCGTGACTCCTGCTTCGATTATCAAGTCTATCAGTGGGTTGAGGTTTCCATCGCTGTCTAGAAGCACCCGATCTATTTTGTTTGTTCTTAGAAAACCTGTGACTCTCTTGTAATGCGGAAGAAAGAACTCCCTGAAGAGCTTAGGTGAAATGCAAGGTCCATGTTTTTCAGCCATGTCTTCAAACAGATATGCCATGTCTATTCGATCCTTCAGAGTCTCCACAGCTTCCCTTACTGTTTCTATTGTGAAATACTCCCAGTATTCCACGATTTCATGCATAAGCTCAGGCTTCTTGTAGAACATCGTGTTGAATGTTGGAATGCCCATGATCTGGGCGCCGAACCCGTAGAAACCGTCGAATGAAAGTATAGTGTTGCCCTGTTGATAATTCTCGAAAACTTGTGTGTACGCATCCTTATCCCAGTCCTTTGGATATCTCCTTGCATCCTTTGGGTTCAAGCGTTTCTTGTATTCTTCCCAGCTTTTGCGGTCCTTGACTGGGAACTCGGTGAACATTGGCATGCTGTACCATTTGTATTCGCTTTGCTTCAATTGTCTTGCAGTAGATCCCGTCTCGGTTAGAAGGTCTAAGTACCTACCATTTTCTCTCAAAACTTTTGATTTGAATCTAGGTATTGGACCAACATCAACCGGTACGTAGCATCCGAAAAATTTTTGGGTTCCAAAGTACGAGTGAGGATCGAATCCGGTGACTGCGGGCCAATTTAGTAGGAGGACGCCGTCCCGAAAACACATGACATATTCGATAACTGTCAATTTGTCAGCTGGTAAACCTTCCTTGAACCATCTAATGACGGTTTCATCATAGAAATCCTCGATCCAAGGCAACACGTCCGGTTTCTTGAAATTGATTACGGCTTTTATTCTTTCTCTCGGCGTCATCATATGCCCACTCTCCTTACAGAGGAACGATATTAGCTTCATTACGAGTTTCTTAGACTAACGGTCTTTCATTTAACGCCACCGGCTTTTTAACTCATTTGTCCGTCTCAGTACGCATTTGCTTGTTGAAATTCGGCAATTAATGCAGACCTAGCTGTTCCGGAATCTCCGGATGCGCCACAAGAATTTAACTCGAATTTCGTTCGCCTCCAATCTATAGCTCATTAGCCCAAATAGGGTTTAAGGCAAAATTCGACATCGGGCCACTAACTCGTGTTAAACTCCTTTATGGTTTACTTCGATATATTTTCAAACATACTGCAACCAACATCAAGATAAAAAGAGGGGGTTTGCGGGGGACATCGCCACTAGCAATGCCTTTAGCCTTATCTCACAGCTCGGAAGCCTCACTGAAACAAATGACGGTCTTTGGGATGTTGGAGCTGGCACAATTACATTTGTTGGCAGCGTCTATCTATCAGCGGGAGGCACCGTTCGAGAAACCG
>Ga0209725_1000675_pt1 | contig 20322 bp, 17 predicted proteins | sample I18A1metaG_FD_184145 | JGI IMG/M metagenome (GOLD analysis project Ga0209725, IMG submission 184145) | Lake sediment bacterial and archeal communities from Gulf of Boni, Indonesia to study Microbial Dark Matter (Phase II) - ​I18A1 metaG... | ecosystem: Environmental > Aquatic > Freshwater > Lake... | reverse complement strand
ATAGTAACTTCACGAGCCCATAGCCCGGCAGGTAGAGAACTAGGACCGATCCCAGAACCCATCGAATCGTATTGATCGGGAAGATGTCAGGCGTTACCGAGACCACGAGCAATGCGAGGGCAGTAACGCCCAGAGTCAGCCAGAGCCAGGCTGAAAGGGTTAGAGTGAAAAGGTAGTCCAACACCGATTCTATCTGGCAGGAAGGTTTCCCCAGCAGAAGAGCCCCATCAACCACCATAGCTTTCACCGTTGCAGTGAACTCCTCTTCATCGGGCCCGTTCTCAGCGGAGACGATTCGGGCGAGTTGTGAAACCGTAGTGGGATGTTTCGATTTCAAGGCATTTACTATCAGCTCCCTAGTCGAAACCGCCGGGGCCTTCTTTGGCTGCAACTCTGCAACCAAGCAATCTACATGAACTGATAAAGCTTTGAAGCTCGATACTCAGCAATAGATGCCCCATCCGCTTCAATGGAAGAAGATCTCAACATGAAATGTGCACGCCGCCACCAGTTGGCTTCTGCGATCGTGATTATATTGGGGGCGGTGATTCTGCTAGTGACAATTACCCACCAAGCTCACACACAAGTCTCAAGCGATCTTGTGAACTTCTCCTATCAGACCTTCAGCCAAGTTGCCGCCGTCTATCGAGCAGGCGGGGGAGCACCCGAATTGGTCGCGAAATTGAACGTTGCCTTGGACCTGATGCAGAACGCAACCCTCCGACGCCTTGAGGGAGATCAGACGAATGCAGCCAGATTCGAAGACCAGGCCCGATCAACCCTCACCGAGATCATGAATCAGGCGCCTGAAGCGCAGCAGAGAGCAGAAAGCGAATCATCCATGAGGACCCTATTCCTACTCCCTTGGATACCTGCAGTCGTCCTTCTCTCGACATTCCTCTTCTACGCAGCGCTACGGACATGGCGCTGGTATGAGAAGATGAAGCTCTTCGAGATGGAGATCCTTGAGAAGAAGAAGGAAGATTAGTTCTCCGGATCTCCGCTACGTCATAGCGTTCGCGGTGATAGCCACCATCGCCACATCTGGAGTTGCCTATACAATCCTATACCCAGCTCCACCGGAACGTTTCTTCGCGATGTATGTCCTCGGGTCGACGGGCATGGCTGAGCATTACTACCCGAACGATAACCCAAACATAGGTGTAGGGCAGGAGGTTCATTGGACTCTTGGCGTCTACAACCACATGGGCGAATTGGAGTATGTCGTTGTCAGAGTGAAGCTCATCAACTCAACGACAGCATCCCCCAATGACTTGACTGGTACCCCAAGCCCAGCTGCCGCCATCTTCGAATTCAGAAGAGTCCTAGTAGGGAACGAGACTTGGTCGATACCATTCACTTGGCAGATGACAAACCTAACCCAGAAAGCAAAGGATGTACAGATCACGGGGTTACTATTGAACGATAACCCTTTGAGCGGTCGACTGGCGAGTGCGGAATCCGGTTACAACTTCCGCTTCGTCTTTGAACTCTGGTTCTACGACGAAAGGATCGCTGACCTAACTTTCTCCTGGCAGACGAATATGGGGCCGCGTTCGGTTTGGAATCAGCTATGGTTCAATGGAACAATAACCGGACAGTAAATTGTTTCATGATCGACCCGCAGTGCGCGCCTCGATCTTCTTGACGGAGTAGTTGAAGGCGTTCAGGATTATTCCCGTAAAGATGGATAGGAGCCCCGCGAACCAGCAGAATACGGCTATCAGGGCACGTCCGATCAACCTGAAGGTTCCGTACTGTACGTACTCGGCTATTAGAGGCCAAGCGACGATGAAACCAGCGGCTTCCAGTATCAGGCCGATCTCAGTGAAGAGGAATAACGGATCGTAATCTCTGAGCATCCTGAAACTTGCCAAGAATATTCTCAGCCCAGCCGTGGTAGGATTGAGCTTGCTCTTCCCGAGCCGCTTCCGATAGCTGATTCCAACCTCGGTAGTCCTCATGCTGAGTTTTGAGGCCTCGGCGAGGATTTCACTACAGAAGGGAAAACCCCTCTCCCAGAGCGTCACCCTCATCAAGAGGTCCTTTCTGAAGGCCTTCATTCCACTCTGAGAGTCCTTGATGTTCGTGTGGAAGAGCATGTTCCCCAGCCATGTGAGAAGGTAGTTACCAACCTTATTCCCGAAGGTCATGGCCCCATCCTCCATCTTGGCGAACCTATTCCCATTCACCAAGTCCGCCTCGCCGTTCAACAACGGCTCCAGCACTTTGGGAATATCCTTCGGATCATACGTCCAGTCCCCATCGAAGAAGACCACATACTCCCCACGAGCCCAATAGAACCCCTGAATCAACGCCTCCCCGACACCTCCTCCCCCAATCTGTTTGACTAGTTTTGCACCCGACCTGACCGCCTCGATCGGTGTCTTGTCCGTTGAGGCGTCAACGACGACTATCTCGTACTCGATTCCGTTCAGAACAGTCTTCGTTTCGTTAATGATAGCCGATATACTGGCTTCCTCGTTCTTTGTTGGGATGACGACTGAAACCTTCGGGGGCAAGAACTTCCCACATTCTTCTAGCTGGAAGTTTGGGCTTCCGGGACTTCCACCTCTAAGGCAGGTAGGAGAAGCTGAAACGTGAACTATTTTAACGATTCTAGAGTCCGTTACAGGTTCCGTGAGATTTTCAAATGAAAGAGCCCTTTGGACGCGGTCTTCGCGTAAACTCACCCACCCACACTTGAATTGGGCGAAGATATTGAGTCGTCCCTCGAATCGGTCAGATCAAAACGAGTGGTTCTCACACCTACTCGCATACACCTACGCAGCTCACTTCTTCTTCGGCTCAGTCACAGTGCTCAATGCGCTCGGATTAGAGTTCTTCTTCTATTATCCACGAACGATCAAGATCGCAATCTTGGCCCCAAGTCTGGATGTCCTAGCTTGGACGGTATCCGTCATCTGCCTCTCCGCCTTAACCATAATTTCCTCCAAAGGTCGCGAGAGCAGAGTGGTACAAGTTGGCCTCGGCCTACTCGCAATAATTCTCAGCGTGGCATTGCTGATGACATTGAACAGTGGGCCTCCAAACAGAACAGGCGTCTATCTCCTCTTCACAGTTGCGGGGGCCGGTTTCATTGCACGTATCGCCGCCCAGCACCGTCGCTTCTCGCAGCAATCAATTGCTCTAATCTCAAGGGTTCTGATCTATCTACTCGTATTCTTCGCAGTCATCGAAACTTCCACAGTGACCCACTATGTGCTACGCGCCTTCGACCAAACCACACAAGTCGGCGGAATGGACGCCACGATTGAACTGCAGTTCTCCTACGCTTCCTACCCGCTTCTTCCTTGGTTGTATGTTGGGTTCCTGTTCTCATGGGCTTGGGTTCCGTTGGTATGGAAGTTCATAGGGAAATCCTCCTCTCAGCGGAACCTCTCCGGAAAAAACTCCAACTATGAAACGTCGCTCCTTCGTCTTTCTTCTGAGAAATGGATCAATGTGCTTCTGGATCCAAGATTACCTCTCGTCTTGGCGGTTGTGGTCTTCGTTGGATACTACCCATACTTTCAGAATCCGCCTTGGCTGGTGGGAACCGACGCATTTTGGCGATATCATGACCCACTGATGGTCGTGAACTCCAAAGGTGTCTCTGGTGGATTTGTTCAGGCCCTCGACGAAAGACACCCTGCCCCGTTGATCTTACTGTACACGGTGCAACTGGTCTTTCAAACGACAGCGTTTGAGGTTGTGAAGTTTAGCCCGCTGTTCCTTGTTGTAGCTTTGGGATTGGCGATGTGGTGGTTTCTCGCTCGAAAGAGAACTCTAGACTTCGGCCTGGTCGTCTTCTTGCTGTCCGTTCTTTCTGTTACGACAACGGTCGGCATGTATTCAAGCATACTCGCAAACTGGATGGCGCTTCTTGTTTGGGTATTCTTCTTCGCCTATGTCAGTTACAGGGGCGATGAAGGATTCAGACCGCTTGATCTCGTCATTCTATTAACACTATCCACCCTGATCCTTGTTATTCACCCCTGGACTTGGGGGGTTTTCGCAACAGCCGCTACGCTGGCCGCGCTTTTCACCCTGATTAAAGATAAGCGGAAAGGATTTCGGTCCAGCGGGATAGTCCTGGCTGCGATCTTGCTGTCCGTTCTCTTCGGTTACATGAGTCTCACGTTTCTGGCGCAGAGCCAAGGATGGAGAGTTGCAGACGCGCTCGAGTACTACACATTCGTTCTGACAAACCCATCAAGTGTACTCTATTTCTGGGACGCCTTAACCCGTCTCACCGAGATTTGGTCTCCGTTTTACAGTCCACTCTATCTTGCTATCAGTATCTTGGGTGTCCTCTCGCTTAACAAGTTGAATCTCTCTCCCTGGCGTCTTCGGCTTGTCCTAGCGTGGATTCTCGCATCAGCGATTGGGTCAGTCCTCGTTGCTCCTGTTGGATATGATCCCGCCGATCGCGCTGGAAGCGAGACTCAACTATGGCGCCTCCTATTCCTGACTCCCTTCCAGATTACGGCACCCTTCGGCATAGCTTGGCTGACTCAGCTACCTTATCATTTGCAGAAAATTGGCAGCGATAGTGGATTCGAGGTCAAAGGTGAGGCTAGGTCCATTCACTTGTTCTGGCTTGCAGCCGTATTTGTTATCGGTGTCCTGTTGGCATCAGTTCCCGTTTCAACAAGACCTTTGCTTGTGTTACTGGTTCTCCCGCTGGTGACCTGGCTATTCCTCTCGAAGGCAAGAAGCGCCGAGAGCCGGTTCCTTTATGGAATTCTCGTGGTTACTCTTCTACTGGTAGCCGCAAGCAACACATGCCGAGCGCTCTCCCAGCTGCTAATCGACCCACATAACTACATACCTTGAAATGCAGCAGTTCTGACAATTGTACGCCAGTGTCTCACCAGCGGATTGGCGGGTAGTTTTATAATTCCAACCGTCACCCATTGGTCTCTGTAAAGAAATTAGGGATCGAATTTGAACAATCGCATCACAGCCATAATGATGATACTCATTGTGGTCGTTTCTGGGGTTCCGCTAATAGTTGCTGCAAGGCCGTCGCTTCTTCAGACGACGACACCTGGATGTCCTACCTACCTCGTGAATATAATAGTTGATTTTGTGGACTCAACACCCATCAACGCTGTAGTCGGAATTACCGTCATTACAAGGTTTCATGTGATCTACCCTGACGGAACACCTGTGTACCTGCTGCCTGAGACCACATCATTCCTCTGGGTGGGCGGGCAAGGCCAGAAGGAATTCCTTAACGTCCCGGTCATTTTTACAGGAGACCCTGGCTGGTATAATTACACCCAGACGATAACGGATGATCTGGTTCAAGCCACAGGAGAAGGAAAGGTCACAGTTACAGTAATGACGTGCAGTTGCTCTGATGGACTGGGCAATCGGGGCCCGCTGACTGATGTCAGCTCTAACACCACATTCACCCCGAGCGATAACTCAAATGTGATAATCGGGCCTCCTCAGACCACAACAACAGAGACTGAGCAACCTTTCACATGGGCTGTTCCGCTAGCGATAGCGTTACTGTTGATCATCGCTCTGCTGCTGTTCTTCTTACGATCCCGCCGAAAGAAGACCTAGAGCAACTACTTAGACCAAAGCACTAAGAATAGCGGAGCTCCTCAGCGGGAGATAAACTTCTATTTGACTCCTGCGCAGCGAATCCGCAAGTTGAATATGGATTCTTTGCGCATAGGAGCAGGAGAGCACATGTGAGCGCTGGTGCAGCGGAATATCAATGCGGGGTCTGCGGATCTACGGTTGGTCCCACTGATAATTTCTGCAGAACCTGTGGGATTGAACTGGACCGAGTCGTCAAGCTAGACGTACGTGCTCAGAGATACTTATCCGCCGACATGAGAGCAATATTCGGCAGTTTCCTCTTAGTCTTCGGTGGCATAGTAGCTTTCCTGAGTTTCCTGATGGCGATCATCCCGATGCTCGCTTTTGGTTTGGGATCATTTCTGATCGGAATGATGATCCTGTACCTACCGGAGTCAAGCGCCTCTATCGCTGACCGCCTTGCAAGCGACTCAAGCCTTCCATCTCTACTAAACATTGAGAGACTGCTGGAGGATTTGGACCTCGACGAAAAGGGAATCTACATGCCCACTTCCGGATTAGGTTTCTCTCCAAGAATCTTTGTCCCGCTTGCTCTAACGCCAAACACTGAGCGGCCCCCACTTGAATTAGCTGACAGCCGCAAACTTTTCGTTACTATAGGAAAAAGTGAAGGGGATAGGGGGATCCTCCTCGACGCGCCTGGGAGTCGTATTCTATCGGCTCTTGAACGAACATTGCGCATTGATCTGGCCAACGCAAATTTCGAAAATCTGGGCGACTTTCTGAACACAGGGTTCAGGATGTTGGATATCGCGAAGCATACAAGTCTTGTAGGTCAAGATCTTACAGTTAGAGTTGAAATGGAGCTGACGACACTCTTGGACCTAGAGGAGAAATTGAGGAATTCGGCGCCGCGACTCACGGGGCAGATCGGCACACCCATTGTGAGCGCTGTCGCTGCTGCAGTTTCCAAGACAGCCGGAAAATACGTCAGGCTGGATGATGCGGTTCTTCAACTCCCCGAAAGAAGACTCATCATGAACCTCAGGCTAAGTGAATAAGCCAAGAACAGGTCATCCACGAATGAGAGACATTGAAGTCTTCCTTCTGACCTACGGTACACTGGTCTTCTCAACCGTAGCCGCCCTCAGCCTACTGAGCGTTGAGGCGATTGAGGTCTACGCTACGTTATTCGCTATCGAATTCTTCGTCGCATCCGAGGTCACTTCGCCTTTCAGTCCAGTAGAGTCTAAAAAGAAGACTATTATGGGAATCGCGTTACTGACAGTCTTCACGATAATAATCGCGCAACGAGTATTACAGATACTGAGATAGAAGGACACTCGATGAAGTGACTCAGGATATTGCCAGGAAAGATTATGAAAGCACTTCTCGTGCTCATAATCATCGGCCTGATTCTGCCCACCATCTACATGACCGCTTCATCCCCAACAAGGGGTATTCCAAGAGCGCTTTCAAGAGAGTATCAATTCTCCGCTAGAACCGCTGAAGAGCCGCACGCCCAGGACATCGAGGCTGTTCTGAAAGCTCTCGCGGGGACGATAGATCCTGCGAACCTGAACTTTCTCCGTGACAGGCTGAAGAATATCGTTCGCTTACCGAGTGTTGATGAAGACCTCTTCGGACAATATATTCGTACACTTTCCAACTTCACAGATGGCATGATTCAGATCGATACCAAATTGCAGACGGCTCGAAAGTCTGTCGCTTCGGGCAATACAATAAGGGCTCTTGCGGAAGTGCAGCAGCTCAAGGAACTGCGAAACAAGGGTAAGGGTCTTCTAGATTCCCTGTACTCGTCTCTCGATCGCATTGACAGTCAATACAAGATCGACACAACGCCTCAGCTGGAGAAAGTAGAGGAACTCGAGCTGAGATTCCAGTCGTACTCGGATGAAATTGATCAGCTCAGCTCAAGACTCGAGACACAGCAGGGGCTGACTGAAACCAGCTTGATTCTCAGTGCATCGAGAACGGAGGTATTTGTGGGCGAGTTCGTACTTGTCTATGGTCTGCTCAGGACTGAAAACGGTACAGCCCTATCTGGTAGGAACATCACAATCGCGTGGGAATCCGACCAAATTACCGTGAGTTCGAACGTTGAAGGCAGATTTCAGGCCAGCATTAACTTTTCCAGCGGTTTTCCGTCCGGCGTAACATACATAGACGCAAACTTCGAACCAGAGGGCCAAGATAGAGCCATCTACCTGCCTTCCTCGTCGCGACTGCAAATCCAAGTTGTTTACCGCCCATCGATTCTTATTGCTGAAATCTACCCGACGAAGGTCAAACCACTTGATTTCGTATACGTAAGGGGGAACCTATCAGCTGACGGACAACAGGCTCTCGCCAACCGGATGATAATTGTGGAATTGGATCGAGCTCTTCTTGGGAACATGACCACGAGCAGTAGCGGTTTGTTCTGGTTTAGATTCTCGACTCCGCCTAATATCAACAATGGTACTCATGTTGTGACGGTTGTCTTCAACGCTACCCAAGATGTTGTGGCGCCCTCAAATGCTACTTTGCCCTTGATAGTAGAGTTGGTCGGAACTCAGACGAGTGTCGTGTTGGATCGCAGTTGGGTCTTCTCCGGAATGAGATTCATCCTAGCGGGAAACGTAGCATACATCAACGCCACCTTCGACGAGGCCGCATCATCCAGATCGGGAAACCTGACCATCTATGTTAGTGACATTCCATATGGCAACGTAACTGTTGGTGACGACGGCACCTTTGCTACCGCAATTCAGATACCATTGACGCTCAGCTTTGGTTCGTATTCGATCAAAGTCCAATATGCACCAAGTAGACCGTGGTTGCAGAACTCGACCGCGACAGTACAAGTCTCGGTATACAATACGCCGTTGATCGTCTTGGCGGGTGTGGGTGGAGTGTCAGCTGTGTCAGTCATAGCCTATCTAGCCAGAAGGAACAGGCGGGCCAGGATGCTGACAGTTCCCGTCTCCGAACCGACTGCTCCTAAAGAACTTGTACTGGCAGAGGAATATTCTCGCGAGGCTCTAATTTCTGCCCTTCACGATGAGACTGATGACTCTAGCAGGGTAAGGAGAGCCTACAGCCTAGCGGTAGCCTTGATAGCTGAGAAGTTAGGTGAAGCTCCTCGTGAGAGTGAAACACACTGGGAATACTTCGCCAAAGTCTCGAAAGCAGCATCAGACACTGTCAAAGCAAGATTCAAACGCCTTTCTGAGCTCTTCGAGTTTGCCGAATACAGCCCCTATCCTATCGGGAGCAGCCAGAGCAACGAAGCCATGGATATCCTGCTTCAGCTCAGAGAAGAAATCCAGACCGTGAAATAGCTAGTGAAGCTAACAATCACGAGAAGCCTAGCAGTTGCGCTTGTTCTATCCGTGGTTCTGATGCTATCCGTTTCATTCTACTGGCCAATACAGGAAGCATATCATCCGCTCAACGAGTATTGGAACGGATGTAGCAAGGTGGCTAGCATGAGCAACAACACAACTTTGGTCACTTCCTATGGCGGAGCCTTTGCGAACAAGTTGTTTCTTCTGGCTGTGATAGGTCCAAGTATAGAATTCTCACAGGCAGAGAGCAAGGGCATACGCAGTTTCGTTGAGGCAGGCGGGGCTTTGCTCTTGGCCGATGACTTTGGGACTGGGAATAGCCTCTTGAGGGAGCTAAATGTCAGTGCCCGATTTTCGGGACATCCCATAGCGGATTTGTATTACTACGGCAAGGATCATACATTTCCTCTCGTTAGCGATTTTGCTACCAACCCGTTGACGGCGAATCTCACAACCGTCATCTTGAATCGCCCTTCCTATATCGAAATACGCAACTCAACTGAGGTAACCACTCTTGCGTCGTCATCTCCTTTCTCCTTTGTCGACTTGACCGCGGAGCACTTTCCATTGGAAAATGAGACAATCGACTCGTACCCGGTGATTGCTAGCGTGAACATTGGCAACGGAACACTCGTCCTAGTATCCGACCCAAGTATGTTCATCAATGACATGGTGGGTCTCTATGACAATATGCCTTTCTTCCAAAATCTGTTGAAGATGGGAAACGGTTCCCTCGCTTTCGATGTTGCACATCTGGCTAGAGCAAGCCTAACGGATTGGCGAACTTTTCTAAGATATGAGATTCAGTCATTACGTGATCTAATTCTCTCCTCCCCTCAGAGCATATACATCCAATCACTTCTTGTAGCACTCGCGTTGGCTTTGACATTTTCATTCGAGCTATTCAGGTTAATGAAACGGAGAAGGCGTTCGAAGTGACAATCAAGCTTTATACTGACGGCCAGACTTGAGGACCTGTTCCAAGCTGAATCAGGGATCAAACGGAATGCAAATTTCCGAGCATGTGCCAGCACAGGCTGAGGCGACTATCAGGAACGTGATAACAGAGTGCCAGAAGGTGATAGTCGGAAAGACAGATCTCATAGAAGACTTGCTTGTTGCGCTGCTCTCGGAGGGTCACGTTCTCTTGGAAGGCGTTCCTGGAGTGGCTAAGACCACTCTTGGCAAGACGTTCTCATACGTGCTTGGGTTAGGTTTCAAGAGAATTCAAGGAAGCCCAGACATACTTCCAGCCGATATCCTGGGCACACACGTCTTTGATCCAAAGACAGGCTCCTTCAAATTGGAGAAGGGACCCATATTCACGAGCATCCTGCTCGTGGATGAAATAAACCGAAACACTCCCAAGACTAATAGTGCAGTGCTTGAGGCGATGCAAGAGAAACACGTCACGATAGAAGGCGAGACACATAGACTTCCGTATCCATTCATGGTTATTGCAACGCAGAGCCCAGTCGAGTTCCATGGGGTTTTCCCATTGCCAGAGGTCCTTGTTGACAGGTTTCTTCTAAGTCTGAAAGTAGGTTACCCTAGCGTGGAAGAAGAGATCGAGATAGCCGACAGGATGTACGCGATAGAAGCGGGCGAAGTGAAACAGTTGACCGCGAGTGAGAAGATCTCCAGCCTAATTGGGTTAACTAAAGATGTTTTTGTCGCACCCCAACTTGAAAGGTATATTGTCGATCTTGTTCACAGAACAAGACAAATGGATGGAGTCTCGTTGGGCGCAAGCCCGCGAGCAACGATTGCGCTGTCAAAGGCATCGAGAGCAAGAGCACTAATCAAGGGGAGAATGTATGTGCTGCCGGATGACGTGAAGTATCTCGCGCCACATGTTCTAAGACACAGAATAATTGTAACCGTAATCGGACGAACACCGGAACTCTCACCAGATACAGTTGTTGGAAGTCTCCTAGAGGACACACCAATTCCTCAAGGGCATCGCAAGGGTTGAATGCGCCTTGGAGTTATCTTCACTGGGCCGAATTGTTGTACGGCTCGGGCTAGGCCTCCTACTGGTGGGCAGCCTATCCTCCAACCCCGTCATCGTACTATCAACCGCGGTCTTGTTTCTTTTTCTTCTGTTCGAAGGTATTGTCTTTCATCATGGCGTTGGCATTCTGAAGATTTCGATTAGACTCGAAAGTCACCCTCCCTATGTAGAAGGCTCAGTTGGACGTACCTTTAGAGTAGAAACCGTGATTAAGAATCCCTCTAATCTAAGTCATCGAATAATTGCGTTAAACCGGAATCTTCCCCCTCAGATCAGGGAAGAGCAATCTCCAACCCCAATTCCACTAGTTCGTTCTATTGAGCAAAAAATTGAGACACTGCTTCAGGCTAGGGCTCCTGGCAAATTCGAGATCTTATCAACGACAATTTCATTGGAATCACGCAGTCGCCTTTTCAAACAGTTGATAGAGTTTCCTGACAAGGTCACCATAATGGCACGACCTTTGGTCAGCCGGCCAATAGCGCCTTTTGAGACGGATGTTTTCGAGGACCTTACTATTGATCGATTGCGGCGGGGAACTGGAACTGACTTTGCCGGAGTAAGGGAGCTCAGCTTTCTAGATGATTCCCACCGAATCGATTGGAAGGCCACTGCGAGAACAGGAAAACTGATGACTAGAGAGTTCTATCTCGAACGAGATCCTCCGATTATGCTGGTTGTGGACGCATCATCTTCCATGAAGGACGGTAGCAACGGGATATCGACTTTAAGTGCAATTGTTAGCGAAGCAGCTAATCTTCTCGCAGCAATCCCGGCCTCCAATCCCTTAGGGCTCATTCTGTATGATGACCGAGACATTGTATCTATTGTGAACGCTAACTTAGGCTTTGACAATAGAGAACAGGTCTTACACATATTGCTAGAAGAGACCAATGTTGCTCCCAAAGCGGCGCGCGTTACATCGCGAATCATTCCGCATCACGAAGCGGCAACCATTGTTACGCATGCGTTGATGACGGAATTCAAGTCCAGCAAGCTCAAACCCCAGTTCGACAAACTGAACTCATTTGTCGCCTTACTATCGCTGTACCATGCCAAAGCTAGGTCGAAATCCCTCGAAAGGCTGCAGAGACAAGGATCTTACGCTGCTTTCGAACGCGTTAGCCAAATGCGCGAGCCCCTGTTGGTCCTTGCTATATCTGACTGCAAGACAAACTGCGACGGACTTCTCCAAGGAGCGAAACGCGTAACAGAATTCGATCACAGAGTCGTCTTAGCTGTGGTAGCGGACAGGATGGAAGCAACGTCACAGCGCAAGCTGGTGGACTTAGAAGCGTTCGGAGTCCGAGTAGTGAGGTGTAACGCAAGGGGGCTCAGCAAAGCAGTTGGCGAAGCAATTCATGAGTTGAGTCGCGCCAGAGCTGTTCCAGCTGCACTGAGAACTTAGTCTTCTTGCTCCTTACCTACTCCCTTGCCCGCATACGAAGCAATAATAAGAGATTTCAGTCTGCAATCAATGTCGACTCGGGCAAGGATAGAGCGGGCATCATGGATCCTAAGCAAAGGTTGACCTTCTTCGAACCGTTGGCACTGACTATGTTTGTCTTTGGATTGCTAACATGGGCGTACGTTGTCGCAATTCAGATAACTCATCCTGATTGGCTTTCAAGTCCGCTTGCACATTATGATGTGCCCCCTTTCAATTGGCGCTTGGATGATGTAGGAATGATCGCGTTCGCTGTTGCCGCCTTCGGGTTCTTCACATGGCGCTTGGCGTGCATGGAAAGATCTTGAAGAAATGGCAGAGGCCCTCGCAATAGACCAGCTAGCGAAAGTTATGAACCCCACGATGTTAAAGAGTTGCATACAATTCACATTTGGCTGCAGGATCATGAATTCTGCCTTGACTGTTTTCAGACCATTAGAGACCTGTGTCCTTTGTCCAACGTCGTGGTAAGGCACGCTTTTTCATACGAAAACTCCCCGCATCTGTCAGGCGTTGGGGAATCCGATTTCTCGAAGATTTCCGTAGAATAGACCGGAAAAAGCAACGGGGACAGGCAAGTCAATGACAGAAGAGCTCGCCGGGCTTCTCGCACATTATCCTGTTCCCACCCTCAATTGGAGAGTTGATGACGCGGGCATCCTCGGCTTCGAGATCTCGGAGTTCAATACTCGAAGTCATCCAAGAGAGGCAGGTCACAATAGAGGGAGAAACACAGCAGCTGCTATATTGCGGCAGGTCGTTGTAGATAGATTCCTACTCGGCGTGAAAGTCGGCTATCCAAGCGTTGAAGAAGAACTCGAGACTACGGAAATACTATACGCCATCGAGACTGGGACAGTCAAGCAGGCTGTGAAAGGCGATGATATATCAAACATAGTCGACCTGTGCAAAGAGATCTACACAACCCCACATATTCGCGCCTACATTGTTGACTTGGTCCGGAGAACACCAACGATGGAGGGAATTTCCCCTCGGAGCCAGTCCGCGGATGTCAATGGCGCTGACGAAGACATCAAGGGCAAGAGCGCTTATGAAGGGCAGACATCGTAAGTTCTATCAGCTGTAGGCCAAAGCCGGGGACTGTGATCAGACGAGGTGGTGAGGTTTCTTCTTCAAGAGAAACCCATCCCTCACAGTCACTATGATTCCGCAAAGTTGAATCTCTGAAACTCAGTTCAACCGCCAAAAGCGCCTGGAACTCTCGACACCGCCTCTCTGGAAATGACGCTTGTTGTTTGAAGGAGTTCGAAAGATCCTGCGCGGGGAGGCATAGTGAATCGGAATAGAACATACGGGATCCCCCCCGGGTCTTGAAGATCGAACATCTGTCTTTACTGGATTCGCAGAATTGGGTTCCCACGGCCCGAACCGATCTTGTGCGCGCCACAGGAAAAGCAGATCGGAGCATTCCCTCCTCAATCTACGAGAGCACATCAACCAGTATCCATCGTATTCGAAGAGAATATCATATTCTGACTCAGCTCGCACTCTGGCATGTGCTCGAAACTGGAAGAACATAGACAATACGAAGACTTCTCTCCGCACGGAATTCAAGTGCGAAGTGAACTTCAACACGTCTATAGCTCTGAAGTCTGACATATAGCTGGCACTCGTTCGTCGTGGATGATCCGGGCATGTGTCCGAACAGAATCACTGTATTTTCCAACTTCTTTTGGCCGGAGGGAGCTGGCGCCGATGTTGCTACACGCGCAATAATGAAAACACTATTGCGAGAGCGTTTTGGGATAGTTGTTGTCTCCGGAACATCCACACCTCGCACTGACGATCTTCAGGCTCTTCAGTACTTCCACTGGCGCCTACTCGAAGAAAGAGTGAAACCTCTCGAATGGGTCATGCTCTTCGCGAATATCGGCACTGTCAAGAAGTTCATCGAACAATCAGACGTAGTTTACATACCATCCCACAGTCTTATCCCACTCGCGATCATCGTAAGGCGCATCAAGCCAAACGCAAGAATCGTCATTCACCTTCACGGCTACCAACCTATTAGTTACAATGCCGTCATGTGGTCAAACGGGCGCAAGGTGAATGCCGATCAAGTTCTGTTCGAGTTACTCGACCACAACAGCCTATCGAGAGCGCTGGTTACTGGCCTACTGATACCGGCCAACTACATTAACGTACTTGCTCTCAAGCAAGCTGACACCATATTGTTTGTGTCGAGACGCCAAATGAAGATCGTCACCGCCCGCTTGCCTTGGGTAAGAAGCAAGGCTGTAGTAATCCCTAATATTCCTCCAGAAATCCACTATGCTGAGAAAAATCCCTCAAGTATGCCAACACTCCTGTACATGGGGGGCTCAAGTATCTTGAAAGGATTCCAATTGGTTCTCAAAGCGGGGCTAACTCTTTCAAAGGACGAGCCTAAGCTAAAGGTCGTGATCACGAACCGTATTTCCGATCGGGCCAACAAAACGATAGCTGAACTAAATCGGAAATGCACGACGTTCTATGCATTGGGCAGAATTGATCACAAAGATATCTTGGCTCTCCTGTGTAGGGCATGGTGTCTCCTCTTTCCCTCCTTATGGGAGGAGCCGTTTGGCTATGCCGTCATGGAAGCCATGCTTTCAGGGACGATCCCAATCGCCTCTAGAACTGGTGGGACACCAGAACTCATGGAAGGTACGGCCGCTGAGGACTACCTCTTCGAGCCAGGCAATTTGGATCAACTGGTCGAGCGGATTGAGTCGGTGCTTTCGTTTCCCAAGGAGGGGATAGTCAACATCGGCCAAAAGATCAGGGAACAGACCTTGAGGAAACTCGAGAACGAAGACTCAGAAAAGACTCTGTTGAGGGTGTTCGCCAGCTGACCAAACGAGACTGGACTCTCTTTCGGCATAAGAAGGTTTGCGATTACGCGGCGTACTTACTTGTGGGCTTCACACTTGCTATTTCCATCATTTTCCCAGTGGTTTTCGAATACGAAACAACCTACGCTGCCCCCACAGCCGCTTACGCAGTGCAATCTGAGCGTACCGGTTGCCTATTCACCAACACCGTCTCTGAGCCAGGCGGATATTGGAAAGGTTCCCTTGCTATCGAGGCAGACTACCCAGCGCCCTCCATATTGCTTTCAGTATTTGTGCTACTGACGGGAGTACCAAGACAATACACAATGTTCAATCCCATATCCGCTCTTGCAAACCTAGCATATTTCGTCCTGGCCAGACGCATTCTGAGAGAAAGGACAGACAGCGATTATTCCCTGCTATTTTCCGCTCTCTACTATATGTTTCTGACTTGCGACACGATCTTCTATGGCGGTAACTACGTCGGAAGAGCTAGCTTTGGAGACACGCTGTTTGCTTTCTTCTTACTGGGCTACATGTATTATGTAGCGGGCCACGGAAATCCAAGAGACAGTGCATCGTGGCTTCCCGTCCTCATCCTGTTTACACTGGCCACAGGCGAGACCTACTATACAATGACACTGGCAATAGCACTCTTGACCTCGCTCATGGCATTGTCTCTCGGCACAATTACTTTGATCGTCAAGAGACCACGTCTTTACCCGGGCCTCGCGATAACACTCTTGGCAATCGTCCTATTTCTCTACAAGACATTTGCCGCTTCGCTACTGGGCGAGATTGCGCCCAGCGCACTTCTCGCTAACATGACACTGCGAGTTCTGATCCTACTGGGGATCGAAGCTTCGCCCGCACTCTTCAGGAATGTGGAGTTGTTGCAGGTGGACCCGCTGATTACGGTTACTGGGTCGTGGATCGTGTGGACAACCAAATTACTCTCAATACTCGCACTGGCATACGTCCTCTTCAAATTCAGACCAGAGATGAGATCCTCTAGGTCGATATTTTTCTGGACAATATGGTTATTTTCCTTAGGAATATTTCTCTCGAACCTAAGCGAGTTCGCCTACTTGTTCATCGCCCCGATATCACCGATCCGGATACTGGTCAAGTACGGATTGATAGCCACGCTCTTCATCGTGAACGGTTGGGTGGGTGAGTACAAGGATCGAGAGCGCAAAACCACCACATCGGGGAAGCCATCGCACAAGAAAGTCATAGTGGTGCTTCTGTTGATCGTGATCATTACGGGCTCTCTAGGCTCTCTAGGATACGCATGGTACTATGGTGTCGGAAAGCCCTATGCGTACCAGCGAGTAGAGACTTTATCATATTATCTGCTTTCGCACTCCTCGCCTAAGAACCCCATTATCCTCACCGGAGATGCGTACTATACGGCGAACATTTTCTTCATCTCAGCCTTGCTAGATGAACTCGACAAGGTAATTCCCGAACCTTTGAGGGAAGATGCTGTTACGCTCTACAACGCACTACATTCAAAGGAGATGGGTTATTTTCGTGCTAGTATGGAGGACAGGGACATCAAATGTCTTCTCATAGTTCAAGGAGTGAGGACGGTATGGGGTGATGCATGGGGACCGGCCGTGACTCTTCCAGACACAGGCCCCCTTGAGGGATCGTTCTCGCTGGTGTATCAAGACGGGTACTCGCGTCTCTTCTGTGCGGTCGGTTCTGGCCAATGAGCTTCACACCGTGAGAATTGTAGAGACATTCAGAATAGTCCGCGGTTGGTGCACGATGCGGGTTGCCTTTTGTCAATTCGGTGCGGGGAAGAGGTGCTTGTCCAAAAAGGATTACTTGGAAGTCTGTTCTTATAGAGAGATGAATTCACTTTAACCTGATGTGCAAGCAGCTCTCAGGAACCGACTCGAAAACGAACCGCACAATCATGCGAGCGCTGATGGCGGTTGCCACCAGATTGGTTTATCCATAACGTTGTCGGCTACCGTTCCGTCCGCGTTGCTGAGATACATCGTGAAGGAACCCGGTGTCGACTCGAATTGATTGTTCGTTATCATGATCTTTATCACCGAACTCGTTTTGAGTACGATCGTGTCCTGTGGCCCAGCGAAGCCGTTGTTCTTGAAACGATTACCGACGATTTCGATCAGTCCATTTTGAGATAGCCCCACGTCAACACTCACGAAGACTGCCTGATACGTCACATCGTGGAAGTAGTTGTGTGTAACTTTAACGTACTCAACCGAACCGGCGATGTAGATGCCAGTCGAATATGCGAAACCGTCTGATGTAAACTCGTTGCCCTCGAAAACAACAATGCCGGTGGTCGACTCTCTCACTTCCACCCGATTGAAGAAGGTACTATTGATGATAGCGATTGGTATCGAGACAATGCCGGCTTGCACATTCCTTGCTGTGAAATTGTTGCTCACAAAGTATATGCCTTCGAGTACGCGAGGAGTCTCCTCCGCAGGCCAAGCCCTCAGCGAGTAGAGGGTATTACCCTCAAAGCGAACGTTCCTGAGATATGAATTCGAAAGCTGGACGGTCCCGCTAATGCTATTGTTTCTGAAGATGATATTCTCAATCGGCGCCGATCGATACTTCCCGATGCCTTCCAGTCTTACTTGAGCTGACTCAGGACTTAGTGAGCGTATTTCGTTGCTCTCGACTAGCAAATTTGTACTATATTCATAGATGTATATCCCGAGCCCCTTGGGATCAAACATCCGATTTCCCTTTACCACAACATAGTCGGACCGATAGAGATCGAAGACCTCCCCACTTGTCACGCGAAGAATTGTGCTACCGATGTTGTTTAGAAAATTCACGTGACGAGAGTAGTGCGACCTGAACATGCTCTCGGCACAATTCTCTGCAACCGAACTCTCGATAGTGACCTTATCTGAGAATTCTATCTCGTAGCCGAAGCCCTTTACTATCGGCGGTCCGACGTTTGTCCTAGTGTTGCGAACGCTGGACTCCTTGACGACCACATCCGTTGTCTTGAGACTACTATTCTGCGCGTTGGCTAGGTCATAAGTACCGCTAGATCGTGTCCTTATTGCACTCCCCTCTACGTTCCTAATCTCACACTTTTCCACGAGCACGAGCCTAGAATCCCATATTAGGATCCCATCTCTGTGAAAGGCGCGGGAGAGGGGATTTCCGTCTATCACAATGCGTCGAAGTCTGACATCGGTTGCCCGATCGACGAGAACAACCGGTGCCGAATCCAAGACCTCTAGGGTTTGGGTACCATCACTCTTCTGAATTGAAGATGAGAATCGACGTGTGCTTATGCCCTTGTCGCTGGCAATCAGGACTGCGAACTCAGACTCAAGGGTAACGTTTGTTCCAGTCACAACTATTCGTGTGACTGGGTACGTCCCCGCAGTTATGAATACTTTTCCGCCAGCACTAGCCACGGTACTGAGGGCCTTCTGAATGACGGTGGTTGCATCGCTCGAGTAATCAGACTTCCTTGTCTTCTGGTTAAGCACATAAAACTTTGAACCATGAGCACCGATCACGAAGTCCGCGTCAGAACTCCGGCTATCGGAACCAAGCACGATGGGCCCAGTTGCATACGCGAGTGTGAAGACCGTGTGCCCACCCAGAATCGCCAGAAGCATTAGGAGGACAACAATTCTTCTGCCAGCTGCGAGTCGAACCAAGCCCGAATCGGGATGGGGTCTACGTAGCGCTTACGTGAATGACGTGTAACGCCCCAAGTCAAAGAGCGGTGACACTTTCCAAATCATGCACTAATGACGGGTATCTGCCATTGCACAGCTTGGATGTACAAGCCGTTGCGCGCATGCCATGTCACGGCCTAAGGACAATACAGAGGAACTCATCTGATCTGCCAAAACCCATCCTTACCTAGCCGGGCGTGGTGGCTCTCCAGGTAGCATAGCATGAAAACCTACTATCTGTGCGACACGGTTCGAAGCTTATTGAACTCTTCAGTCTCCTAGATCACGGAGTCAGGATCTATGAGCGGCTATTCTCCTCAGAGCCTCAATGATCTCAAATGAACAGCAATTGCAGCGCCTGGTTTTGCCTAGGTAGCACGAAGCTTGGACCATAAGCTGTTGGAACAGTCTTTCCGGTAGACATTCACGCATCGATTCCGTCGATCGTGTCGTGTTTTTCCGAAGAATGAAGACCGCGATTAGCCTCCCTAGCTTTTCTCTCGACTGAGCCAATGAATCACATTGCATCATGTCGGGCATCACCTTTGGACGCCCTGCTCCCGTGATTGAACCTACAGACGCGCATCTTCCGTTGGACTGTCCCGAAAGCTTTTGAGCTTGTAAGATACCTGCAGCGACGAGCTGGATGGGTCTGTCCATGATTCATGTAGTTGTCAAAGTGAACACGAAATATCACAGACCGCAATAGGCACGATTGGCTCGGAGGAGATTTCTTGAGCGAGGACCGAACGCGGCTACCTTGGCTGAGCCCGCAAGCGAGAACACCTGCTCAGTTTCGAGACGCGGAAATACGGCAATTACTACGAACAGCTAAAGACAGCGGATACAGGGTTGTGCTTGACCTCTTGAGTCGCCGGCACCCGAAGCTGACTGATCTCCTCTTAAGCAACATACGCGTCGACTGGCTCTTTCACTGCTATGACCTGAACCATAAGAGCCGATGCCTTGATATTGGCAGTGAATGGGGAAGCCTTGCGTTTCCACTGGCAAAATTCTTCGATGTCGTCGTATCTTTCGAGATCGAACCTGTCAAACTCGCGTTCCAGCAAATAAGGGCCACGCAGGACGAAGCCACGAACGTCTTGCCTATCAGAGGCGACTTGCTGTCGCTGCCATTCAGCGACGATCGATTCGATCTGATTGCTGCAAATGGCGCGCTTGAGTGGGTGACTCTCGCCTGTAGAGACAATGCGAGATCAGTGCAGCTCCAATTTCTTAAAGAAGTCAGGCGTTGCCTCACTTCCGACGGTTGCCTGTTCTTCGGCATAAAGAACAAGTTCGGCCTGCCGTTTTGGTTCGGGACACAAGAACGTGCATCTCTGCCCTTTACATCGATCCTGGCCAGAGGAATCGCCGATGTGCCTACATCCAAGCTTTTGAGACAGGAGGCATGGAC
>Ga0209725_1000672_pt1 | contig 20386 bp, 18 predicted proteins | sample I18A1metaG_FD_184145 | JGI IMG/M metagenome (GOLD analysis project Ga0209725, IMG submission 184145) | Lake sediment bacterial and archeal communities from Gulf of Boni, Indonesia to study Microbial Dark Matter (Phase II) - ​I18A1 metaG... | ecosystem: Environmental > Aquatic > Freshwater > Lake... | reverse complement strand
AACTTTGGAACAAAAATGGCTGTTGTCAAACTTGGTCGCGACGGTGCGATAATCGCTACCAGAGATGAAACGATAAGAGAGCCTGCTTTCGAAGTGATCGAACTTGATCCCACGGGCGCGGGAGATATTTATGATGGAGCATTCATCGTTGGAATAATAGAGGGATGGCCGCTCAAAAGAACGGCGAGGTTCGCAAGCGCAGCCGGCGCTATCAAGGTTACCAAGTTTGGCCCGATGGAAGGCCCAGAGTCCCGAAGAGAAGTTGAGGAATTCGCTTCGATCCGCCAGCTGAAAGAATAGCCGAAAAACCTTAGCTACTAGACAGAAAACCTCTAGGTTTAAACATACTTCTTTCTTCTTGGATATCCAGCTGGACCAGGTTACCGCCCTTGGTCTGCTTGAGAGAAGGTGTATGGCTTCAAGCCGCAAGGTTCCCTCAATTCATAAGCTAAGACTCAATCTAATCCATCACTTCTTATCCACCTTATCGTAAGCCATGACAGCGCCGTGCCAAATGAAAGGATCAGAGCGTAATATTCCTCGCCACCTCTTTAATCGTCTTCGGCTACGTTACGTGTAGAAATCTCTAAACATATACTATATCGAAGACGATCATACACGTGAGCCTTAGCTACAATTTTCTTCGTTTTCGTCGCTCGGGCGTTATCGTCCTCGTCAGTACCTTCTTTGATCTAGGTTGAACAATTCCCAGGCGTTCTCTCTAAAGATTTTTCTGGTAAGATCTAGGGCCTCAACTTTGCCCAGATACCCTTTTTCGACTTTTTCACCCAGAACTTGCGAAACCACCTGCTTCGCGAACAACAGTGAGCCATAAGCGGGCTCTACCCTTAAGCAGTCTCCGCCCCATAGAAGCTTGTTGTTAGGAACGAGTTCTATCCATTCTTCTAAACAATTCTTGGCGGCTGTGGGAGAGATTATCGGCAGCCAACAGAAGTTTAGATAAACGTTAGGCAATGTCTTCGCCAGTGCTCCAAGCTCTCTACTGAAAGGATAGCCTCCATGAAAGATATCGAATTTTGCATCAGGATAGTCAAGGAAGAGATTATTCAGAAGAAGCGGATTGGAGTTAGCTAAGATATTACCGCTCCCGGCATGCATGCCCGTGTGAATCTGTATTGGCAGTTGTTCTTCTGTGGCTTTCTCGATCATCAACCTGAAAATGTAGTCCTCGAACTTCTTAGCGTTGGAAGGCGAGATTCTCTTGCCAATCATGTTGAAAACTCTTTTGGCCTCTCCTTCAATGGCCTTCCCAAACGCCAAAGTCCTTTCATAGGCTACAGCGGCTTTGATGCAAACAATGTGCGCATCCATAGCTTTCTTAAATCCTATATCGATCAATTCAAGGTAATCTTCGAAGCTTTCAACCTCAACACTCCATTCCTTCGCAATCTGGTAGACAGAGTTACCGTCAATATCTTGTTTCTCTCTATCATAACCGTACAAGAATGGACTTATTCTGAAGACGGGTAAGAAGAATTCTCTGTCCACCTCGAAACCACCGATAGTGCGAAGTGGACCTGGGTCCACAAATGCAGCATCTATGTTCGCCTTCTCTTTGAGGACATACCGGTACCAATCGCTTCTTCTATTGGCCTTCAATATTCTTGTCGACAAGCCCTGCCAGTTTCTACCGTTGATCTCAGTATCTTGGAAGTTAAAGAGATCGCGGAAGGCTCTGATATAGAACCTGTAGTAGGCTGTTGACCTCACTCTACCAAGATAAGGTTCTATCATTTCCCAACTCAACTTTATGCTGTTCCGATCTGGATATCGGCCACGCGACTGCAGATCAGGCCGAGAAACTAATTCTACCGGCATACCCGAAGAGGTCAAGTCGTCGAGTATATATCCGCCGTTTTTGAGTAGATCAAAGAGATCGATGTCCTGCTTTAGCAAGTATTTTTGAGGAATTATATGTTCATGTGTATCTATTATGGGCGTCTTGTCGATCTCCTCCGTTATTCTATTCATCACTTTCATAGTCGTCACTATCTAGCGCACAAAATGTCTCTTCTGTTCAAAGAGACGGATGTTTAAAAGCTTGTCGGCAATCCTATTAGCTCTGTCACCCTAAGCCGTTCTATCTGGTTTTGGATTGTGGATGTCGGCAGCTAGCGCGTTGGAGGTCTCATTCTTACCCGTTCATTCATCATGAAGCCCTACAAATGCGAAGGATATTGAAGATATGCATCTCTCCCAGACCACAACACCATGGACAACCAACTGATTGCCTTTTCAGGGTGAAGGAGCCTAGTGATGTACAGAAGAGATCTATCCCTAAAGAGTACAGTTCCCGCGCCTTGCTTACCAAAGCTCTTGGGCATTCACATAGATATGCGCATTCCCGCACTACGAAGAAGTTTGGCGCGGTTCTTTATGACCTCTTTGTCGCTCAAGCTCTTTTTCAGAGCTACTCTTTCAGGGCTCCAGCTGTGAGGCCAGATACAAGGAAGCGCTGGAGAAATACAAAGAGGATTGCTGCAGGTATTGTGTATATTACCCCGCCACCTAGCGTCGCTGCCCATTGTACAGGTTTTGAGAGTATTTGTCCTCCTCCGCCCTGATGCGCTATCCACACAGACATTGTTTGAAGGCTCGTGGTTTGCAGAAAACCGTTTGCGTAGACGAAGTCTCCATATGCAACTATAAAGGAAAAGACGAAAGCTGCGACCATCGCTGGCATCGATAGTGGTACAACGATCCTACGAAGGACGCTCAAAATACCGCAACCATCCAAATAAGCCGCCTCTTCAAGTTCTACAGGTAAGGTTTGAAAGTAACCGTAGAGTATCCAGAGTGAAAAAGGAATGGAGTATGCGGTGTAGACAACGATCATCCCCATGTGAGTATTGATCAATCCAACCCCTAGCAGCAACCTATATAACGAAATAACATAGATCATGGCGGGAAAGAGAGGAGCAGCCAGAAGATAGCCAAATATAACGTTTCTTCCCTTCAAAAAGGGGAAACGCGCTAAGGCGTAGGCACCTAACATGGTTATCACCAGAGTTATAATTCCCGTCGTGGCCGCAATGTAGAAGCTGTTTAAGAGGGAAATAGGAGCGACTGTCGAGAAGAGCAGTTCATATGCGTCAAACACGACAGGTTGTGGGAAAAAAATCGGGGGGTTAGCAAAGATTTGATTAAATGGTTTGAATGAAGTTACTGTCCCCCAGTAAAATGGAAATAGCGCCACTAACAGTGGCAGAATGAGAACGATGTATGCCAAAGCCTTGACCGGCCCTTTCATACCCTACGCCCCATAATCGTCTTGATGTATAGAACGACAAATATTATCAGAACAATTACCATACTCACAGCAATGTCCGATCCGTAGCCAAACAACATGCCCCCTATCGCCTTTATGTAGGTATAGAAGGAGAGGGTTAGGGTTGCATAAGAAGGACCGCCATTAGTGACTAAAATCGAGTAGTCAAACATGGTAAATGAAGAGATGAATGTTCCCAGCAGTGCCAGCGCAATAGGGAATGACATATTTGGAAATGTAATGTGTCTGAATGTACTCCACTTCGTGGCTCCATCAACTTTGGCAGACTCATAAAGGTCGGATGGGACAGACTGCAAGCCGGCTAGCAAGATGATAAGGGCGTATGGAAAGGTCTTCCAGATGCCCAGCATGATTAATGCTAGCATCGCTGACCAGCCAAAAGCATACCAGCCAAGCTCCTGTGTGGAAATCAAGCCCAGATGATACAGGAAATAATTCACAACCGAATATTCTCCCCATCCAAACATCCATCTCCATAGAAGTGCAGCAACAGCTGAAGGCATAATCCAAGGGATCATGAACAACCCCCGCATCAGATTTCTAAATCTAAGGCTTTCGTTCAGAAGAAGTGCAAGTGCTAGACCAACGCCAAAGCTTCCTGCAAGCACTCCTCCGGCGTATAATATGCTATTGTAGAAAGAAGTCGCCCATATTGGGTCCGATGCTAAGGCTCGGTAGCCTTCGAATCCAATGAAATCGTTCTCACCGCTCAACATGTTATAGTTCGTAAAGCTCCATTGCAAAGATTGTAGGAGGGGATAACCAAAGACTAGAATCTCCACGAGCGTCGCTGGTGCTAGTAACGCATAGGGCGTGTATCTCCTCGATAACCTCAGTTAGGTCACTCGCCTACGAGGAATTATTGGAGTAGAGGCTCACTTATGTGTTACTTTGCATGACTAGAGTTTCAGGATTTTAGCCACGGTTTCGTTGGCTCGCTTTAGCCCCTCCTTCACGGAGATGTCTCCCGCATACATAGCTTCCCTGTTTGGGTTTATGCCCAAGTCCCTCATTTCAACCCAGCGTGGGTGAGGAACATTAGTCAGAGACTGTCCTTTTACAGCTCGGTCCCAAAGGTCTCGCATAATCGGGTTGTCATAGAATGGGTCGTTGCTCATCGCTACCGACTTTCTTGGCGGATAGTTGGTCATGGCTTTTAGAGCTTTATCCATTACTTCCGGCCTAAGGAGGAAGTTTACGAGCTTCCAAGCCTCGTCCGGATGCTTGGACTGCTTTGTGATGGAAAGACCCTGCATCACTCCGACGCCTCTGCTCACCTTGCCTTCCGGATGCAGTGTACCGTTCACTCCAAACACACCGCCCTTATGTATTGGTAGCAACCCACCTGCTTCCAAGACCGAAGCGTAAATGGGCGATATAGTGAAGGCCATAACTGCGTCCCCAGCGAGGAGATCATTCGTTGCCGCCAGCCAATCTCTTTGCATCGCATCGGGCGGACATAAATGATGTTTAAGGTTCATGTCGACATAGAATTGAGTGGCCTCTTCCGCCTCCTTTGTGTCCACCGCCGCCCACCACTCATCGTCCTTGACACTTTCGGGTGGAGGTGTAGTCTCCTCTTTCCCCCAATCCCATCCTTTATGCACCGCAATGAAGCAGTCATTGCTATAAAGGAACGCATTGTATGGGTTTACTCCATATGGGGAGAACCCGTTTATTGAGATCGCCCATTTTGCAACTTTCTTGAGACTGGGCCCCATTTCTAGGAATTCGTCGTACGTTTCTGGCGGTTTGCTGTATCCAGCCTTCTCGATCAGGTCAAGCCGGTAAAATAAGAGACCGTTAGCAATCGCAACCCAAGGAACCTTGTAGACTTTGCCCTGCCACTTGCCCTGGTCTAGCAAGAATGGTGCCAAGTCATCCTTTAGCTTCGGAGTATATTCATCCTTATCCGCAATGTATTCGTCCAAGGGGAGAAAGGCGCCTTGCGATCCAAACATGTACGCTTGGTCTGGTTCGCCATACACCACATCAGGCGCGTCACCGGCCGCTATCTGTGAAGTCAGAACTGATTGCCATGTATTCCAGTCCCATCTAATGACTTCAACTTCTATCCCTGTTTCATTCGTAAACTGAGTTATCACATTTACATTTGGATCCTTACTTTCCATGATAGTGTTGAAGTCTTCACTCCAAGCACAAAGGTGCGCAAACTTGATCCTTACTTTCCCTGTCGGTGTCGGTGTAGGTGTTGGAGTGGGCGTTGGCGTCGGTGTAGGAGTAGGTGTCGGTGCAGGTGTCGGTGCAGGTAACGTTGCATAGTATGCTACGCCTGCCACAACAGCGACAACGACGATACCGCCGACATACTTCATGTAACCACGTCTAGAAACTGTTTCTGTAGACAATTTCTCACCATAAATTATCGTATGTAACAGCTACAAATATAAGAACCTTGTCATTAAGCGGAAGCTCTTGATCTGCTAACAAAATCAAAGTCAAATGTGCTTACGCGATCATTGAAAAGTTTGGGTCATTGAAGCAAATCTTATATTCAATGAAAAAACGATCAGGAATTGATGGGAAAAGGAATAGGTGTTGATATGACCAGAGTTCTGGGAAAACCGCGTGCAGGCTTAATGTTATTCGCCCAAAAGATCTATCCCCCTCCGTTCCCATCTCCCGAAGAAACCATTGGATTCGCCGACGCATCAGCTCGCGGATTGATCGAAAGGGGAATTGACATCGTCTTTCCTCGCGAAATCATCTCTAACATAGCTGACGCAAGGAAAATGGCGAGAAAACTTTGGGCGCAAGACGTTGATTCGCTCATCCTCTTCGTGGGAACTTGGGTCGAGGAACCCGTCGTCATCGCGGCCGTTAAAGAGGTATTTGATCTTCCCATAATAGTCTGGGGAATGCCTATGTATTACAAGAAGGGTGTTAAGGAGACTACAGGATCCTTATGCGCGGCAGCCATCACTCGTGCAACTCTTGACGAGATTGGCAGAAAGTTCAAGTTTGTAGTAGGACTGCCAGATGATGTAAGGGCCTTGGAGAAAGCTACAGGGTACTGTAAATCAGCTTCTACGGTGAAAATGTTGCGCAGGGCAAGAGTGGGATTGATTGGCTACGCGTCCATGGGGATGTATCCGGCAACATTTGACCATGTTACGCTTAGAGATCATATCGGCCCTGAGGTTGTGCACATCGACAACTATCTTCTCATTAGAAGAATGGAGGCCATATCTGAGGAAAAAGTGAAGGAACAGGGCGAGAATATGCGCGAGAAGTATTTTGTTGAATCTGACGTACAGGAAAAAGATCTCTTGGAAGTGAGTAGAATGTACCTCGCCTTTAAAGAACTGGTCAACGAATTTGACTTAAACGCGCTGTGTCCGAAGTGTCAATATGAGATGTCCAAATATTACGGAGCTGTGTGTTGCGTCCCTCTTTCGGTCTTGGCTGACGAGGGGTTGGTTACTGCATGTGAAGGAGATGTTCACCTTACAGTGACGATGATGATCCTTCATCATCTAACCGGGAAGCCTGTATACTACGGAGACACCCTTGACATTCGAGGAAATGACAAGCTTTATTTATCATCCTGCGGGTTCGCACCGCTTACCCTCGCTTCTGACCCGAGTACAATGGGAATTGGGAAGCACAAATTAGCCTTCACAGGCCTTAGGAGCGGTATAACGTTGAGACCGGGAAGGGTCACTGTAGCCCGTTTAGGGGTGAGAAAGGGAACCTACCTGATGCATATATCAACTGGTGACGCCGTTAAAACGGAATTAAGAACAGGGTATTTCCCGGCCACCGAACTGGCCTTAGACGCCAATGTGGAGGACTTCATGCAAAATGTGCTGAGCCAACACTATGCCGTCGTTCACGGTGAGGTCAAGGAAGAGCTCATGAACATCTGCGATTTACTAAACATAAAACCAATCATAACCTGATTTTATTTTCAGATTCAGCATCATGCGAGAAGAAGAGTTCTTTGATATAAGTGTGAAAACTATGCGTAGGCTTTTAGTGGGAATCGATTTGGGAACTCAGTCGTGTAGGTCTATAGTCTTCAATGAGGTAGGCCAGATGATGGCCTATGCGTACAAGGACTACCCATTGATACACTCAAAACCCACATGGATCGAACAGAACCCCGAGGATTGGTGGAGGGCCGTTTCTTTTACCATGAGAGAGGCGCTACGGAAAGAAAAAATCCATCCCAGAGAGATAGCGGGCATAAGCATTGCGACCCAGGCGAATACTCCAACCCCTGTTGACGATTTTGGAAGGCCTCGACGCTTTGCTATTTCATGGCTCGATACCAGGTGTAAGCCTCAGTGTAGCCAAATGGCTGAGATCCTTAGTGAAAATAGAATCTACCAAATCACTGGCCAGCAGTTGATGTCAAACTTTGCCGCGCCGAAGCTTATGTGGATTAGGAAGAATGAACCGGAAATATTTAGAAATACCAAGAAGTTCCTGTTGCCAGAAGATTTCATTCTCTATAAGCTGACAGGTAAGTTCGTAACCGACCTCTCCCTCGCCTCGTTCAGCCTATTGTTCGATATCCATAAGCTCAAGTGGTCAGAAGAGATGCTTGATATGGTGGGCATTTCATCAGATCTACTTCCAGAACTGCATCCGTCCGGGACGGTAATTGGTGAGGTTGGTGAAGGGGCGTCAAAGGAAACAGGGCTTAAGAAGGGCACACCTGTAGTTGCCGGCGGACATGATCAATGTTGCGCCGCGATAGGAGCAGGTGTGGTCCATCCAGGATATGCTCTGTGCTCCACCGGAACTGCATGCGCAATCATGAGCATTCAAAATAGACCTATACTCGATCCTGGGAGAAGGTTGATTTGCTACGTTCATGCGGTACCGAATCGCTGGATTCTCCTTGGGGCGCTATCAACGGCTGGCATTGTACTTAGATGGTTCAGAGATGAATTCTGCTCAGTAGAAGTTGATATGGCTAATAAGCTTGGAATGGACCCATATGACATTTTAATGAGAAAAGCCGAAGCGGTAGAGCCTGGGGCTGAAGGGGTAATAGTTCTTCCTTACTTCTCCGGCGCTTTCACGCCTAGGATGAATGATAAGGCGAGGGGCGTAATCTTCGGTTTGACGTTACACCATGGAAAGCAACACTTAGTTAGAGCCCTAATAGAAGCCGTTGCCTTTGAAATACGATGCAACTTGGAAGTCATGGAGGAGCTTGGAAGTAGTATCAAGGAGATTAGGCTGGTCGGTGGGGCAGCCAAGAGCCCTTTATGGAGGCAGGTGAAGGCCGACGTGACTGGAAAGCCGGTGCTATCACCGAACATCAAGGAGGCAGGATCCCTTGGTGCAGCAATCCTAGCCGGCGTCGGTACTGGCATCTATAGAGACATCGACGAAGGTGTCAGACAGGCTATGACCATTTCGGAGAGGCATGAACCGCGCGAAGAACTATATGAAAGATACACCTGTCTGTATGGAATCTACAACAAAGTCTATGATTCTCTTACCGAAGCTTATGATATGCTAGCAAAGCAATATTAGCTATTGTTTCAGTATCTTTCAGTCTGTCGTAAAAGCATGTGCAAAGCTGTTCCAACGTCAATCTTATGAAGCCCCGGCCTTATGGCTTTTTAACAGAATCAATGCGTGCACTGTGTTTGTAAGCTTTATAGCACAAGTTTGAGCGACTTGAAATCTTGAAGCGAATTCGATCAGTCTACCTAAACTCAATTTGGCCTATCTAATTGCTTTATGGCGTTTTCGAAGCTTTCGTCTTCGTGCACTATTCTTGAAATTACTCTTATCATGGCGACCGGATCTCTGTATCCCCAAACGTTTCTACCCATAATGACTCCTTTAGCCCCAGTATCCATAACGTCTCGAACAATTCTCAATAAACCTTCGGGATCACCTGCTTCTGGACCGCTTAGCACTATGATCGGAACGGGACAGCACTTCACCACTTCTTTGAATGTGTCAGGGCGGCCTGTATACCATGACTTGACCACATCAGCGCCCAGTTCAGCCGCAACTCTAGCCACAAATTTTGCATGTTCTGGGCTGGGCCACTCTCGCTTAGCTTCTGGTTTGAAGTGATGCTCTACTATTTCTGGCGGTAGAGATTCAACTATGTGCGGTATACCCCATCTATTGCAGTCTTGAGAGACTTTGCCAATCTTCTCGGAGTTCTCGGATTCTCTTTCTACCCCTATAAATGCCATCGTGGCGACGGCGTCAGCTCCATCCATCAGGGCCTCTTCCACTGAAGAGAAAAGTCGGTAATTTGTTATGTCAGGACCTATTGTCGTAGCCGTCCCGTCAATTCGGGCGATCACTCCAAGTTTACCCATAATCTCTTCGTGGCACAACCTTATCATAGAAGGATTCATCAGTATAGCATCAGGTCTATAGTCTCCGCCCAAAACCTTCTTGACGGTAGCTTTAATGTCCTCAAGGCCCCTAACCGGCCCCAAGTCCACGCCATGATCCATAGTAATCACAAATGTCTTCCCATCATCCCTGAAAATTCTCCTCAACCTAATTCTCTTACCCACCAAACCCATGACTTTTCCTCCTGAAGCATTGATCACATAAGATTCCTATTCAATTAAGAATTTTGGTTCTTGTCGCTGTTCTTCTATAGACCGCTTCCAGCTTGAAGAACTCTTTTATTATCAAAGTCAAAGGTCGGGAGCGGTCAGAGAAGGATCCGCTAGGCACATGTTTCGAGAAAGAAAAACTTGTTGTAAGATCATACGTCTTTGCTTTTTGTTTCTTTAAGCATCTTTGATATTTTGCCTTTGCTAAAATCTATGAGAAAATCAGCCAGTCTCTTGACAATAGCCCCCATAAACTTCTTTCCAGACTCTTTGGAAGCAACTGTCGGGTCGCCAAGAATTCCGTGTGTCGTTCTTGTTAGAGCCCAACTTGAAAGAAACACTTTTCCGGAGAGCAGTCCGTCTCTTGCTAAGAACTCGGAAGGTATTTTCAGCGTTTCTTTTTTAGCTTTGCTCATGTCAACGAGGTGAGGCTGTATTAGCAGCTGCAGAGAAGTTTCGAGTTCACACGCATGATATATTCCACCCAGCTTCGATTTTCGAATTTTGGAGAGTTCCTCGGCGGCTAGACTCCAATACATTGGAATCAAAGCTACAGCAACTCCGGTATCGTCTCTGATGTGTCTTACGGCCACTTCTAGGGGCGCTGGGTTGTGGCCATGACCATTTAGGATCACAATTTTCTTGAAGCCATGTTGAATCAAGCATTCGCACACTTCAATAACAACCGCTACGAAGGTTTCAGGCTTCAGTGTGAGTGTTCCCGGGAATTTCATTACATCAGCCTGAGAGTATCCGATGTCTATAGTGGGCATCACTACTGCTCTAATTTTACCAGAGGCTCTTTGCGCGGCTCTCTTAGCTATTTCAGTAACGATCGTGCTATCTGTGTTGAGCGGAAGATGCGGGCCATGCTCCTCGATCTGTCCGACAGGTATTATGACTGTACTATCCGCTTCAACAGCCTCCTTCACTTCGGGCCAACTCATCTCTTCCAAAAGGATCTTCATCTTTTGTCATCAACGAGTGGATGCCATTTTGCACAAATATATTGTTATTGGTTTGCCGCAAGGACTCAACTTGAGTGACGAAAACCTATCTGAAGACTAGGCGGCTGTAGACCATAGGCTACGCGCATAGATTTAATAGGTCAAAACTCAATCTCTCTCTCAAAAACATTTGAGGGAATATAATGTTTGACCGATCGATTTTCGAAGACAGAGTCGAAAAAACACGTGAACTGATGAAGAAGAGAAACTTGGATTACTTGGTTATATACTCGGACGTTTGGCGCGCTGGAAACGTCAGATACTTGGCCGATTGGTGGACTACCGGAGGGGGGATAAGCCAAGCCTTTTCGGTACTGGTGATTCCGCACGATGGAGACCCTTATCTTTTCGTGGGTTTTGAACAAGTTGAGGCGGCGAGAGCTGAGTCGTGGGTTCCATATGTCAAGACCTTCGAGGAGATTCAAAAATTCATACGCGGAATACCAATGAAGCGTCCAAAAATTGGATTCGTAGCAAGAGAAATTATGCCGACATCGATCTTTGAGATTTTCAGTAAGAAATTTCCCAGGCAACAATTGCATGATGCGTCAGACATATTGTCAAACCTAAGAAGAACCAAGGCATCCTGGGAAATCGATTTGATGGAAAAGGCAGGAAAGTTGTCAGACGCAGGTGTTGAAGCTGCCATAAACGCCGTTAAGGAAGGTGTGACGGAAATCGAACTTAAGATTGCGGCTGTGAAAACCATAGTTTCTGGCGGAGGAGGCCTCTCCTTTGTTCCCACAGTAGGCTCCGGGCCTAACTCAGCTCATGCTATGAGAAGGGCAGGTCAAAGACGAATCAGAAAAGGCGACCTCATACTCTTGGATTTTGGAGCCACTTACAACGGATACTATGGAGATGTAACAAGAACCGTGGCCTACGGCCAAGTGAATAAGAAAGCTTCTGACATTCTTTCAACTGTGTTGGAAGCCCAAAGGAGTGGAAGGAAATTCGCGAGGCCAGGAGTGAAGGCATGCAATATCGATGCGTCGGCTCGAAGAGTGATAGAGGAAGCGGGATATGGCAAATACTTTATACACAACACTGGCCATGGCATAGGGCTTGATCAGGAAGAGGATCTTCCCATCGGACCTACAAGCCAGATAACCATTCAACCAGGCATGACATTCAGCATCGAAGCAGGAGTATACATAAGTGGCGTAGGAGGAGCGAGGGTGGAAGACACCGTAGTAGCGACGGATTCAGGAATAAGGTCTCTCAATGACCTGAAACGGGAACAATACCTTTAGTGATGGCGCAAGACAAACATCCAATGAGAAAAAGAAATAAGTAGTGTGACTTTCATCTCTACTTGCAGGGTCGTGCAAATCATCGTTCATGTGACGTAATCATATCTTCAATCCATTTTTGTAGGAAATAACCGATTCATGACAGAAAACTTATATTTGCAGCAAGGCTACTCATCCGACCATGGAGAATCTCGAAGAATTTGTTCAAGATATTTGGATAATGGATACTCATGAACATGTAGTGCCAGAAGATGAGAGGATAAGACAAGGAGCAGATCCGTTTCAAATATTCTTGGCTCATTATTCCTCAACAGACTTGATTTCAGCTGGCTTAAGCTTAGAAGATTATGCAAAGTCAATCAACACAAAGATACCAATATTGGATAGATGGAAAATAGTTGAACCATATTGGAACAAAGCCTGCAATACAGCATACTTTGAGTCAATCAAGATTGCAGTCAAAGACCTGTATGGTATTGATGAGATTAACGAGAATACCATTCAAGAGCTTGCGGATAGGATGAGCAGTGCAAATAAGAAAGGATTGTACAAATGGGTATTGAAGGATAAGGCAAACATTAAGTTGGCAATTTGTCACTCAGTAATCTCCGATTACGTTGACATCGATAGAGAGTTTTTTGCGCCAGTAGTTAGGCTTGAGGACTTCATACTAATTAGAAGTAGGGAAGATGTCAAGAGAATAAGCAAGATGCTAAACATGCCAATACATTCTTTGAAGGAATTAGAGAAGGCAATAGAGCTAAAGGTTGAAAGTTTATTAGGCAAAATTGTAGGATTCAAGATCGCACTAGCTTATGTAAGAGACATATGTTTTGAAAAGGTCACATTTAGCGATGCTGATAAGGTATTCAATAAGATAATGAGTTCAAAGGATACATTCATATGGTATACAAGACCGGATGAGATTAGAACTGTAATACCAGATGAAATTTCAATAGAAGAGGGTAGGAATTTGCAAGATTATATGGTTCACAAGGTTCTTCAGCTTGCTGCCAAGCATTCACTGCCAACTCAGGTTCATACTGGATTACAAGAAGGAAACCTTAACCTAATTAGCAATTCAAATCCGCTACTGCTTACAAATCTATTTATGGAATATTATGATGTCGTGTTTGATATTTTTCATGGCTCATACCCTTACACAAAAGAGCTTGCAACCATTGCCAAAAACTTTCCAAATGTCTACATGGACATGTGTTGGCTACACGCAATCTCTCCTCATGCTGCAAGAGAAGCCCTAAGTGATTGGTTAGATATGGTTCCAGCGAACAAGATACTTGGTTTTGGTGGGGATTACATGTTTGTTGAAGGAGTTTACGGCCATGCAAGGATGGCAAGAAGGAATATTTCAAAAGTTTTGAGAAGCAAGATCGATGAAGGAAGGTTTAGTGAAGATGAGGCAAAAAAGATTGCAAGAATGATCTTAAGGGACAACGCTCTAGAGGTGTTCAAGAAAGTACAGATCTAGCGGCTCTAGGAGCCTGCGCAATGCTAGTAGGACCTTGAGGAATGCGGACGGCTGCTTGTGCTTTATAGTGTTCTGAGAAAAGTGATTTATTGGTCGATTCTTTGATTGAATCTACAGGGCGGGAAGAATTGAGCAAAAGAGAAGAAATCTTGAGTATCGAGATCCTTCAAAGCATAAGGAAAGCGGTTCTAGAATATAATGTTCAGGGAGCAAAAAACTGGGCTACGAAAGCAATAGATGAAGGAATGGATCCGGTTCAAGTTGCGGATACTCTGACAGACGCCATAAGAAAGGTCGGCGAAGATTTTAGTCGTGGAGAAATCTTCATCCCTGACCTAGTTATGGCAGCTGAAGTCATGCAAAATACTATGCCCACAATAGAAGAAGAGATCAGGAAGAAAAGGCAGAGACGAAAATCCTTGGGATCCGTCGTTATAGGAACTGTTTTGGGAGACATACATAACATTGGGAAAACTTTGGTTTCCACATTACTGGCAGCAGAGGGTTTTGACGTAACAGACCTAGGAGTAGACCTTAGCGCTGAAAAATTTGTGGAGGCCGTCAAGAATAGTAAACCCGATATCCTGGCTATGTCAGCACTAATGACTACAACGGCGCCGGAGCAGGGCAAGGTTATAGAAGCCTTAAAGAAGGAGAGTTTACGGGAAGCGGCAAAGATAATGGTTGGCGGAGGTGCTATAACAGAAGAATTCGCGAAAACTATTGGCGCGGATGGTTACGCGGCAACGGCGCCTGAAGGAGCTAACTTAGCTAGGAGATTAATAGGCATAGAATAGAAGAGGGGGCATGAAATGGCTTTAAAGGGATGCCTACGCAGAATAAAGCCGCTTGAAATACTTACCGATGAACAATTAGAGTCTATCTACGCTGGAACACTGGTTTGTCTTGAGCGAACGGGTGTGAGAATTGAGCATGATAAGGGTCTGAAGCTTCTTTCTGATAACGGTTGCGAGGTCGACGCTAAAAATAGGCGGGCAAGAATCCCAAGCCACCTAACTGAGGAATGCATACGCAAATGCCCTAGTAATTTTTACGTTAGATCTAGGGATGCAAAGCATGATCTGATGATGGGTGGCAACACTACATATTTTGCGAGTTTCCCTGGAATGAGAATTATAGATTTGGATAATTGGCTCCCCCGAACGGCAAAGATGCAGGAACAATATGATGCTTGCAAAACCTTGGATGCATTGGACTATAATCATTTTCAATCCTACGGACCCTATTTTGATATAGAAGGGGTCCCTCCGTGCATGTTGGAGCCTGTATCATTTGCAAGCCGACTGAGGCATTCAACCAAGATCACTGTTTCAGGTTACGCGAATGATTCCGAATTGTTTAATATAAAAATGGCAAAGGCAGCGGGAACGGAGGCCTTTGCCTGGTTTGCAGCTTCGCCACCTCTTACAATTCATGGCGAGGCTGTCGAGGCGGCTTTCAGATTTGTTAATTCCGGATTTGTCATAGGGTTGGGCAGCGGTGGAATGTACGGAGGAACCGCTCCCGCTACGATAGCTGGTAGTACTATAACGAATAATGCTGAGCTATTAGCAGCGCTAGTGCTGGTACAACTTGTCAAACCGGGCACTAGAGTAGTAGCTGTAGACTTTAATTTTCCCTTGGATATGCGAACAGGAACACCTGCTTTTGGTGCTGTAGAAAGCGCATTACATAACGCGATATTTAATCAGATTTGGCGAAGTTTGGGGATTCCCACATTTGGATGCGCTGGTGGCCTAAGCAGTGCCAAACCTATAGATTTCCAATGTGGCTACGAAAAAGCGATGTCCGCTCTTATTAACGGTTTATCCGGAGCCAATATGATACAATTACATGGGGGGGCGTATGGTGAACTGGCATGGCATCCTGCTCTAGCAGTATTGGACGACGATATAGCCGGCTGGATAGGCCGTGTTCTCGAAGGTGTAGAAGTCGCGGATGAGACTCTTGCTCTAGACATAATAGATGAGGTCGGACCAATCCCCGGGCACTACCTAAACAAGCCGCATACATTGAAATGGTGGAGGAAAGAGCAATTCGTACCTAAGTCTGCAGATAGACTGTCATATCCAGAATGGCTCAAGAAAGGGAAGAGGGATGCCCTTGCCCTAGCAAAAGAAAGGCTCAAGGAGATAATGGTTACACACGATCCGACCCCCATGCCTGAAGATCGGTCTAAAGAAATCGATGAGATACTCCAAGAAGCAAAGAAACATTATGAAAAAAAGGGCTTTATATAGGATAGAATCTCGTTATTGCTTTGACATGCCCAAACTACTCTTTAAGCAATATTACGCTTGCTGAGATTACTTCCAAGCCTCGATCTCTCAAGTCGAGCAAAGTCGATCAATAACTTGAAACGCAAACAGTTCCTTCAACGAAGGCATTAACGAAATATCCGGCGAGAAAATTGGTCGCTAATAGGAAATGAGTGCGGTAGCACTAATCTCTATATGCAAGGTCACGCGAATGATCGTTTGCACACACGCTTTCTAATCCGATCTTGGTCACCGGAAAGTGTAAGGATCGACTTGAACGAAGCCTCTGAGTAGATTAATGAAGAATTTCGGGTTGATTACGCCGTGGCCATACCCGGACGACGGAGGTTAAAGCGAGACATCCACAGTACGGAAGATGCGTTGGCAAATGGAACACTATTTATACATCGATCAAGCACTAGTTGCGGAGCGTTATCCAAACCTAATTCTTGAGATTAATAGTGTTCTATGGCCCGCGTTGGCGACGATTGCTATAAAAGAGTAGATGTGAAATGAGTGTCATTTGGGTCAGATGCTCCGTTCACAAGTAGGGCTACATTCCCAGTAGTTTAGCCATATTATATCCCAAGATTAGCTCTCTTTCTCTTTCCGAGATGCCAGAGAGCTCGACTAGCTTTAATTGCCACCCCGGGTGACCAAAAGGAAGATCTGAGCCGAAAACTATTCGTTCCGGTCCCACCTCTTCGACCGCTGCCTTGAGCATCTTGTGCCACATAAGCGTTGACATATCCAGTATTACGTTATCCCACTTTTTTGCGGTCGATATGGCATCCGCAAGATAATAGATGCCCATATGAGCCAATATTATGGTGGCTCGGGGCACGGCGTCTGCAACCATTCCTATTTGCAGTGGCTCAGAATAAGGAGGAGTGCCTGAGTGAAATATCACTGGAACTTGTAGTTCAGCTGCTTTCTGAACAACTTTGAGAGAAGGCTCTCCAAACGGAAGAAACGACTCAACGATAGGGTGCAGCTTTATCCCTCGGAATCCTAGAACCTTAACGCATCGTTCAACTTCTCTTACAGCTTCTCTTCCATAGTGTGGGTTTATTCGACCGAAGCCCACAATTCTCTTCGAATACGGTCTGATGTCCTTCGCCATCAAATCGTTCATCCTCGATATATACTCAGGTCTTACAGTAGGCTCGGGTATCGCTACAGACAAGTCAATTTCATATTCGTCCATCGTCTTTATCAACTCGCCTACCTGCAATTCTATTCCACACCACCCAACCGATAGAGGCGGATGCATAAGATGCACATGCCCATCGATGATCAACATCAGCATCTCCGAACATTTAGCTGAATTACGCAAATTTATTTTTTTGGATTACAATCTGAGCTCTGTTTACCTTGAAGATCCGATGAACTTTGGCTTTGATCATACTATCCATCTCGACCATAGTCGTCGTAAGAAGCGCGGCCATCGCCACAATCATGGGTTGGTATGCTCTCGCATTTTCTAATTAGTATGAAGTCCTCAAGCCTAACTACTGGCGCAAAAAACTCTCTATCGATGTCAACGTAATCGGAGATTACTGAGTGACAAATTGCCAACTTAATGTTTGCCTTATCCTTTTTCACTTGCTTGTCCAAGCATTGCAGATCTTCAGACCCTGTATTGCATCCGTCGCGTAGGCATCAGCCCCGATTGACTTGGCAAATGGCTTCGTGACGGGCGCACCGCCAACTATTACCTTAAGGTTTCCTCTGATTCCGGCCGCCTCTAACCCATTTATGACATCGCCCATGGCCAACATTGTCGTACTCGTTAACGCCGATATGCCGAGTATCGTAGGTTTCTCTCTCTCGGCAGTCTCGACAAACCTCTCTATCGGCACATCTATGCCTAAATCTATAACTTCGAAACCTGCGCCCATAAAGATGGATATTACCAAGTTTTTCCCGATGTCATGCAAATCGCCAGGCGCACTTCCGATAATGAGCTTGCCCTTGTACTTCGTCTTTTCTGGCATTAACAACGGTTTAAGTGCGTCTGTTACTGCTTTCATTACCGATCCCGCAGCGACAAGTTCGGTAATGAAGTACTCGTTCGATTCCCATTTCCGACCCACAATCTCAGCCGCGGCTCTAATCTGGTCTATCAAATCGTAGGGCGACAGGCCAAAGCTGAGGCCTTTTTTTGCGTCGTCAACAGCTCGGTCCATATTCAAATTGACAATATCTGTCTTTAAATCATCCAATATCCTTTGTCTATCCATAAATCGTTCCTCCGTGTGTTATAGCTTGATCGGATACCGTCCGTATTTTATTACTGCATCATACATTGCAGCAATATTTTCAGGGGGAAACTCCGGCTGAAAAATATGACCAGGAGCTGCAATATATCCTCCTCCAGTAGCCGCTGCCTTAATTGCTCTTCTAACTTCGGCCTCAACTTCGGCTTTTGACCCGCGTGACAGTATATGCTGTGAGCCGATTCCCCCACAGAATGTTATTCTATTACCATACTTTTCCTTCAGAGCCATAAGGTCCATGTCAGGACACTCTGGTTGCACAGGATTGACAACGTCAACTCCGATCTCTATCAGGTCATTCATAAACATCTCCATGTTGCCACAGCAGTGAAAGTAAACCTTTGCTTCTGTTTTACTGTGAATGAGATCGCACATCCGTTTCTCATAGGGCTTGATGAAAGCCCTGTACTTTTCTAAACTTATCAAGCCACTGGTTTGTCCTCCCAAATCGTCGCCGGTGCCGATCATCACGCAGTAGTCGCCCACTTCGTCCAAAAGCATGTCAAACATCGCCAGCTGAAGTTCCGTCACCTTGTTCATGAGAGCGTGCGCTAGTTTCGGTCTGAAGTACATGTCCTCCGCAAATTTATGGAAGCCTCTTCGATACCATGCTGTTTCCCATGCTCCGCCAGAACCAGGATTAGCACAGCATACTGCGTAGCCTGCATCATCGATAGCCTTAGCCAGCCTTCCAAGCCCTTCAACAGATCGCTCTTTCTCAGGATCCGGCCAATAAGGATCATTTTCTATCTCCTCTACAGTCTCTGCATGCTCTAAAGCGAATGGGGCTGCAAGCTCCAAGTAAGTTTCACCAGCTCTTCTATGATATCCCCATTCATCAACAAAAGACCCATCGGGATATATTTTCTTGGGAACAAACGGACCGGCCAATTTTATTCTAACTGGACGAAAATCTATTCTGAATCTTCGATAGATCTCTTCGTCAATCGGTGGGAGCCACCACGAGGAGTAACTAGATGGACGAGGCCAGTAGTCTATCTCGTCGCCCAACAATAAGGGCAAACCAAGATGGTGTTTGAGCTTGAAGTACGCTTGCTTTGTTACATACGACATAGCACCACCGAGCTCGGCTGTCACTCGATCAGCCTCTTGGTGATCAAGAATTCTCAGGACCCTTTCCTTGGGAGTGTATTTTTCTGTTGGATACTTTCTTGCTTTTTGGACTCTCAAAATATGCGCTCTTCCTGCTTTTTGTTCTTCCTACTATCGATTGAATTTAAAAAACTTCCGTCGGCTTCCTGTATTTCAGAACCCAATTGAAGCATCCTTTGAAGCGTATCTAGTATCTTTCAACCTCTCAAGCGCTGACTCTCCCTCAGAACCCGAGATGTCGAAGCCGAAAGACCGCCCGATCTCTATCATCACCTGCCTCAACTCAAGTTTGAGCGTCATTTTGCGCTGTTCGCTCATGGCGATTATATCTTCCAAATAACCTATAGGTGGTGCAAGAAAGAAGGTTGAAAGGGGCTTCAAGCGTATGATCGCATTCTTGCGGGCCGGAGCTCAATTGAAAAATCAGATAAGCGATGTGCTGAATGAGGCCGCACGACGTACCGAGGATCTCGGTATCAGGGTTGCCAGCGAGAATGGCCGTCCCAATTGGATCCGCGTTAATGACGCTGTCCTTAAGCTACTAGATTTCCACATCTTCCCTGCTTGAATCCTCAAAGCTCTTGCCTATGAGAACTGCGATGGTTGTCATCCATTGCACGTAGGACACTTGCCTAGCAAGGCTCAGCCCTGATATGTTCGAGGAATTTCGGTTCCTTTCGCTTGTTCTCCGCGGCGACTCTAGAGTCGTTCTTTAGAAAGCGTACCACACACTCTAACCTACGCTCACAATTGTGGACATCACGGTTCCATCCAAGCCTATTTAAATCATGTGACCGCAGAAGCTGTGTATGCATCAAACCAGAGATTTAGTGCGGGAGGTGGGATTTGAACCCACGAAGGCCTACGCCATAGGGTCCTGAACCGTGGGCAGCATCCAAGCTTCTACCCCTTAGACCTAGCTCGGGTACTCCCGCAACCGAATCTAACATTCGTGTCTTGCCTCAAGATAATCTTTTAGTTGCCGACTGATGTTTTATGCTGCAAAAGAAAAGTTTCTTTTCAATAAAGCCCATAAAGCTTAGAACCTAAATATGCAGTACTCTCTGTGCAATAAGGCGAATCA
>Ga0209725_1000671_pt1 | contig 20405 bp, 18 predicted proteins | sample I18A1metaG_FD_184145 | JGI IMG/M metagenome (GOLD analysis project Ga0209725, IMG submission 184145) | Lake sediment bacterial and archeal communities from Gulf of Boni, Indonesia to study Microbial Dark Matter (Phase II) - ​I18A1 metaG... | ecosystem: Environmental > Aquatic > Freshwater > Lake... | reverse complement strand
CGCTACAACACTTGAGAAGGATTACAGAAGCGCACGCTAGCAAGGCGGAAGTGTGTGCAAGGTGTGGTGCGGTCGCCGGGATTTGAACCCGGGTCAGAAGCGTGGCAGGCATACGGCGACGCTTGTAGGCCGTTCCCGTCCTAGACCAGGCTAGACTACGACCGCACAGGCCTAAACCCAGGCCAGATTCTTTCGATAGGGAACTGTGGCCTGATTCTGCCTCGAACCCAAACTCATAGCAGAGCCAGATAATAGGCTTTCCACTTCATTGACAAGGGAGGTCTCAATCGACATACGTCTGCCCTGATTCCATGCCCTGTAACGAACCGATGCGCCGGTCAGGTAGCATATATACGTTCAGCCAACCTCGTATTTCACTGCGTTGCGTGAACAGGCCTCCGCGCAGTTGTAGCAGAGCGTGCATTCCGGATCTGATGAAGGTTCAGGGTTGCGGGATATCTCTATTCCTGTGGGGCACTTCTTATTGCAGTCTCTTTGATGTCCACGACAGAAGGTTGAGCATTTGCCTGACTTCTTAATGTGGAGTAGACTGAACTTGTTGAAAAATGACATCAGGGCTCCTAGTGGGCAGATGTACGCGCACCAGAACCTCTTTGTGACTAGCGATGACGCAACCAGAAGCACCATGGCGAAGAATCCTATGTAGAAGGTGAAAGGCAACTCGGGAAGAGGTGTTCCCGAAAACAACGTGCCTACTAATGATGGCATTGTCGCGAAAAGTACCGGAGCCGGGCAAATCAAGCAATAGGGTGCTCGTCCGCATACGCCCAAGGAAAAAGCGTATCTCCTTCCCAGAAGTCTACTAAACGCGTATGTCGCGCCGGCGCTTGCCACAATCGCAATCGTAGCGAAAAGGACCACGTGCTTCATGCAAGTCAGCATGTAGTGAAGCTTTCGAGACAGCTTCCTCTGTTTTAGTCCCAAATATCCGGCGATAGATGTCAATGCGTCTTGGAAGAAGCCCAGAGGACAGGCCCAACCGCACATCGCTCTTCCCACAAGCGCTCCAACTATCAGGAACATAGCGATAGACGCCCAAGGAAGTAGAGGCGCGCGCGAAATGCTTCTCTGCAATATCCCAAAGTTGCATAGGATCGTCTTTTCAGGCATGGCAAAGCACTCGAACACTGGCAGGAGCAGAGGCAGAAGAGGCACTCCTAGAAACGCTGCGTTGAAGAACAGGAAGGAAACCGTCTGAACCAGAATTCGCTTCTTAGAGATCTTGATGGTGCTTCTCCCTCAGATATCAGCTAGGATCTGCTCAAAGTGATTGTAGTATATGGCTAATGTCAGAAGCAACGCGCCAATGCTTCCGAGAATGAGGAAAGATAGTCTTCTATTCAACCTTGTTGACTCCTCACCACATGCCCCAAAGAGCTGTTTTCAAGCTGTATTTCTCATTTTTGGAGTTCTGATAGTTTCGATGGCTCATACTAATGCATCTACAGCATCTGGGTCATTCTGCGCCTTCTTAATGCAAGCATTGTTGTACATGCGAGTAGAATGGTTGTCACCGTCGCTAAGGCAACAATCCTTGCCGTCGATTCTAGCGCTTCAAGGTTAGCTGCTCTGCACGTGTACTCTCTGGTTCTCGAACTTTCTCCGTTCGCTCCAATGGCCTCCACATATAGGACTATCCGCGTTCCTTCAGGTTGCCCCGGAACTGTTCCAACCCACTCATTTCCTGAGTTTCTGCTCATGGCGCGTTGATTCCAGAACGTGAGAGAATCCATCGAGTAGAACAGGATCGCCCTCTCTATGCCATCGGGACATGTGATATTGCATCGTACTTCTATGTCCTTTCCTGGACGAACGTACGCTTCTTGAGGGTCGAGGCCGGGTAAATTGCCAACAGGAGACACGATGAGTTCGCTTATTATGGGGGAACCTGTCACGATTTGAACTTCTCGTGTATCTTGGCCTTTTCTGAACTTGGGATCAACATCGGGATCTTCTGACAGGGCCAGAAGGCTGAGAGTGTGCTTTCCAGCCGCTTGGCATCTGGCAACCCAATCGACACGAAATGTGACAACTTCTCCCAAGAGAAGTTCAATTGTATGATTGAAAACATAGGAAGTGTTGGCCTTGCGACTGACGACTATACCCCTCGGATCAATTACTCGAAGATTAGACTCAGAATATACCGTCTTATTGAAGGTCTGCGACCCCTTACCTTCTTGAAGGATCAGCGCTTCGGGAGCTGTCAGCGTCATCTCAACGCTGACATCCCACGATTGTCAGCAGGTACCATTGACTTGAACGTAGGTCTGAATAGTGAGGTTTCCTCCGATGCCTTGGACTTGTGGAGAAACATTCAGTCGGGCATGATCAAGTCTGGGTTTCTCAGGATCCGCAGCGATGACCAAGGCGGAACGGGTACACATACTGATGCAGACCGCAAGGATAGAACATGTGAGCGCGAAACGTGCAAGGGCTACTTTCAAGATTCTCCTCCCTATGTCCTCCGGATTTGTCATACTCAAGTTCTTCGAATTGAGATTAACCTTTCTCTATAGGCTCTATTCTTCTGGGTTAGGATTTGAACTCGGTCTCTATGTATTCCTTGAGCATGTTTTTGAAGACTGCTTCATCCAGTCTTCCGTTCGCTGTCGGCGATTCAAAGACTCTTCGCGGGATCTTCACTTTGTCGAAGCTGAAGCCTTCTCTGAGCTTGAACTGGAATGCTGATTTGTAGATTTCTGCCCCGAGTTTCTCGAGGTCTTTGACTGATCTTTCAATCCCAACGGCTCTCAACGCTTCGACGACTTTTTCGTCTGTGTAGACGCGCCTTGCAAAGAGGCATATGACCAAACTTGTCAGGACGTAGCGCCACTCGTTTTCTTTAACGAGACTATCTATGATTTGCTTTGGTTTCACGGTCTGGTGGAGCATCTTTTGATCTATATCGTATCCTGCGTTGCTGTTGTGCGAGTGCCTGCCTGCCACAATCGTTCCAAGCACTGAAGCGTATCCTGTGTAGTACCCCGCTAAGCCATTTCCGCCCAAAGCCATGGCGAATTCTTCTCCCCCATAGGCTTCAGCTGCCTTCTCCACGCCCTTGGCGAGCTTGGCGTAGAATTCATTGGTCATCGAAGCTATGTTGTCCATCATAGTGAGATAGGCTTCTGTGTCACCCCATTTGGGAGCAACCCCGGCTGTATGCTTCTTGGTTATGTGACCCTTCTCAAACGCCTCGGTCGCCCAGCCCAGAACATTGCCGACAAGCATCGTATCGACTCCTAGGATGTTAGCTCGATGAATAAGCCTCAGAACTTCTTCCGCAGTCTTCATGCACAAGTTGCTACCCAAGGCGTAGATCGATTCATAGTTGTTGTAAACATCAATGGGCTCGTACTCGTAACCTGAAGCGAAGGAAGGCCTCAATCTGGCAATGTGCATACATCCTATGGGACAAAGGGGGCATGAGACTTTTCTATCAAGCCACTTTTCACCCAGAGTTTCTCCAGAAATCTCTTCAGCGCATTCAAAACTGCCCTGCTGGAAGTTCTTGGTGGGCAAGGCTTTGATTTCATTCAAGACCAGAACGTTCGCGGGCGTGCCCGTAAAGTGATACTTGGCCATCTTATCTGTCTCAACTACTTCAGCGTACAGTTCCTTGAAGGTCTTCTTGTAGAGCTCAGGATCAGGCACATCTATGGAGCCTGAGCCAACTATTGATATGGCCTTCAGCTTCTTTGATCCGAATACCGCTCCAAGACCGAGCCTGCCGAAGTAATTGTATCGATCCACGTTCACACAGGCATATGAGACACCGTTCTCACCTGCAGGTCCGATTGATACGATGCTTTGGATTTTGGCAACTGCGGCGCAGGCTCTGAGTCTCCTTTCTACTTCCAGCGAGGAAAAGCCTGTTAGAGGTGAGGCGTCACCAAAGGTCACACCTTCACCACTTATTTCCAAGAGAGCAGGAGTATCCGCTGAATTCCTTATCACGAGGGCTCCATATCCCGCCATCCTCATGCATGGCGCCAGTCTTCCTCCAGCATGAGACTCGCCCAGATCACCGGTTAGAGGCGACTTGAAAGTTGCCACGGTTTTTCCCGCGCTCGGAAAGAGTCCGCCAAGCGGGCCCGGAGCCAACACTATCGGGTTTTCCGGAGCGTAAGGATCAATTCCTTTCAGACACTCTTGAAGTAGGAGCTCTATCGCCAGCCCACTGCCTCCTAAGAATCTCTCGAAGAGTTCAGGTCGCTCTGCGACCTCGTACTTGCGCTCACCTAAGTCTATGTAGAGCACTTTGTCGAGATTCTTGCTCATTTCCTGTCTCCTTGTAGGTTATTACTTCATGGGGGCATACTTCTGCGCACTTGCCACATTGCGTGCACAGTATCGGCTTGTGGGTCCTTGCATCAATCGGCAGTGTATCTGTAATGCATGCTTTGGAGCAATCGAACGTTTCGCATTTGTCGCATTCGGAAACCAGCTTCAGCTTTCCATCCTTGTCCTGTTGCAAGGCCTTGAGTTCACAAACTTTCACACATGGAGGATCGCTGCATCCTGAGCAGAAGGTAACAACGAATCTATCGCCCGGACTACACGGCTTCATCGATATCGCGGTCCGTGTTGCTGAGATCGTGCCAAAGAGTTCGAGTGAACATGCGAAGACGCAGTTGTAACATCCTATGCACCGTTCAGGATGCTCTAGACGCACTGTTCCACGCGATGACATAGCCTCCTACCAACTCACAAAATGATCGGCTCTTAGATTTAGATGTGTCCAGACTCGTTTGATAGTTGCGTTCTTGACGATATGCGAATGTGATCGCGCACGCTGAGTAGCAGGGTAGCTGCCGACACGGTAATCAGGTATGTGAACTCGTGATAGGAGCTTTCTCAACGTGAACGAATTCGTCGGCCGCATCGAGGACAAGTTGAGGCTCCCCGCGGGACTATTCTGCCACAGCCTGAGCAGAAGACGTCTCTGCCTTGAAGTGTCAAGCCCATGATTCGCGACTGTGCGGAACCGACGCGGCCAGGACCTGCCTTTCCTCCTTTATGAACCAGCATCAACGCACTAATCAGGATCATTACTCCGACAATCATGGCGATAGGAATCGCGATTACTTGAGACTGATCTGGCGATTGGGTGGTGGTCGTAGAGGTTACTGCGGTGGTAGCGGTCGTAGAGGTTACGACGGTGGTAGTGGTTGTCGTGATAATCTTGGTGAGTTTGAAGTCCAAGGTGACAGTCTGTCCAGCAATAATGGACACGGACTTCGTTTGAGATTGATATCCGGCGGCACTGGCTTGTATGGTGTAACTTCCGGCAACTAGGTCAGGAGATGAGTAAGCTCCACCGCTTATTGACACGGTGAACGGACTGGGGCCGGAACCACTGACTGTACCGCTCTGAATGGAAAGCAAAGTATCTGCGTCAACCACGGAGCCTTGCACACGACCGGCTGGTGGAGGGTTCACAACGATAGATTTCGAGTTGGATACCGTTTGAGGGACATTCTCTGTATCGTAACCTGAGACTTGGGCTCTAAGAGTGTGTGTTCCACTCTTTGTGAAGACAGCGCTCCAACTCACTGTTGCCGTTGCGCTTCCTGTTCCACAAACCATCTGGCCAATTCGGACAGGATTCTCTGATGTTGTGCTTGCTCCATCTGGCAATATTAGCGTCGCCCGCACATCGCGGATGACGCATCCTCCTCACCCTCGTACCGATACGGTAGCTCTTACTGTGACCTGTTGATTAGCATCCACTGGAGACGGAGCAGAAAGAACCACCTTGTCTAGAGTGCCATACGCGGAGTAGACAGGGTAAGCGAGGAACGAGACAATCGTCATGAGAAGCAAAACAGGTAGAATTCTGCTGAGGCGGTACATCGGTCTCTTCTCCTGAAGGGAAATTGGCCCTAGATTTATAAGCGTTGGCTAGACAGTCGACCAACTTCGTAGTCATCACTGTAACTTGTGATGCCATGGAAATTGCTCACAGGGACAAGCCTCTTAGCCGAGAATGAACGCAGCAGCTACGAGAAGAAAGGACAATTAGTCACTTGAGGGCTTTAATCTCGATCTGAATATCCGACGATGCTTTGCCGCTGCGATTATGCAGGCTGCCAATGGAGTGCAGTAGACGACGCCTATCAAGTAGCTGGCTGCGAGTCCTGATACTATGATGCTGAGTTCTTGGTTGAAGCTCAGAAATGTCTGCATTGCCACCGCTACGCGGAGTATCGCCAGCAGTGGGTAGAGCATGATCCTCGTGATGATCTTGATCGTTGGTTCTGAGGCGATGAAATTCGCGACGTAGGGGCTGAACGAGTAGTACCATGCGTTGAAGGTCTGCATGAAACTGCTTCCCGCAAATGTGGACAGGACTATGTTGTCTCTGAAGGCTCTCAGAAGGCTGACTTCAGGTGTCCACTCAGAGCCGTACACTGCGGTCGCGATAAGGCATAGCCCTGGCTTCTGAGTGACGGTGATTGTTAGAGTCGCGCTATGCGATAACGCCCCACTTCTTCCCGTTATCATGATCGAGTAGCTTCCTGTGCCTGTGGAAGAGTCCACTCTGACGGATACCTCTGAGCTTGCTGAGCTCCCTCTTGGAGGAGTGACAGTGCTCGGTGTGAAGGTCACGGTGAGGCCACTTGGCTGGCCAATTGCAGTCAACGACACAGGATCGCTGAAACCGCCAATTGAGCCTATTGATATTGACGCTACGGCAGACTCACCCTGCCTTATACTGAGACTCGATGGCGAAGCCGAGATCGTGAAATCCGGCGGTTCGCTCACAACTACCGTGGCCGATCCAGAAACTTTGCACGGATTGCCGTCAGAATCGAGGCCTGAAGCTTCAACCCTGAGAGTTTGAGATCCGCTTCTTCCGAAGACAACGGTCCAACTGACTGCAGAGGAAGTGCCGTCATTCATGTCACCTATGCGGATTTCGAGGCTGCCGGAAGTTATGCTTGCTCCTTCTGGGAGTATTAGCATCGTTCGCACATCGCGAACGACGCAGATAGGTCAGGTATCGGTTGTGGATACCGTGGCCCTAACTGTAATCCGTTGACCGACTAAGGCCGAAGAGGGCGCAGAAATTGACACATTCTTAATTGTTGAAGAGACTCCTGAGACTGGAAGAGCCAGAGACATGGAAATTGCCCAGAAAAGCAGGACAGGCAAGGCCTTCTTAGAGCAGTACAATTGTTCTCTCTCCCTACGCAGATTGCGTACACGTGTCCCGTAAGAAGAAGAACTTATAAGAGTTGGCTTCGGGACTGACCATTTTAGCGATCACAATCGCTTTGTGGTAACTCCGGAAACGCCATCATGAACGAAAGTTCCGCGCATCTCGGTGATGCCGGTATTGCTTGATACTAGAAAGATCATCTAGCCTACTTGACTGAGTCGCGTCACGTTTATGACTGAATCTTCATAGACATCCACCAACAAATGCCCGAGGTCCATGAATGCGAGTGGATCTAGGTTTTCTCGGTCAGAGCTGCCCCGAGAGCCCCAACTATCTGGGGTTCCTTGGGGATGCAAAGTTTCGCCCCTATTCTTTTTTCCAGAATAGAGGCGATGCACCTGTTCTTCGCGACTCCACCGGCGAAGACAATGTCCTCTTTGAGGCCGATCTTGTCAACCATGGCCGAAAGTCGATGAACTATCGCTTGATGCACTCCGAGAGCAATGCTCTTTCGATCCTCTCCGCCGGCAATTAAGGAGACGACCTCGGATTCTGAGAAGACTGTACATGTTGAGCTTATGTTTGCAGAGCGTTTAGTTTTCATGGCTTGGTCCCCGAATTCCTCCATTTTGAAACTAAGAGTCTTCGCCATGATCTCCAGAAATCTTCCTGTTCCGGCGGCGCAACGATCGTTCATCTCGAAGTCTTCGACCAGGCCATTTTCGTCGATGCGGATGACCTTGCTGTCCTGCCCTCCCACATCGATTATTGTTCTGCACTGAGGGAATAGGAAGTGTGCTCCTTGAGCGTGAGCCTTGATTTCGGTTATTACGTTGTCAGCAAAATGAGTTCTTGCCAAATGTCGTCCGTATCCTGTGGCAACTATCCGGTCGACCCTATGGCCGCTAAGAAGTTCTTTGGATCGAGTCAGGGGATTAAGCCCAGTATCAACTATCTGAAACTCAGACAATTTCCCCTCCTCTAGTAGTACAAGTTTTGTGGTTCGTGAACCTATGTCGATGCCTGCTACTCTGATTTCAACCACCTCTCAGGAATTCTTCTTTCTTGAACAACGGTCTACAAGTTCTTCAGTCGAGTCTTTCCAGGAAGGCCTCTATTCTCGTCCTCAGAGGTCCGATGTCTTCTTCAGAATAGTCAGTCTCCAGCTTGAGGATCGGAATCCCGGCCTTCTTGAGAGCATGTTCCATTTTGACCGCCTCTATGTTATACCCATGACAATACTGCAGCACATATTGGATTACGCCATCCACACTGTATTTCTTTGCCAAGTCTATTACGTCGTCCACACGCTCTTGGTTCGGCGTGAAGCAAGAACAGTTGACCTTCAGATATCTATCTGCAACATTCTCAAGGAGTTCATCCAGATCGGCGGCATTCTCCTCAACCGAGTTGGCGTAGTATCTGAACCCGGTGCAGGTTTCGTCGCAGACTACTGCTGCGCCAGATGTTTCCACCAAGTGATGTATCTTCCAGTTGGATACGACCATAGGACATCCTGCAACCAGAATTCTCTTTGCTTCCGGTGGAAAGACTTCGACTTTCTTCTTCGCTCGTTCTTCTAACTCCTCGTTCAGCTTCTCGACCTTTCCTGCAAATCTTTCCGAATCATCAAGCAGGGCAAGCTGGGTTACGAGAAGAGCGTCCTTGCCGCTGATGGGAAGAACGGGTCCTTTTCTGAGATCATGTAGTTGTGTGAGAGCTTCTCTCTTTCGATTGACTGTCCCTACGCCTTGCTTAAGAGTATCAAAGGTGATCTCTCTATGAGTCACCGCTTCCATCTTGTCCTTCATTAGTCTTACTTCCTTTGACCACAATTCTCGGTCGATCTGCTCCTTCTTGTGAGGCACCTCCATTACGTGCATTGGCACCATGGTGGCCAGGATTTCCCACGTCTTCTTCTTGCCATCACACGTTGTCTCGCCCACAGCCATGTCCACGACTGGGAGATACGGGCACATTCTTCCCAATCCTAGTCCCAAAGTGGACTTGATGAGAGGACAGATATCTCGAGGAAGCATAGCTTCAGCGTATGGAATGGAGAACTGGGTACCACCACACAGCGCAACGGGAGTCGCCCCAGCGGCAAGAATTACTTCCTCTGGGACATAGATGCAGAATGTCCCTATGACCTTCTCGCCTTTGGATTTTCTATCTACAAGCTCCTTTACTCGTGCACAATGCGCGACGGAAACTGATTCGTCAAAGTAGGCCATCGTCTTAGGGCGGTTCCTTTGAGACGCAATGATGCTCTCATATGTGCCTTCCAGCGATTCCAGAAGCTCGTCATGCCGGGTAAGGTCCAGCCCCAACTTCTTCCACATTTCTTCATAATTCGACAAGGATGCTTCTTCCCTCAAGAGATCGATGCAATCAACACAGCGGCTTTGCCGTAGCCAAAATATAAGGGAATGGGGCATCAAGAAGACTGAGGCACCTTGGTGCTTGATCAATCAGATCTTCGCACAAGTCGTGCACATGTTAGATGTCACTGTGGAGTTCTCTATGAACCGGGGATCTCCACAATCTGAACATCTTTATGCACGTAGGCCTTTCCTGCACCTTCTTTGACAATCCCTACTTCGTATCCTTTGCAGCCTTTTTCCGCAAGTGCCTTCAGTAACCTGTCCCTTTTCTGAGGGGATGCTGAAATAAGCAGGCCGCCAGCGGTCTCCACGCCTTCGCCTTCGCACAGAGGAATTCTGAGCATCTCGGAGATCTTGGGTGTCCATCTTATCACCGGCAAAGTCTGTATTTCCATGGAAACTCCGCTTTGCTCAGCCATGTTCGAAGCGTGCCCTAGTATTCCAAAGCCGGTCACATCTGTCGCCGCGTTGACACCCACCTCAATCATGGCCTCCGCGTCACTTCGGTTTGAGGTCGTCATGAGCTTGATCGCGAAGTCGATAGACTTAGAGATCTCCTTTTCAGGTATGAGTTCAGCCAATTTATCTTGTCCCTGTCCTGGAAGCCTCAATACTTCCATGATTGGCTGAATTCCCAATGGTTTCGTCAGAATCAGCCTGTCTCCAGGTTTAGCTCCGGAAATTGGGATGATTCTACTAATTTCCGACAGAGCCGTGACAGCTCCTCCTAGTATGGGCCAGGGACAGACTATGGTCTGACCGCCAACAACTGGAGCTTTGATTGAACGGCAGAAGTCGCAGAAACCTTTCAGCATTGTTGCCTGAATGTCCGGAGGCATATCTTCCGGTACACCGATCAAGGCAAGGACAGAAATTATGTCAAGCGCCCCTTTCGCGTAGACATCATTTGTTGAATTGCAGGCGGCAATTTGGCCTTGAATGTAAGGATCGTCAACTATGGGGGTGAAGAAATCTGCAGTCGTCAGAGCGACAACTGTGTCAGATATTCGTGTCATCGCAGCGTCGTCGCCGATGGAGCCGACTACCCTTTTGTCTTGAACTTCCCCAGCACCGGATTTGAGCAGAAGCTCCTGGAGCTTTTGCCTTGGAAGCTTACACTTTCACCCGGGGACAGGAGTCTTTGTCATGAGGCGGTACGAGAGCTGTTTGTATCTCCTCATTTTTCTTCGGCTCTCTTTGCGGTCCCGAAAGGATAATTAAACCTGATTAATAAAACCAGACGCGAGCTGACGTGGTTGTCTAAGCCTTTCTTGGTGATTCTCTGTGGAATTCCATGCTCTGGCAAGTCAACTCTGGCCGAGGAGGTAGCCAGCCTTCTGGAAAGCAAGTTTGAGTACTCCACTGTGGTGGTGACTTCGGACACCTTCAGACGAATGATTCCAACTTATCAGCACAGGTTTGAACCAGAGCTTGAACAATTTGTTCGCGATGCGACCTACGAGGCAATTGTAGCCGGATTGAGTCACGCTCTTCTCGTAATAAGCGACGACATAAACTACTACGCTTCTATCAGAAGACGACTTGTCAGGGCGGCCCAAGAACACAAAGCCGGCTATGCAGTATTCTACTTGAATACGCCATTGGAGGTGGCCATTGACTGGAACAAGAAAAGAGGCGAGCCAGTGCCAAATTCACTGATCGAGGAAATATACTACAAGTTCGATGAACCCGGGAAGGAATACAAATGGGACAAGCCATTCATGACATTGGATCTAAGCAAGGGCAATTTCCAAGAACTGGTTGAGATGGTGGCCGCGAAGATCCATGAAAAGGTTACAGAGGAACCCACACGGGTCAAAGAAGAGCGATTGAAACCTCCTTCGTTTACCGCGGATCTGGAACGTGAGACTCGTCGAGCAATGGGCGAGGTGATGAAAAGATTCAAGGACGTGAGCTTGGGGGTCCAGATATCCGCCCTGAGAAGGAATATTGTACGGGAAGCCGTTGAAAGGCAGCTTGATGTTTCCGAGGCGGTGAGACTATTCTTTGAGCAATCCGAATCGCTCTTGGCTCGTGCGCCAAAGGAAATGCCCTCTGGACGCGTCATAGTACATGTGGGCCTTTTTGGGCATGTGGATCATGGTAAGACAAAGCTTGCGGCTTGTCTGACCGAGAAACCTTCAACTGCGGCCTTGGACAAGCACCCTGAAGCTCAAAGACGCGGTATGACCATCGACATGGGGTTCTCAGCTTTTCATCTGGACCGGTATTTGATAACGCTCGTGGACTTGCCGGGCCATTATTCACTGATCAAGCATGCAGTGGCAGGAGCAAACATAGTTGACTTGGGCATACTTGTCGTAGCGGCTGATGAAGGCCCCAACGTTCAAACCGTCGAACATATGCAGATACTGAGCGCACTTGAGATCGAAAAACTCGTAGTAGCCCTGAACAAGGCAGACCTTGTTGACGCACAACGCCTAAACAACGTAAGAGGCGAAGTGCAAGCGCTGCTTGCGAAAACTCGATTTGAAGGCTCGCCAATAGTCTGTGTCTCCGCTCTAAAGTGCGAAGGTATCGAAGAACTGCGAAAAGTGTTGCTTGAGCAGATCAGCCTACCTGTCAGACGATGGTCAGGAGACCTAAAGATTCCAGTAGATCACTCCTTTCACATTGCCGGAATGGGCACCGTGGTGACGGGTACCATACTAAGAGGTAAAGTGAAGGTGGGAGATGTTGTAGATATTCGACCAACAGGGAAGCAGTGTAAGGTCAAACTCATTCAGATCTTTGGAGAAAACACGGAAGAGGCATCTGCGGGCGATAGAGTGGGCGTAGCCCTCGCTGATGTACGGCCGAAAGATCTCTCTAGAGGCTACGTCATAGCTTCGCCAGGCTCTCTCAGGGAACGAATGCTTTTGGACGTTAGTATGAATGTGGAACGTGACTTCAAGCTTAGCGTTCAAGCCAGAAGCATTGTCCATGTGAACATTGGACTTCAGACGGCTACTGGAAGAATCTACCCATACGTGAATCTCAAGGATGCAAAGGTGGTCAGCGAGAAGGTTGAGCCGGGATCAGCTTGTCGGGCTCTGGTACAGTTGGAAAGAGAGCTGCCTGTAGAAGTAGGCGACAAGGCTTTGTTGATGAAACTTGACTTACCTCCCAAGGAGTTCCGAATCATAGGTGTTGCGCAAGTAGTTGGTCTGCCAGAAGCAATTCCTGAAATGTACACTGCAAGAGTGAGACAAGGTTTCGTAAGCCAGAAGACTTCTGAAGGCATGTATGTGGTTTCAGGGCTATTTCAGACGAAGGTTGCAGCTCAACAAGTATTGGGTAGCAATGTGCTTACGGCGTCAAGGAGTAAGGGAACTATTGCAGGCGCGTATGGTGAAAGGGGAGAGGTGCTAGTGAACTTCGAGAGCGAGCCTGATCAGTCTGAAAGGGTCTACTATTACAAGTTGAGGAGGACAGCAATTGCCTGACCTAGATTCACTTCTGAAAGGAACAATACCTGACAGCATGCTCAAACACGGCCTCCTAGTATTACGTACGAAGCTCGAACCAATTCGAATCCTGTTCGAGCAGAGAAGAGTTCCGGAGCAAGGATGCGACGACGAAGTCATCGACTTTCTGCTTACAATTCTTTCCTTCATGGATTCAGACAAGGACTTGGAGTCAGCTCGCATTGGCGAACGGGAAGCTCGAGTTGCATCACCTCTCGTCTCAGAGCTGGCGCACGGATTCTGTCACGGTGTTGGAAGATCCGGTGATATTACTGCTCCACAACCAAAAGCTGCAGGCGGGTCATTAGCATATTTCTTTGCAAACAAGCTAGCCATCGATATGCTGCAAAGAATGGGTGCTCCAAACCTGAGATCTGCCTGCGTTGTTCCTGTAGCGACGGGTATGGCTGTGGGATTGGCAGTAAGTGTTGCCCGAAACATGACGGGTAGACGCGAGGTTGTCTATCCCCGTGTCGACCATCACTCTCCCATGAAGGGCATGCAACTAGCTGGCATGAGAATAAGGACTGTGGATGGTGAGGTCTGTGGGGATGCTGTAAAAGTTCCCGTCAAGAGCATAGCAGAAGCCATCAGCAAAGAAACAGCTGCAGTAGTTTCAACAACCACATTCTTCCCGCCGCGTGAGCCAGATGACATCAAGGCTATAGCGAAATTGTGTAAGGAGGAAAATGTTCCGCACATAGTCAACAATGCGTATGGTGTGCAAAGCAAGGAGATAATGAAACTCGTAAGAGGAGCGATTGATGCTGGCAGAGTTGATGCAACAATACAGAGCACTGACAAGAACTTTCTCACGCCGGTGGGAGGAGCAATCATAGCTTCGCCCGACTCTGATTTCGTAGAAAAGGTCTCCAAAATGTATGCAGGAAGAGCTTCAGCTGCTCCGATTATTCAATTCCTCGCGGCGATTCTATCGTTAGGCGTAAAACGTTATGAGGAGCTGAAGCGCGAGCAGGAGAAGAACCGCCTCATCTTAAGCAAGTCTTTGGGGGAACTTGCTGGAAGACATGGCGAGCGAGTGCTAGACGTATTCAACCCTATCGCTGCTGCAATGACTTTGACCAACTATGATGTGAAGAAGGTGGGGCATTACCTGTACACTCTTAGAGTAACTGGCCCACGCGTTCTGCGAGAGAACGATTTCGGTGTTTGCTGTCAAAGATATCACTCTCCCTACATAACAATGAACGCAGCCATCGGATCAAGCATCAAGGACATCTTACTTGCCACAGAGAAACTGGAGAAAGCGCTTACACAAGCAAGAAAATAGCTGTACTGAATTCAAGGGGAGTTTCCAGACTCTTCTAGGATGTTCGCTTCGCATTTGCCTGATTCTAGGAACTCTCTACAGAAACAGGTCCTTTCCACATTTTTGGGACATCTGTATCCTTTGTCAGCGATTTCAGCAAGGGCGTCAAGATTGATCTTGTAGGCTCTGAACGTCGCCTTTTGCGCTCTTGGATCGGATACATTGCGTACTGCGCCGCATCGACATTTTTCTGTCTCCAAGAACGGCGGGCATGGACAGGAATATTTGCCACCCCAACACGGGCACTTACGACCATAGAGGTCGACAATCATCTTGAAGTAACCTAAGTCAACTTTCAGTTCGGGCAATGGAGTGCTCACGGTGAACAGAATCGTCCAAATCTTCGGTTAAAGAGTTGCTATCACAAAAGATTCAGGGACTTGAGGGCAAGCCCCACTTAACGCCGGAAGCTGCAGATGGGAACTACTCTTATACTTCGTCGATCTAAATCGAATTTGGCGCCTAGTAGTGTGGCGGTCCTCACCTCGGACTTCAAATCCGATGCAGTCCGGATAGGACTGGGGGTTCGACAGTTCTAAATGCCGAGTGTCCCCCTAGGCGCCGCCAAACCGTCGAGAAGAATGAATCAGGTTGGACTACGACCTCATGCATCACGCCCTAGGAGGCGGGCGTCCTCAGGATTTTCTAGGGGAGGGGGGGAGCCGTTGTCAGACAACGGCACTCATGCGGAAACTCGGAGGCAAAAAGGATGATATCTGCCCCACTCTACCAAGGAGAGGCACCTTCCCTCTTTTTCCTTAGAATCTTCGAACTCCTGCCTCATCTCCACCAACAGCTTAGGTTCTGCGAACACGTCTAGCAATCCTGAAGCTCCACAGACCGGACCCAACACTACATCCGAGGCTGAAAGAAAGTGAATTCCTGAAGAGTGCTTAACTGGGATGGTGCCGAGGAGGAGATTTGAACTCCTGATTGGGCCGGCTTGAGGCCGTCAACCCGGTCTTCAGCTTCACCCATCGATTGGATGTCGGGTGCTCTCCCAGGCTGAGCTACCTCGGCTTTTCCTCGGCTGCCGGTTCTATCGAAGGTGTGTGTGAGGCTTAAAATCTTTGTCGATGTGAGTGATTGTGTGTTTTCTCATCTGGCCGCTTCTTCTATGTCTAGCGGCGACTATCACTGTTGTGATGGCTATGACGCAGACTGCTGCGACTGTTAGTGTAAATACAAGTCTTGCCGTAGGTTGAAGACGTGTTGCCTCGGTTGACGTTCGAGTGGTTGTTGTTGATTGCGTGACTGGAACCTGAGCGCCCAAGTTCTTCTCGTAGACTATCAAGATTGGGTCCGTTCTTGACAGCTGGTCGTCGGCCCCAGTTCTATTCTTAAGATACTTTTCGAAGAAGGCACAGCCGTATTGGTCTATTGCCTTGACTCGAGGATCCAAGGCTTGGCAGCTGGGGACTGTGCGGTATTGTTGGCAGGGCATGTTTCCGAATGTGAAGTGAGTAGAATTCCCGAGAACCAAGTAGTACTTGGGAGGGCTCGTGCGCTCATATAGGAGGGAGCGCGGAAAGTTCGGGTTCATGGGTTCGTCGTGATCACCGTGCATAGTCATCAAGGGAATTTGAATTCGATCTATCCGATCCTCATACGGATAGACTCCGGATGACAGAACCAATGCGGCTTTGACTCGCGTATCGCGCAATTCTTCCTTCGGATGGGCGCCGATGAGTCCCAGCGTCGTCAGGCCTCCAAGAGAGTGGCCTGATGCTCCAATGGTTCTCTGGTCAATCAAGCCATAGAACGGCGAGTCTTTCTTTTCTCCTATCTGAAGCATTATGTCAATTGCGAAGTGGGCTTTCCGTAATCGAAATGTCTCCATATACCAGACAAACTTCTCTCGGTCAGCGTTCATGATCTTGGCGAATTCTCCAACAATTCTCAAAACAGTTACGGGATCCTTGACACCTTTGCTTCCTTGTATTCTTTCAAAGGCAGCGGGCTCTACGAACTCAGGGGGAACAGTATCGACAAAGTCTGGAGCCGCAACGATGAACCCTCTGCTTGCAAGATACTCCGTTAGGCATAGCGACTGTATCCCGGTAGAATAGCCGCCGTGATAAAAGGCGATTAGAGGAAAGGGGCCGCTAGGCGCCGGCGGTGCGTCCGGCGCGACTCGGCTTCGAAACCCGTTGTTGTAAATGTAGTCAGATGTCTGACTGAGAGTGGGATACCAGACTGCGACTGTGACCGCTTCTTGATGAGTGCCTTCAGCGTATTGAAACTCCAGAATCGTGAAGCCGACATTGAAAACCGGATCGGAGTCCGGATGGCCGCATTCTGAGCAGGGCAGAGCTGGGCCAACTGCAGGTGCAAGAGCAGCTACTAACAGAAGTAGAAGATGGAGGTTTCTTCCCAAACTAGCAGCCTCGTAATTCACTTTCGTTCTGTACATTGATAAAGCCGTTATGACGTAAAGGAATTGCTTCATATCTATCTAGAGCTGCTTGAATATCTTCAGGCTTGTCAACCTTGTCAATGCATAAGCAAAGCTCGCTTGGTTTGGATGGGAAATCAATTTAAGAATGGCTTGGAGCTAGGTAGCCGGCGGTGGGCCGGTAGATCAGACTGGTATGATCGTCCGCTTGGCATCGCATAGAAGTGGACGAAGTGCGGAAAGGTTCCATCGCGAGCCCCGTAGGGACGCGGGTTCAAATCCCGCCCGGTCCACCATTAAATGAATCTCTCCTGATCGAGCAATGGATACCGCCCCCGAAAGACCTGATGCCATAAGAGACCATACGGCGGGCGATTGGCTTGTACGTTATCGGGTGACTGTGGAGTGCGCGCTACACGTCTAGAACGGGCTCTGTAGCTCTCCACCTATATACGCTGTCAGGTTCTGGTCACATCCATCGTTTCGGTCCCAGAAGATCCATGCTGCGAATACTCTGGGCTCGACGAGGGTGCAGCTCGTCTTCGAAAGAAGGGCCCTGATTGCGCTTCTCCATTCACTGGCGCTCACACAGTCTTCTAATCCTGCGACTACGATTTGTTTGTAGAAGCTGCTTGCACACCTGCTGATCTGCCTATCGTCGTACAGCTCGGTGACTACTTGAATGTCCAGTTCCTTCGCTATTCCGGGTAATCCTCTGTCAACCATTCTCGCCACGAATTGACTGTCTATCCATGTGAGGTAGAATCTCTTGATGTCTTGGGGTAGGCTTGCATGAAAGCTGCGGATGTCCTCTGGGATCAGTCGCTGTCTCCAACCGTACCATATTCCAACGCCATATGTGGTCCTGAGCTGAGACATGAAACGCATGTTATCCAGAACAAGCGCATGCATCGCTGTTCTTGGAGTAAGGTAGTCTGTCTCTGCTCCGTATTTCTCCTTCGGAAAGATGCCGTAGAGTATTCTCAAGTTGCTCTTTGCCGCCAGCTCGTTCATGATTCTAAGGTTCTGGTAGTAACTGGGCAAGTCATCTGCAGGCACGACTATGATAATGAGCCTGTAACGCTTGGCTATGATGTTGAAGTCGCTTGTAATGGCGGTGCGGTAGTCTTCGAGATTGGCATAGACGTAGAAGTAGATTCGGTCACCATATTGCTGGTACCAGTACGGGGTGGAGGCGCTAGAGGGAAGTACGTAGACCATGCCTGCGAATGATGTGTTGTAGTACGCAAGACCGTTGCTGCTTGTAGTCGCCGCCTCCACATCGGAGGTGAAGGTGAGTGATTGTGTCGGGGAAGCTGCTGAAAAGAAGGTTGATACGATCAAAGGAATTACTAGGACGGCGGGGAGAGCTATGCGGAAGATTTGGTTTAGATCAACCTGTAGCTTGACCATTGTTAACCTCTCTAGATAGGCTTTCCTTAGCGTGCGGCGCGCGCTCCATCTGGCCTACGGAATTTTGTGAGAGGCCAGGCAGTTGATTGATTATTGGGTGTCTATCTTTGACAGACAGTTACGAGTTTCCAGCGCGAGCTAGCGAAGATCAGAAGCGAATAGATTAAGGAGGATGAACCAGCGTGTAGATGTGTCTTCTGCCTCTCAGGGGGCCTTTGATCAGTTCTTCGAGTTGTTCGTTCGGCCTTTGACTGACTTCACTTATTAGAGGTAGAACTCCTACAGGAAATCTCTTCAGAAGGTCATTGTGCAGTTCAACCATGTAGTCAAGCTGCTCCTCGACTCCCATCCTCACCTTCTCTGCTTTCGCCAATGTGGCTTTACCCACCAGCAACTGTGAAGAGGAGGGGGTGGTATGAATTCGTGCGTAAGCCCGAATCTCTCCGGGAGATTCGAATTCTGTATAAATCAAAGCCAGTTCTCAACTTTGACATTGGGTGGTGATCTGCACTTGTGGTTCAGTGTACGCCCGGTCCACTATTCGAAATATGCCCGCGAACTGTGGCTATGAATTCTGTGTGTGTCAATCTCTTTAGTCTGGAGTATGTTTAAATGCATGTTTAACTGTATGAACCCCGATATACTTGACCAAGACCCTCACAATAAGGGACCAAGTTTACAGGAAGCTCGTGGCCGTGAAGAGAAAAGATGAGAGTTTCAGCAAGCTATTCGAGAGACTTGTCGAGAGTACGCGCGCTGTTGACACGCTAAAGAACCTTAGGGGATGTGTCGAGTTCAGGGATAAAGAAAGGATGTTGTCCGAGATCCGAGCTCTGAGGGCCGAGCGTAGGCTATGATAGTACTGGATACCGACATCTTGATCGAGATATTCGACAAGAAGTCGGGGAAAGGTGATGAGGCACTAGCAAAGATAATCGAAAGCGGAGATAGTCTGAGTACGACTGCCATAAACCTTCATGAGATTGCTTACGGCCTTCAAAAGTATGCAAGACCCGTGAAGGAAGTACTGCTATTGCCCGTGCTAGACTACAAGAAAGAGGACGCTCAGCTATCTGCCAAGATAGAGCTAGAGGCCGAAAGGACTGGCACAACGATACGTAGAACAGACGCCATGATAGCCGCCGTGACCATCAACAACGGAGCAAGGCTCTACACCTTGGACTTGAAGCATTTCCGACCTCTAAATGCGCATGGCCTTAGGCTTTTTCTCTAGGCAACTCAAGGAGTCCAGACACAGAAGGAAAAGCTATCGCGACGAAAGCAAGACTGCTGATTTGGTCTCATGGTTCGGAACAGGTCCTTCCTTGGTTCACTTCGGCCTTCTCGCCAAGTAACAAAGAATGAAGACTCAGCAAAGAAGGGTCTTAGTGCTTGAAACGTTCGCTAAGGTCTGAGAGAGTCAAGCCACCAGAGGATAAGTTCCTGAATCCCGAGATCTGCGCCTAGCAGTGTGAACTGCCCGGTCCACCATTCTGCCATGCTTGAAATGCGCGTTCGAATGATCCCTTCTCCGCAGGGCAAGTCAGCTTATTCGACGTTGTCGCTATGCTTAAAGCTCAGTAAGACAGTCTTACCGTCCATGAAGAGAGAAGTCGTGCCGGAGCTGACTCGTATCAGCTCCAAGGGTCAGGTCGTGATTCCGTCCCGCCTAAGGAAAAGACTGGGCATAGAAGCAGGTAGTGTGTTCGCAATCTTGACGCCACGCAAAGGTGACTTCGTTGTTCTAAAGAGAGTCGATAGTGAATCGCTTCAGGCAGATCTGAAAATCTTCCAGGAAGTCGAAAGAGCTTGGGAGGAGATTGAACGCGGAGAGGCGCGTCGGACTGGAAGAAAAAGATTCCTTGAAGAGCTTGAGACTTGGTAACCATCAAAGAAGTTATCTGGACCAAGAAGTTCGAGCGTGAATTCAGGAAAGTCAGGGATAGAACAGTCAAGGGCCGCGTGAAGGAACAGATCTCAAAGATACTTGATAGCCCAGAAACTGGGAAACCCCTGCGATTCGCCTTGAAGGGCGAACGATCTTTACACGTTCCGCCATATAGGCTGATATATGCCGTACAAGGCGAAACGCTGTATCTACTTAGATTCGAACACAGAAAGATCGTCTACCGATGACTCGGGAACTCCTTTTCCTGTATGAGTGGGAGTCGTCTGCTTTGTCAAGCGCCTTGTTCTTTCTCACACCCTGCCGCATATGGGACCACGAATATCA
>Ga0209725_1000670_pt1 | contig 20430 bp, 20 predicted proteins | sample I18A1metaG_FD_184145 | JGI IMG/M metagenome (GOLD analysis project Ga0209725, IMG submission 184145) | Lake sediment bacterial and archeal communities from Gulf of Boni, Indonesia to study Microbial Dark Matter (Phase II) - ​I18A1 metaG... | ecosystem: Environmental > Aquatic > Freshwater > Lake... | reverse complement strand
AGAACGGGGTCAGCCTGATGCTCGTAGGAGCGATGGGGATGCGTCCTGATGAGTGAGTGACTGAGACTTGGCCGCTTAAGGCTAGACCAAATCCCAGATCTCATCAACTCCGATATACTGTCCCATCCTCCTGGAGACTCCAACCAAATCGCTAGTGACAAGCGCGAGTTTCTCCAGTTGGCCCATTGTCTTGGCCCCGATGAGTGTAGGATTCGACATGTGCCCGCAACCATACGGGATAGATGCCCGTGAGGTTCACATTTCAGATCTTTCATCCTCGTATGAGAAGTGTACTGATTCGTGTGGCTTCGGTTAATCTGCATACTGATCGTCGAGTCAAGCAGCATGGACTGTGCGAATGCAAGAAGCAGTTTCTTTTCTACAATTATCCGTCAAGATAAAGAGGGAGCTCCCAAGTAATGCCGCAGAGGTCTCAAGATGACAGAATTGATGTTCTTCGCTTTGATCTGTAGAAGGTGAACTGTTTCGATTGTCATTTGAAATCCAAGAACTACCTGACATCATAAGAGTGATAGTTCTTCTTAACCTAGGCAAGGGCCATCGGCTCGAGTTCCCGTCGCTTAAGCGACGGATAGACAAAATCTGCGCGGGTCATGCCCATGTCGAAATGAATGATCTCGATCGAGCGTTGAACGAGATGTCCTCCGAGGGACTGGTCTTGCTACAAGACGGAGCCGTCCAGCTGAGTGAGCGGGGCATCAGGCTCGGCGAGGAATGGCGAAAACTCCTCCTGAAGAAGGACCCTGTCATTGAAGTCGTCGCTGGACTGGCTGACGGATCAGTTACGGGGCTGGTTGTCGTGCTTTCCGCGTTCATTGCAGGTCTCGCTACCAGTGCCGCGGCGTTTGCTGCTTTTCTGACATTAACCTCTGTCGCGATAACCAATTTCTCCAGTTTTATGCTTGGAGGGATAACTGAGGACTTGGCGGACATGATCAACCTACGGGCATTGATGGACTATAGTGTAAGCGATATTCCTGACAAGGCAGAAAGGGACAAGTCTCTAGCGTTAGTTAAGCATCTATTCACGGTTCTGCATGAAGAGATCAGCAGAGCGAACCTTCAAGCAGCAGCGATCTGCGGCACGACCACATTCCTAGCAGGCAGTATGCCAATCGCAGCGTACTTGACTCTGCCAAGCCCTCTTGACATCATTCTATCGTTGAGTTTGGTAGCCGTCATCGTTGGGATCTTCCTAGTCAGATATCGTTCCAAGAAAACAAGAGTTCATTGGAAAGTCACACTCTTTGAGACAATCGTAATCGTGGCCATCGCAGTTATCGCTTCATTGCTGCTTGGACGCAGCGCCTGATTCAGATTCTGGCCAGAGGCCGGCGTTCAATAGATGAAAAGCTTACCAGAAGGCGGGGGTGTATGGACAGCTCTCCTAGCTGCGATTCTATTCGGGATAAGCACCCCGCTTGCCAAAGGACTACTTGCAGGTGTCTCGCCGCAGATACTCGCCGGATTGTTCTATCTAGGGTCCGGGATCGGTCTCTCTTCGCTTTGGAAGCTCCGCCGGGGCGCCGTTGAGGAGGCACCTCTTACGCGAGTCGATGCGCCTTGGCTTATGGGAGCGTTGGTATTCGGCGGTATTCTGGCGCCCGTGCTCCTGCTGTTCGGCTTGCAGCGTACACTCGCTTCGAACGCGTCTCTGCTCCTGAATCTAGAGGGCGTCTTCACGGTGCTTCTGGCGTGGCTTGTATTTCACGAGAGCTTGAACCGAAGATTTGCACTGGGGATTGCTGGAATCTTCGCAGGGGGCGTGCTCATCTCCTGGCAAGGATACCTGGCGGGTGGCGATATTGTGGGTCCGCTCGCTGTTGCTGGCGCGTGTCTATGCTGGGCGATGGACAACAATCTGACGCAAAGGGTCTCTGCCGGCAATCCCATGCAGGTCGCGGCAGTCAAGGGTCTTGTGGGCGGGGTTGTCAACTTGGGCCTAGGCATTTCGCTGGGGAGCGTTTTGCCAGCTACTGCCTGGGCAGCTGCCGCGTTTGCGGTGGGTTTCTTCTGCTACGGTCTCAGCCTCGTGTTCTTCGTGTTGGCTCTTCGCGCCCTTGGTACGGCTCGTACCGGCGCATACTATTCCACGGCTCCCTTCATAGGAGCGCTTGTTGGACTCCTGGTCTGGCGTGATGCTATTACACCGCTCTTTCTCGCTGGTTCTCTCGCCATGGTGGTCGGTGTCTGGCTATGCATCACGGAAAGGCATGAGCATGCTCACGTCCACGAAGTCATGTATCATTCTCATCGTCACGTCCACGATGAGCATCATCAGCATGGTCCTGGAGAAGGATCACGGGAACCCCACAGTCACCCACACGAACACGCTCATCTCATCCATCGTCACGGTCACACTCCCGACATTCACCATCGACACCAGCATCAGCGAGAAGAGGAGAGAGATTCATAGCCGTACTGATAGCCCTAATATGCTGGCCCAGTTTGAGTCGATATTGCCTCGCTTTCCGCATCTCTGTTAGATCACAGATCCCACATCTGAGACAGCGTCCGTTAGTGAGTCTTCTTCCAGAGCACATGCAGGTTTCAGGTGAATCCATGAGGACGATGTCGAAGTCCCATGGTTAAGAAGTGGGAAGGATTGCCCGTTGCGACCGAGGTGAAGAACAGGCAACGGAAGATTGACGAAGTCCGCACGTGCGAGACTGGCACGCCAGATCACCTTTCTTGATTCTGTCAATGTGGTGTGGACCCGGCCGGGGCATAACGCGTAACTCCGCCTCCTCTAACCACGAAAACAATGCAAGTGACTATGAGAATTGCCGTCAGGGACAGGAAGGGGCCCTCGTAGGCTATGGTGGTCGCAAGTATGAGGCCTGTTATGGTCGGCCCCAGAGTCTGCCCTACATCCATGACCGTGCTTAGGAAACCCATACCGGTGCCCACGAGAGCCTTGTCTGTGAGTTCGCTCACAAGCGCGGCAGTTGAGGAAGTCACCATTGAGAATCCGAACCCATAGACAACCGAGATCAGCAGGAGGAACGAGAAGCTAGTTGTGAAGGGAATGAGGCCTAATGCAAATGCGCTGATGAGCGACCCCGTCACTATCGGTATTGTTCTTCCTGCCCTATCAGAGAGTTTCCCCATCAGCGGCTTGAGAAGAGGGACAACCGCAAGCTGTGATCCCGAGATTATGCCTATAGTGAACGAGTCAAAGTGAGCGACTTCTTTGAGATACCCCACAAGGAAGAACTCTGTTGCACCATACGCGTAATATTGGGCGGCTTCCACAAGGCTCACGACGAGCGTGCCGCGGCTCTTGGCAACCGCAAGCCATCCCTCGAGTAGTCCTGAACTCCTTTCCTCGACAGTTTGGGTGTTCGCTTCAGGGGAATGTGGCCTCTCTTTCAAGAGTAGTAGCGCGGTGATGAATGCCGTGACGCCGGCAATTCCGACTGCTCCATAGAGCTGATGGAAACCATAGTTTGTAACGAGCAGAATGTAGCCACCAAGGAATGGGGCTATCGCTCTTCCAACAATGGTTGAGGATGAAAACAGTGAGATACGCTCGGCTTTCTTGCTGGGGAAGAGCTCTGTGACGAAGGCGTTCCCGACGGGCACGAACATCGCTGTCGCAAATCCGTGGTAGAACCTTACCAAGACGAGTTGCCACCATGAGGTCACGAGAGGATAGAAGAAAGGGGCGGAGGCAAACACCGCCGCAGAGACGAAGAGGATCTTTCTTCTTCCGAACATGTCTGAGAGCGACCCCGCGGGCAAGCTCACCAATATTCCAGGAATCGTAGAGGCTGCCGCAACAAGTCCCATCAGAGAGTCTGGTGCACCGAGAGCCCGTGCAAACGGGTTCAGTACAGGAGACTTAGACATTGTCGAGCTGAGGATCGCAAAGAAACCAACGACGCACAGTGCCCAGAATAGGTATCCGACACTGCGCGGGGGCGACGTCATAGACGGTCCTCTTTCACTTTGCTCCTCAGAAACTGCCGTCTCTGGCTCGGCTCGAGCTTGTCGATTTCCTGCGCGTACTTCCGCTTGATCAGGCGGAGTCTGCAGTATGCGTAAAGCGAGTCGTAGAGGTACGCTTGCTTCTCAACGGCTTCGTAGTCATCCTTCGCGATCATCATGGAACCTGCCGCGATCGCTTCCAACCCGACACCCTCGGGTGCAAGCTCCGTCCTATTCGTGTCGGCCGCTCTCACGATCCTCGCGAGTTCGAGAAGGGCAGGGTCCGTAAGCTTGTACTTCTCAATTACCGCGTCAAAGCTGCAGTTGTCTCCTCTGTGACCAAGTTCGACCCCATGAGCATCGAATGGAATGGCGCCCTCACGTATGGCGGTCTCATGCAGCCTATCTGACGACACGAAGAGAAATGTCGCTTGCGGATCGACAAATCGCTTGATCAGCCAAGGACAGGCAACCCTGTCCACGTGAACGTTCTCGCGCGTTACCCACTTCATTGCTCGTCATCACCGCGAAATGCTGGTTTTCATGTTTCCTATTCTTCGCCATAAACTCGCCTGCCTAGCTGTAAACTGAAGACGTGGCTCGAAGGAGCCCAAATTCGCTTGAAAGCTGCCGTGTAGGCTTTTCCGCTCGAGGTCTTGAGGCGGAGACTCGCCGCAGCAAGGTTCAACAGTTGTGCGATAATACTCGAAGGGATCGATAGGCCTTTCGATGTCTTGCATTGACGAACGAGCGATGGCTCAAGTGGACGATAGCATGATACTATCGTTCGAAAGGCTACAAGGTTTCGATGAAGCCCGTACGGGTCGGCAACGCGATGGTCGACGGCATTGCGATTGGACCCCAAGGCGAGCGGATAGCGATAGAATGCCTCTGATCGTGCAGAGCTTCAACGACGCCGCGTACCCGTTCAGTCATGCTGAAGAATGCGACACGGTTCTTTGCGTTGCCTCTAGCACAGTGCTGTGGTCGAGCAGATGTCTGACAGCTTCTTTCAGTATGCTCCCAATCTCTGCTGTGTGAACCGTGGACTTGCCGAAGGCCGTGATTGAATCGGCTTTGCCTGATACCAATGCAACCAAGCTTTCTGTGGTCGGCTTGAACCCGTGTTTCGCTTGAATGATATTGGAAAGGCTTGTCAGGACGTAGTCGCTTGTCCGCCTCGTTCTGCCCCTGTTCTGGGCGTTCTGGCATCTTCCGCTGTTCGCCAGCATCGTCTCAGCAACAACTCGGCATACCGTTTCTCTGGTACGTGCCACGCACCGCCGCCATAACGATCGCGTTAACATGGTTATTCAACAATGCTGGCCCGAGCGCCTTTTTGACGATGCGCATGCACGCCCGTGTTGGACCTCGTCGAGTCAATGCGCCTTATGCTACCTAGTCAGGCAGTTGATCGACCGTGGAGCCTTGAGGCTTCAGGACTTCGAGTATGTGAAGTACAACAGCTACGAGATCGTTCCCTAGAAACGGGTTCTTTCAATGAGAACAAGCATTTCTTACGAGCTTACATCCTGGGGAATTCTCAAAAAGAATAGGGAGGTGCCGCAGCGCGCGCTAGGCTATTTGGGCCAAGACTTCCAGATCGCTGACATACCTGCTATGTCGATGGGATAGAGTGATTGGCGTCGTTCATAGAAGTATACATTCATAATAGCATCTGGTGGTGGTCCAAAGTGGTACATGCCAAGCGAGTGCCCGCTCTCGTGTAAAGCGATAGTTTCCACATCAATGGGAGGGTAATCTACGTCAATTCCCCATGGGAACCTTGGATCACCCTCTGGATCTCCCCAATAGTCATTATAGTATACCTCGTTGAAAGCTGTATCAAAGTATTGATCACCATTGATGTCGGTAGGCTGTTCTTCGCTATCGACAAAGATCCAAGTTGCTGATGTAGCGAGTACTTGTTCGCCACCTTTTGGTGGGCGTAGCGCATCGAAGAATTCTCTCGGCAGCCAGCCCGCGTGGACGATATCAGCTAGGAACGAATCACCGGGAATTCCGTCATCATCAAACCCCAAGAGCCAGTCCAGTATGTCGGGATCGGCACCCGAGTCAACTCGTTTCACCACATCTACCTTCCGAAGAGCTCTGGAATTATCCCACGTGGCCATTGCTTCGTCAATTGCGGCCTCGGTCTGCAAATGGGTTAAGCCACTTGATGTCGCTCCATCGCTCTGGTCCACAAGGTAGGTGATATCGTCGTCTTGTGCGGATCGTCGTGTATCATAGGCCACCCACCGCTCACCAGCCTGAAGAATTCGGTCAATAGGACGCCCCGGCCCAATTGTGAAGAATTCCAGCTGCACTAAAAGTACGTTCAAGCCTCGCGCAGAAAGCTGCTCGTTCATCTCATGCATCAGCGCTATGACCTCTGGATCCCCTTCTTCTGCAGGATTAGAATTCTTGGCGATGACCCCTCTGGGAACCGATAGTCCCATCAGCGCCAGTGCTATGAAAATCGTCACCAGTATTGCGTTTGGATTTCTCATTCAGTTACTCACCTCACTTTCCATGGGTACTGTTGTCATCGCGCCCCTCCTCGGCGCTCCCGCATCCGCAGAAAGGAGTGAACTCCATACGCGTAGTTCGTGAATCTCGAAGAGCCAACAACCTATGTGTTGGTGACTGAGGATTTCAGACTTTGCATCCCCAAGAAACGCATCGATTTCCGGACCCCTCTGGCTGCTCGGATGAAGCAGTCGTTGCTCGGCAACTAGTCTCGCACGTGTCCGTGTCAGCAATGGGGTAAATGATACTGGTAAACTGGTGCGCGAATCCCACCCCCCGCACTCTTTGAAGAACCCCCGACATTTCCTCTGGCTTCGAAGCAGCTACGCCGTCTCCAGTAGAATCCTCCTTGTCTCCGCATACCATGCAACGGTAGATGATGTCGTTGCGGTCTCTGAACCTTCATAGTGCTACGAGCTTCGGATGGCTGCATTTGTAGGGGGTCAACCCAGTGTAGACGCGCCCTTTCCTTTGGTAGGTCGCTCATTCTACGGTTCCCGTCCGGTCAGGACTGCCCGCAGACTTCGCAACGGTACACAGTCTCATCGTGGTCTTTGAACTTGCCCAGCTTCGTAATCCGTGGGTGAACGTTGCGAAAGTCAAATATGCTCTGGCCTAGGACCAAAAACCTGTGGTCTGGTACGCATGAAAGTGGTCAGAACCTGCGTCTGCATTCTGGTCTTGTCGATACTCATGATGAGTGGCGTACTGACTGAGACTATTCAGACATATCATGCTGAGGTTGTCGCTCACGCGCAGGCTGACCGATTCAGATTCGTGACGGCTTCCTTGTACGTGAAAGATAGTAGTGGCAATCCGGTTAGCAACGCAGAGGTCAAGGCCTTTTCTGAGGAGTGGGGAACGAAATATCCGAGATCTGGATTTCAGTACACAGACAGCAACGGCCTGACGACGTTTCAACTTCCGAATGGAACCTGGTCCTTCTTTGCGAGTCGCTCATTAGGGGCAGGGCACGGCCTGTTCGTAGTCCTCAGGGACGCACATATAGACGCTGATTCTGCCTTCACACTGCGAGCCAATGGCGTGATCATAGTTAGGGTGCAAGATGTGAATGGCCAGCCGCTGGATGTCCAGGTCAGAATGATGGACAGCGGTCATGTGCCAATAATCCCTACACGTGTCTGCGGCAGTACAAACAGCGGCAGCATAACCCTGCATGTTACAAGCGGTATCACGTATGATCTCCTGCTCTTTTCATACCAAGACCGAAAGCCTGGATACGTTCTTCTCCAAAGAAATGTGCCATCGGGGTCGAATATTCTAGTTAGAGCCGGAGCCGGAAGCCAGATCGACTTCGAAGCGTACACCAAGAGCTACACCCCAACCACCGGTTTCGTACAGGTCAAGTACTATGCGTTTGACGTTGAAGAAGTCGTTCTTTTGGATTTTGCCTGGAGAGTATACCTTACGCCTGGCACTATCGGCGTGACGGTCTTACTTACGACAGGCGGATGGGAATATCGGTTCGAGCATAGAGAGTACACCTTAACTCAGGGAACCGCTCTTACAGCTAGGTACGGGGGCCCATTCTCAGTCAGCGTGCGCGTTCTTCAGGAGTACACCCAGGTCTGGCTGGAAACAAGAGACTACTTTGAGAATCTGGTAACAGAGTTCCTAGATAGAACTAGAAGTTGTCACATACCAATCGAATTGACCATGGCCGGGCAAACAATCTACCAAGGAGACTTGGCAATCATTGACGGAACCTATCAACCAGGCATGGCGCTGACAGCCAGCAGGCTAGGCCAGGCCCACGATCTCCAGGCACAATACAGGATAGGGCTGGATCTCGGCCCATTTGGTCTGTTCCAACTCACAGGAAGCCTGCTTGAAGCGTTGCTACAGTATGAGGATTTCGTGGCCCCCCACTCCATCATACATGCTCCAAGAGGTTTCGCTTCCAAATTCAACAAGGTCTCTCAACTGTTTGAATCGGGATACACTTTTGAGAGCGCTGCTATCGATCAATACTTGCCAGACGGGATCAACGCCACTTTCTACATAAACGTGGGCCCATTCGGGGGCTTCGCGGGCCCCGGCAACACGATAGGTATGGGTATTCGATTCTCCATAGATCTTCCGTACGAGACTATGTCTGAGTTTATTGGCGTGGCCTACCACGAGCTGGCGCACAAGTTTCAGCAGCCGCCAATTGATTGGGATCACTGGGAAGCCTGGTTTACCGAACCGTTCGCCTGCGTGCTCGCAACTCATGCTATTGAACAACTTCTCGGCCCTCGCATAGGGATCAGTGAGAGAGGAATCAATGATGGTTTCTTCAGACGCCTTAGGGGAGAAGAAGTCTACGTAGGGGATGCAATGCTGTTTGTGCTCTATTACTTGGAACAAACCTATGGGTGGGGTGTCCATAAACTGTTCGTCCGTTTGTGGGCGGATAATGCTCACAAGGATCAAAAACGTGCTTTGCTGCAGGCAGGCTACAGCACGAGCGAAACCACGGTTGTACTGTATTCGTACGTAGTGGGGCAGAACCTTGCATGGTTGTTTCGGTTGGCTGGACTCGACATCACTGAGGCGCGCATAGCCGAAGGGCTAAAGCTGATAAGTCTGCCGCCGCAGGCTACCGACGTTTATGTAATCGCGATTCCAGGTGCGGGTTCACAGGCGGTCTCTGATCCTCAGGCAGTTGCTAGTAGAATAGGTTCCATCGCATCCGCGAAGGGGTTGACGGTTCAATTCGTTATTAGCTATGATGAGTTGGATGCGTTGGTGAGGAACCCTCCATCAAATTGTGTTGTCATCAATGCGCATGGTGAAGCTGTTCCCATGCCCGCGTCTTGGGGGACGTCGTGGCAGCCGTACTACGATCAGTTGGCTTCAGACGTCAGCAATCACGGTTGGACTTTTGTTTCGATCGTAGGCTACCCACTATACTGGATCACAAGTCCACTTAATCCGCCGAGCAGCCCAGGTACTGAGGGTCTGAGCCGATTCCTGTTGTCTATTGGAGGAAGTCAGACAGCAGCATGGTCCAGTGTGACCGGTTCGCTTACGTCGGCCGGAAGCCAAGCCGCAGCCTACTTTGGCTTGTCACTTCCTTCCTCCCAGGCTTTTGTGCGTGCGGTGGACTGGAGGGGCGTCAGCCCGGTGGTCATCTTCTATGATGGCTCAGCATCGAAGGGTGCATCCGCCGTTAGGATGGGGAACGGATACTTGACCGCGATTGGGCTTCCCGGTTCAGCCAGTGACCAACTGAAGGCGGACATGGGCATCGCCTTCTCACGGATAGAGACTGTCATACCTTTGCCAGTGAGCTCTGTTGAGGTTGACGTAGTGAACGCTCCTGCAGATTCGGTGGTCTATGTGCTTCCTGATTGGCAGACTGGTAGTGGGCATACGAAGCCGCCTGGCGTGGCGACCGCTGCCCTTTCGGATTTCACAGCGTTGGGCTTCATGTATGGTGCCTCAACGAGCACGCAGATAATGGCCTTGGATACGAACAGCACGTACTTCGATCCTGCCAGTGGCGCCCCGAAGCTCTCAAACAGTGTGTTGGTTGTGTTTGCAGGTCGAGGCGTGAACGGCGTCGTTGACTATTACGAGGACGCTGGTATGTCGCCTGTTTACGCTGGATACACCAACATTGGTGGAACAGACTACTATGCTTACTGGGATCGTCAGGGCAATCTGCTCGTATCCATGCCAGTTTCAGCTGGGCAGGCTGGAACAAGCGACATGTTCCTTGTAGAGTACTTCAAGGACGCGAGCAACAATAAGGTGTTCATCATTTACGGGTTCGCTTGGAAGGGCACGTACATCGGCGGGGTCTTCTTCAAGACCTACATCCTACCGAACATTGCAAGCTTCACCCACGGCTGGTATATCTACCGATGGGACGACGTGAACAGCAACGGCTTACCCGACCCTTACGAAGTCAACACCACACCCGTAAGCTTCGGCGACTAGCCTTCTCAAGCTGAGAGTTGGTTCTACACGATTTGGCAGGAGCACGAAACGGAATGCTCTTTGACCGCAGACGACTGGCATTCGTTGCTCTCGCCCTAGTAGTCCTACTGTTTCAGGACGGCACGCTAGCGTTTGCCGATACGCTAGAAATCTCAGTAGTTGCAGTGTCAACTTCTCAGAGACCCACTTGGCTTTGGTTTCCACTTGATGTGGCTTCCATTTTTCATTTCGTGCTAACCCATGAACTTTTCGAGGTAACCGTTACGATAACGTTCGAGTCAGACTTCCCCGGAGGTTCCATTTTCATTATCGTAGGGGCGCCCAATCGCCTTTTCACATCGGGTCTGTTCGAATTCGGATCCATGAAAAAGGGAGAGAGCATTTCTCTCAAATCGACATTCGAGACTCCGGAGGTGGGGACTCACTGTATTAGGCTCGGATTCCAGTCTTTGTTAGAGAGAGCCGATACTGTTACTTTCCTCATGGGCGGCGCGGCTCTCCGTCACGACTCGTGTATTGCCTTGTTTACTGCTTGGACGAAAGGTGACTTCTTCGCGTGGTTATGTGTTGGGATTTTTGCAGTTGGGGTCATATTGACTGTGATTGGGTTGCTGGTCCAGAGGAAACGGAAATGAGACCTGCCCAAGACATATGGACTAATCAAAGACCTCGAAAGTAGTGTCCGAAACTTTCACCGCACTTTCGTGGTGGTTCTGCGTGAGCAAGGAGAGGAAGAAAGAGCAAGAGCCCTTCACGCGAGACCAAGCTCGAATGGGGAGGTGATGTGACCAACAGACAGGGATTAAGACACAGTCGTCCTGCTTCGGATAACTCCGTCTTTCCCTCTTTTTTCATTGTAACGTGACCAACAGACAGGGATTAAGATACACGATCGTCATTCCGAAATCTCTATACATATACATGCGCGAATACATGAAAGCGGCGAACGACCTGAGAGTGTCAGGTCCGCTCTACGTGAAGCCCACATCAGATGAAATGTTGCAGCGTATCAGAGCGCTCTCGCTGGACGAGCGTTTGCGTTTCGGGCTCATTGATGAGGAGCCGAAGACGATCGAAGTCAGAAAGCGAAACAAACGAGCCTAGGAGACTAGACGCTTCTACACCTCTGAGGCACTCTGTTACGAGAGAAGCTAGGCCAAACCAACCCTATGTCGCGCCAAACAATTCTGACTTCTCGACCACAACGAGAACACTTGTGGTTCTCGATCGGTCCTTCGAACGCTTTTTTCGGTTCAACGAGCTTGAACACTTGATTTTCTCGGCAGTGAGGACAGATCGTAGTCCACTCTCCACCCTCAGCAAGACCTGAAGCGAACTGTCGCTCCCATTCATCGCTTATGTCGCGCAAATCCCACTCGCGATGACCGCTTACATGATAGCACTCGCCTTGACACGAGACCAAGACAAGTCGTCCCTTTTCGTCTCTCCAGAAGTCATGATCGTTCTCTAGAACGTATCCCAAATGCTGCCATTTGCGCTTGTCCGTCTGAGCTTTAAGTTGAGATCTGACAAGATAGAATCTCACTAGCATACTCTCCTGAACATATCTTCTCTCTCTCAACGTTATCCAAAGAAGACTAAGCTGAAGAACGCTCTCGCAGTCGGGACGGCGGGGGCGAACGTATGGAACCCCATGGTCGTCGTAGTAGATCGCTGTGGTTACCGACCGACCTATGCTCGTGCCACAAGCTCATGCCACTGGCCTCTAGAATGGCGATCTATAGGGGAGGAGGCATTCGAGTGCTTGTCTCTTCAGCTTTTCTTCCAGGGGTCTCTTCTTCATCTCTCGCATGATTCTTAGCGCTTCTCCTTTCATAGGCTCGAGTCTTGCGCGCATATCGCGATCCTTTATCTGAGCTATCTCCTCATCCAAGTCTCTATCGAGGTTCCTACATTGAGAATCAAGCTCGGACGGCGCCGTCATCCGGTCGACTAAATACTGGGTCCGTTTGCGCTGAAGATCAGCTGCCGCTTTTGTGACTCTCTCTTCAAGATCCCTTTTCGCGTTTTCGATTTTTTCCTGCTGAAGCCGCTCCTCCTCTATTCTCCGCCGGGCTTCCTGTTCGATGGCCAGCCGGCGAAGGCGGGCTCTCTCGGCTCGCAGCCTCTCAGCTTCGTCCTGCTCCCTCCGAGCTTCTTCCTCCTCCCTTCTCTGGCGTTGACGCTCGGCGTCAATCTGCTTCGCGCTTTGAACAAGCCATTGGACTAGCTGCCGGTTTCTGGCCTCCTCAGGACTCATCATGCACCAAGTCCCTCCGCTCGTAGGAATTGTTCAAGGCTCATGCCGCCCATTGCATAGGTTCGGTAATTCGCTATTGCAGCATAGTGCCTTGTTGCATATTGGATGAAGTTCTGAACGGAACCCCAATAGTTCAGATCAATTCCCTGCACAAGCGAGATCATGTTTCTTAGGCATGGCTCCGTCAGGTTTAGGATCCCGCTGTTCCATACTTTCACCAGATAGTCGACCAACGAGTCGACTTTCCATCCTCGTGAAATAGCGGAGTCTAGGAAATCAGACAGTTGCTTGGTCTTGGCTAGCGAGAGGCGATAGTTGCGTCTTAGTCGAGTATCCAGGTCGAGCAACTTATCGATAACTAGGGATGGCTCAAGCCCGCCCTCAAGCTGACATATGCCATATACCCTCTTAGTTGCTTCATGGCTCAGCATCAAACACTCCTGAGAAGGGCTCGTTGCCTCCTCTTTCCTCTGCGAGGAACGGCTCTCCAAAGCCTGTCTGACCGCTTGGATCCTGTCCTCAGGAACTGGAACGCCTGCAAGACGACAGACTTCACCTAACTTGCCTGGAAACAACTCGTAGAACTTCGATCTGTTCATCTTGGAATTCTGGAGGATCGTGTTTATCGTAGGAACGGTTCGATGCTGAGTATGGAATGACCTGACAAACGCCACTATATCTCTAACCCTATCACTTGACGTAGTGCAGCGACCTCCATGAATACGGTAGAGAAGCCATCTCCCATTCTGAGGAATGGCTGGAACGTTCCAGAACGCTCTCTATCACCGAGCTTCCCCCTGCTTGTTGGAATGATGCACGCTCAAGCTGGAAAGCAAATGCGCGCAGAGCAAGTCCACTGTCAGCCCGCTCTAAGGACAAGTCTGTCATCCACTACTTCGCAGCCAGCTTCCCAAATAGATTCGAAAAGGTCTAGGGGTGGATACTTGCTTTGAAAGAGCCTCTTGAACTCCTCGAAAGACTTCTGGATCATGCCATGTAGTCTGACAAAGCGTTTCACGTCTTCGGGTACTTGGCCCTGTGAGTTTGGAGGTAGCTGCGATGGTTGCACAGCTCCTTGGATAGCAGCCTGTTGAGGCCTTGAAACTGAAGCGTCCGTAGCCTGTGAGCTTGCGCAGGATCCTCCCAAGGATGTTACCGAGTTACCGAGTTTACCAAGTGTAGGCAAGCTGACGTTTGTTTCTTGGGCCTGTGGGAGGCTTGTCTTAGGTTCAACTCTAGGTTGCAAGGGGAGGGTTTGCTGGACGGCCACACCTGAAGACTTGGTAATCTTGGTAACTTGGTAACAGCCATATCGTCTGGCTACCCTTGCTAGCTTTTCCCTGTTCAGGACGTATACTCGGGTAGGCTTGCCCTGTTTCGACCGTACGACGTCTCTCTTGCCTCCAAGCACCTCCCTTAGCCGATAGCCGACCTTGTTCTTGCTGACATCGCCGAACTCTGACGTATGCATGATGCTAGGCCTGAAGTTGTCCGCCGTTCCGTCCAGTTCATCCAGCAGCTTGTTCCAGACATGCTCGAAAGCCACGATTGTCTTGTCAGTGCTGCCGATGAGCTGCCAAACGGCCTTGACTATGTTGCCTTCGAGGCTGTCTTCCAGTTCGGCAAAGCGATCTTTGCCAATCTGCTGAACATACTTCAGCAGGATGTCGTAGTCAGGCAAGCCGTATAGGACCTGGAGGAGAGGCTCGTAGATGTCGCGGAGTCGTCCCTTAATTCCTAAGGAACTTAGGTTCAGGTCTGGCAGCTTCTGATCGTAGTTATAGAGACGCCATGCAAGTAGCTTGTTGCGTAGTTCATTTTGTCGCTTGTCACGTTCCTCTGGCTGGTCAGCCCATTCCTGCGGTGGGTGCCCAGGAGTCATCTGTTGCAGAATGACTCTAGTGGTCAATCCCTTGCTTCGGAAACCAGTTGGAAGGACCTCGCTCGTTACGATCTTTAGGCAGAATGTTGGGAAATACACTAGCTTCTGCCCCTCAGGTGTGTCTCTGTACCGTGGCACCTTGGCGCCGGGCTTGTATCCGCTCTTGAAGATCTTCGTTTTCAGAATGTCTCGCTCGATTCCATCGATTTCATCCTCGAGTATCGTACAGCGTCCTTCTCCATGCTGCTCGAGGAAGCCGTAGATGTCTGCCGCATTGTTCATGACAGAGAATAGAGGCCTATAGACGACCGCGTTGTGAACTTGGAGGACGAGGGTCTTACCTGTCTCGACATCCCCAATAATGAGCTGAATGTGCACGCTCTGGAGCTGATGCTGAACGCACGATACCAACTCATCCGCTGCGTTTATGACGTGATAGATGGGATCTGAATCCTCATAGCGTTGATGCTCTCGCTTGATCATGTCGTACAGTTCCTGTTTGGTGGGAGGAGGGCCGCTGTACCACCCATAAGGAGGATAGGGTAGATCCTCCCTCTTTGGAGGCAGGTACTCTACGCCTTCAACTACGACCTTCTCCATGACTGTAACCTGGTCAGGCGTTGTCCTGACTAGGAACATCGGCTTGTCCTGATAGTAGATTGCCTCGAAAGGATTGCCCTCTTTCGTAACACCTGAGATCTTCATCTTCGCTATTTGATGACTGTTCTCTCGCCGGGGTCTTCCAATCCTGACATCTTTCAGCTTTCCAACTGCTACAGTTCGTGGATAGTTTTTCACGACGTGAGTCGGCGATTCAGCGGGATCCCGTTTACTCTTGCCAGACAGAACGTTTCGTTTCTCGCCCAGACTAGCTTCGGACCCAGCATGCTGGGCGGTATCACTCATTGTCGTCTTCCCCAGTCACCCGGATCGAACCATCTCTGAGGATCTGTAACGAGACCGCGGATGGGTTCCTGAGCAGCTCGAGTATTCGCTTACCTAGCTTCATCGCAGGGTCAAGGCTCATGCATTCAACGCCTTCCTTGGACTAGGTTTTGGGTTGCGATCCCTGTCGGCAGCCTGACGTTCTGATTCGGTGCTGATTGGAATCCAGAAGACCCACGTCTTGGTTGTCTTCAACCCTCTGATCTCTCCACGCACAAGTAGCTCAAGCAAAGTTGCTTTGGCCATGCCCCAACTCGTTCGTGTGTGGTATCGGACGTAATCTACAGAGACAGGCCTCTCGCTTTGTTCCATTACCTTCATGACTCGGCTTGCTAGAGTCATATCGACGCCTCGCTACGCGCTAAGATCGTAGGGGGGCATTTCGGGGGTCAGGAATGGGCCGGATGCGGGTCAGCAAAAAGAAGTGCGAAGAGGCTATAGAGATTCCCGAACAACGCGAAATTCTCCAGACTCTTCTCGAGCATAGTAACTCCTTAGGCCATACAGAATTGAGGAGGAAGGCGGGAATACAGTCGGACGAGGTTTTCGATAAGCATCTCGCGATTCTAGTCGAGAATCGGCTTGTACTATCGAAGAGAATGCTGAAGGTCCACAAGCAGAAAGTCTTCCACACGGTAAACCCGGAAGCGAAGCCGATACTCAGGCGGTTGCTTACTCCTAGCATCGTGCGAAGTGTGCTTGAACGTTTCCGTCTCCTGTCTTGCAGGGATCCCGATCAGAAGGAAGTGGCTAGGGCGGCAGGCATCACGCCTGATGAAGCGGACAAGGAGCTCCACAAGCTTGCACCTAAAACGCGGTGGAAACCTCCAGCAGAGCAAGAGAGGCTGCTCGGGAAACACAGGGCATACCGACGGCTAGAGCTTGCCGCTTGGATCAAATTGGGTTGCCGAGATGCCGTGTATCTCAGGCGTGAGTGGCCCGAGGAAGAGTTCAAGAAAGCTGAGAGAATTCTGGCGAGGTACCCTGAATATGTTCCGGAGATGGATGCCTATAGGCGTCCTGAAGATAGTAACGAAAGATTCCACTACAGATTATGCCTGCCCGAAGTTGCTTGGGAGGTTACTGGTGCAACGGACCTGTACTCGGATCTCAAAGTGCCTAAAGTCCTGAAAGGACAAGTGCCAAAACACATAGTCGTACTCGGACTGGTTAGAACGGTTCTTACAAAGGATTTTGGTCCATGCATCGACAAAGTGAAAATTCAGTACGTGACGGACTCTGCTATTCCTTCTTGAGTGTTAGTCGTTCCGTGTAGACTGCTTCGAGTTTGGCTAGGCATCTTTCCGCTTCTTCTGTTTCTTGGTTGCGGCTGCCAAGACAAGCCTCTCGACGCTGATCGCTTCGAGCCTTTCAAGTCTGGCCTTGAGGTCCTTGTTTTCGGCCTCCAGCTGCGCCATCCTGTCCCTTACCGCACCGTTGGCTTCCGACGTTAGAAACGTGAGTCTGTCCGCGGCTTTGCTGTACTCGTGTGCCAGTTCATCATCGCTCATTCTGAGATATGCCGAGTCCAGAGCGAATGTGTGGCCCATGAATCCCTCGACCAGACCACGGTCGATGCCGGCGGCTAAGCAGTTGGAGAAGAAGTATTTGCGGAAGCAATGCGGATGCAACTCATATCTAGCAGACTCGTTGTCGGACTTCCCTCTGAGCCCTGTCCTGCCTATGGCTCGGACTATCCGACCGTAGACGGCGTCGCTTCCTTCCGGAAAGATCACCGTCTTTGGGTCTGAAACCTTCTCGCCAAGGTATTCTTTGAGTAGCTCGCTTGCTTCTGCGGAGAGAAATGTCAGCCGGCGCCTGCGAGTCTTTGTCGTGGAGGGCTTGAGGATGATCCTAGACGGGGAATTGTTCTCTCCGAATTGGATATTGGAGACTTTGAGTTGTGCGAGTTCGCCTAGCCTCATGCCTGAACTGGCAAGCATTGCAACCGCCGCCTTGGTGGGGAGCTTTGACCGGAGGAGGATACGTCTCACCTCATCTCTGGTGGGTGCTCGGTCGCTTGAGATCTCATACGCTTGATGGAGGACAACCTTCTGCTTCGTCTTCTCGTTCGAGATGTCGATGTCCGAATCGACGAGGAACCCCTTCAGGGCTCCAATGTATGTGTTGATGGTTTTCGGGGCGCGTCCTTGCTTCTGCAGGTGAATCACGAAGTCTTGGAGAACCTGGTAGGGGTCCAGCTTGCGATCCTTGACATCTTGAACGGCCGAGTCTGGGTCTTGGGACCCTCGACTTCTGGCCCAGAGGTTCAAAGCACTCTGATACGTCTTGGCCGTCTTGAGACTACGGACCTTCTTCTTGGTAACATAGTTGGCTAGCAAACCCTATCATGACAGAATAGGGCCTTCTAGTATAAGAAAGGTTCTAAACGGCACGAAACAGTTCGGCAAAACCAAGCTAGACGACGGCCCCTACGGTCGGCCAACCTCACCCACTGATGATAATAGTCTTTTGCTAGAACTCGTTCACAACCCGACCACGTTCTTGATTTGCAGGAGCCTGTCCAGGTCAGGGTGTTGTTTGTAGTCTCGAAGTGCGCGGATGAGAGCGATCTTTCTTCGCCATCCCAAGATGCTGCGTATGCGTCTCGCGGGTCCGCCGCCGATCAGCAGATATTGAGCGATGGAGGTCACATTCGATGGTCTTCGCTGATTGCTTGCGCTCTCGAAATCTACGATTCGCGGGCGGTCGTCTCCGTCTACGAGGACGTTCTTCGGGGCTTCGCTCAGTTCGCCATGATCCAAGCCGATCTGGTCCAAACTGAAACACTCGTCGAGAAGCCTGGTAAGGACATTGCGAACGCGCCTCTTACATCCGGACTTGGGTAGGAGCGTTACCCACCGGTGGAGCGGGATGCCATTGATGAATTCCATCACTAGGAAGTTCTTGCTTTGCGCGAGGAGCTTGGGGCCAACGCCGACGGTGTTTGCGAGGCGAAGCATGCGCGCTTCGTGGTCCATGTCTAGCCTGTTTGCGTCAGTTCGTCTGACCTTCACAGCCGCGACTTTCCCGCCTATTCGGCTCTTGACAACGATTCCTACACATCCCTTGCCAAGGACTTTGGCGCGCCCAATCGAATGAGTACCCACCAGTTCGAGTGTGTCAACTCCTAGAGTACTCAGTTCGAGGATTCTTGCTTCCAGTTCGTGTGGTTCCGGTTGCGGATAGCACAGCACCTCGGCAAACTCGCTTTTGTCAACTGGTGCTCGAGAGAGACTGAACGTCTCAGGCAAGCCACGTAGGCCTTCCTTTCAGGAAATCGCTGATGAATCGCGCGGCGCTTACCTTCTTTCTGTAGAAGGTAAGCAGCGCTCCCTCTGAAAGAACGCTGTGTCGCCGCTTCAGGCTTTGGGCGATCTTGCTGGCCACTCCTACGCCTCGGCCGCCGTTCCGCAGTCTGGATTGCAGAAACGCTACTGCATTCGTGTTCTCTCGCAGCTGGTCGACGGCCCACCTGTCGTCATCTACCCACGGTCCCGAAATGCTTCTCCCTTCTCTCAGGTGTTTCTGGAGAAACAATTCTGACGCTTGAGATCTCGCAACCTGGGGGCCTACGTGTTTTCGCACCGGAGGCAGCCTGACGCTCTCAAGCTCGAAGAGGATGACGTTCAGATCATCTTCGTTGCTCCATGATGAGGATCGGATGACATTGTAGCCCTCCTGTCTGAGTGTGTTCCGTAGAGCTCGTTCTGTTCGGTAGAGCTGACTCCATAGGACATCAAGGACCGCGTCGACTGCGCCGAACTGGATCGCGATCATATTCCAGCCGCGTCGCTGCATTTCTCTGCGAAATCCATCAGCACCTAGGGGCACGGCCCTTCTGGGAACGAAAAAGCTCTGCTTGGGCGTGTTCGAGAACGTTCTAGTCGCTGCTACGAATTCCCAAAGTTTCCCGCGAGATATGGAAGCGGCGAGGTTTCGACCTCGGTCTACGGGATCTATGACCACCAAGGGCTCCTCGAAGAGGTCAGTGAGTTCATTCTCTCTACCTGTGTAGTAGTGTTCCAGATCGATCACGGCGGGGGTCTTCCACCATTGTGCTTCCTGAAGTGTCTTCGCGAATGATCCGTAGTACATGATCAGGGTTTCACAGAGCATGCCGCTGAAGCCAGAGACCTTCACGTCGGCACCGTATGCTCCTATCCCTTTCAGGAACGCTTTGAGCAGTCTTACCTCTCTTTTCTGACTTGGACTCAAGTGTGAAAGAACGTAGTCTGTGTGGAATGGCGTGCGGTCTGTGGCGCTCCTCCACTCACCTCGCGCTACTTTGTAACATGGGACCACGTTGACCCTTATGCCGTCAACATGGGTCTCGACGTACGGATGATCAGCGAACCGCTCAACGATCGGGTAGCCCCTCAACGCTAGCCTAGCAACGTCCAAGCAGCGTCGCTCCAGGTCAGCCCTAGCCAGTGAGGTCGGCACACGTAGGAAGATGTCGACGTCAGCGTCTCCTCGCAGCCACGTATCCTTCGCAACAGACCCGTCAAGTCTCACCTCAGCGTCCAGTCTCTGGTTTTGGGCCTCGGCAGCGAGCTTCACCCTCAGCTGTTCCGCGACTCGATGGACGAGTTTGCGTTCTGCGCTTGAAGGACTTATTCGGCGCGCAATAGAATTGCAGACTTTGAGGGCCTTCTCCAAGCTCTCACTACTCTGACTATTCGCTGGCTCGCAGCGCGTATATCGTTGAGTAGACGGGGCCTTTGGGAGTAAGTACGCTCTTCTTCAGGCGCAGCTCGCCTACGTGAACGACCCCAAACGGCGTATCCCGCATCGCATCCACGTACTTTGCCAGCTCGTCTCTCATTCGGCCTGTCTTGACACGCGCGATCGTCACGTGAGGGCTGAATCCCTTCCTATCCGGCGCGAACCCGATCTTCTCGAGTCTGGG
>Ga0209725_1000669_pt1 | contig 20443 bp, 21 predicted proteins | sample I18A1metaG_FD_184145 | JGI IMG/M metagenome (GOLD analysis project Ga0209725, IMG submission 184145) | Lake sediment bacterial and archeal communities from Gulf of Boni, Indonesia to study Microbial Dark Matter (Phase II) - ​I18A1 metaG... | ecosystem: Environmental > Aquatic > Freshwater > Lake... | reverse complement strand
GAGAGTGCCGGCGTCAGGGTAGACCTAGACGACCGCCCCGAATCCATTTCGAAGCGCATCAGAGATGCCGAAGTGAACTGGATACCTTACATAGTCGTGATAGGAGAGAAGGAGATGAAGACGAACCGTCTGAACGTGAGAAAGAGGGAAGTAGGCGAACAGAAGACCATGCCTGTTCGCGAACTGATTGAGGAAGTGGCAGACCGAACCAAGGGATACCCAAAGATGAGCCTGAAGATGCCCTCACTTCTCAGCCAACGGCCTGTCTACAAGCTCTGATTCAAGCTGAGCTCCTATTGCCCTTAGGCGATCGCAGTAGTGTTTTATATTAAATCCGGCTAATCATGAAAGGATGCAACATGAGCAGAGACCAGATCTATGGAGCGATCGTCTTCTTGGCGTCTCTCCTAGTAGCTGTGGCATATGTCTCCATCTTCATCGGTGGATCGCTTGGCATAGCATTTCTGCGAGAACTGCAGGGACTTGCAGTAGCTGTTCCGGTGGCGCTGGCAGTTCTTGCCGTCTTGGTGATAGTCATGTGGATTGGATGGACTATGTTGACGACGCCTCCATTAGAGGAGATAGGCCCACCTCAGGCCCCCAAGAACCAATCTTAGGGGTTGGGGGCATCTAGACCAGAATCCGTAGAGTCCTTGATCTGCTGTTCCTACACTGCTTATACAGAGGAAATCACCAAATATGTTCCTTGCGTCTATTTGATCACTCAGTAGGTATTGGTGAAGTGAGAAAGATGATTGATTCCAGATTCTGGATGTCAATAGCTATGATAACTATCGTCGGTACGGCAGGCAGCATACTTTTCAAGTATGGGACAGATGCATTCGGAACCTTGACATTTGAACGTTTGCTACAGGTGGAGCTGTCGAAGACATCATTCGTAGGGCTTGCCATATTATCAGTTGGAATCCTGATGACCCTCTTCGGGGGATATGCGCTTAGGCCCGCTTCATTCGTCTTCGAATTCCTGTTCTACCCAGCCGTATTCCTTGCTCTGATCATGCTCTTTGTCTCCCGCTTCTTGGTTGGAATACCTCTATCCGTGACAGGGCTCGGCCGGCTCAACGCACTACTCACAGTATTGTCGATCATTTCGACGGCAGCGGCTAGCGCAGTTGTTTTCAAGGAGACCTTCAGCATGCGAGTGGTTGCCGGCTTCCTGCTTGGCACGATATCTATTCTGCTAATTGGACAAGCATAGTATGTCAGTAGATTGCCGTCTCAAGGTATAATAGACTCAAAAAGCGGATTCAGATTCGACTCTTACCAGCATGTGAACTGCCTTAAGCTACGAGACCGGACAAAGGATGAAGAACTTCAAAGAACTAATGAATCTCTACGAAAGAACAACGAAGCATCCAACGGGAATTCTAGAATTCAGTCTCCGAATGAAGAAGTCGCTGATCGGAACAGACATAGAAGAAGACAAGAAGAAAGAAATTCGTTCACTCATGAGTAGAGGTGTACTGGGCAAAAAAGAATACTCGAGACTATTATCGGGCAAGAAGATCGGAAAAGGCCACGGAGCCATCTATCATCCCCACGCGGATTATTCTAAATGCTATTTGTCAAAGGCGATCTCAAGCGTCATGGGTCGCCTGACCCGTAGGTACAAGAATGAAGCTGCGAGAAGGGAATTCTTCATGAGACTTGCTGCAATAAGCGAAGTAGTACACCTGAACTTGTCTCATGACAGAATGGAAGCCTTGTTCGAGAATCGGGATTCGGACAAGATCGCGGACACTGTGCTGAGAGAAGTCGCAGCCCTCGCAAAGTCCACTTTCGATCCGGATGGAGAGCTAAGACAAGAGTTGGCAACTGGCCGCCGTGAGCTTTCGGAGTTCATGTCAAGAGTCGAGGATCTGACTGGTATAGAGTGGGAGGAATCAGAAAAGTATGACGAACGTCTGACTCTAGTCTCTTTCTTTGATCCTTGGTACGTCGAGGACGAAAAGACAGAGGGGTGGGGTGTGGTATACTACTCTGAGCCCACGACCTTGAACATCGCACCACCCCTGATGTTCTTCAACGCTCTAAGGAGGTCGGTAATCGCGAGGGAAGCGGTGAACCTTCTCGCTCCACGTATCGCGGACCCTGTCCCTAGGTTATATGAGCAGTCAGAATATCTTGTAACCAAGTTGCTTGACGACAAGTACGAAAGAGAGTTCTGGCTCTTTGCGAGGCATGGCTTGAGAGAAGAAACGAAGAGGGACGTGATAACCGGCATTTCAGACTTCTTCGGCTACTACGAAAGCTTCGTTGGAGATGATCTATACAAGCAGGTGTGGTCGAGGCTCGGGGAAATGTCGCGTCTGTCGCTTCAGATAGGATCAGTGCCAGAGTATGCTAGGATGCTGGATGCGATTGCTGCACGGCCAGTGCGAGTCCAACTTGCCCGCGATGAAATAGCGCTTTTCAAGATACTAGCCGTAAGGCCAGACATGCCCATGAGCGAATTGGCTCGGCACATTGGCACAAGTATACCGACAGCTACCAAGATCATGGAAAGATTGACTCAGAAGGCTTGCATGCGGTTTTTCATACACGCGAATGATCGGACGTTAGGCCTTGAAGAAATCCTGTTCCTGATAAGGACAACCAAGCCTGATCGACTGCCAGCAGTTCTATGGCGAATTCCGTATTGCAGAGACATCTATCGACTGTATGGGCCTATGGACTACTTCGTTGTGATTAACGTCCCAGAGCAAAGGAGCAGTTTTGTTGACAGACTTATTTCGGCACTAAGAGATTGCAATCTTGCATCGGAGATCACGACTCTAGTTGCGACAAGAGATTTTTCAAATATGAGTTTTGAATACTATCGACCAGATGAATCTGTTTGGCACGTGCATTGGGACAGTTGGGGGGCCGGGCTGGCGAAGGCGATAAGAGAGGGACAAGATCAACTCCGAGCTGAAGTCCCTGATAATAGGGCTGACAAAGCAAGTTTTGACAAGCTTGATCTTCAGATAATGGAGAAGCTCATGTACAATTCTAGAAGCTCATTCTCAGAGATTGGAAAGGCGCTTGGAGTTTCAGGGGCGTACATCAGCCGGAAGATTCATAGGCTGCTAAGGAATGGGGTCTTCAGACCTATCGCCAAACCGTTCAAGATCGGTGCCGAGGAATACGCATTGGTAGCCATTTCTTGTGACAGAGCCTCTGTTGAACCACTGGTCAAGTCTCTAGATAAACTCCCGGCATGGCGAGGAGCCGAAGTCAGAGGAGATCTTGAAGGAATGCTCGCTCAGATTGGGGTTCCATCAGGAGAAGTCAATCAGCTCTTCATGGTTCTTGACGATCGATTGGTGAAGACCCGTCTTGCGAACTGCTCATTCAACATAGTTGGCATGTGGTCAAGCCTTCGAAGATGGCTCCCCATCAACTTCTACTCGAAAAGCGAAGGGTGGAAATTCGAAGAACAAGACTACCTAGACATAATAGGTAGGTATGGAAAGTAGGGGAGAATCTAACCGTGGATCTACACACGGTGACGCTTACCACTCTGGGCACGGAGGGTCCCAGATACCTATGGGATCGTCTTCCACATTGACCTTCTTCTTCAAGGCACTCACCTCCTCATCTCTCTGACGCCAATGTTCCGGGTCCGGCGCTGCTTGTCTAGTCAGAGGCGTGAGGTAAATCATTTTTGTTCGAAGATTTGAAGGAGTGAGGGTGGATATTTAGAAAGATCGTTAATGTGAGAAGAAGCGAAAGGGTATTCTATATTACTATCCTAATCTCTTCTACTCTGCCACTCGATTCTTAGTATTCAATGCCTTTCCTAGCGTGAATTCCACGAGCATAAGGATGTTTCACTTCTCTCATTTCAGTTACTAGGTCTGCCATGTCGGTTATCCTCTTCGGAGCGTGTCTTCCCGTAAGTACTACTTCAACTTGTGATGGCTTTCTCCTGAGAACTTCAACCAAGTCTTCGACTGACAACAGGCCTAGGTGCATGGCTATGTTCACTTCGTCGAGGATTACTATGTCGAAATTTCCGCTGCAAATGGCCGACTTTGCGTGATCAAATGCTTTCTTCGCCTCAGCGAAGTCTTCGGCGGTGGGTCTTCCTGTGATAAACTGTCCTCGCCCGTATGCGGCCATCTCTAGAAGGGGAAGCCCACGTGCTACGTACGATTCGCCATAGTCAAATCCGCCTTTTATGAACTGAACTATGCACACTCTCAGGCCTCTACCCATTGCTCTGAGCGCAAGGCCGAAGGCTGCTCCAGTCTTTCCCTTTCCGTCTCCAGTATAGACTTGAATGAGGCCCATCTCCAGTCCCGGTTTCATCAGAAAGCCCTAACCCTCAACTGTCTACTTGTCAGAGCTGAAGCAAGTATCAAGGTAACTTACCTCTTTCCGACGATCTTGTTGACAAGTGTGATCGCTGCCTCGTAGGGGTTCAGCTCCCTGCTGGCTATCTTCTCGATCATATCATCAAAGTCGGGATCGTTTCTGAGATCTGCCATAACCGTTTCGGCGAGTCTGACCTTCAAGGCTTCTAGGAGCTGAATCTCCCCTTTTATCTTCCTGCGCTCTATGCCAGCCTCCTTGAGAAAGCGCCTATGTTCTTCAAGCCTTTCAACCAGCTTCTCTGTTCCCTCATCTGATGTTGCGATCGTCTTAACGATCGGAGGGCTCCATTTCTTTTGTTCGGTGTCAAGTTCAAGTGCACTCGTGATCTCTAACACGGTTCTCTCGGCGTTCTCTCGATCGGCCTTGTTCACCACTACTATGTCACCGATCTCCATTATTCCGGCCTTTATTGCCTGTATGTCATCTCCGAGGCCGGGAGCCATGACAAGCACGACCGTGTCTGCAAGCCTCATTATGTCCACTTCCGATTGCCCAGCCCCGACGGTTTCTACGAAGATGATGTCGCAACCGAAGGCATCAAGCACGTTCACAAGTTCAGAGGTGGATCTTGCAAGTCCTCCTAGGCTTCCCCTGGTTGCCATGCTTCTGACGAAGACGCCTTCATCGGTGCTCAGCTCCTGCATCCTGATACGGTCTCCAAGTAGGGCGCCTCCGGTGAACGGACTCGATGGGTCTACTGCTATGATGCCTATCCTTTTGCCATGTTTCCTGTACTGCTTGGCCAGTTGCCCGATCAGCGTACTTTTCCCGGAGCCAGGCGGCCCCGTGACTCCAATAGTGTATGCATTCCCAGTGTGAGAATAGAGTTCTGTAACTGCAGCTCTTGACTCAGGATCCTCGTTCTCTATTGCCGTCATCAGCCGAGCGACCGATCTTCTGTCTTGCTTCAAGACGCCCTGCACTAGATCCCTAGCCGAGAATGCCATTCTCAGACACTTCACGAGTCGCTTAGAGCTTCCTTCTCAAATTGTTCTTGATGTAGCTAATTGTAACACGAGTCGGGGTTCCTGGACCGAAGACTTCAGCGATTCCTATCTCCTTCAGTTTCAGGATGTCTTCGTCAGGGATTATTCCTCCGGCGATCACGAGGACATCATCCAGACTCCTTCGCTTCATGAGATCGACTATCTCGGGCAAGAGGGTCATGTGGGCGCCGGAGAGTATGCTCAGGCATAGAACGTCCACATCCTCCTGCATTGCTGCCTCGACTATCTGTTCGGGCGTCTGCCTTAGGCCTGTGTAAATGACTTCCATCCCAGCATCTCGGAGCGCTCTCGCAACAACTTTCGCTCCTCTGTCGTGGCTGTTCAATCCTGGCTTCGCGACCAGTGCCCTGATCCTTCGTTCGGCTCCTGCAGATCGAACCTTCAGGGTCGTCTCGCTCAAAACACGGTTAACTCCTGATACTGCCCATACACTCCCCGAAGAACTCCGCAAATCTCCCCGAGCGAGCAGTAAGCCTTCACACAGTCAAGAATACTAGGCATAAGATTCTGATCTTCCTCGGCGGCTTGTCGAAGTTTTTCGAGTCTCTTTGACACGAGGTCTTGATTCCTGCTCTGCTTCAATCTTCTTAGTCCTCTTAGCTGAACTTCTTCTACTTCAGGATCTATTCTCAGTAATGGAATGCTGCTAGTTTCATTTCCTGCGTATTCATTTAGGCCAACCACGATCCTCTCTTTCTTCTCTATTTCCAGTTGGTGCTTGTAGGCGCTGTTGGCGATCTCCTTTTGGAGAAAGCCTTTCTCAATTGCCTGGAATACTCCTCCCATCGCCTCTATCCTGTCTATGTACCTCAGAGCTTCCTCTTCCATTTGCTTGGTCAAAGCCTCGAGATAGAACGATCCTCCCAATGGGTCGACCGTATTGCCTACGCCGCTCTCATGCGCAATGATCTGCTGTGTCCTGAGAGCAATCCTGACGGCCTCCTCAGAAGGCAACGCCAAAGCTTCATCATAAGAGTTCGTGTGTAGTGACTGTGTGCCGCCCAGCACTGCGGCCAGCGCTTGGATCGCGACTCTGACAACGTTGTTTGTAGGTTGCTGAGCCGTCAATGTGCAGCCAGAGGTCTGAACGTGCATCCTCATCCACATAGATCGATTGCTCTTTGCCTTGAACCTCTCCCTCATGAACCGAGCCCAGATCCTCCTCGCCGCGCGGAACTTCGCGACCTCCTCAAACAAATCGTTATGTGCTGCAAAGAAGAAGGAAAGTCTTGGTGCGAACTTGTCAACATCTAGTCCTCTATCCAGGGCCTCTTGTACATAAGCCAAGCCATCGGCCAGAGTAAATGCCAGTTCTTGGACAGCGTTGGCACCGGCCTCTCTTATGTGGTACCCACTGACGCTAATCGGATTCCACTTTGGAAGATTCTTGGCACAGTACTCAACGATATCTATAACAAGCTTCACAGACGGTTGCGGCGGGAAGATGCAGAGTTTCTGTGCGAAGAATTCTTTGAGCATATCATTCTGCGTCGTGCCAGAAAGCATTTCAGGCGAAACTCCCTGCCTCTGGCCCACAGCAACATACATGGCAAGAAGCATTGCTGCTGGGCCGTTGATCGTCATTGACGTACTCACCTTCTCGAGTGGGATACCTTCGAACAGGGTCTCCATGTCTGCAAGCGATGAAACTGCCACGCCACATCTACCTACCTCGCCCCTAGCCATGGGATCGTCAGAATCGTAGCCCATGATTGTGGGGTAGTCGAAGGCAACACTTAGGCCGGTTTCGCCCTCGGAGAGAAGATACTTGAAGCGGCGGTTTGTCTCCTCGGCTGTTCCGAATCCGGAGAACTCGCGCATGGTCCAGAGCCGGCCACGATACATCGTGGGATGTATCCCTCTCGTGTATGGATATTCCCCCGGATAACTGACATCTTCAGAGAGATCCAGATTTGAGAGATCGGCGGGAGTGTAGAGCCTCTTTACGTGAAAACCGGAATTGGTTGTGAATTCAGGCTCTCTCTCTGGCCTACTCTCAAGGTATCTCTTGAGGGTGGTCCTCTCCCTCTGCCCTGATTTCTCCGTTGTCTCTTCGGGTTCTCCTGAATCCGGCACGTTTGGTCCTCCGGAAGTGACTAGCAACCCTTCGGTGAAAGAGGCTAAAAAACTATCTGAGATAGAGGCGATTCACACGAACGGATGTCTCACAAGGATATTCTATCATGGAAAGTGCAGAGGTGAATTGAGACTTCACGAAGCCTTGTCCCTGACTTTCCTTCTCTTCAGAAGTTTTCGAAGACCTGTTTCTTCGCTTACCCATTTCACGAGGACCACTGCAAGGACACTTGATGTAGCCACCACGACCAACAGCCAGAATGCTCGTACGCCTATCTCCAGAGAGATCACACCACTGTTTCCATAGGCATCCTCCGCTGTGAGCGTCATCTTCCACGTCCCGATCCGTTGTATCTCCGTGATCGCGAGATAGTATGTCAGAGTCCAAGAGCGGGATCTTTCGTGGAATACCAGTGGTCGTACATCTCTCAGAGTTCCACTTTCGAAGATTGCTGAGACTTTGCCGTCTACCAGATCCGATCCGTCAGGGTACTTGACGGTCGCATTTAGACCAATTGAATCAAAGAGTATTTCATACGTGTGCTTCGGGGACAAGATCGAGATTGTCAATTGAGCGAAAGCCACCTCAAAATGTGAAGAAACGAGCATGGATGAAGGCGCTTTGTTTCCAAATCCGTCGTCGAACGAGCCGGCAGACACTGTGAATGCGAAGTCCTTTCCTAGGGTTATGTTCTTGGGGATAGTGTACTCCGTTGTCCATATTCCGTTTATCGCGTCAGTGAGAACTAGTGGAAGTGACTGAGCCTTTATGCCCGCGCGAGACACGAAGACAGGTTTCAAGCCGGGCTTGATCGTTGTTACAGGAGACTGATCTGGATACTTGACAATGAAAGCGATCCTTGCGGTCTCTGCACGCTGATACAGTGACAGCGGCTGTTGATGTGTGGATAGTCTCAAAGACGCTTCGACGACGCCAAATTGGCCGTCTGCACGATGCCTCTCGAAGCTGTTGTCATACGTGCCGATTCCTCCGACAGATATCGTCCATGTCCCAACTTGGACATTGTTCGGTATCGGCCAAGTGTATTCGAACTCGCCGGCGTCATTTGCAATGGCTGTCATATTGCTGACAAGTGCGTCCATTGGATTCCGAATGTCAATCCTGACCGTCGATCCTGGAAGCACTCCTCCTCCAACGAAATTCGCAGTCTCCCTTCTTTGGTACAATGCTTTAGAGGGGCCAATCACTCCAAAGTGGCATCCAGCGCTAGCGCTATCGAACGTTGACGAAGTAGAAATGGTTAGCTCATACGTTCCTAGAGCAGGCGGTATGTCTAGAGCGATATTCACATTTGGATAGGGGACGCCACCGGTTGTTGTGGCCACGAACGAGATGCCCGTGTACAACGCGTTCTGCAGTCCGGGCTTCTGCAACCAAAGAAAATAGGTGAGAGACGCTTGGAGATCATAACCGCTTATCAGAATCTCCCTAGCTAGATGGGAGTACACAGGACTATCAGTGTCGATTACAGGTCGAGGGGCTGATGATGCGGGGAAAACGTTGAGTCGACAGATCGTCCCGGCTGACAGGATGATTGCAGCTATGATGAAGGCCCTCTTGGTGAAAGGCAAAGCCACTCGCAGTTTTGATTGAGGCCTTGGCCTATTATGCGTTTTGACATTGGACGGTCTATCTGCGAGAACAGATCTTGTCGAACCTCAGAAAAAGAAGAGGGTTGTTTAGACTGTTCCTTGACTTGGTTGCTTTCTCTTCTCGTATTGCTCGACAAAGCTCTTCAAGGTCTTGTGAGCTTCTTCAAGTCTTGCAATGGGTAGCTGCTTGATCTCGTCAAATTCTCTTAGGCTTCCTATTGCACCTTTCACGATCGTCAGCAGGTTGAAGAGCTTGACAACTTCAGTCTTCAGTGTAACTAGTGTTCTGTCTCTGATTGGGAAACTCTCTCTCAATCCATATCTTTGCATCTCCATCACCGCACTCCGCCTGAACGACGCTTTTCTCGAGAAAGTTCGCTATTGAGCTTCCCCATCTCCTGAGAAACGATCCCAAGAGCAACTCTCAGGGAGGATATGACTTCATCTATTGATTCCTTTGATTCGCGGCGCCATAGTCTGGCAGCACCTTCAGCGGCCATCTTCCCTAGCGATGTGAGACTGTATGTTCCGTTGTTTCTTTCGACGAGGCCGGACTCTGTTAAGTTTGAGAGAATGGTTGTCTCATGTTCTTTCAGCCCCAAAGCCTTCTCAGAAACCGCTTTTTCGGGGCTTGAGGCATTGATGTCCAAGAGCCTTAGCAATAGGGATGGGCCCGGAGGGATCTGGTCTCGAGGCCGCTCCTTTGTGGTCTTCTCCGTCTTCTGAAGCTCTTCGATCCTTTCCACGGCATCTTGGATCTTTGTAAGTCGTTCTCTCACCGAGAGAAGTGATTGTACGATGGGACTGGTTGTGTTGAGGCGGTAAAGTGTGACTGCCCCCACTTGGCGGGAGGCACTTATCGCCTTCATCTTCTCAAGGTCTTCCCAGATTCGGTAGAGAGTGGTCCTGCCGATTCCTGACCGGGTAGCGATCTCTGTCTTAGTGAACTCTTGTGCCGGTCTCTCAGCAAGAGATGTCAGGACTTTGAGCTGGGGAGGTCTTGTAAGGGTCTTCAGGAATGTTGACACGTCTTCTGCGACTGACACACTGATCTCCGTTCGCTCATTCTGTGGACTTGTGGTATATTAATGTTCCCATTGTGGAACACCAACGGATCGTGTCAAAAGACAGACGCTGCAACGGAACGACGGTGTACAGATTCATTGATAACATGTTCGAACTTGAAGAAGACAGACCTCATTCGGCAAGAGACATACAACGAGACCGAGGCCTACGAAGGAAAGCAGAAGGCGTCTGGACCATATACGGCCGGAATCGCGAATAGCCATGACCGCTTCGCAGAGGAAGCTTGGTTCGTCAAGAGAGTAGTTCGCCTGTAGAGGCATTAACATGCGCGATACCCTGCTTCTTGGCGTATTGATACTTTACCTCGTAGACCGGTAGATATAGCAGGATTAGATCTGTCACTTCGAACCTATTGCTTAGAATTCTTGTAAATGTCTTGGGTGGTTCCACTACGGCCTCAGTAAGCCTTCTCATCACTGAATCTTTGGTTTCGTGTAGCGGCATAATTCCAGCAGATTCACTGGCCCTATGAAGCTGCTCGACGTTTGAGATCGGCTGTAATGGAGGCTTGCGACGGATGAAACGCTCAAGCTGACGGTCATGTCTCCCGTGGGCATCCAAGTAGAGCGACACCTCTTTGTACTTCCTCGCCAGCTCAGTGACTCCATCTAAGATGAAGAATCTTGGACCGGTAGACATTAGCCCGGTAGCCTTTTCAAGCCTCCTCCTGAACTCTTCCAAGAGTGATGAACCTTTTGGATCACGAAGAATCAAGTTTCGAAGTTTTCCATCTACTTCAACTGCCACCACATCATCGCTTGTTCGGACCCGATAGGAGGCGCCTCTGAAGAAGAAGCATTCATGATAGGCCTTGGCTATCCAGTAAGGGCGATAATGGAGATTTGGTTGCTCAAACTCAATCTTAAATGTCCTGGCCTTCGGGAAATTGCTCAAGGCCATTCCAAGTGCTCGCCATCTGAGCGACTTGACCCTTTCCAAGATTTCTGAGGATGGTTGAGGTGCTACAGTGGTGAGAGCCTCCTTGACGCCGGCCGGATGCCACCCGCTTCCTGTCCTAGTGTCGTCGAATCCCCCGGCCTTTTCTACTAGACTCTGAAATTCCTCCAAGGTCGCGTCCAGGTATCTTCTGATCTCGCCAATTCGGTCATTTTCCAATGTGATCATCAGAGATAGCTTGGCCAGGGTGATTTAAGCATCTTCTCTGTTTGATTGAGAACAAGCAACTGCGTTGGCACTAGTAAAAAGAAGAAAAGAAAGAAGGCGGACCCTTTGCAGCGCGCAGATGCCTAGACGATTGGCGGTTGAACCCCGGTAATGGCTTCAAGGGGCGGGGTCGGCGGCAGAGCCTCCTCAGGAGGCGGCGCCGGGGGCCGCGCTTTCTTGGGCTTCGGTCTTGGCTTTCGCTTTGCCTTCTTTGCTTTTTTCTTTGGCTTCTTCTTTGCTTTCTTAGGCAAAATCTCACACCTTCGAGTGGACACTATAAGATGTTTGCAGAAGATAGATAAGTTTTGGGTTTCCTTTGGCCTCGAATGTGTTTCTCAAGCAGTGTTCAACCAAGCTCATAATTGCCTGAGGCACTACACAGGAACAGGCCTTGAACCTTCCTCCAGAGTTCCGCAGCTCAAGGAACAGGTTCACACCTCGTCTGGAGGCAACCTTGCGCGAAGGCGTCGTTCTGGTAGAGCTCTCCTCTCGTTTCCCATCGGAGAAATGACTCATTTTATGGGTATCTCGGCAAGGGAGAATCGAAATGGACCCACTGCAGGCTCCTGTCATTGATTCTCGTTAGAACCGCTCCATGCCCAACGGTGCGCAGGGCTTGAAATGGTCGATGTCCAGAATTGACCCTACTCGATCTTTTTTCTCTCTGAAGACGGCTTCCACATTCATGCCGATGTACACGCTTTCGGAGGACGCTTGCTTGATTCGATGAACAATGCTCTCATTTGCGCCTCTGAGTCTTATCGCGGCAAGAATCTCTGGTTCAGCCAGTCTGCTTCCGTCAGGGTCGAAATGGCATGTTGTGAATGCCTCGACCTGTCCTTCACCGGTCAGTTCTACCCATTCATCGAGCCTTTCGAAGCATCGTTCACAGTAGATCTTGGGTGGAACGTGTACTGTATTGCATCTTCGGCATTTGATGCCAAGAATCTTAGCGTTCTCTTTGATCTCTCTGAGGAACCTTTCTCCGGAGACTCCAGCGGTGTACAGATAGTTGACAGGTATGTCGCCCTCCACGTGCATCATATCTCTGGGAGATCGAATCCTCTCTGTTAAGCCCATCACTGTTCACCTTTCAATTGGTCTGAAGTACTTGATGTCTGTGACTGAGCCTGTCCTTTCCTTGGGAGGTTTCCATAGTGCTTGCACTTTCATCCCGAATCTAACGTCCTCGGGATCGGTCTCTCCGACTAGGTGTAGTATTCCGGCATCTGTAGTCCCGTCGATTTGAATTACTGCTGGTATGAGCGGTTCCTTGATTCTTGTTGCATCGGCGGTGATGTGACTTACAGAGAACGTGTTGACGACGCCGGTATCCTTGAGAATGACCCAGCGATCGTTGGGTCTGAAGCACGACTCACAGAACATGCGAGGAGGAACTACTATGCGGCCGCACTTGCAGCACTGCCTTCCCACTATTCTACCGTTCTTCAGCTCGGCGAGGTATCTTCCAATTGCAATGCCTGCTGACCAGGTGTAATTGGCTTTCGGCCAGTAGTCTACTAGTAGCACTTTGCCTTGCTTCAAATCTTCTTCTCTAAGGGGCGTTCCTGCGTATTCCTTGATTTTCACACTCATTTCTTTCGCCTGCCTAGGCTCGCATCACAACGACCGTTCCTACTTGCATAAGATCGCCCCAAGCTTGGGCCACAGCGGTTCTGGGATCCCCTGGAACTTGCCTTTTACCAGCTTCTCGTCTGAGCTGCCAGAAGAGCTCGCAGATCTTCATCAATCCTGCCGCGGCGATTGGATTCCCGACGCCGAGCAGCCCTCCTGACGGACATATCGGAAGTTTTCCGTCTCGTTGAGTCACGCCTTCCCAAACAAGATTGGGAGCTTCTCCTTTCCTGCATAGCATTAGTCCCTCCATATGATGAAGTTCCTTGTAGTCGAACGGGTCGTAGGGTTCTGCGAAATCTATCTCCTCTCTCGGGTTCTTGATTCCAGCCATCTCGTAGGCCATCCTAGCCGCGTTCTCTACGTATTGAGGATAGTATAGGTCTCTATTCGTCCAATAGGCTGTGTCAAGATTCCATCCGACACCGTCGATCCAGACTGGGGAATCTGTGATCTTTCTTGCCACATCTTCTGAAGCCAAGACAATGGCTGCGGCCCCATCGCTGGTGGGGCTAATATCCAATCGTTGAACTGGCCAGACGAGTATCTCTGAGTTGAGGACATCCTCCACAGTTATCTTCTGTGCTAGCTGGGCACATGGGTGATCCATAGCGTTCCTCTTGTTCTTGACTGAGACGACGGCTATCTTCTCCTTGGGGATCTTGTGCACATGCATATACCTGTGCATCTCAAGTGCGAAGATCCAGACCAAGTTCGGGCCGAGGGGGCGTTCGGTAAGGTTATCGAAGATTGTTAGAAAAGCAGCCTGTGGATGAGGACGGCAACTCGACATCTTCTCCTCGCAGACAACAAGGCATGTGTCAAAGAGCCCTGAGGCGATGTGTTGCCATCCGTGAATTGGTGCGAATACTCCGGTTCCTCCGCCAACGTAGTTGCGCATGTATGGCTTTCGCCATGCTCCTGCTCCGTCAATGAGATATTCTCCTTTCATGTGAACGCCGTCGAACGCGTCCGGCGCTGATCCCATTGTGACACATTCGATGTCTTCTATTCTTAGACCACAGGAGTCGAGGGCCATTCTTGCTGCCTCATATGCCAGCTCCTTTCCCGTTTCCTGTGCCCTGCGCATGAACTTGGTCATTCCGGCACCAACAACTGCGACTCTTTTCTTCATGATCAAGTCAGTCAACTCCTTTCGGAGGCCAGGATCATGGCTGCGCCGCTCGCGGTTGGAATTCCTCTCCAACATTGGACAAGTCCTGCTCGCACGTTCTTCACTTGGTGCTCACCGGCCTGGCCGCGTAACTGCAGGACCATCTCGCAGAGTCTTTGCAGGCCGGCCATCTCAAAGGTGTACCCCATCCCGAGGCTTCCTCCTGAAACGTTCACTGGGACCTCGCCGTCAGGGGCGGTTCCCCCCTTCTCTGCAAGAGCGCCTGCCTCGCCTTTCTTGCAGAATCCCATTGCTTCAAGATGTTGGAGTTCCTTGTAGGAGAATGAGTCGTCGATCTCGAGCAGGTCTACGTCCTCTGGGCGAACATTCTCTGCCATTCTGAACGCTTTTTCTGCAGCGATTCTCGCGTAGACGGCGTCTCCCCACTCCCTTGCTTCTAGGCAGGGAGTATCTGAGCACCAGCCCAGTCCGAGGAGCCAGACTGGATTGTCACAGAACTCTTTGGCGCTCTCCTCTGAGGCGAGTACGACCACGGCGGCACCGTCTGCCGGTTCGGAAATGTCCATCCTACCTAGTGGGTGGCAGACAACCTCGGATTTCAGTACTTCTTGCGCTGTCGTTCTTGAGGGGTATGCTGCGTAGGGGTTTCTCAATGCATTTCTCCGATTCTTCTCTACCACTTTCGCGCATTGCTCTCGCGTGTTGCCGCTCTCATGCAGATATCGTGCCATTTCGAGCCCCGCAACGAAATATGGATCTACAGTCAAAGGCCTCACGTATATTGGATCTAGCGCCAGGCTCATTATGTTCCGGATCGAAACCATCTCCGACGCCTTGCTGTGGGCTTCTACCGCTGCAATATCGATCAGCCCAGACGAGATTTGCATGTAAGCTGTTGCGAGGCTGTAGAGCCCGTCTCCGGATATCGTGCAGACGGGCTTCAGAGATCCACCGATCTGATCTGGCACGTATTCGTCGAAGATGCTTGTTCCTTCCCAGAAGTCCTCCGACGAGCAGACGAAGCTCTGCACATCCTCACGAGGATCTACACCTGCGTCGTTGTACGCCTTGACGGCGGCCTCAAACATCATCTCCTTATACGACAAGTCGGGCGTGACCGATCTCAGCTGCGTCATTCCAACACCGATCACTGCGACCTTGGCAGCCATTCGCTCACCAACGGATTGGGATTTGAGGTAAGCCCATTTTTCCAATTTAAGACGATCGACAGTCACAACACGCTTGGTGCATGGCTGGACATGAACCGGTTAGTGCAGGTGTCAAGTGCGTCGGTGAAAGAATTATACGTTCAATCCATGCTGTCGAACAACTCGAGTGGTAGAATATGAAGGGGAGACCTCTCGCCTCGATAGTTGGGGCAGGCCTTTCGAAATTTGGCAAACTGGAGGGAAAGTACTCAAGAGAGATTTTCCTAGAGGCTGCAAGAGAAGCCTTTGGTGGTTGCTCGAACTTTGATCCTAAGAGAGATGTTAAGGCGCTGTTTGTTGGGCAGATGTCCGAGTCATTTGAACACCAAACGCATGTTGCGCCCTCATTAGCAGATTGGGTGGGGCTTCTGCCGATTCCTGCGACCAGGATCGAAGCGGCGTGTGCCTCGTCAGGTGCAGCCTTGAGATGTGCCGTCCTCGCCGTCGCCTCTGGGATATATGATGTCGTAGCAGTGGGAGGAGTGGAGAAGATGACTCACCGGGCCACCTCGGACGTGACGGAGTACTTGGCTATGGCTTCAGATTTTCCGATGGAGCAGTGGCACGGCATAACGTTTCCCGCGATGTTCGGGTTGATGGCTACTGCCCACATGCACAAATACGGGACGACAGAGGAGCAGATGGCGATGGTTGCAGTGAAGAATCACCATAATGGATGCCTCAACCCCAAGGCGCAGATGCAGCGTGAGATCACGGTCAAGCAAGTGATGGAGTCGAGGCCAATAGCGTGGCCCCTGAAGCTACTTGACTGCTCCTTGATCAGCGATGGAGCCAGCTGCCTCGTCATCACTAAACCTGAACTCGCTAAACGTTTCACTGACACACCTGCGGATATCATCGGTTCAGGGCAGGCCAGCGACACGATAGGGCTCTACGAGAGAGATGACATAACCTTCATGGAGGTTGCTCGATCGGCCGCCAAACAAGCCTATGAAATGGCAAACAAAAAGCCCGGCGACATAGATGTCGCGGAAGTACATGACTGCTTTACGATAGCAGAAATAGTTGCATATGAGGATTTGGGCTTCTGTACGCCGGGGGAGGGAGGAAAGATCATTGAAGAGGGGGAAACGCTGTTGGATGGAAGAATCCCTGTCAATGCTAGTGGTGGCCTTAAGGCAAAAGGACATCCCGTTGGAGCGACCGGGACTGCTCAAGCGTGCGAGATCTACCTTCAACTAATCGGGCAGGCTGAACAGCGACAAGTCGAAGACGCGAGCATAGGCTTGACGCACAATATTGGTGGTTCAGGGTCGACCGGAGTCGTCCACATCTTCAAGGGGAGAGATTGACATGGGCCCGGAATTGCCTCTGACTCTTGAGAGTTTCTACAGGTTTTGCGCTCAGAAGAAGCTAATGGGCGGGAGGTGCAGATCGTGTAGAGCGATTCTGGTCCCACCTAGAGCCCTCTGCCCCAAATGCGGCTCAACGGATATTCGATGGGCAAAGCTGAAAGGAACTGGAAAGCTCTTGACGTACTCAGTGGTGCATGTGGCTTCGCCGGCCTTTCAGTCATCTGTACCTTATGCAGTTGGGATAGTACAGCTCGCCGAAGGCGCTAAGCTACCAGGAATGATCCGAACCGATCTGAAAGATCTCAGGATTGGGTTGAATTTGAAGGTGGCCTTCGAACCTCGTCAGTCAGAGAGTTGGCCGTCTTGGGCGAGATTCTGCTTTGTGAGAGCTGGCCTACACTAAGAAAGTACACAGACCACTCAGGTTGGCAGAGAAATAGGTGACTAGCGGACTACTATTCCTGTATGCATCGCCCCGTTTGCCCTGATCCTCCTGCAGGAGGCGGGTTCATGACAGCAGTCTTCGAATCAGCCTTAGAAGCAGTAGAGGGGAGATGATGATTGTGCTCAGAACCAATGTCCCAGTTGAAACCATCGCTATGAACTCTGCAATACCTATTTGACCGAAGTAGAGAAACACGTATGCCATCCCGAGCGCAAGAAGTGAACCGAGCCAAACCAAGGCCAAAGGCTTCAGCGACATTCCGCTCTTCTTTCGTTTGTCGTCAGCTTTGACTGCGCTGAGCGCGATAATAGGAGACGCGTACAAGAGTCCGACAAGTGAACCTGTGATAAGGCCTGCCATGAGTACTCCAAGCTCAGACTGTGGCTGGCAGATCTGGAATGCCGCTTGTCCTAGGCTGAGTGACCCCAGCAACGGAGCCAGTAGGATTCGCATGGCGGCTTTCGCAGAGTTGCTTGCCGATATGAGTTCAGCCAGAGATGGGCTGAACGAGTAGTAGAAAGCGTTGAAGGCCTTCATGAACTGTGATCCCACGAAGCTTTTCGCCACTCTGTGGTCTCTGAAGTCTCTCAGAAACTGCACGTACGGTGAGAACTCTGACTCGTATGCAGCTGAAGCTATGAGGCATCTGCCCGGCGTTACAGTGCGCGCCACAGTCGTCGTTACGGTTGTCGTCATAGATGTCGTTGAAGCTGAGGTTGAGGTCGAGGTTGAGGTTGTAGTTATTGTTGTGGTTGTGCTTGTGTAAGATGTGCTGTAGAAGGTTGTGGTTGTGCTGGCTGATACCGTCCAGATGTAGCTCGTCGATGTGGCATAGAATGTGAATACCGATAACGTGTATGTGATAGCAGTGGTAGTAGTGGTAGTAGAAGTGGTCGTGGCATTTGCGGTATGAACAAACGTGGTACTAGTTGCAGGCACAAGCGTAGTTGTAGCAGTCCAAGTTGAGAGAGTAGATGTCGTTGTAGTTACGTAGAGCATCTGAGTTCCAGTTGAGGTTCTTGTCGTTGTCGTCGGGACAGTTGTCACAATGAACAATTGTGGATTCATCAATGGAAAGAAGTCCTTGCTGTTCTTCGGACCGTCAAGTGTGTATGGTATGTCTCCTATTCCGTCGTTGTTATTATCGAAGCCCGTGTAGTTCCCCCAGTAGTTTCCTCGGGAACCATCGTCCCAAGCCATCGTGACGCCGTTGTCCCAACCCTCGTGCCTCGCGTTGTTTCTTATGTTGTTTCGGTTGATTTGACAGAGCGTCGTGACATTCCAGACCACTATTCCTGCAAATGCATTCAGATAGATATCGTTATACGTTATTCTGACATTCCTAGCGCTTTGCATGTATATGCCGGACCCGTTCCCAGCTGCACTGTGTACCCTGTTGTTGTGAATCAAGATGTCCTTGTTCTCGTAATCGAGATACGTATCACCTGTCATTTTGATGTAAATGTTACCTCCTGTGCCATTGACGCCTCTCTGGTAGTTGGCGTACATCAGGTTGCCCGTGATCTCCAAGTTCTGAACGTGGTTCAGGCTGATCGCCGAGAAGTGGTTGTTGTATATCGTATTGTCCCTGATCTTGTTGTCTATGTTCATGGCGCTCCCGATTGAGCCGTTGATGACTATGCCTGATCCCCTATTGAAGGGGGTAGATGGAGGGCCGATCTTGTATATGGTGTTACGTGATATCTCGTTCCTCTGACTTCCTTGCCGCAGGCAAATGGCAGACTCCGAGTTTTCGTAGATTTCATTGTCGGTGATCACGTTTCCTTCGGCTGCGCTGATGAGGATTCCGGCAGAATTGTACCGTATGATGTTGAAGGTAAGTATGTTGTTGAAGGAGCCGTATGCGCTGATCGCTATTCTCGCGTTCATTATGTAACAGTAGCTGATAGTGCTTGCTTTGGTCGCACTATAAAGGTAGATTCCCGCCCACTTGTTGCGATCGGTTCCGCCATCCTTCCAAGCGAATGTGATACGGTTGCCTGCCGTTCCGGCAGCTACGATCTTACCTCGAACAGTGAGGTTATAGTAGCCGTCGAAGTAGATGGTTACGCCTGGCTCTATGGTCAGGCTGTCATCGGTTGGGACAGTGACATTTCTCTTTACATGAAACGGGCTTTCGACTATCCTCCAGACTCCTCTCACAATTCCGTCAGGAGGATCTACGTCCGTTCCGTGAGCTACCTTCACCTGCCCGAGAGCAAGTGAGGAAACGACAATTCCCACGAGTAACGGTACAAGCAACCACTCTCTTTTCATTAAGACAACTCCGGCCGACATCAATGGTATCTATCTTTGCACTACCCGCCGCCAAGACGAGGCCTGTATCAACGCTCTAATGATGTCTCTCCTCTTCTTGATCAAGCACTTGATCCCCACGACTGGCGGCGCGACGCAGACAATCCCAAGCATGGCGCCGGCGAACAGTCCTGATACGACCATTCCCAGTTCTGGGGCAAAAGCGAGCGAGTCGAACATCAGCGATGACACCTGAAGGACCCGCATCAACGGGTAAAGTGCGATTCGCACCAGAGCCGTTGCGATTGGTGACGAGGCTACCATCGATGCAATCGCTGGGCTGAACGAGTAGTAGAAGGCGTTGAAGGCCTTCATGAACTGGGTTCCAGCGAAGGTCGACAAGACTTTCCAGTCTCGGAATATTCGCAGTGACTGAACTTCGGGAGCGAGCTCTGAACCGTATGCTGCTGAGGCTATGATGCACGGGCGTATGGGCAGGAAGGTCGTGAAGGTAGTGGCTGTCGACGTCAGAGTTACAGTTGGAGAGTATGAGGTTGCTGTCGTAGCCGTCGTCGATGTGGTGGTGGTCGTCGTCTCTGTTAGGCTGGTGGAGGTCAACGTCACAGTTGGAGAACATACTGTCGTCACCGTCCCAGTTGTCACGGTTGTTGGTATGGTCACGGTCGGAGAGAAGCTTGTTGACACCTGTGTGGAGGTCGTTGTCGTTGAAGTAGTCTCTGAAAACCAAGATATCGATAAGGCAGTAGTGGTTGTGAGCGTGGTTACGCTTTCCCAAGAGGTCGACACTTGTGTGAGGGTTGTGGATGTGGTTGTCGACGTAGTCTCCGTGGAACGTGAGGTCGATGTGTACGTTCTGGTCGATGTCGTGAACGATGTGCTTGTAGTGTGAGTGTACGTTAAGGACCAGTACGTGGAGGAGGTTATGACAACGCTTAACGTGTCAACAATGGTCGAGGAAGCAGTTGTGGCAGAGGTGTCTGCCGCGGTTGCCGTAGAACGGTGCACTGTGACCGCACCAGTAGTTCTGGGTCGCGATCCCTCGAATGTCGTGGTCGCAGTCGAAGAAGTTGTCACCGCCGAAGTTATTGAACTTACAGTCG
>Ga0209725_1000668_pt1 | contig 20503 bp, 13 predicted proteins | sample I18A1metaG_FD_184145 | JGI IMG/M metagenome (GOLD analysis project Ga0209725, IMG submission 184145) | Lake sediment bacterial and archeal communities from Gulf of Boni, Indonesia to study Microbial Dark Matter (Phase II) - ​I18A1 metaG... | ecosystem: Environmental > Aquatic > Freshwater > Lake... | reverse complement strand
CATTGAGACTAAGGGAATAGACAGATTCAACTACGTAATAGCGCAAGCAGCCAGCGGTTTGGCCAACCGTTTCAGAAGAACTCACACTGGAATCCTCAACTACAACATAGTCGCGATGATTCTCGGTTTGACCGTCCTGCTGATTCTTCTCTCTAGGGCTGCAACAGGTGGTTAAACATGATCGATACAGGAAATCTATTGATACAAGCGATAGTTGTCCCCGTAATATTGTCGGTATTCGCGCTGGCGTTGGGAAAGACGTATGGGAAGCATACGGGTTGGCTGGCTTTCTTCGGGATGCTGTACTCCACGGCTATTCTTGCTTTCGCAAACTATGGGCTTTTTTCAGGAGAGATTAAGAATGGGCTTGAAGCTTCCTACGATTGGGGACCTTACATCGGCAAATTTACGCTAATGGCTGACGGGCTGAGCGGACCTGTAGCCCTCACGATAGCCCTACTTTCAACATTGATAGCCGCATACTCGATATCGTACATGGAGCATGAGCATCGGCTGGGCGCCTACTTCTCCCTCTACCTGCTGTACGGAAGCGGAATGATAGGCACGGTCTTAACAACGAACCTTGCAGCATTCTTCCTCTTCTTCGAGTTGATGTTGATTCCATCTTGGGCGCTGGTTGGGGTATGGGGAACAGGCCCGAAGGAAGCGATAGCATTCAAGTACTTCATGTTCACCGAGGCTGGAGCGCTTTCGCTCTTAGCTGGAATAGTGACGACGCGTTTCCTGTCAGGGACATTTGATGTCTTCCAGATAGGTAAGGTTATGGCGACAACGTCAAAGGTTGATCCAACGGTCCAGATGGCGATAGTCATAGCCATCATGCTTGGACTGTTCGTTAAGATGGCGATCTTTCCTCTACACACGTGGCTTCCGGATGCTCATGCTGAAGCGCCGACGCCGATAAGCGCGCTCCTTTCCCCAGCGATGATCGGCATAGGCGGCTACGCTGCTATTCGAATCGTCTACACAGCGTTCCCGACTGTGTTGCAGTCTCAAGACTTCACAATAGGACTGTCGATCCTCGCGATCATAACTATGTTCTACGGAGGGGCGATGGCTCTCGGCCAGACCGATATTAAGAGGCTTCTAGCGTATTCGAGCATCAGCCAGATGGGTTATATGCTCTTCGGAATAGTATCGCTTTCGATTCTAGGCCTTACAGGTGCAATTCTTCTGTACGTCAGTCATGGACTTAGCAAGGCGATTCTCTTCATGGTTTCAGGAATACTCATCCACAACTTCAAGACAAGAGACATCAGCAACCTCAGCGGACTGGCTTCAAAGATGCCTTACACAGCTGCTGCGACCCTGATAGGTTTTCTAGGCCTCGCAGGTGTTCCTCCCCTAGTGGGTTTCTGGGGTGAACTGTTCATCTTTGCTGGATCTATGTATACGGGATTGGCCGGGGTTATAGGCGTAGATATGGGAAGAGTGTTCGTTACAGCCTTGGCCGTTGTAGCTTCAATCTTGACAGCCGGCTACGGCCTCTGGACAGTGAGGAGGGTATTCTACGGGCAGTTGAGCGAGCGAGTGAAGGATGCGAAGGAAGGCCCAGCGCTTATGGTGGGGCCTATACTTGTTCTTGCAGCAATCGCAATCATTCTAGGAGTGTATCCAACTATAGCCAGCAAGATAGTCGGTTTGGAAGCTTCGAAGCTGATAGAGCTTCTCTCCGCGATATTAAGGTGATCTTGATTGTCCAAGGCTCTGAACATCTTCGGAACCCTCGTCACAAAGGTTGTCAACCAGAACCTTTGCAGCTACTGCGGCACGTGCGTCGCATCATGCCCAGTGAATGTCCTAGCGCTTACAGACGAGGAGAAGCCTACGATAAGAGGCGTATGCGCTCTATGCCAAGTCTGCTACTACAGTTGCCCTAGAGTTGAGTTCCCGGTTGCAGACATTGAAAGAGCCGTCTTCGGTAGAACAAGCAACCCAGAGGAGAAGACGATTGGGATAATTGTGGGAAGCTACTCAACGAGATCAACGGATCAGCAGATATTGAAGATATGTCAAGACGGCGGCGCAGCCACGTCGATTATGAAATACGCTCTTGACCGGAAATTGATTGATTGCGCCGTTGTGACCAAGACCTCAGGCGAGAAGGCATGGAGACCTTTCCCAATCGTTGCGACTGATTTTACTCAGCTGCTTGAAGCTTCAGGGACAAAGTACACTTTGGGAGGAACTATGGCTGCGGTTGGCGATGCCGCGTTAGGATACCCGAACGGCAAGATCGGTATGGCCGGCCTACCCTGCCAGATTGAAGGCCTTAGAAGAATGCAGACCTCCAGCATGGGAAACACAAAGATGGCTGAAAAAGTTGTGCTAACGGTTGGTATATTCTGCAGCGAGAGCTATTACTATAGCAAGTTGGTTAATGAGTACCTGCGCGGTAAGCAGGGTTTAGATCCGAGTCAGATAACGAAGATGGGCGTTAAGAAGAACAGGTTCAAGGTCAATGTCGGCGAGAATGTTGTGCTCGACGTTCCTGTAGCTGAGGTCGACGTCTATATGCGGGAGCCCTGCCGGAAGTGTATAGACTACACTTCTGAACTGGCTGATATCTCGGTCGGGGGCGTCGGGTCACCTGAGGGCTGGAATACTGTAATCACAAGAACGAAGCGTGGCGAAGAAATCTTCAAGAACGCTTGCGAAGCAGGGCTGTTCGAATGGAAACGCTTGAGTGACGTGAAGCCTGGGATGGCCCTGGTCCTGAAGATATCTGAGAAGAAGAAAACTAGAGACGCAAGCGCATACATCCGGTAAACGTCGATTGGGTCCGGGAAAGCCCGGAGCTCTAAGAACATTTCTTCTGCTAGTTCTTGCAGTGGGTCGGTATTCGCCAAAATAGAAAAATACTAGTCTTGAATACGTTGATTCGCACGAAATGGAATGCATCATCCGCTTGGAGAATCTACTGGTTGCGCGCTGAAATTCTGCTTGAAGGAATCGTTCAGGGCGTAGGCTTCCGCCCCTTCGTATATAGATGTGCAGTGCGTAACCGTCTCGTTGGCTATGTGCAGAACCGCCAAGACGCGGGCATAACGATCGTTGTTGAAGGTTCAGGTCGAGATGTGAAACGGTTTATCAGCGAGTTGAAAAGTAATAGGCCGCCGCTAGCGAAAGTGGACAGTTTTGCAGCGAACTACACTCGACCGAAAGGCGAGTTCAAGGATTTTAGAATAATAAAGAGTGCGCGAGTTCAAGAGATTACAGGATCTGTTGTCCCACCTGACATCTCTATCTGCCAAGGTTGCCTCAAAGATTTACGAGACCGATCGAATAGACGGCATGAATACTTCTTTATCACATGCACCGACTGCGGACCTAGATACACTACGATCAGGGATACGCCTTACGACAGGTCGAATACGACTATGCAGAAATTTCCAATGTGCAGACTCTGCCAGAAAGAATACGCTGATCCCATGGACAGAAGATTTCACGCGCAGACTATCGCGTGTGTCCAGTGTGGACCGAAGGTCTACTTAACGGACAAGGAAGGCGGTCTTGTAAGATCTGATGACCCGATAAGAGATGCGAGTAGACTGCTTGATGAAGGTTACATCCTGGCGATAAAAGGGAACGGCGGCTTCCACATCGCTTCTGCGACGACGAGAGACGGCCCGATCTTTAGACTAAGGAGAACGAAGCATAGAGCGCAGAAGCCCTTCGCTATAATGGCTCGAGATCTAGAGACAATAGAGTCATTCGCTTACGTCAACGCAAGAGAAGCGGCTCTGCTTGAATCCTACGCGAAACCCATAGTCCTGCTCAGAAAGCGGAAAGAATCTTGTCTTTCAGATCTGATTGCGCCGGGACTTTTCAACGTAGGGGTTATGCTTCCTTACACCGGGTTGCATTTCATGCTCTTCGAGCGTGCTAAAGAGCCTGCGTTCATCATGACTAGCGGCAACCCTCCTGATGAACCGATTGCCACTGGAAACTCAGAAGCCTTGAAGAAACTTGGTCCTGACGTGGACTACTTCCTGTTTCACGATCGAGATATAGCTCAGAGATGCGACGACTCGGTTGTTCGCGTGGTGGGGAAGAATACGATGATGATACGGAGGTCGAGAGGATACGCTCCAGCGCCGATCTACGTTAAGGCAGAGGTGGACGGTTGCGTTCTCGGCGTCGGCGGCGAGTTGAATGTTACTTGCTGTCTGCTGACTCAGAAGAAGGCGTTTCTCTCTCAACATATCGGAGACATCGAAACACCGGACACACTTCAGTTTCTGAAGCGGACTATTCGGCACCTATCTAAGCTGACGAGGAGTGAGATAACGAAGGTCGCGTGCGATCTGCATCCCGGCTTCCAAACGACCAGGCTTGCGTTTGAAATGGGCGAAAAGAATGAAATGCCTGTAATTAGGGTTCAACATCACCACGCTCACATAGCGAAACTCATGGCTGAAAACGATGTAGACGAAGTTGTCGGAATAGCATGCGACGGCTTCGGCTACGGTCAAGACGGAAAGGCTTGGGGAGGAGAGGTCTTGCACTGCTTCTCAAACCATTACGAGCGGATCGGCCACCTTCAGGAGCACCTTATGCCAGGCGGAGATCTTGCGACGAAATATCCCTTACGCATGGTTGCTACCATACTCTACGATGTAGAAGAGATTGAAGATTGGCTTGGTTCGAAGGCAGCCTACTTCCCCTATGGCGAAAAAGAGATCGAGATAGTTCTGGCTGAAATCGAACGCAAGAAGGGATCGTATACCTCCAGTTGCGGAAGAGTTCTCGACGCTGTAGCCGCGCTGCTCGGCATCTGTTACTCTCGAACATATGAGGGTGAACCTGCGATGAAACTGGAGTCGACTGCAGCCTACGGCAAGGATTCCTTAAAGCTACAGCCGAGGATTGAGAGCGAAACCCTCGATACGAGACTTCTTCTCGAAGAGGTCTATAGGAGACAAGACAGCCTCCCTGTTGCTGACCTCGCTTGCTCAGCTCAATCCTACTTGGCAAGAGGGTTGGCTGAGCTGGCGACTCTGGGAGCGGAGCGACTTGGAGTCCGAACGATCGGCTTCTCAGGCGGCGTCGCATATAACGAACAAATTACACTTGCGATCCGCGACTTTGTTCAAGAGCGGGGCTTCAGGTTCATCATGCATAATAGAGTGCCTCCAGGGGATGCTGGAATATCGTTCGGTCAAGCAATAGTCGCCAGTAAAACATTCTAAAGCATATGGCTTTGGAAAGCGTAGGCAGTGATTTGATGGTAAATGATTTGGTCGAGGATGTGTGCCGATGAGGTTTGAGCGTCGGATTCTGGTTGGTGAGCATGAGTTTCATTGTTGCGGAGCGAGGGTCTTGATCAAGAACGGTGAGATCAAGGTTTTAACTGAACCGAGGATCACTTACTGTCCTCTTCATGAGGCGATATATGGAACTAAGACTTTGGATAGAGAGGCTGTCAAGCGTACCGTTGAGATTAAGATTAAGGATCTTGGTTTCTGCTGCGAGGATAGAATCTTCGACGAGTCTTCGGTTGTTCCTTACGGCAGCTCTGAGATTATCTCCGTATGTATGAGGAAAGGGCTGTTGGATTGTGCGGTGACTGTCTGCGACGGCGCTGGGACGGTCATAGCTGATAATGCTGGTCTGGTTCAAGCGATCGGCGCTAGGCTTACTGGCATACTCAGGACCTCGCCGATACGAAGTACTATTGAGGACATCAAGACTAAGGGTGGCAGAGTTCTAGATGAAGAATCGGCGAGGATCGATCAAGCTGAAGGAGTTGTTAAGGCTGCTGGACTGAGGCATGAACGTATCGCTGTGACCGTGGCGAGCTTCAACTCAGACTCGATCGAGAAGATTCGGAGATTTGAGAAGAAGAGAGCTTTCCGAGCAGCCATATTCTCAGTATGCAACACCTGCGCAGACGAGGCGGATGTGGACAGAATATTGATGGGAGCCGATGTCGTCTGCGCCAGCGCGTCCAGACTCATCCGCGATAGAGTTGGGCCGAATGCTATCTTGCAGTTGGGCTTGACTATTCCGGTCTTCGCGTTAACGAGGCTTGGCAAAGAGTTACTGCTCTCATACCTAATGGAGTTCGGTGAAAGCCTTGTCGCCTTCAGGACTGGAAGGATGCCCTACCTCGTCGACGGGCGAGGACCTAGATAGCCGGCAGCATGGTCTTCGCGGTTCTTTGACTTCCAGAGGCTGTCAATTCTCAATCCGTGGCCGGGCTGTTGAGGCGATGTGCCTTTTGGTTGCCTTCGATGCTTGTTGCGGTCCTCCATACCGGAGCTGAATGGCATTCTTTCTCTTCAAGCACCAGGCGCTGCACCGTCCTGTTTAAAGATTTCACAGTTTTCTCGACGGAGGTGTATACGGGCTTAATTCAGTGTTAGCCGTACTTCTTGTCCTTAGGAGAGAGGAAAGCAGTTCTTGCAAGACACTTCAAAGAACCTTTGTCCAGTCCATGGTACACCATTAACAGAATCACCATACGAAAAAGACGAAATAGACTTTTGTCCGAAGTGTGAGAACGAATGGGAGACGGCTTGGATTGCTCAAATGAAGAATCCCTTGCCCGGAAATCCGATGAAATGAGGGGAATTGGGACATAGAATTGTCTGCACGGTAATTTAGGTTAGCATTCGACGGTGTTTGTCGAATTTGCAGTCAACTTTAGAATATTGCTGGTATTTCCTTGATCAGATTTCCGCGGCCGGCAACCGAGGAGAACCCGCCACAAGGAATACCAGCGAGAGATTACTCTGTCTCCTGAGCCAATAAAGCTTTCAGTCGGATATTTTCGGGCATCTGAGCTGTTTCTAGCCAATCGCGTCGATGATCCAGTCATAGATCTGCTTAGTTTGAACGATCGGCACATCCGCGACTTACAAGGAGATTGACAAGACCCGTAAGAGGACTTTTGAGGAAAAAACGGTTTGGTTCGCAGCGCCATGCTGTACCCGGCCTAGAACTGTGTGGATGTGTGCCACACGAAAACTCTTAAATACGCGCACACATAGACTCTCTAGACCAGTCGGAACATCATTGTTTAGAGATTTCATAAATTCCTCGACGGAGGTGGATATGGGGTTAACTCTGTGTTACCCCTAGTTCTTGTTCTTGGTTACACTGAACTTAGATCGTTCATGTAACCTTTTGAGATGGTGAAGAGAGAGGGAAGCAGTTCCTTCTCCCAGATTCAAATTCCGCGGCCGGCAACCGAGGAGAAACAATATGAAAAAGGCGATATTATTCACCGTTCTTCTAGCTTTGATTATTCCTGTGCAACTAATCTACGAAGCTCGGGTTGTTGAGAGTGAAGCAAAGCTTCTAACTTCGTTGAGCCTTCAGTCATCTCCAAATCCCGCGCAAACGACTGACTTAGTCGCGATCAAAGGGCAACTTGCAGCGGGTCAACCTCTAGCCAATCAGAAGGTGCAGGCCGAGTTTTCCACAGACGCAAAGAGGTGGGCTGGTATCGCCGCCGCCACCACAGATTCTGAGGGAAGATTCTCTGCTAATTGGAAGCCGATCTCTGAGGGTCAATTCTATCTGAGAGCAACCTTTGCGGGAGACAGAAAGTACAGATCGTCATCCTCAAACGTCATTCTTCAACAGGTAGATGACCCGACCGCAACCTCTACCCCGACGTCAGATTACCAAGAATTCTACGATTACCAGAATAACATCTTGCTAAATATTGACGGGATAGATGTCTTTATTGACAAATTCGATAAAGGTTTCCCTCCTCCTCACAGTCCTTACACTGATCGGTTCTATATGACAAATGATGGTATCGTCTTCAATGGTACATATGCAGCTATTTCTCACGAACCGTCTCCCGCTGTTTGGGGGACTTCTGAAGGATCGAGCACGGGCATATATTCTTCGACCAAAGTACTAGTTGTGAACGCCAAGAATCTAACGAGTTTCTTGAACTTCTTTTGGGTTATTGGGCACGATTTGGACAAAGACCACTTTGGCTTAGGAGTATCACCCACAGGAAAAGCACGATACTTGTGGGACGGGGGTTCGTGTCCTGTCGGGTCTGTGGACAGATTCAAGTTGAGATTCATCATCACGACAGCATACCATAATGGTTCTTCATCCAGCTACTGGGGTAGGGCTGCAGTAATCTACGAGAATGGAACATGCTCAGTTTTCAACCCAACCGAACTGCCTTATCAGCCGAGTTTCACAAAGTACAGGGCATATGCAGACAGAATGAGCGGGAACTTCCTAATCAAGAGCGTAGTGCTTACAAACGCAACGATCGAGGAATTTTGCACGAAGGTATTTCCATACTTGGATAAGATTCAAATCAATAGAATCAAACCGGATCCTAACAACATCATGGACGAAAAGATCTCAAAAGCCGAGACAGGGTGGGTTGGGCACAGTGGGCTAACATATTGGGGATACGACAGGTCGTCTTACCGTTCTCCACCAAGTGCGGGTAGATTGAACTGGACGGATGAAACAACCGACTTAGCTGTCTGGACACGCCGGTTGGATCTGCCCAAACCAGGGAGCTGGGTGTATTTTGCAACATGGATTCATATGAGTGGAATGGGTTTCGCGAGGATCGGGGTTGACTTCAGGAATAGTAGCGGAGTCATAATTAAGGAAGTGTCAAGTTACTATGCGCTAACATTCATGAAGTGGGTTTATGTAGAAGTGTGGGCATGTGCGCCTGAACAAGCCGTCTCAGCAACCCCATGGATTCAATTCTGGAAGGGTTACAGCGGAGATTACGTTCTTTTCGATGATGCTGTAGTCAGTTTCACAGACAGCCCATTGCTGAAATTCGATGCAAGAATTGATGCCGATGTTCAAGTAAAACTCGAACGTGTGTTATTAGGCAAGGATTGGTTTTCAATAGAGCAATAGGCATTCTCGGAACCATAGCGCGTGCTCTATCCTTCTTGATTATGCCTAATAAAGACTTCACAAATTCAAATTCTTCAAGCAATAGGCGTAGCCGTTAGAGGCCAAGAAATAGGGATACAGTCTTCATGCAAATCATGACTTAAAAGGTTCCTCAATGCAAGCCCTATAAGCATTCAGAAATTTCCTTGCAACCGTCTCCAAGATATATTCTTTCCTCGCCAATTCTAGAGCGTTCTTTCCCATCCTGTTGCAGATTTCAGGGTTCTCTATCAGAAGAAGCATCTTCTCCGCCAGTGCCCTGATGTCGCCGTACTTGACATAGAAGCTTGCAAAGCCATCACCGCCAAGATCCCTTTCCCCTCCTGGAGATGAGTGTATGACCGGTTTCCCGCATGTTAAGCTCTCAGCAATCGAGAAGCTCGGGAACAGCCCCTTCTTTCCCGCTAATACTGTGAAGTCACAGGCGTTGTACAATTCATTCAGTCTACGCTTTGAAAGTCTACCGACTAGCCTCACGTGCTTCTGCAAATTTATCTTCGCTATTAAATCGTTGAGGTAATCTGCTTGGGGACCGTCACCCGCGATGATCAGATAGACTTGTGAGCATCTGTTTGCGAGCAATCTCAGAGCCATGATTACGTGGTCAAGACGCCTATAGGGATGGAGCCTCGCAACCGAAGCAATCAAGACGCTATCTTCTGGAACGCCAAATCTAGTTTTCAGCTGAGGAGTGTTTTTCATTGGATAGAACATACGCATGTTAGCGCCCGAGTGAAGCACGCAACCTATTTTAGGTTCAGGAACGCCTTTGCCTACTAGCCAATCTCTTGCAGCGTACGATCTAGGAATAAAGAAACGAACCTTCTTCTCGATCAATTTCCCAAGGGTTCTACAGTAGGACTCCTCAATTAGATTGGCCGGAAAGTTTTGCTGAACTCCCAATTCATGCCAAACAATGCAAGGGAAATTTCCCTTCGAACTTGCAAAGGCTGAGATTATTGTTCCTAACTGGAAGAATTCACCGGACTGTACGATATCGTATTCATTGTCAAGAAGCTCCCGGTGTAGTGTAGGAGTAAAAGGGTAGTAGGCATATGGAAACAGTCTGGTCAGCCTAGTTGGAAGATACCTTGTGGATAGACCTTTCTGGCTGTTGCCAATGGACCGAGCCGGAAGGAAGGCGTCGGATGCATAGATGGTAACCTCATTTCCCAGCCTCGTGAGTTCCAATCCAAGTTGAACAATGTTGCTATCTTCATCTGTCTCAATGCGCGGTCTCGGAAGGCTGAAAGCACTCAGAATGTTCGTGGGATTATCTACAAGTACCGTTCTCGCTACTAAGTTTACGATCGCTATCTTCACTCTAGGGCTAGCTCCTGTCTATTCTCGCAGCTGCTGGCATATGGGTTGGATTTTGGAATCCATTTTGGTTTGGTTCTCGAGAATAGTCGAGTGTATTCGGGCGAGTCTGCTTGACATGACGGAGATGGAGAAGTTCTTGATTGCAGTGCTTCTGGCGTTCATAGACCACGCTCGCCATACACTTTGATCTGCTTGCAAGATGTTGATGGCTCTGTCCGCGAGATTTGCGTAGTCTCTCATGTTAACCAAGAAACCATTCTTGCCGGATACTACTGCTTCACTGACGGAGTAAGCGTCGGTCGCAAGGACAGGGAGGCCGCTTGAAAGTGCCTCTAAAGCCGTTAGCGGCGGTTCGATCACTTCTTGACATTCGCGTATTGGAGCAAAGACGAAACATTTAGCGGTGCGATATTCTCTCAGCTTCTCGTTATCGTCCATGTCTCGCAATGACACAGACACTTTATCCTCTATCTGAAGAGATTTACAAATGGTCCTTATTTCATATGCTCTTGGAATGTTTATGGGATTAACTGGTGCGATTAGACGAAATGAAATATCTGGGTCAACCCGAATTATTTCGCGGAAGATTTTGAGCAAATCGTCTGGCATCCGACTGCACGAAAGATTGCCAATGTACAACCCTAACTTCCGCCTTGAGTTGAAATCGGGATTTGTTTGAAAGAAATGTGTATTGACTGCTGGCGGGACTATGTGGATTGAAGATCTTTTGAAGTGAGTCCTCAAACTCTTCGCTATTCTCAGCGACGAGGCCACCGACGCATCGACAGGTAGAGGAAGCTCGGGTAACTTTGATGGCGCAGGAAGATGATAAACATGAGATACTACTGGTTTCCTACTAATCACACGCAAGAGTGCGCGAGGGAACTTGAAGCAGTTCACCAGATGAACAATCGAAGCGTTTGCTCGCACCTCTTGAGCAATTAGGAACGGGATGTGTATAGATTCTAGGATAGCGGCGAGCACAGGATATGGTCCGATTCTGCGGCTGTGAAGCAGACTACCTCGCTCAATATGTGGTATTCGCACATCGAAGTGGGAGAGAGATCGAACTTCGGAATCTGCGAAACGGCGGTCTACGGAGGTTCTGGTTGAGTACTTGAAGTTCAAGAGTACCGTAGACAATCCACTCAATGCAAATGCTCGCGCCAAAGATCTAGCTGCCGCAATGTAGCCCTCAGTGTACGGAGGATTTGCACCTCTCACGTATACGGCACAGTCATATCCGCGACTGCGAAAGCGCATAGGCTTATGCACGGTATGTTCATGGGGTGTTGCTGCTTCCTCTCTCAGCCCTCTTTTCATGAATAGCCTCACAGCGGTCCCTCCCAGAGGATTGTATCCCTTGCTTTGAGTCATCGTCGCATTGACGTAGCCTAGCTTCCTTCCAGAGACACTTTCATGAAGATATCGTATGACGGATTGGTGTAGACCTTGTTCATCACCCGAGACTGGCTTACAGCGTCGTACACTCGGGTGTAGGCATTATCCTCAAACGATAGATCTTGGTTGGACGAATAATAATAAGGCCCTCTTTGGAAGACCGCCACATCGATAGATCTTTCCACTATTTCTTCCAAGTTTTCAGGTAACTTGTTTTTTTCTTCAGATAGCTTGATCAGGTTAAGTTCCCCCGTTCTTGTGGTTAGCGCAAAGTCTTTGGGTCGATACGTAAAGACGCTCTTTGAATCTAAAGTGATGCGTCCGAGAAATTCAATTCCTGCGCCTTCAGAATAGGGGATAGCGCTGTAGCTGGTATGGGAATAACTTGCCAGGGGATAGACGAATGCAGTGGTAGCAATCCAACAGCCTATTACGATCACCAAAAGCAACTTGAGCGAGCGAGAAGCAGCCTTGTCGATGCTTCCAATAAAGCTTGAAGCTATGAACATGCAAACACTCAAAAACAAGTAGAAAATCGCTCGCTGTACCAAATTAACCCCACCTTCGCCTGTTGATGTCCTCAACACGTATGCGAGCAAAAAGAAAAGTATGATGAACGTGAAGATCATCACGCGTTTCAAACCTGGGGCTCTAGTGAGGTGTCTATAGGTTCCCTTGATGCTTCTAATCCGATTGAGATTCAAGTTAGTCAAAGTGAATGCGAACAAGACTGCTGCGTAGCTATACAAGATATATGTGCGGAGGAACTCGAATAGTGGGAAGAGAGTCTTCGTGGGGTTCACTGCTTCCATGGGATCGACAGCAAAGCTGAATGCTGCTACCTTATAGATGGTGTGTACAAAAGGCATAGCGCCGACTGTCACAGAATGGAAGAGTGCCCAAGCAAGCCAGCCAGCAGCGACCAACAGCGTATATGAAACACCAAACGGAACATACCTACTGCTGGTATGAGTGAGCCTCTGGCTTATTGCTGGTGCGATTAAGAACACAGTCAAGAGTAACGGGTGTACAGGATGGGTGGGTATCAAGACCAGAATCGGAAGTATACTTCCGATTTTACTTTTCGCATCCCCACGATAAAGGAGAGATACGGTCGTGAGAACCAGCATGACGCCTATCGATTGAGGTGATACCTGAATCTCAACATAGTACAATCCAATTATTGCAAGGAAAGTGGAGATTAGGGCGATCCTGCCGTCAAACAATTTGGAAGCGAAGTTATACATCAGGATCGCGGTAGCAACGCCGATTAGGCTAGGGAAGATCAGTCTGCCATAGGTAGGCATGTCCACGGCGATTATGTTCAAGAATATCCAGTTAAAGATAAAGGAGACTGGGTAATTTTCGAGGTAATCTGAAAAATAGGTATGTGTGCCGTTTAAGACCTCTGGCGCGTAGAGGCTGACACCGCCGTGGTAAAGTGTGTCATGGCTCAGCACAAAACCGGAGAGATAAAAAGGGGTCAACCAAAGAATCAGAGAGAACTGGGTCAGCAGCAAAGTGTGAAGAAACTTGTTCTCAATTTTGTAGATTACGCAACCAAAACATAGAAGGCTGAGTGAAAGTGTGATGAGATTGAAGTAAGGAAATAGCGCGTCGATCATCGCAACGGAGTGGCCCCTCTGAGCGCTTATATACATAGGGTAGCTATGCATAAGGCACAGGAAGTAAGCGATCCAAAGAAGCAACGATGCAACCAACGTTAAGCGTTCGTTCCTATGCATGTATTACTCACCGTGCCACTTGCGTCTGAAGTCTATTTATCTGGTTCGTTAGGCTTCCTACATTGCGAGGTTTCGTGATGAAGATGAGTTGAAAGGAGTTTCGCGTACGAAGTCAGATATGCTTCCGCCGAAAAGTTTTCTCGGTAGGCTTTGTAAGCCTTCTTCGCTAGGTTCTCGTAGTTTTCAAGCAAAAACCCGACTGCTCGACGAAGATCTCCGTTATGTTCCCACGAAAAGACGAGTTCCCTGTCCAGTGTGGATAGAATTTCCGGTAGCCCGCCTCGATCTGATCCCACGACTGAGGTGCCGACGGATAGCGCCTCAAGCGAAACCAAGGGTGCGTTGTCTGGGCAAACTGAGGGAATCACGAGGCCGGTGGCATCTCTGAGTAGAGCGTAGAGGAGGCTACGGTCCACCCATCCTAATGAGATGACGATGCTTTCAAGCGCATATTCATGGATTAATCTGTCAACTTTTCGTCGCAGCATGCCGTCTCCAACTATAGCTAGTTTCAAGCCTGTGTAGTTCGCGAGTTCTTTGTAGGCTTCTAAAAGCAGAAGAATTCCTTTGTGTTCTTCGAGGGCTCCGACGTAGATAAGGTAATTGGAAAATTCCGAAGGTGCAATTCGGTTAGGCGGGGTCGGCACGAAATTTGGAATCGTAACCGCTTCTATAGGAAGCTCATGCGTTATCTTGGCTTTCAAATAATTGCTCGGCGCAATGAGAATATCGATGTCTTCGATTGCCTCCTTGAATCCCGTGTGGTACCTCCAAAGCTGTGGGGGCTTCTTGTAGGCGAGTCCGCAGAATATGCATGAGGCCTTTTCACAGATTCGGTTGCCTCTTCGCAACAGGTTGCTCTGCGGACATATTAGCCAATAGTCATGAGCTGTGTAGAGGTTTAGATAGCTGCTCCGTTTTCTCAGAATCTTGTACCCCAATAAGGAGACATTATGATGATGAACAATCTCAGGCTTCGTTTCCTTGACGAGAGTGTGAAAACGCCTAGTCACAGGACTGGCCCCCCCAAAAACGTATGCCTCGTAAGCGCTTAGCGAAAAAGGGGTTCCCATCGGGTGAGTAAATACGCCCTTTGACTCAGCTTGACGCGGAATTTGTCTCCTCTTGACACTATATGCATCTAGGCTATGCAGAACATGCACTTCGTGTCCGCGTTTCGCCAGCTCTTCCGCCAAGTACTTGACGTGAACGGCGTCGCCGCCGATATGGTAGGGTGGGTAGAAGGTCGATGTCATCAAGAAGGTTAGTGTTTCCATCAAATCACTTTAGCCATTGAGAATGACGCCTCTTAGCAGCCCAACTTATCTAGTACAACAATGATAACTCGATTCATCGGTTTCAGTAACGGCCTCAGATTATATGTGCCGCGACATTTAGCTTTCGCCCGAACGGAATTCTCGTTGTACGCTAGTGAGCATGTTGCATTCTGTGGATGAAATAGTTCTTGATGATCTTGATGAAGTATCTAGTTCCGAGATACAGATCTTCAGGGTGCCTAATAACCCAACCTACATTACCCAAGATCCATCTCGGGTTAAAGTAGAGCGTTCTGTAAGCTATCCTTCGAGCTCTCTCTAGTTCACCTTCCTTCAGTGAATCAGTTCGCATATTCGCTGTATGCTGATAGAGTTCGCGCCAGCTGAGCGAAGCCTTGACCCAACCTTTTTCCACGGCCAAGTCATACATCGGAGTGCAGGGATATGGAACAGCAATATTGAACTGTGCCCCCGTAGGCAGGGTTCGCTTAACAAATCTAATAGTCTCTTCGAAAGTGTTCCAATTTTCTCCGGGCAACCCCAGTATGAAACTGCAGTAGACTTTTATCCCAGCTTCTTTGGCCCATTTTATTGCATTTTCAGCTTCCTCAACAGTCGTTCCCTTTTTGATGTTGTTCAGAATCTCTTGACTTCCCGACTCTATGCCGTAGGATATTCCTCTACATCCTCCATCATACATGATCTTTAGTAACTTGTCATCCACAAGGTCAACGCGTGTATTGCAGTACCACGCGATTTTGAGCTTCTCTTTTCTAATGCCCTCGGCTATTGCGATTACCCTTTCCTTATCGATCGTGAATGTCTCATCAAAAAAGGAAACTGTCTTAACGTTAGATTTCTGCTTAAGGTATTGCAACTCAGTCAGGATGCTCTCGGCAGACCGCGTCTTCAATTTAGTGTTTCTGACCGTGCAGAACGTACAAGAGTATGGGCATCCCTTACTGGTACACAATATCGTGAAAGGAGAACCTTCAGGGGTATTTATGAAGTAATTCTTTAAGGATGGTAGCAAATCGAATGCTGGTAAAGGAAGGGAATCCCATTCTGAAACTGGTTTGGCTGGGCCGTTAACTCTGATTTCATCGCTACTCTTGTACGCTATTCCTGGAACGGATGATAATTCATTGCCTTGAGAAATTGCAGAAATAAGAAGGGGTGCAACTTCCTCGTACTCATGCATGATGTAAATATCCATATCGGTCGAGTCATTTAATACTTCCATCGGAACTGTCCGAAGAGTCCAGCATATTCCAGCCGTTAACGCGTTCGGATGGTTCTTCTTGGAGATCGACGCTATTTCGGCGTCCCAGTCGAAGGTTGTTGGCGTGAACCTGAAGATTAAAACGTCATATCTCATGCTCCTGATTCTCTCATCCACTTCTTCCCAGCTTAGGTTCCATCCGTTGGCATCTATCAATTTTGCCTCATGCCCCTCAGTCCTGAGCACCGAAGCTATCTGCAGGAGGCTGTATGGAGGCAGAACTGAGTATCTCTCGGTTATCTCACATCGTTCCTCCCTAATGACAGGTATGCCATGAAACCTAGGAGGGTTAATCAGAAGGACTCTCAAGTAGCCTGCCTCTAGCTATTACAGTCAAAATTATCTAGGGTTCGTTGATACGCTTCAACGGTTCTAGTAGCGTTGACCTTCCAATCGAACTTCTCTAACACAGTCCTTCGAGCGTTATCACCTATCTTCCGACGCAGGTTTGAGTCGCCTAAAAGGCAACAAATCGCATCCGCCAATTCATCAATGCAGCCGGGCTCGACAAGTATGCCGTTCACGCCGTTATCTATCGCCTCAGGGATGGCGCAAACATTGGATGCAACCACAGGAACACCGCAAGCCATAGCCTCCAAAACGCGGATTGGAAGATTTTCATATAAGGTGGGTGCAACATAGACGCTTGAAGCTCTATAGTATTCGACTAGGTCGTTTGCTTCTTTCAAATAGCCTAAGAATGAAAAGCTCCTTTCTGGAATCCCCGTTTCGTTGAGGCGTTTCTGATACGGCAACGGGTTACCGGCGCCAATAAAGACGAAGAGAGTTTCTGGATACTCTCGTAGGACCTTAGGCATCGCCTCCACTAGGTATCTGATTCCCTTGGCGGCGATCAAACGTCCAGTGAATAATACAACATCTTTTTGCGGTTGGAAGGGGTTTTTTCTCTCAGTTGGAGAAAACCGCTCAGTATCCACTGAGTTGTGAACGACGGAAATTAATGATTGATCAATTTTCGGATGCTGCTTTCGCACTTGCTCCTTCATCCACTTGGAGACAGTGATGTAATGTCTTTTTCTTGAAAAATAGATGGTCTCCGCTAGACGTAGAAACGGATAGGTCAAATATGTCAGCTTTTCAGAAAACTCCAAACCCCAGAAACCCATTCCAGAGCTTTCAGTTCCCTGCCGCTGCCCTTGAATTGTGGTGTGGATTGTGGCTATAACTGGGACGTGAAGCCTCTTGAACTGCAAGAGTATGTCAGGCATATGAGCTGTGTGAGAATGTATTAGTTCGATTTTCTCTTCTTTTAGAAGCTTAGGGACATACCTCAAACAGGCGTATTGAAACTTAGCGTTATAAACGAATGTATCGCTTGCCTTAGAAACAAAGTGAACATGAACATTGCCTCCAAAATATTTTGAAAAATCGTAATCGGACGTGGATGCTTTTTCCTCTCCGAAGCCTTCTCGCATCGGTGTTACAACATGAACCTCTATGTTGTTCGGTAGGTGCCTAATCAACTCGACTATGTACGTTCCTACGCCTCCCCAAACAGGGAGAAGCTCCGGAGCGAGTAGACAAACCTTCATCGACAATTTGACGGATTTCTCTCGATCAGATAACTAGCGCTTGTATTTCTCTCGCGTCAATCGTTTCTTAATGTGCTTCGTATAGATCACTGGCGTCAGAGTAGCTCCTCTAAGCCCAGATACGGCATGAACTCGGCTACTTTCAGCGTCTTCAGCTCTTCGTCTCTTGCTGCTTCTTTTTCAGCCTGCGGGAGGCGAACAGCAGGAGAATGGCTAAGAGGAGACCGAGAAGGAGTCCAAGGAGAGCCGCGGCTGTTGTTGCTCCTCCTGGTATTAGATCGAGGATCGAAGGGGCGGGAGGAGGAACGGCGGCTATCGATTCGAACGAACTATCATCTACAGGATCTGATGTCTCTACATGACTTGTGTCTTGATCTGGCCCGTTAGCCTTTCCATCGTAGAGGCTTTCTTTAATAATGAAGACCACGACCTGACCGATCGGAGCATCGTTAGGCCAATCAAGGTCGGCTGTGTACTCGCCTGGCCTTCCTGTAGGAGTGACAGGGATGTCTGTGTAAAGAACCGCGGGTGACCCTCTCACTTCGAAAGTTGCCGTGGGTTGCGTCTGTCCGGGTCGGGGTTTCAGCTCACATGGGTCGCCGCAGATGCAGTAGCCGGGATAGAATACGCCAAAGGTTACGTCGATTATCGAACCTTGAGGAGTCTCTTTCGGCGTCGCGATAATGTAGCATACTATGAATTCATCTTCGTTTTGAGCAACAGCTAGCTCAGGTGATAAAGCGATCAGTAGGAGAATTAGGATCGATGCCCCAACCACAAATGATTTGGCTTTCAGCTCACCCACATCCTGAAGGCGCTCCGCTAAGTTGGATTGACCGCGTATTTAAGTTGTTCGTTTGCATTGCGCCTACCGCAGGGTAATGTTATGTGGGTCGGCAATCAATGGAGCGATCGTTGCCAGCCCTGAGTTTGCGATCAGTACAACTATTGCTATGCCTAGAACTAGAGATATGCCAGCGCCTCTATATGCTACGTGGAAGAACAGGGTCACTAGCAGTAGATTCAAGAATAGGCCGGCTAACGGAGCTAACTCTAGAAGAACGGCCGACGTTATTGTTGAGGATGCTAACGCGCTGAAAATCACTCCGACCGCCCAGTACAACTGTGTCGAAGGCATCCTCAGGTACTCTCCTTCGCAAAGTTTCCGCTCTACAGTTCTATGGAGGTGCGAGGCGCCTATGGCTGTGAGAAGGGCGCTCGGGCCGATGAAGAATACACGCCAGAGTTCAGCTCCAGCTCCAACAGGTGTCGCGAGGATAGAGGCGATTGACATTACACAAAGCCATGAAAAGATGAGGCGATTCAGCTTCCCTCCAAGGTTGGCCGAAACGAACATCCCTAATACCCCCAACGCAATCAGTGCTGGATCGAGAAACGGACTCCACGTATTAGTGAAGTATCTCACTGCCTCAGCGAAAGCCAGCGTGACCTTGGGATTGAACAGGGCTCTGGTGTAAAGATTGAGAGCTTCGGTTATGCGCCATCCTTGGGACGCCTGCAGCATCACCAAAGATAAATAACCTGCGACTAACCCTGCAAGGTCGAATGTGGCGCAGAGGACTAACTCCCGGCGAGAGAATTTTCGTCCGAGGAATCGTGTCAGCAGATATAGCGCAGTGACAGCGGCTAAGGGTCCCCAGCTCCACGGATGAATAAACAATATCGCTAGAGAGAGTAAAGCCGTCAAGAGTGTCGCACCAATCGTTTTGATCTTTGATGCTCCGGCCATAAGAATGGCTAGGAAGACTATCCAAAGGATCAGGGCGAACCAGTTGGCGAGTATCGAAGTGTAGATACCTATCGTGGTCGGCGCCCACATGATACTTACTAAGCCAGCTAATGTTGATCCAACGTTTCCAAATCGCAATGTGTGCGCCAGCCAAAATGTTGCTATTGCGGTCATAACTGTAAGAGCTAATGGTGTGTATTGAAGAACCTCGTGAGATGAAGCACCTGTCAACTTCATCAATCCAAAAAGGATGATGAGAAATGCTGGGTGACGTTCTTCCAACGCCTGTCCGAACCCGTCTAAGCCGCTCATGCTGGCCATTCTATCGAGCGGTTCTTTATACCGCCAGTAGACATCTGTCCCGACAAGCCAGTCCGGTTCATGCCAGTATGGATAGTACCCCACAAGGATGCTCAAACCTAATAGAAGAAGGACGGGCAGCCCAATAGAGAACAAGATGCTTGCACCTTCATCCAGAATACTCGTTCTCGAAGTATCTGGTATGACGGCGCTCCTCGTATGCTTGCTCGCGAGCCACTTTCTCAACAAGAGTATTGGGAGGGCCCATAGCCACGAAAAGAGAAATGCTATGTATATCCAGGTCGATGCTGAGGATGATGCATAGGTAAGATTGATCTGAAGGATAGCGGCGCCTCTTCCAAGCGTACTGCTTGGGTTGAAGCCGGATATGGTCCAGTAGATGAGAGCTGACAACTCGATCAAGAGCGTCAAGCTGAGAAGATAAACAGTTACGAGGGTTTGGATTCGCCTCTTTGAGAAGTGATGATGAGAACCAGCCCTATAGATTGTCTTCATGACTAGGGCGAGCATTTGACCGATAATAATCAGGATCGTTCCTGGAGTTGCTGCGCCACTGATCAGGAGTATCACGCCGACTGCCAACGCTGATATGGGCAAATACTCGATTGGATCTCTCTCGAAGTATGCCACTGTCAAACCAGCTAGGGCGAATAAGGTTACGAGCGTGGAGAACAATAGGATGTACAGGTCGATTTGACGAGAAAGGAATGTAGCCTCTAAGACTCGAGGTTGATAGTAGATGATTGGGATTCGCAGGCTATTGAGCAATAGCAGCACTGCGAAGAACGTACTTGTGGCGGTGGATGACACAATTAGGTAAAGGACAGTGGTGAGAAATCCTTTCCTTTCTTCCATTGCGTTACAAGCCTTGAGCCGGGTTAGCTGAGGCGAGGCCCATTTCGAGCTCGTCTAGCGAGTTTGCTTTC
>Ga0209725_1000667_pt1 | contig 20543 bp, 19 predicted proteins | sample I18A1metaG_FD_184145 | JGI IMG/M metagenome (GOLD analysis project Ga0209725, IMG submission 184145) | Lake sediment bacterial and archeal communities from Gulf of Boni, Indonesia to study Microbial Dark Matter (Phase II) - ​I18A1 metaG... | ecosystem: Environmental > Aquatic > Freshwater > Lake... | reverse complement strand
CCATGTCGCGCCAATGCTATTGCCATCTCGCTCTCCGTGACTGTGTCCATCGGAGAAGAGACGAACGGGATCTTCATCCGACGCTGTTTCGTAACCGCTGTGTGCACATTGACATCCTGAGGTTCAACTTCCGATTTGCCAAGCGATAGGATTACATCGCGAAAGGTTGTGGCAACCATAGCGTTCTTGAACTTGTCGCGGAAGAAACTCTCAGACAAGTGGACTACGACCAAGACCTTTGTCTAGACTGTTCTGTTCAACATGTTAAAGGCTATCTCGAACGACGCATGTTTGCACACGGGGCAGGCGAGTTCCACATGAGAAGTAGGACCTACGTGACTGAGCTACGTTGCACAAAGTGTAGAAGGACATACGCTCCTCAAGATCGGGTGTTGACATGCACGGAAGACGCCGGTCGGCTGGAGGTAGAATACGACTATGCCTCGCTCGCGAAGAATATCAACAGACAAGTCTTCGAGCAGCGCCGAGGCGGGCTATGGGAATATCGCGAATTTCTCCCGATAGAGAATGAGGAGAACATCGTCAGCCTAGGAGAGGTTCAAACTCCACTGATTCCATGTGAGAACCTTGGAAAACTACTCGGATTGAGTAATCTCTTTGTCAAGGATGAGACCAAGAACCCAACAGCCTCCTTCAAAGATAGGCCCATGACTGTGGGAGTGTCGAAGGCTGTTGAGCTTCGATTCGACACAGTGGTCTCCGCATCAAGCGGAAACGCCGCAGCGGCGCTAGCGGCCTACTCTGCTAGGGCGGGCCTTGCGTGCTATACCTTCGTTCCGGAGAGGGCGAGCCCCGGAAAGATCGCTCAGCTGAACATGTTCGGCGCGCATGTCGTTAGAGTGAGAGGGCTCGAGAGCGGCGTCGATCCGACTATAACGATGTTGAAGCTTGTCTGCGAGCGCTTTGGTTGGTATCCGTGTCCGAGCTTCGGCCCCTTCAATCCGTACCAAGCCGAGGGACCAAAGACTATGTCATACGAGATCGTTGAGCAGCTCGGCTGGGCTGCTCCCGACTGGGTCTTCGCAGGAGTTGGCAGTGGTGGGCTACTTGCCGGGAACTGGAAGGGCTACCAAGAATTCAAACATCTCGGCCTCGTGCAAGGTTGCCCCAGTATGGTTGCGGTTCAGTCTACCGGATGCGCTCCGCTCGCGAGGGCGTTCGAGCAGAAGATGGATCCGCAAAGAATAGTTCCCTGGGAGCATCCAGATACTGTGGCCACGGGCCTGATGGATCCGTTCCCTTGGGACGGAGACGCGGCCCTCAAAGCTTTGCATGAATCCTCAGGAACCGCCGTCAAAGTCACGGACGAGGAGATACTGGAAGCGCAGAAGACCCTTGCAAAGAAAGAAGGAATATTCGCTGAGCCTTCAGGAGTGGCAGCCTTGGCAGGCTTGGTGAAGATGAACAATCAAGGCACGATTGCGAAGGACGACTGCATTGTAGTCGAAATCACAGGAAGCGGTTTGAAAGATCTGAAGGCGGTCGGATCTGCAGACGCGCCGCTGATCGATCCGAAAATCGAAGGCCTAGAGAAAGTCCTAAGGAATAGTGAGCGGGAATCCTGATTCGATCATCTAGCGTAGCCTTTTCTTTCCACCCATCGTCATAGCCAGTACAGCCATCTTCGTGTAGAGGCCGTTCTCGGCTTGAGGATAGATCCTAGATTGCGGCCCGTCCACAACCGCGTCGGTTGCCTCCTCTCCTCTGAGCACAGGAAGGACATGCATGACTATCGCTCGCTTGTCAGCCATCGCCAGCATCTCCTCTGTTAGCGACCAGTGCCTGTATTTCTCGTGCAGCTCAGCTTCCCGTTCCTTCCCGAAACTGCTTGCGCCAACTTCGAGCAGTTCCTTGCTGGCCCAGTTTCTAGGGAAAATCGCGTCAGCTCGCTCAAGGGCCGTCTTCAGGTCATATGAGAGGGTGAATGTTCCTCCCGACTCGGTTGAGTTCTCCGATGATCTCGCAACGATCTTCTTGTCGATCTCGAATCCCTCAGGATGGGCTAGTACAACATCATACCCGAATCGAGAGGCGATGAGGGCATCTTCCTGTATGCTGCATCTCCCTCGGAAGCTTCTCGAGTACGCCCACATAATCACGTACTTCTTCCGCTTGTTTCTGCCAAACTCGTCCTGCAACGTCATAAGGTCAGCGATACCCTGGGTGGGGTGGTATGAGCAACAAGCCATGTTGATGACGGGAATGCTCGCGTGCTTCGCGTACTCCCTCACGACAGCGACCCCTCTGCCGTAGACATAGTCGATGATCTCGTCGAGGATTCTGACGCCAAGCCCGTGGCCATATCTCTCGTACATCTTCGCGACATCTCTCACCGACTCTCCAGCTCCGAGGCGGGTAGTTGAGGCATCAATGTACTGGGCGTGACCGCCGAGGTAAGTCATTCCAGCCTCGAAGGCCGCTCGCGTGCGCGTCGAGGGCGCGTAAAAGAGTGCGAAGAATGTCTTGTCACGCAACAGCGGAACAACTCGATCCTTCCGATGTTTCTCGCGAAAGTTGCGTGCGAGACGAAGTGTCGCCTCGAGTTCTTCAACACTCCAGTCCTGAGTGGTTATCAAGTCGCGGCCGTAGAGCTTGGCCAATATTCTCTCATCCGCTTTATGGTTCTAGTTCGGAAGGCCCAGATGTCTCGCTCTAAAGAAGTTTGTCGGATCTCCTATGGCTTTCACTAGACATGGAAGATTGATAAGCGGAGCTCGCTCAATCTGAGCCTCCCTCCGGAGTGCGGTCATGCTTGCCTACTAGCAATTTGGTAGTCCTTGCGCTCGGCGGCAACGCTATTCTTAGACGCGGTGAGAAGGGCACCTTCGAGGAGCAGTATCGAAACGTCTGCGGCACTGTTCAACGAGTAGCGGACCTTGTACAAGCCGGATACGGAGTAGTGATCACCCACGGCAACGGGCCACAAGTCGGGGCTACAGTGCTGAGGCATGAGGCTGCCAAGAGTATTGTGCCACCGTTTCCTCTGCATGTGTGCGGCTCTGAGACCCAGGGTTTCATCGGTTACATGATACAGCAGGCTCTTCGAAACGAGCTGAAGAAGAGGGGGCTAGACAAGTACGTTGTCACAGTCGTCACAAGAGTAATAGTCGATCCTGACGATGAGGCCTTCCGAAACCCGACCAAACCTGTCGGCCCATTCTATACAAAAGAGGAGGCTGAGAAGATCCGCGCCGATCGTCCAGATCTCGTAGTGAAGGAAGATGCCGGGAGAGGTTATCGTCGAGTGGTTCCATCTCCCGACCCAAAGATAATCGCCGAGCGATTCGCAATAAGAACCTTGGTGGACAACGGCTTTGTGGTTGTAGCTTGCGGCGGAGGTGGTATCCCGATCGTGGAAGAAGGTACTCAAGCGCGAGGCGTTGAGGCCGTCATCGACAAAGACCTCGCCGGGCAAAGATTGGCAACCCTCATTGACGCTTCAATCTTCGTGATTCTGACAGATGTCGATGGCGCATACCTGAACTACGGAACGCCGGAACAGACGCTGATCGAGCAAACAACGCCGCAACAACTAGAACAATACCTCATGGAGGGACACTTCAAGGAGGGCAGCATGTCACCAAAGATCACCGCGGCCATAAGGTTTGTTCAAAATGGCGGGGAGAGAGCCATCATCGCCGAACTGAGCAAACTCCGAGAAGCGATGCAGAGAAAGAGTGGAACTCACGTGACACGAAGCGGCCCCTAGACGCCGCTATCATGTTTCTCTCTTGTATCCCCAGTCTATCTAGTCGTCGAACTGTTCGACAATACTGTCATATTCCCTACTCGCTACCAGCATCTAGGTACGGGCAAATCGACTTTGAAACGATCGCTGCAAGGTTCGCGGACTGGAAATGCAGGTGCTGAGGCTTCGCTTGCTGTGAAGAATGTTGTAACCGTGTTTCTTTCCCATCGCAGACGAATACTGTTGGTCCAGAGGAGCGATCGGGTGGGAAGCTACCGTGGGAGATGGGCAGGTATCAGCGGCTATGTTGAGCAGAACGAAGAGCCGCTCAAGCGCGCGGTGAAGGAGATCTCAGAAGAAGTCAACCTCGCGAGCGACTCGGTCTCTCTGAAGAAGGCGGGCAGGCCTTTTCCGGTTTTGGACGAGGGTCTGGGCACGCTTTGGGTTGTCCACCCGTTTCTCTTCGCGACCAGAAACCCGCACATAAGCCTCGACTGGGAACATAACGCACATCGGTGGATCGCAAGGAAGGACCTGCACAAGTTTGAGACAGTCCCGAAGCTGGAAGAAGCACTAGACCGAGTACTCGATGACTACTCGATGGTCGGCTTGCCTCATCCAGCAGTCCAAGCGGAACTCACGGAGATCAGGGAAGACAGAGTCCATGGTGCCAGCGAAATCTCTCGACGATCCTTGAGGGCCATGAGGCTAGGCGCTGAGCTGACGAGCGCAACCACACCTGCAGACCTCTTCCGAGAGTTGAAGGTTTTCGGTGTAGAGCTGACGAGTACTCATCCGAACATGGCGCCGTTAACGAACCTAGTTGGCAGACTCCTGTATCTCATCGCTGAGAAAACGAGGAAAGAGGCCGATGTCCACGAGTTCAAGCTGACAGTCAAGAAGATCTGTGATCAGCTCATCGAAGAATCCGTGAGGGCATCACATCAGGTCGCTCTGCATGGCTCCGACCTGATGCAAGATCAGACGACAATCTTCACTCATAGTCGCAGTGCGACAGTGTTCGAGACCTTCAAGGTGGCTGCGAGTGTGGGAAGGAGGATCCGTGTCATAGTCACGGAGTCGCGGCCGCTCTTTGAGGGAAGAGTTGTTGCCCAAGAGTTGTGCGGGCTGGGCGTACCAGTGAATCTAGCAGTAGACGCTGCCATGGGTTACATGATGGAGACAGCGGACATATGCGTCGTGGGCGCGGACAGTGTGCTGTCAGACGGATCTGTTGTAAACAAGATTGGAACCTTTCCGTTGGCGATGAGCGCCCATCAACACAACAAGCCTTTCTATGTTCTATGTGAGAAATCAAAGTTCAATCTGAGGTCTGTGTACGAGGCCGAGCGCGAGATGGAAGAAAGGGACGAGGCCGAGGTTCTGCCCGACCAGCACCGCCGGTTCTTGACCGTGAGGAACCCATACTTCGACACAACGCCAGCTGCGCTGGTCTCAAAGCTGATCACTGTAGACGGTGCCCTCTCTCGTGAACAACTTCCAAAGCTGTTCATAGAGACACTAAGCGAAACATACCTGTAGAAGAATCTCGGGTGGAATAGAACGGACTCTAACCGCCCACCGCCCGGAGAAGCAATGCGCTAGAACCGACGCTTAGCTACTAGCAGATGAGGAGGCATCGTCCAAGACGATACTCGCCGCGTGGAGGCGACACCGAAGGCGCGTAGTAGTACGATGGTTCGTAAGCTACGGGCGCGCCATAGGCTACAGGCGCACCATACGCCATAGGCGCACCATATGCGATGGGTACCTCTGGGACGGGCGGAGGAACATAGTAGCTCGGAACAGTGTAGTAGGATGCGGTGGGAGGGACCGGTGTCACAAATGCTGTTAGCGGTGCCACCCACATTATCGGTCCAGGCGAGACGTAGAACATCCTAACCATCCACTCCTGCAGCGTGTCTCCGGCAAAGTTAAGGATATCTACACTACTTCCCGACCCGAGCATGAGATTGAAGAGTCGCAAATAGCCGGCTACATGTGAAGATCACGATTCTGCAACCGTCATCATTTCCCCGACATTCCTAAGAGGGGACTGAAGGACAATCGTCTGCGCGTCTACGTCTCTGGCAGCCTCTCCGTGGATACCAAGTCCGTTCAAATCGAGATTTGTTCTTACGCCGAACGCCGCTCACGAGTTTGCCAAAACTCTGCTTGAATCGATGACCCAGATATTCTAATAGTCGAAGGCCGTCTCTTGATGAATCCCCAAACCCAGTTGACAACGGCAGGTGTCAGGGTTGATGGTGAAAGCGATACTGACCGACATGGACGGCACGTTCACCAGGTTCAACCTTGACTACATGTGGATGCGCAGAGCAGCCTTGCAACTGCTTGATGAGGCTGGTCTCCGGCGCCCCAACTTCAGCGACCAAATGAGCATCTACGCGATGCTGAAAGAGTTGCGCGGCACTATCAGCGAAGCCAGATACAGCGAGATCAAGAAATCCATTTACGACAGAGTGGAGACGGTCGAGACCAAAGCGGCTGAGGGGGCCCAGCTGATGCCAGGCGCGAGCGAAGCCCTCAACGAGTTGAAGCAGATGAAGAAGAGAATAGTCGTGGTGACGAACAACGGAAGGTACGGCGCTGAAAGAACCATCGAGAGGCTCGGCCTGGCAGGAGTCTTCGACGGCATCGTTACCAGGGACGATGTTGATGAGCTGAAACCGGATCCCGGAATTGTGCACAAGGCATTGAGCCTCGCCCACGCGAACGCTGACGAAGCAATTCTGGTCGGAGACGCGGTGATCGACATAGTCGCAGCCAGAGCAGCCTCGGTCAGAAGCGTGGCTGTTCCAACGGGCCCATTCCCGATGGCTCGGCTTCTGCAGGAGGAGCCAGACTTCATCGTCAGCTCCTTCTTGGAGGTTCCAGAACTCGTTCGCCAGATCGACAGCATGCCCTAGTACCAGGCGCCTAGAAGCGTGCGGGACAATTCTTATCTTGACTGTCGAATAGCACTCCACTTCAGAGACCCTTGTTCTCCCGAATTCTAGTAGCCTTGGACGGATCAGATTACTCACTGAAAGCCCTGAACTTCGCCGTCGATCTCGCAAGAAAGTACCAGAGTCAACTGGTCCTAGTTCACGTCGTCATGCGGCAAATCTACGCCATCAACCCCCCCGAGGCTGGGATCCTAGCCGGAACGGCAATCGTGCGCGAGCTTGAGGCAGAAGGAAAGGCGATTCTAGCGAAGGGGGAGGAAACCGTGAGTGCTCAGGGGCTACCTGTGGAGATACGGCTGAGGCAAGGTGTGCCGGCGGAGGAGCTGCTCCGGGCAGCCGGCGAAGAGAAGGCGGATCTAATGGTTCTGGGGAGCCGCGGGCTTTCTCAGGTCAAGGCGTTCCTTCTTGGAAGCGTCTCAGACAAGGTTAGTCACCACGCAAAGTGCCCGGTCTTGATTGTGAGATAGCTCGGGAGAGATGAAGGGGTAGAGATTAGATCGAAGACTGGACTAATTCGTGGACTGAGTCGCCTGGCCAGGGCCCAAGGGATTTGCAGGAAGTAGGCCTGAAAGACTGTCACAGCCTATTCTGGACAAAGATCTGCTGTCCCAATTGGCTTGGCTCTCAAAAAATTTATTACCGCGAGTGACACGCGCTCTTGGCTCACTCAATCATAAGGTGAACAAAATGGCGCAAGCAAGCGGGACGGTCCCCGTAATCATTCTCAAGGAAGGAACTGGCAGGTCAACTGGCAAAGAAGCTCAGCGAAACAACATAATGGCGGCAAGGGTCGTCGCGGAGACTGTGTCTACCTCGCTTGGACCCCGTGGCATGGACAAGATGCTCGTGAGCGGAATCGGCGATGTCGTGATCACCAACGATGGCGCCACGATAATGAAAGAGCTCGATGTCCAACACCCAGCTGCCAAGATGCTTGTCGAGGTGGCGAAGACTCAGGACAACGAGGTCGGCGACGGGACCACCACGGCTGTCGTGCTCGCCGGTCAGCTTCTATCTAGGGCAGAGAAGCTCTTGGACTTGGACGTGCATCCTACGGTCATCGTCGACGGATACAAGAAAGCCGCGGATAGAGCCGTAGACTACCTGGGCAAGATTGCGCTGACCGTAGATCCCAAGGATGAAGATCGTCTGCGTCAAGTTGCTGCCACTGCGATGGGAACGAAGGAGATATCCTCCGAGAAGGAGTACTTCGCGAAGCTTGCAGTGAAGGCAGTGGAGCAGATCAAGGAAGAGCGAGACGGCAAAGTCCGAGCGGACATAGACCTAGTGAAGATCGTGAAGAAGCACGGGAAGAGCACGGAAGAGACGGAACTCGTAGAAGGGATCGTGATCGACAAAGAAGTATCCCACAGCCAGATGCCAAAGCAGGTCCGCAACGCGAAGATCGCCTTGCTCAACCAGAAGCTCGAGATCGAGAAAACCGAGTTCGACGCGAAGATCAACATCGAGAACCCAGAACAGATGCACATGTTTCTGGACGAAGAGGAACGAATGCTGAAGGAAATGGTAGACCAGATCGCGAACTCAGGCGCGAATGCGGTCCTGTGCGAGAAAGGGGTGGATGATATTGCACTGCATTTCCTGGCCAAGCGGGGAATTATGACGGCCAAGAACCTGAGTAGCGGCGACATGGAGAAGCTTGCGAAGGCGACCGGGGCCAAGATTCTGGCGAGCACGAAGGATCTGTCACCCGACGCGCTCGGTGAGGCTAGGCTCGTCGAAGAGGTGAAGATCGGGGATGACAAGCTGATCTACGTTAGGGAGTGCAAAGACCCCAGAGCTGTCACGATAGTGCTACGCGGAGGATCGGAACATGTGGTCGACGAAGCCGAACGGTCATTGCATGACGGCCTCTGTGTTGTGAGAAACGCTGTCGAGGACGGAAAGATAGTGGCTGGCGGCGGAGCCTCAGAAGCCGAAGCTGCTAAAGAACTCAAGGACTATGCAACTACAGTGGGCGGAAGAGAGCAGCTTGCCATCGAAGCGTTCGCGGAAGCGCTTGAGAACATCCCCATGACACTTGCGGGAAACGCGGGCCTCGATCCTATCGACATCATGGTCCAACTGAGATCGAAGCATGAATCCCGTGAGAACGTGTGGACAGGCATCGACGTGGTGTCCGGCAAGGTCGAAGACATGCTCAAGCAGAATGTGGTCGAACCTTTGCGGACGAAGCAGCAGGTCATCCGCTCGGCAACCGAAGCTGCCTGCATGATACTTAGAATCGACGATGTCGTCTCCTCGAAGGGCGTGAAAGAGGCTGGGCCTCCAGGCAAGCCTCCGATGCCTCCTCCTGGTGGGGAAGAGTTCTAGGTCAGCTACCCCCCAACCCTCTCCTTTTTTTGAAATCACGAGATCGTTACTCGAAGTTCTATTCTGGCAAAGTCAAGCCATATAGCGCACACTGTCTCCTAGAAGGTGACTGAATTCTACGGGAGGCATGCTCATGCTGTTCGTCGTCGGAGTGACCGGGGCTAGCGGGTCCATCTACGCAAGACGCCTGCTTGAGGAGCTGAAGCGGGCGGGGCACGACACTCTTCTCTTGATAAGTGATGAAGCGAAGAACGTCATCAGACTCGAGAATGAGGATCTTCGAAGGCTCACGGAACTCGCAACGCGAACGTTCTCGGAGCATGATTTGGACTCGCCAGCCTCAAGCGGCTCGGTGAAAACCGCTGGAATGATAGTAGTGCCCTGCAGCATGAAGACCGTCTCCTACATTGCTCACGGTTTGTCAGGCAACGCAATAACAAGGGCGGCCGACGTGACATTGAAGGAACATAGACCATTAATCCTAGTACCTAGGGAGACTCCACTGAACATAATACATCTGAGAAACCTCCTGAGAGTCGCCCAGGCGGGAGCTACTGTTCTTCCCGCAATGCCAGCGTTCTACATGAAGCCAAAATCTGTCGATGACATGGTCGACTTCGTCGTAGGCAGAATCCTAGACATACTGAATGTGCCCCACAACCTGCTCCGCCGGTGGGGCGAAGACGACTGATTCTCGGACAAGCATAGCAGCCAACTGCTGTATGCGGTGTCAGGATTCTTCTTTGTAGAGTTTGACCAGCTCAGCATACGCTTGAGCCGCAAACCTGATGACAGCTAGATCTGAATCATCCAAGTTTCTGACCGGTTTTGCCGGTACACCCGCAAGCAGAACTGCTGGCGGCGTTTTCTCTCCCTCCAATACGACGGAACCTGCGGCAACGATCGTGTTGGGTCCAATCTCGGTTCCTTCAAGGAGGGTGGAGTTCATCCCAATTAGCACATAGTCATGGACCGTTGACCCGTGGACGACCGAGTTGTGTCCTACGGTCACGAAGTCGCCTACGAGGCATCGCCCCCGGATATTGGAATGGAGCGTGCAGTTGTCTTGAATACTGCTCTTCTTTCCCACGCTTATCAGGCCCATGTCTCCACGTAGGACAGCGTTCTCCCAGATGCTGCTGCCTTCGCCGACCTCGACCTCTCCGATCAAGGTCGCCCTTGGAGAGACATACGCATCCGAGCTGACCTTCGGCTTGATGCCGCGGAATTCGATCAACGTCATCTTGGCACGTCCTTGACGACCGACGTAAGTTGACGAAATGCCCCTGACCCAGGTTCGGGCAGGAGATCCCTCTCACAATGGACGACGTATTCTTATCTATTTCACCGACGAACGAACGAAACATTGCCCCACGGGCTGGGCGATGTCGAATGACGCGAGACGTGGTGGAGACCTCCAGTCTCACGAAACGGTTCGGCAGCCTGGTCGCAGTGGACAACATAGACCTGTCCGTCAGAGCAGGCGAGGTCTTTGGCTTCTTGGGCCCGAACGGCGCGGGCAAGACGACTACCGTCAGAATCCTGTGCGGTCTCATGGCGCCAACTTCAGGCCGCGCCACGGTTGTAGGTCACGATGTCGTCAAGGAGCCTGAAGAGGTAAAACAACGAATCGGATACATGCCTCAGTCATACGGACTCTATGATGACCTGACTGTAGAGGAGAATCTGGACTTCTTCGGAAGCGTCTACAGGGTTCCGCCAGACGAGAAACGAAAGCGCTTGAACGAGATCTTGCAGCTCGTACGGCTGGAGGAGTCCCGCAAGCAGTTCTCCGGGCAGCTCTCTGGAGGCATGAAGCGCAGACTCTCACTTGCCGTCTCGCTGATTCACAATCCGGAGCTGCTTATTCTGGATGAGCCCACGGCTGGAATCGATCCTCCCCTTAGGAGGGTTTTCTGGGAATACTTCAGAAATCTCAACCAGCGCGGCGTCACATTCTTCATCAACACTCACTACATGGATGAGGCAGAACTTTGCGACAGGCTCGCTCTGATCAACTACGGACGACTGGTCGCTATCGGCACACCAACTGAGCTGAAGCGGAAGGCGGTCGGTGGAGAACGAGTCGAGCTGGTCACGGTTGACTCCGCAAAGACGCTCGCGGCACTTGAAGGCGCAGAATCTGTACGGGAAATCAGTGTCTCAGACGGCATAGTGCAGCTTGTCGTTGACGAGGCGTCCTCAGCGATCCCGAGACTGGCTTCTCTTCTAAGAGAACATGGTGTCGAAGTCCTTCAAATTAGACAGTCTCAGCCGAGCTTGGAAGATGTTTTCATCAAACTTGTCCAGGAAACTGGTGACAAATCACGGCAATAGACAGAGTTCTCCTCATGGCCAAGAAAGAAGTCACGCATCTAATCAGGAACCGCAGGGTCTTCGCGCTCACGCTGTTCATGCCTCTCTTGTTGATGACGATAGTGGGACTCGCGTTCACGGGCGAGGTCAAACACATCACAACGGTCATCGTCAACGAAGATGGACGGCCACTCAGCGAGGCATTTGTTGACATGTTAAAGGCGAGTGACACACTTCGAATAAGATTCTACGCAAACGACGAAACACAGGCCCAGGCGCTGATTCGAGACGGCCTAGCCAAAGTAGCGATCGTGATTCCAGCAACATTCGAAGATGATGTGAGATCCTCAAATGCGGTCATATATGTCATGGTGGACGGATCAGATCCCGTCTCAGCTGGCGCGGTCACTCCAGTCGTGCAGCACATAGCGCTCGGGCTTACGCCAAAGTTACGCGTTCAAGTTGAACGTTTGGTCCTGTACAATCCGTCACTCAGATACATCGACTTCATAGCGCCCGCCATCGTAGGAATATTCCTTCAGATATTTCCAATGATTCTGATTTCAATGGCAATTGCAGGCGAACGAGAGAGGGGAACAATAGAACAGCTCATCGCGACACCGCTCAGCGGCTTCGAGATACTGCTGGGCAAACTCTCCGTCTACATGGGGTTCGGGTTTCTCAGCGCGACATCCATGCTGATCGTTGCGGTCTACGCGTTCGATCTCGTAGTAAGAGGCAGCGTTGCGCTAATCGCGGTCTTCTTGGCGGTCTTCCTAACGGCATCGCTAAGTCTTGGAACGCTAGTCTCAGCAGGATCGAGAACTCAGATGCAAGCTGTCCAAACCGTAATGCCCATGATCTACATCATGATATTCCTGTCAGGGACGTTCTATCCTATCGAGGCGATGTCGCCGCTGGTGCAGCCGATATCGTACGTGCTGCCTCTGACATACATGATTCATGCGTTGCGAGCAGTCATCGTCAAAGGTGCCGGCCTCGAGGTCGTGACAAACGACCTCATCTTCCTGTCCGCATACACGGTTGTCATGATCGTATCCGCAGTGGTTGTGTTCCGAAAGAAGCTTGAGTAGGAAGCCAGCCATTGAAGTATGGATGAGCGGTAGGCCCGGATAGCGTTCGACCTGAGATGAAAGAATTGCAGGGATCTCAGAGTCCTAGGCTCTTTGGAACGGCCGGCATACGAGGCAGCGTCAAGGACAGAGTGACAGAGAGGCTTGCACTTGACCTCGCGCGTGCAATGAGCACCATGCTGGCGAACACAGGTCAGGTCATTGTCGGTTCTGACTATAGAACGTCATCAGCCGAGCTCAGGGTAACCCTGCTAGGAGGCCTGCTGGGAGGAGGCCTCGACGTGCTCGATGCGGGCTTCCTATCGACTCCTATCTTAGCCTTCGGCGTCCGAACCTCGGGCGCAGACTCGGGTATCATGGTTACGGCGTCCCACAATCCTCCGGAAGACAATGGAATGAAATGCTACTCGCATCAGGGAAGAGAGTACGTGCCCGAGGAAGAGCAACTCCTTGAGGAGCTCATCTGTCAACACCAGTTCACAGATGTCCCGTGGGATCGCATGGGAACGCTAGGAAGAGCGCCCGACCTCACCGACCTGTACGTTGAGAGACTCATGGACCTGATGCAACCTTTGCGACGGAGACTGAGAGTCGTCGTCGACTGCGCAAACGGGACTACATACAATCTGACACCTCTCATACTGTCGAAGATGGGCTGCGAGGTCATCTCCTTGAACGCCCAGCCTGATGGACGTTTTCCCGGGAGACCTGCCGAACCTAATCCCACCAATCTTGTCGAGACTTGTCGTTTTGTGCGAAGCGTGGGAGCGGATCTCGGAATAGCTCATGATGGCGACGGCGACCGTTTGGCTCTGATCGATGAGAAGGGTAGGTACGTGAACAACGACACACTGCTCGCTTTCTTTGCCCGTCTCCTTCTGACAGAGAACGGGTCAGGAAGGATCATTACGACTATTGATACTTCGTCGCGCATCGACAAAGTGGTGATCTCGTCTGGGGGGACAGTCGAGCGGACAAGACTCGGCAAGACACATGCCCTGCTCAATCGGGAGGATCGCGAAACTGTCAGGCTCTGCTGTGAACCTTGGAAGATCATAGATCCGGCTTGGGGGTTCTGGGGTGACGCGATCTACGCTGCATGCAAAGTCGTTCAGGCCTTGGACCGGTCGAAAGGCGTTGTCAGCGCTCTGTTCCGCGGAATACCCGAGTATCCTCAAGATAGGTTCTTCTTCCGATGCCCAGACCACTTGAAGGACGCTACGATGGCCAATGTCTCGAATGTCCTTACAAGTGAAAAGGGGGTCCGAGATGTCTCCAAGCTAGATGGGGTGAGAGTGGACTTCGGCGACGGCGGTTGGATACTGATCAGGAAGTCTGGAACCGAGCCGAAGATTAGAGTCTACTGTGAAGGGCGTTCGCCTGCGAGATTGAGGCAGCTGGTTCGCAAGTCGTCGGGCCTTGTCAAGAAATCGATTGGGGCTGCTCAAAGGGCGAGCATGAGATCCCGCTAGAATGAGTGCGGCACGATGTAACACTTTCATAGAAGAGGCCGGAAGCTCCTTTCAGCATAACCGTACTTTGAAGATGCGAAGATTGGCAGGAGTATTGCGCCGATGCTTGAGATGAAGTTCATACGTGAACATCCGGACATCGTGAAGGCCGACCTGAAGAGGCGCGGAAGCGACGACAAGCTCAGCTGGGTTGACGATGCACTACGAAATGACGAGAAATGGAGATCACTTCAGGCCCAAGCGAACAATCTGAGGCAACGGCGTAACAAGCTTACCGAACAAATCGCGAAGTTACGGAAGGAAGGACGAGACGCCTCCGAGATCTTGCGCGAGGCAGAGACTATTCCCGACAAGATTAGGGCATACGAACAGCAAGCTGAGAAGCTGCGTCAAGTAGCCGACCAGATTCTGATGCAAATCCCGAATATCATGCATGAGAGCGTGCCAACGGGAAAGGATGAGAATGACAATGTGGAAATTCGAAAGTGGGGGAACCCGCCGCAGTTTCCGTTCAAGCCTCTTGATCACATCGACCTTGGTCTCAAGCTTGACCTGATCGATTTGGAAAGGGCTGCGAAAGTATCCGGCGCCAGGTTCTACTATCTCAAGAAAGAGCTAGTCAGACTCAACTATGCATTGATTAGTTTCGCGTTGGATTTCATTGCGAAGAAAGGCTACACGCTTGTCCAGCCGCCATACCTGCTGAGAAGGGAGGTCCTCTCAGGCGCAGTTGCACTTGCAGATTTTGAGGAGACGATCTACAAGATCGAAGGCGAAGATCTCTACCTACTCGCTACATCTGAGCACGCGTTAAACGCGCTCCACTTTGGGGAGATTCTTGACGGGAAGGCCCTGCCCCTCAAGTACGGCGGAGTTAGTCCATGTTTTAGAAAAGAGGCAGGAGCTCACGGCCGAGACACGAAAGGAATTTTCCGCGTTCATCAATTCGAGAAGGTGGAACAGTTCGTCTTCTGCAAGCCCGAGGACTCGTGGAATGAACATGAGAGGCTCATCGCGAACGCTGAGGAGATCTTCCAAGCGTTGAACTTGCCTTACAGAGTAGTCAACGTCTGCAGCGGGGATCTGGGCACCGTGGCCGCAAAGAAGTATGATCTTGAGGTCTGGTTGCCAAGCCAGGAAAAATACAGGGAAGCAGTGTCTTGCAGCAACTGCACTTCGTATCAGGCGGTTAGGTCGAACGTCAGGTACAGAGACAAGACGAGTGAGCCAACTCAGTACGTCCACACACTCAACAGCACCTTCGTGGCCACCGAACGGACGCTAGTTGCGATCATGGAGAACTTCCAACGTAGTGACGGTTCGATAGTTGTCCCCGAAGCTCTCAGGCCCTACATGAATGGGCTGGATCTTATTGGACCAAGGTGATTCAAGAGTAGCCTAGCCGCATGCGCCCCAGCCGCATTCGGGACACATGTAGCATCCCTCTTGAAAGACAATGAATCCGTAGCACTGTGGACACACGTCTGAGCGACCCCCGTTCTGGTTCCTTCCTAGGTAGTAGCTATCAGCCTCGGGTGTTGCTATCGGGGCGCCAACTGCCAACACCTGCAGGCGTTGTCTCCCAGCTCGCGCTGTGTAGGCCTGAGTCACGCCTGGCCGTTTCCCAGCACTAGTCGCGTTTTCTGGGCTTTCTCGTTTCTCTGCTCTTGCAGATGCGACCAGAACCTGTCCCTTGATTGAGGTGTCTCTGAAGACGGTTACGTCCTTGCACCCGAGTTTGTATGCGAGCAGATAGCTTTCTCTCATGTCGTCGACGGTAGCTTCGGCCGGGAAGTTGTTCGTCTTCGAGATTGACGAGTCTACCCATCTTTGGAAGGCGGCTAGGGCCCGGATGTGAGCTTCTGGCGTAATATCCATAGCCGTTACGAAGACACGCTTGATGTTGCCTGCGATATAGTGGATGCTTTGAACGGTTCCGCCCGTGCTGCTCACATCTCGGATTAGTTCTTCGTCGTAGAGTCCCTGTGTGGTCATGACCTTCTCGAAGACAGGGTCGACGTAGTAGAAGCTCCCGACCTTGACGTTCTTTTCGTAGACGAGGCTGTAGACAGGTTCGATTCCGCTGCTGCATCCAGCGATCATGGAGATGCTTCCGGTTGGCGCGATCACCGTCGTGTAGCTGTTCCTCAGGCCAGACCTCTTGATCTCCTGCGCGACCTTGTCCCAGGGGAGCTTCCAGCTGCTTTTCTGCTCGAATCCGCTGAATGGAAGTCGTCCTTCAGGATAGAAGCTCCTGTCATGGTACGGAAACGGTCCCCGTTCCTTCGCAAGTTCTATTGAGGCCAACTTGGAGTGGTAGTTTATGAACTCCATGAGCTGCTCCATGAACTTGCGAGCGTCCTCACCGTTGTAGGGGATTTTCAGCTCGTAGAGGAGGTCGCCAAGGCCCATCACACCTAAGCCTATCTTTCTGGTCGACAGCGTCATCTCTTCGATCTCTTTCAACGGGAACTTGTTCACGTCGATGATGTTGTCGAGAAATCGCGTCGACAGTTCAACGGTCTGTCTCAGCGCATCCCAATCAAGTTGAACTCGTCCGTCCGCATCTTCCTTGACAAGGGCCCAGACGTTGATACTCCCGAGATTGCATGATTCGTTGGGGTATAGAAGGACCTCGCCACACGGGTTCGTTGTCACTATCGGCCCGAGCAATTTCAGGAATGGATTGTACTTGTTCACGTGATCATAGAATATGACACCGGGCTCCGCGCTTTCCCAAGCCTGGAAGACTATCATGTCGAAGAGTCGTCGGGCATTGGTTGTACGCACAACCTCTTTCGTACGGGGATTCACCAGCGGATACGGCTTGTCCTTCTCATAGTACTCCCAGAAATCGGGCATGATGAGAACGGACAGGTTGAAGTTTCTCAGAGCGCGGTTGCCCTTCTTAGCGGTGATAAACTTCTCAATGTCAGGATGATTGCTGTTGAGTATTCCCATGTTGGCGCCGCGTCGTATTCCGCCCTGTTTGATGACCTCCGTCATCGTATCGAAGAGCGTCATGAAACTTATCGGGCCTGAGGCGATGCCTGAAGTAGAGCTGACAAAGTCGCCCTCGGGTCTTAGCTTCGAGAAGTTGTACCCCATTCCTCCTCCTGCCTTGAAGACGACGGCCGTCTTCTTCAGCCCGTCCATGATGCTTTCGATCGAGTCTTCAATATCGAGCACAAAACACGCAGAACCCATTCCGAGCACGTTTCCGAAGTTCGCAAGTGCCGGCGTGTTCGGCAAGAAGCGCTTGGAAACCATCACATCATAGAAGGCTGTCACTTCAGCTTCGTGATCGTTCAGTTTTCCCTCGCGCAGGAGGCTAAGGAATTCGCTCCAAGAGAGTCTTGCTCGTCCCTCACTGTTGAACCGGTCATACATCCGCTTCAATGCTTCTAGGTGGAATCTGTTGAGCGTGTACCTTCCGATTGACAGCTTGCCCTCATTTGCAACAGGATCAAAGTTCTCCGCTGGGTGTTCAGGTGTCTTGCCCGACCGGTCGTACGTTCTCTCGTCGTAGAGGAGACTGGGCAAGCATGCGTGGACCGCCACTCTCACAAACAGTTCCTTTGGGGTCTCCGTGAGTTTCCCGTCGATGTCCTTTCTCAGGTATCTTGCCTTCAAGACGCGTAGTGCATTTAGGTCGAAGCGCTTGTCGACTTCGTCGATCTCTTCTTTTTCGAGTATGCGCTGTTTCTCTTTTCTTATCTCGGCCCTCTTCTGTCGGTAGAGGATGTAGGACTTGGCCGTCTTAGCCTGTCCATTGTCCAGCAGCACTTTCTCAACAACATCTTGCACCTCCTCCACCGTAGGAATGGTGCGTCCATCAAACCGTTCTTCGAGTATCTTCACGACTTGGTCGGATAGTCGCTGAGCCAGAGCAGCGTCCCTTCCGATGGTCTGGGTGATCGCTCTTGAGAGAGCGGACGTGATCTTGTTCTGGTCGAAGGCGACGAGCCGTCCGTCGCGCTTCCGAATCTGCCTTATCGTGGTTGGTGCTGTGCGGTTTGGGGTCCCGGCTGGCACTGTGCTCTCCTCTACCAAGGATATCTTGCTCCAGAAATGTGAAGCGAGAGAAGTGGCGCGCTGTACCACTTTAATAGTTTTCGACAATTGTGTATATAATCGTGTAGTGCCCCCCGCCCCACCGTATTCATCTGCGTCAACGGCTCCACCGCTTGATCCGCTGCGTCGTCAATCAGGTCCGCTCATCTCCATGACGGTTTTCAGAAAAGGCTTTTATGGCCAGCGATGTCGCGAAGGCCTGCCTCAACTCAGCTGAATGCTTTCGCTCAAGTACCCAGTGGTCCCTCGTGCGATCTCTTGACGTGACAGTTTGATCAGATCTTCGCACATCGTTGATCAACATTCATCGATGAATGGCACATCCTACATGACTCAGGTGACCAGAACTCAGTGATGGAATCGTCTGCAACAGCGTTTCGTTCATTCTGCTGACCTGAACGACTCAGGACTGGGTGTAACGATGATTCGTCTCTCTGAGAGAAAAGGGGCTGCTTCGATACCGATCGTTTGAGATGATGGCCATCGGTCGCTGCACAGTTCGGAGAGTTCGAAGAGTAGGATCTAGTCGGCTACAGTTCTTACCGGTTCATTGACCAGTCGTTTCCCATCGAAGTGGAAGGATTTCATCTCGCCGTTCGGAACCGAGTAGATCAAGTATGAAAGACCAGGGTAGTTGGCACGTTCCCTGTCAATCTCGGACGCTTCAGCGGACCAGAAGGGGTGGCTGTGGTAGAAGCCTACCACGTCCAGCTTGTTCTGCTCGGCATACGTGAAGGCACGGAGTAGCGTCTCTGGATGGATCTCGTACGAGGACTTCGAGGAGACCTCGTTCCTTGCCGGCCACACTTCTCTTACTGTTCGCTCATCATCGATTGTCGTCCCGATCAGTATTCCGCAAGCTTCGACTGGATAGGATTCTCGCGAATGAACAGAGATACGTTCGACGTGTCTGTTCGAGATGGTGAGCGTCAATCGATACGGTACCTTTGTGGACAAATCTGCTGGAGAATGTGGTCGGTGGTTCGGGCGCGCTCCCCTACAGCTCGCCTTTCAGGAAGGCGTCTATCGTCGCTTTCCTGCATCTTGGGCAGATTCGCAAGTGATAACGCTCATTGGGCAGAGGCTGATGGCACCACTCACACTTCTTGATCGGGCTTTCTCTAAGCTCCTGCAGCTCCTCAATCAAGAGTCTAGTCGCGTTGTCATTCATCACTCTGCCATGTTCCCCTTCGATTGTTGCGAACGCTTTCGCGTGAACTATTGTGAACCTGGTAGGCATCTTAAGAGGTTTAACAAGATTTATAAGCAACCTTGCTTAACAAAGTAAGCAAGTAATCAAGATATACAGGCTAACTCTTGTGGGCTGTCTCACTTGGCTAACAATGCTGTCCTCATACGCGGGCTGGACCGGAACCTATACAACAAGGTAGTCGCGCGCGCTAAGGAGCGAGGCAAGAACGTCGCAGACCTGATGAATGAGGCGATGCGAGCCTACCTGAACGAGGGAAGCGCAACAGTTCCAAACGTCTTCGACACCAAGAAGCTCGTCTTCACGGGTGCCGTGAACCTTTCCAAGTCTGACATATTCGGCCTCCACGAGGAACTTGGGCCGTTTCAGCTGGAGAATAGCGGGCTACTGACCCTTGACAAGGATGTCGACAGGGAGGCCTTCCACCGAATTGAAAGAATACATAACACTGGAAAACTTCGAGTACCGTCGAACGTTCATCACCTAGCCCTGCTCAAGGTAGGTCACGTCCACGGAGAGGTCGAGAAGTACTGACTTCTTCTACACGCGCCCGTTTTTCACCAATCGCGGTTTGAGAATTCTCCCTTCAAATGATCATGTGGCCCACTGTGCCTGAATAGGCACAGGGGCCATGGAGGTCCGCTTGTGTTTCTATGTCCTCAAGGCATCAGCGCAGGTCAGGCTCAGTTCTCATTTCTTGGATACGAACGGGTTGCCCTTGATGAAGAAGCGCCAGGGTTTGTCCAGTCCTGCTCTGATTCCAATTCGGCTGGTTGACTCAATTCGAAAAGGTTCAAGCTTGTCGTTTTCAGCTATGAACAACCCGCTCACGGTCGTAAGATCGTGGCCGTTCAAGGCTGTAGTCACTGCGAAAGCCTCAGTGAGCTTCGCTGGCCCGTTGGTCAGGTCTCTGATTCTGTCCGAACCGCGCTTCTTCCTCATGGCCTCGATTCCTTTGACCGGTTGGGCTGCACGGATCAACACTGCCCCTGCTTGCCCGATAGGTTCGGTTGTGACGTTGAGGCAGTAGTGCATGCCGTATGTGAAGTAGACGTAGGCATGTCCTGGCTGGCCGAACATGACCTGGTTGCGTTCGGTGCGACCGACGTAAGCGTGGCTGGCCGGGTCGTCTTGCCCTCGGTAAGCCTCCGCCTCAACGATCAATCCTCTCAATTCGGTAGCCCCGAGTCTTCTCACGAGAACCTTCCCGAGTAACCCCTTTGCGACGCGTACTGTGTGCCTTTCATAGAAGGACCTTGGGAGCGGGATCGATGAGGCACTGCTAGCGAGAGAGCCGGGCATCCCCCATCCTCAACTTGGGTCTTCTACTTGGTGGTTCTGGTGATCCCAACATCCTCGACGACG
>Ga0209725_1000666_pt1 | contig 20563 bp, 17 predicted proteins | sample I18A1metaG_FD_184145 | JGI IMG/M metagenome (GOLD analysis project Ga0209725, IMG submission 184145) | Lake sediment bacterial and archeal communities from Gulf of Boni, Indonesia to study Microbial Dark Matter (Phase II) - ​I18A1 metaG... | ecosystem: Environmental > Aquatic > Freshwater > Lake... | reverse complement strand
CCTGGCGATAGAAGTCCTTCAATTCTCCGCTCACGGCCGTGGGTTTTTGTCTCTTTGCGTACGTATAGGAAAGGTTTTCTAAGTCTAAAAGATAGGATCGAGGCGAAGGGAACGCCGGCTGTAGGTATGCCTACTATTCTATGAAACTTCTTGATTCCTACAGCGGTCCTAACTAGGTCTTCATAGATCCCTACGACTTTGGACAAAGCTTCAGGAAAGCTGGGCACTATTCTTAAGTCAACGTAGTATGGGCTGAGCTTTCCGCTTGTCAATGTGAAAACGCCAAACTTAATCGCTCCAGTCTTGACGAGGACTTTGCAGAATTCGGTTTCACGTTTCTCAATTTGTTCTTTTGGCAATGGAACCCCTCCTAAGGATACTTCAAAGTCTCCCCTTTTCGTAGAATGCGGCTCCTAACCTGCGGAGCTATCTTTGACACCGCACTTGCAAACTCCTTTGTCTTTTCACCGTGATAAGGAACTGCAACTTTCGGTTTCACTAGCTTCGCGACCGTTGCGCCCGATTTTGGTGACAATCCTGAATCAAGCCCGATCGAGCATAGACAGATGTCGATTTGATATCTTCGGCCTATGTCTGCCATCTCCTTGAAGGGGGCGCTGTCGCTCGAGTGGAATACTGATACTCCATCTTCACTTGTTATGATGTATGTTAAGGGTTCGGCAGCTGGATGCGAGCTTTTTTCCGCTACTACACTCACTTCTTCCACCTGAAATTCATCCTTGACGTGAGCCTCTTCAAGCTTGCTCGACGGAACAACTGCGCTCAAACGACCGAAGGATGCAGAATCAGCTATGACCTTGCATCCGCTGTTCAATTGAATATCAGCTACAATGCTCTCATCTAAATGGTGAATATGCTCATGTGTAATTAGGATAGCATCTATCTTTGAGATCTTATCTATATCTATATCAACTGGATCGATCAGTATTCCCACATGCGGTGATCTTATCACCACTCCGGTGTAGCTGTTGACCAAAGTTAACGCTACTTCTCCTCTTGTCAATGAGGGCGTTGACACCGCAATCTCGCCTCACATTACCCGTTTGAGGAAAAGTCTTTAATGTTTTTGGTTTTATTCAATCCAGCATGCGTAGATTTCTGTCTAGACGGCTAAAGCTTTGGCGGTTGGAAGACTATGGTTGAGATCTGGCTTCCTTATGGGAAGACTGAGGTATCTGTTAGAGTGCGTGACGAGGATCTTCTTGCGATAGTTCAATTGAATGAAAGGCCGGGTTCGGTCGATCCACGAGCTGAAATTGAGAGGGCGTTCGGATATCCATTAGCCAGTAAGAGATTGAGTGAGATCGTAGACTCGGACGAAACTTTTGTCATAGTCTTAGGAATGAACGAACCAACTGTCATACTCCCAATTTTGGAGTTCGTTCTCAAGGAATTGCGAAATGCTGGAGTGAAAGATGAAAATGTCACAGTGCTTGTAGGCTCGAATTTCTGGGCGTCGAACAATCGTGAGCAGGTCTTTTCATTAGTGACAGAGAATTACAAGGAGGTGAAAACGGTTCTTCACGATCATCTCCGGAGTGATACAGTATTGCTAGGACAAACCTACTCAGGAACAGCTGTCTACATGAATAAGATTTTTGCTGAGTCGAAGTTCAAGCTACTCTTAGGTGAGGTGAGCGCAAACTGCTTAACCGCCTATACCGGCGGGCCTGAGACGTTGCTCCAGGGAGCTGCCGGGATTCAGACGGTTCGACAATGTTGCTCGAAGATTGTCGCCGCCGATTCCAGAGTTGGAGTTATTGAACAGAACCCTGTCTTTGATGATATGCGCGGGATAGCAGAACTTGCTAAAGTTGACTACGCGGTCAACGTTGTGCTGAATTCGAAGAGACAGTTGGTGGCGGCTTTCGCAGGGGCTCCTAATGATGTGTTTCTACAAGGGATCAAACTAACCGAGGAGATGTGCAAAGTTCACACGGATGGAAAGGCGGATGTAGCTGTAATAAGCGCCGGAGGCGCGCCGTACGACACAAACCTCTACCGAGCGTATCGCGCTATTCACACAGGACTTGACTTAGTGAAGAAGGATGGCGCTTTGGTTCTGTTGGCTGAATGCGCCGGTGGATTCGGGAACAGAACCTTCTATGAATGGATGAGGAGATTCAGAGAATCGAAGGAGATAGAAAACGAGATTAAGAGGAACTTCGAGATTGGAGCAGAGGTCGCCTATTTCCTGAGTAGAGCTTTGGAATATTCGAGAATCTACTTGGTATCGGTGATGCCTGACTATTATGCCAATGGAGTATTCAGAATGAGAACCGCTAGGACCGTGAACGCTGCGCTTCAATTGGCTATTCGCGCTGTTGGAAGAGATTCCAAGATACTCGTCGTGCCGCACGGATCGAATATCGTACCGGTGCTTCCGAGCGCCGTTGGTATGAGTAATATATTTAAGTCTGAAAAGTAATACGAGTGCATATGAAGAAAAGGTACTGCATGACTCTTGACGACGAGTTAATGAATAAACTGGATAGGTTTCTAGACGGATCGAAGTTTAAGAATAGATCGCATACGGCTGAATTCTTCATAAAACTGGGCTTATCGCAATATAGGCCTGAGAGGAGCGCGTTGATATTGTGTGGCGGGCTGGGAACTCGTTTGAGGCCTCTAACCTTCGTCACGCCTAAGCCCATGCTTCCCATTGGAAATCAACCACTACTTGAATATCAGATAAACTACTTGAAGAAGTATGAGTTCGACAGGATCGTGTTGGCCGTTGGCTATCTGCAAGAACAGATTGTGAGGTACTTCTCTGACGGCCAGAAATTCGGAGTCAAGATAGTGTATAGCTTCGAGAAGGATCCGCTTGACACAGGCGGAGCCGTGAAGAATGCTGAGGATTCGCTCAATTCCGATTTTATCGCTATGAACAGTGATGTCCTCTTTGATTCCCTAGATTTGGACAGGCTCCTTGAGTTTCACAAGACTAAAGGAGCGGTTGCTACGGTCGCGCTAGTCAAGACAAATGACACTTCTCGTTTTGGCGTAGTCAGACTTGGCGCAGATGGCGCGCTTACCGAATTCATTGAGAAACCGAGGAGGCCGGTCGGCCAGCCGGGATGGGTAAATGCTGGCGTCTACGCGTTCTCTACGAAGATATTCGACTATGTGAAGCCGGAGCAGAGGGTCTCTTTGGAGAAGGATGTTTTCCCGAAGCTTGCGAAGGAAAGAAGAGTTTACGGCTTCAAGTATGAAGGGTATTGGTCGGACATGGGAACGCAGGAAGACTATATGGAAGTCGTTAGGGACATACTTACTGGAAAGCTCAAAATCTAAGAGCATCCGATTCTTCTCGACCTAGAAACGAGTACCCCCATGTAGAGGCATTCCTCAAGAGAAATACTCAGTGCATTGGCAACAGAGGATTCAGTCATCTCGACAGAAGCACCCTTGATTAGAACAGCAGGAGTTCGTTCACTCGTTTCACCCATAACCATGTGGGCAGCGCTCGACAGATCATCTCCTAAACAGTGTCTGGTGATGAAAACGGACTTGCCATAGATGTCCTTGCTAGATCTACAATCCTTCACGGGTTCAAACCCTGCAACGGCCAAGGCTATTCCTACCGTCCCCATCCTAAGAGGAGTGATACGGCTGTCAACGATTAAGACGCCTACACGCTTGTCTATCTTCTCTACTATCTCGGTTCTGATCTGCTCAGCGGTGAGATGAGGATTCTCTGGCCACAAGACGACTGAGTTTCGCGGTGTATTCTTTCGATCTATGCCTGAGTTGGGTGTTAGAATACTGTTCTTCAGAGTGAGTAACGCTTTTGTGACGCCTCCGTAAACTTTGTCCGCTTCTTTGATTATCAATTCAACGTACTCGGGTTGCAGATCAAACCTTTTTCCAAGAGCTTTGGCTTTGGCTGAGGGTTTTACGCGGCTTAGGTCTACAATGCGGCCTTGTGCTATGGCCACGGCCTTACTTGCGATGGCAAGTATGTCGCCGTCTTCAACATCCACCCCTTGGCCTCTAGCTGCATTGAGTATGGTTGATGTTATGTCTTCTCCAGGCTTTATGAGAGGTGTACGTATACCTATGACATACATCTTCCGTTGGTTCATCGCCCTAATACCTATTCTTTCCAAGTGTTTCGATTCTCATGGGATATAAGGTTGATACGTATCGGCTCTCTGCAAAGTCTGAGAATGCAACTTCGTATATTCGCTTGTTTTCTTCTGGTTTCAATCTGAAAAAACGGATTGCAACGTTTGCAGAAGATGGCTCCTAGGTTGAACTATCTTCTTTCTCTGTTGCAGAGTGTCGGATGGTAGAGTAAGGCGCTCCGATACTTTAGGCGGTTCCATTGTCCTTCATTGTAGTTTCAATAGCTTGCCCTACTGTCAATCGCTGTGCGCGCGATGCAGCTGGAGACCGGGATATCGCTTCATGAACTCTATCGTGACGGCTATTGCTGTAGCCTATTTGCTTTGCTCGAGATAGGTCTGAGTTTTGCGGCTATCTGATAGGAATAAATACTGTTTTCTTAATAGTCCAGTTAGAGGGGTTTACGATGGCTGATGCGGAAAGTATTTTGAATAGAGAGCTTGACGCTACGAATGGAATTCTTCGATTGAAAGCCGCTTTCGTCGCGAGGGATTTCTACCCTGGGCTTGGAAGGCTTGGTGTGAAGAGGTATCGCGTCGGCAAGAGAGGCTGGATTTGCGAAAGATGGATAGCTTCAAGCGTAAGGGCTGAGAATGTCTATAAAGTGGAGAATGAAGGGCTCAGCTTCATTGATTTCTCTAGAAGTAGAGTGAAGGTCTCTTTCGCTGAGTCACTTGAGTTGATTCCGGGTAGGATGCTTGGCGAGAAGTATGCTAAGGAACACGAAAATAGGTTCGGTGTTCTCACTAAGATTCTTGATATTGGTCTTCCAATTCCATGGCATATTCACGCGAGGGAGGAGGACGCCAAGAAGTATTGGAATATGAATGGGAAGGAGGAGGCTTACTACTTCTTGGATTCGCCGGTGAGAGGACCGCTTCCTTATTCGCATATCGCGGTCCACCCCGACGTTACTAGAGATGATCTTCTTCCGCTGTTGAAGAGATGGAATGATGATAAGGTTCTTGATCTTTCGCCTGCCTATAGGTTAAACGCTGGTGAAGGTTTCCACATCTTTCCAGGCATCCCTCATGCGCCTGGGACAGCGCTAACTCTTGAGCTTCAAGAGGAGTCTGATGTTTACAATATGCTTCAAGCATATTGCAATGGGAAGATTCTCTCTAGAGACATATTCTTGAAAGGGCTTCCTAACGAGGAAGCCGTTGTCGACCTTATTGATTGGGAGAAAGCTAAAGACTCCTACTTTTACAGGAGGTATCATACGGTTCCTGAGAGGGTTGTTGGCTCGGGAGAAGGAGAGTACGGGGTGGAGTATTGGGTTTTTAACCCTAATAGGACTCGGAGGTTTAGCGGTAAAGAGCTGAGGGTTCCTCCGGGTAAGACTTTCGAGAGCCGTGAGAATGGAGCTTACGCTATCTTGGTTTGGAGAGGAGAAGGTAGAGTTGGCAATTTGAAAGTTAAAGCTGGAGATTTCAGGTTGGATGAGCTGTTTGTCAGCTACAAGGCTGCAGTCGAGCCGCATGAGATTACGAATACAGGCAAGCGGGAGCTTGATCTCTACAAGATCTTCGGTCCAGACGTTAATATAGCCCCGATAATCTATGACTCCCTCGAATACTAGTCGTCTTGATCGGTCCGCACTTGGCGCGTGTCGCTAATATGTCTTTCTTCACAGAATACGCTTCAACCCCAAAAAAAGAAGAGGCAGGATTTTGGGTTCCCTTAAGGCTGCATGGCTTGACAGTACGGGCAGTATTTTGCTAAAATCGGTATTCCTTTTCCGCAGTTCGCGCAGTACTTGAGTTGCTGCGTTGAAACCGGCGGAGGAGTGATCGCTGGCGTGGGCGCTGGTGGGACTCCTCTTCCTAAGGCTTGAAGGCTTGCTTCATATGATAGTGAGTAGATTAAGCGGATGAAAGTTGCCACACTTCCTAATGCTATGATTACATAGCCTATGAAGATCATCGCTAAGCCGAAGATCGATCCTCCCAATAACATGGCCCCTGCAGTCTCTGGACTTGTTATGATTGAGGAGACGAAAGTTCCGGCCATTGAGAATGCTCCAACAGCTATGAATATTCCGCCGATTATTCCCCAAACGATCAGCCACAGTACATATATGAATGCTCTTTTGAAAGCGGTTCCCCAAGGAATCGACATCTCAATGCACCTAGAGTACAGGTTTGTATAGAGCACGCTTATAAGAACTGAAGCTGGAGGCGCGGATCCCTATAAAGATGCGAAGTCCCGATGCGCTCGGCAATGACGCCAATAAGTTTAAGCCTTCTTGGGCGAACTAAGATCTCTCGGCAATGAGGAAAGCTGGTATTGAGGAAAGTGATTGATGACTGATGAAACCAGATCTGAGCCGTTTGCCGTGGCGATAAAAGCTTTAAAATCTTTTCAACGTTCGGATGTATTCTGGCTTCCCAGCATTTCGGGCGTCTAATAGCGGTACTCATCGACGCGAGAAGACCCTTGCCTCGAAGGAGGCGCAGTAAGTTTGGAGGTTTGCCTCTATCGCAGTTCCTTCTCTTGATTCTGCTCTTAAGCTCGTCCGCCTTTCGATTAGGAGAAACGTAGGTGAGAGCGTTCTGGACATTCAAGCCTGAGCAGAATTTTCCGCGATCTTAATGTTAATCATTCGACCTGTGCGTGTATCTTTAAGACAATAGTCGCTCTCGGAAGATTCTAGTATATGAACAGAACCCCTAACTCTCGGAGTTCTTCCTTTACTTTCTTGTAGAGTTTAGCGTAATCGTCGTTCGGTGCTATTTTTCTTATGTCATAGCATTCCTGGAATGTTCTTCCCAGTGGGGCTTCAGCTATTTCCTTTTCATACTTAGACACTATTTTCTTAGCAAGCTCATTGGCTTCTGATCTTTTAATACCAGATTCAGCTACTCCGCATCCAACCTCGCAAGCCATTTTTGCTTCCATTGGCGTAGCTCTATTCTTATACCTGTTTCTCGCAACAGCTATTTCCCAGAGATTAGCCCCAGATACGACGCTCACTAGACCATGCGCTGCGGCTTCGTATAAGACCATTGGAGTGGAAGGGCCAGCAGCGGCAAATCCATTTGATAAAGAAATCAAGGGAGTATTCCTAGCTAGTGCCTGATACGTCACGCTTATCCCCCACAGAAGCTCCCTTGTCGTATTATGCATGTGTTTGATATGAAATGGAAAATAGTTTTGATAGTGAGCTTGATTTACCATTAACCCTTGAATGTGATACGCTGTTCCAACTATCGCTGTGCCTTCAGCTCCTCCGCAATAGCCGCCAAACATGGGACCTGTTAATGCGCCGACAAAGCAACCATACTGATGAAAATGCACCATCTTGTTTAGCAACGAAAAATCCACCTTTAACTCCGATATAGAAGCGACAAATCTACCGTCGGTTAGTCTCTCCCCCCAAATCGGATTACTGGCTGCTATTTGAGCTGCATCGGATTGAGCTGTTCCCACACTTTGTAAGAAAATACCCGGCCTCCCAACTCTTCTCGCAGCTTCTCTAAACATCATAGCGTGAGCCACTGAGCCTTTGATTTCGAATGGTGCGCCAGCTTTGATGCTTCTACCTTCAATTTCTTCTAGGATAGGAGCGCATACGCCGTCTGCAAGGGGCTCTTGCAGGTATGCCATCGACATCGGCACAAAAAGCTGTTCATCGCAAGTAATATCAGGACTAAACAAACAAAATGGCCTTCTTCCATCCTCTATCTTTCTATGAAACAATTCTCTTGAATCCTTACCGTAACCTAGAACAAATCTTCCAGGAAAATTTTTCATGGCTTCTCTTATTTCGCTTTCGTCAAACAAGATCCTTCTATGCGTGCTCGTACAGTAAGTTCCAACCTCCAGGTATAGTTCGAGAGCAGCTCTCCAAACGTCGTCCGCGAGAGAATCGTCGGACGGTACTACATTTTCTGGATCGAATTCTATTTTATACTTTCTAATGACATCACGAAGTTTGGGAAGCAGTATCTTGAGTTCGAAGTCTTTTTCCAAGCAAATCGGTCCGGTTTCAGCTCTCTCTAGAACCTCGTTTATTCTCCAAGGAGGAACCAAAAGATCACCTGTCTCGGATAAGTGTTTGAGCTAGTCTGACTCCCCTTTCAGCTGTTTCAGCCCATCCATCCGCTCCAATTTCTTCAGCCCACTCCTTCGATGTTGGCGCACCTCCGACCATTACTGTGTACTTGTCCCTTAACCCCATTTCATTCAAGAAATCTATCACTTCTTTTTGTGCGGGTTTTGTAGTTGTCATCAAAGCAGATAATGCTATTATATCCGCTTGCACCTCAACGGCTTTTTCAATGAACTTCATAGAGTCTACATCTTTCCCCAGATCATAGGTGTCGAAACCGTTTACCTCCAGCAAGAGAGCCAATATGTTTTTTCCAATGTCGTGAATGTCGCCTGAAACAGTTCCCACAACTACTCTCCCAATTTTCTTAGCCTTCAACTTCTCTTTGCTCTCCCCCTTCATTTCAGCGGTCAGAACACGTGTCGCAGCCTCCATAGCCGCTGCTGCACACAATAGCTCGGGTACATAATACTCTCCTTTCTCGAATTTTTCCCCAACCAATCTCATCGTTGGAGAGAGACTCTTTTCGATTACCTCTAGTGGATCCATACCCGCCTTCAAGATCTCACTCGCAGTTTTCTCAGCAGCCTCTTCATCACCGCTGATGACAAACTTCTTTAGTCTTTCATTCAATGTTTCTAAGCTCAATCGATTTTCTCCTTCGCACTTTTAGGCTTGATCGTATATTTATAAGATTTTCCAACAACACAGGACAAAATTTTCTATTGGATATTCAGAACTCTCTATGCCAATATCCGACTTTTCCATCAAATACCTATTAGGAAAAAATGGAGTACTCCTGAAGTGTACTCTGATAAAGATCTAGGCAAGTCTCCTATGTCCGTACGGACGGGCATAGCGGTGCGTGCCCTTTGCGGCTTGCATAGCAATTTCATAGTTCTTAGGTTCTCATCAAGTTTTGAAGCGTTCTCAAGAACAGTACCATAAAGAGGGCTGTGAAAATTGAATATGGCGTTTGACATTCCTGCAGTCTACTGACTTCCCTTTCCAATTCGTAATGTTGTATTACATAGATGTGCGAATGAACGAATCTCAAATTCAAATTTCAAGAGCTAGATTCTTCAAATTCACTAGGACACTATCGTATATGCTATTGTACTCGGAAGAGGGCGTTATGCTTTTTAGGTCGTAGCACTCGCGGAAACTCTTGCCAACCGGTGCATCTTTGATACGGTCTTGATATTTTTTCAAGATCCCCTCAATTAGTTCATTTGCGTCCTCCCGTTTCATACCCGATGCAGCATGACCGGCTTCAGCGGCCATTCTAGCTTCCATTCCACTACAATGATCGAGATACTTGTTCTTCGCCACCTCAACAGCCATGAGATTCAAGCCCGAAACAGTACCTACGATAGCGTAAGCCGCGGCCTCGTATAGGGCCATGTGAGTGCATGGTCCAGATGCTAGTTCACCAGCAACTGCCATTAGCAAATGCGTGCTTCTACTAATCGCTTGACCAACCATGCTGATCACCCATAAGAGCTCTCGGACTGTGTTGCAAAGATATGTTATGTGAAGTGGAAAGCACATGTGATAATGTGGTCGGTATATCAAGGAATTTTGGAGCGCGTTAGCGACTGTCACCACAGCCGTTCCCTCAGGACCCCCCGAATAGCCGCCCATGAGAGGTCCATACAAAGCTCCGATAATATTGCCACTACTAAGTAGATGAGCTACCTTATTCAGTCGTTCATAATCAGTTTTCAACTCCGGCAATGAAGCGACTAGGAATCCATCTGTCTTTCTGATTCCGAACTCTGGTCGATTGGAGGCAATGATAGCCGCTGTGGATTCAGCACTACCGATAACATTATGTATGCCCATTCCCGGCCTGCCTACATCTATCGCTGCCTGTCGGGTCAAAATCGCGTTCAAAATCGCTGCATAAACCTCAGAAGGACCGCTGCCCCTTATCGTCATCCCGTTCACGGAATTGAGGCAGATACCTCCGCTGAAGGTATTAGCCAATCGTTCTTTCGCGTAGCTTCGCAGCACATCGAGATATATGTCTTCAGAAACTGGGCTTCCAGCTCCGAACATGCAAAATGGAGGTTTCTTATCCTCAACTTTCCTCGGTGTCAGTACTGAGGCGTCCGACGCTTCGCCAAACCTTAATTCAGCAGGTGATTGTTCCAAAGCGTCCTCAATGTCCTTTTCTTCAAATCTTATGCATCTCTGCACATCGGTGACGTATGTCCCGACTTTAAGGCATAGTTCAAGAGCTGCTTCGTAAACATCGTCAGCTAAGCTACTGTCAGCTGGTATAACAAGTTCCGGATCATATTTTATGTCGTGGGCTTTCACAACCTCCCGCAAAGCCGGTATAAGCAATTTGAGATCAAAATCATTCTCTAGGCAGACTTTCCCCTTCTCGATATCCCTCAGAATGTCCCAGAATCGCGCAGATCGTTGAAGAATTAGCTCCCAAATTCCTCTGGTGTCTTTCAAGAATTCTTCTTCACTCATCTGATAAGCACCAACCGTTCCACTCTGCTGTTGCAGTAACATAAAGTTTTAGATGACATAATGCCGACAACGATTGGACAATTTGGTCTCAGACCAGAAAAGCTACGAGAAAATTCTTAGACTTCGTGTCTGGTGTCTACAAATAGAACACTTGCTTTCTTTGGTACTGTGACAAGCAAGCAAATTGCATGAAAAGCTCCTTGCTAGAGAAACGCGCATGAAGTTTGACACAGTCCCACTGTTTGCCACGGTTAGCAGGATATCTTTCGACGGCAAACTAGATTAGCCTTTGAGCCTATAAACCCTAGATGGCTTACGGTCGAATCGCGGGCGAGATCATATTTGAGTAAGACCTTTGAATGCATCCCGAACTTCAGCACATCAGACCCTAAAGTTGTCAAAGCCATACTGGAAGAGATTAGATGCGTTCGAAATGCGCATCTACTTGACCATACCTTCGATACCCACTACAATAGGCTGGTCGCTTCCTTCATAGGAGACGAAGATTCTATCTTGCACGCGGCGCTCAATTCAGCTACCAAAGCAATCGCCCTCATCGATATGAATAAGCATAAGGGGCAGCACCCTCGACTGGGCGCCGTGGATGTAGTCCCCTTCGTGCCTATAAGAAATGCGACCATGGAAGACTGCGTAGAGCTGTCTAGAGCTTTTGGGAGAAGACTTGCGGAAGCCCAAAATATTCCAGTATACCTCTATGGGGAGGCTGCTTTGAGGCCAGAAGCGAAGGATATAGATTGGGTAAGGCAAGGCGAATATGAAGGGCTTCATGAGATGATCAAGAGGCCAGGAAGAGAACCTGACTTCGGCCCAAAGAAGCCGCACCCAACCGCAGGCGCAACAATTGTTGGAGCCAGAAGGATCATGGTAGGGTTCAATGTGAATCTAGGAACGCCGAACCTTGAGGTCGCCAGAAGAGTTGCCGCAGCTATCCACGTCAATAAAGGCGGGCTCGTCGATGTTAGGGCGATGGCGGCGAGCATCCCTGAGAAGGGTGTAACCCAGATAGGGATGAGCATAGGGTACTTCGAGAAGACCCCTCTCTACCGCGTACTCGAGCTGGTTAAGATTGAAGCTGAAAGATATGGCGTTCCCATAGTTGGAGCGGAATTTTGCGGTCTAGTCCCTCTGCAAGCCCTCATAGATGTAGCCAAGTACTATCTCAAGGTGGAGGATCTCGAAGAGGATAGCATATTGGAGATAGCCGTCCAGAAAGCCCTCGAGCAGACGTAGGGTGCGAAGATGCCTAGTAGGATAGATCTACTCATAGAGAACGCAGCTGAACTTCTTACGTTGCGGGGAGGAAGCCTTGGGCCTTTCGTTGGAAGGCGCATGGGCGAGCTCGGAGTGATCCACAAGGGATCTCTAGCTATACATGAAGGAAGAATAGTGGCTATAGGGACCGGCAGAAGACTGAGGAAGAAGTTTGAATCAGAAAGAGGTATCGACGCGACTGGAAAGGTCGTTATGCCAGGTTTTATTGATCCCCATACCCACATAGTCTTCGCTGGCTACCGTGAAGAAGAGTTTGAGATGAGGATCAAGGGCGTCCCTTACATGAAGCTTCTTCGCAGAGGCGGCGGAATCCTCAAAACGGTCAAAGAGACGAGGAGAGCAACTGAGTCCCACCTCTTGAAGAACACGATGAAGACCCTAGACATAATGCTCAAACACGGCACAACAACGGCCGAAGCCAAGAGCGGCTACGGCTTGAACGTTAAAGACGAGATCAAGTGTCTAAGGGTCTTGCGGAAAGCCGATGACGAGCACCAAGTCGATGTCACGCCGACCTTCCTAGGCGCCCATGCCGTTCCCCGAGAATTTGAAGGCTGTGTCGGCGAGTACGTGGATACAGTAGTTGAGGAGATGCTGCCCAAAGTCAAAGAGCTTAACCTAGCGAAATTTTGCGATGTGTTTTGCGAGAAAGGGGTTTTCAACATAGACCAATCGAGACGCATTCTCCTAGCAGGAAGTGAACATGGCTTAACGCCAAAGATACATGCAGACGAGATGACGCCGCTCGGAGGAGCCGAGTTGGCCGCGGAGGTTAGAGCTATCTCAGCTGACCACCTCGTCTTCGCTTCAGAGAAAGGCATCAAAGAGCTGGCGATGGCAAGCGTCTGCGCCGTCCTACTCCCTTGCGCTTCATTTGCACAAATGCTGGGAAAATATGCCGATGCTAGAGGATTGATCAAGAGGAACGTTCCCGTTGCCTTAGGAACCGACTACAACCCGAGCTGCCAAGCGGTTTCGCAACAGCTCTCCATAGCCCTAGCTTGCCACGAAATGAGGATGACCCCGTCGGAATGCGTCGCTGCATCAACGATAAATGCGGCCCATGCAATCGGCTTAGGCCAAGAGATAGGCAGTCTAGAGATAGGCAAGAAAGCCGATATAGCCATCCTCGGAGTTCCAAGCCACAGGTTTCTGGGCTACAGGTTCGGAGTAAACCTTGTAGAGAAGGTTGTAAAGAACGGCAAGCTTGTTGTCGACAATTATGCAGATAGCTAACGGTAGCTCTCATCATCTTCTAAATGGTCGCGGTAGAGCCGCAGATCACTGCGCGGTTACTGAATGCCGCTCAACAGTTTCATTCCAACATCTCTGTTAAGTTCCAATGCGGATAAGGATCGGTTAGCGAGGTACTTCAAAGCGTTATGGTTAAAAGCTCTCTTCGGCTTACTCACTGAAGGTGAAGATTCTTGCTAAAATTAAAGCGCAGGGTTAAGTGCATCAAAGGGCCTGAACTCCACTGTAAGAATTGGCAGATCGAAGGTATCTTGCGTATGCTTCATAATGTGTTAGATCCAGATGTGGCGAAGGATCCTGAGAACCTTATAGTTTACGGCGGCACTGGCAAGGCTGCTAGGAGCTGGGAGTGCTTTGATAAGATCGTTGAGACACTTATCAGGTTGAAACCTGATGAAACGATGCTCATCCAAAGCGGCAAGCCGGTTTCAGTATTCAGGACGCATCAATGGGCTCCCCGAGCGTTGATAGTTAACAGTATGCTTGTGCCAAGATGGGCGACATGGGACTACTTCTTAGAGCTTGAGCAGAAGGGATTGATAATGTTCGGGCAGATGACAGCTGGCTCTTGGGCATTCATAGGGACGCAAGGCATACTGCAAGGAACCTACGAGACTCTAGCAGCTGTAGCGAAAGAACATTTCAACAGCAGCCTAGCTGGGAGACTTGTATTCACAGCAGGGCTCGGCGAAATGGGAGGTGCCCAGCCTCTCGCAGTCAAGATGAATGATGGTGTAGCCCTAGTCGTCGAGATCGATAAGAGAGCGATTGAGAGGAGGTTGAAGTTCGGTTATCTCGATACTTGTACTGACGACCTAGATGACGCCGTCGAGATGGCTATGAAGGCAAAGGAGGAGAAGACGCCGAAGAGTATAGGGCTTCTAGGTAACGCTGCTGAAGTTCATCCAGAACTTGTACGGAGAGGTGTGATTCCAGATGTCTTGACAGATCAGACCTCTGCACATGATCCGTTGAATGGATATTATCCCGCGGGCCTATCGAAAAAGGAGGCTGACCAGCTGAGGGAAAGCGACCCGAGGGCGTACGTGGAAAGGGCGAAACAGAGCATGAAGATTCAAGTCGAAGCGATGGTGCGGATGATGAAGAAAGGCGCGGTCACTTTCGAGTATGGAAACAACCTAAGGCAGCAGGCCTACGATGTCGGCTTCAAAGAGGCTTTCGCTTTTCCCGGTTTCGTTCAGCGCTATATTAGGCCTATGTTTTGCGAAGGCCGGGGGCCTTTCAGATGGACATCGCTCGTAGGCGATCCAGAGGACATCTACAAGCTAGATCAAGTTATCCTTGAAGAGTTCGCGTACAACATGGGGTTGTGCCGATGGATAACGAAGGCTCGAGAATGTGTGAAGTTTCAAGGGCTGCCTGCCCGGGTCTGCTGGCTTGGCTTTGGGGAAAGAGCTAGATTCGGCAAGCTTATGAACGAGATGGTAGGAAAGCAGAAGCTTTCGGGCCCTATATGGATCGGCAGGGATCACTTGGACGGAGGTAGCGTAGCCTCTCCAAATAGAGAGACCGAAGCGATGAAGGACGGGAGCGACGCTATCGCAGATTGGCCGATTCTTAACGGGCTCTTGAACGCCGTGGCTGGGGCCACATGGGTTTCAATCCATCATGGCGGCGGCGTTGGAATAGGGTACAGCATACACGCAGGCATGTGTCTAGTAGCCGATGGTACAGAGGAAGCCGGAGAAAGAATCGAACGTGTATTGACGACTGATCCAGGGTTGGCCATCGTTAGACATGCCGACGCAGGCTACGAGAGGGCGCAGAGAATAGCTAGAGAGAAGAAGATCGATATGCCGATGCTGTCATAAAGCCGCCTTAGTTTTGACCGTCGACAACCATTCCCTAAGCCGTCAGGTTCAGACCGTATACATCTCACTGTCCAAGAAAAGAACTTGATCAGACTAGCCTCAAGCAACATTTTCACGACATCTAGCGGACTCTTTAGAGGCTGAATGAAGCCTGACAGGTTAGCCCTAACCATTAAATCTGGCGAAAGTCGACATTCTACGCGAAGAGGACCCTGATAGGGGAGAGTTTGGTGGACAAAGTCAATATTGATGGCGAAAGTTTGACGATAGAAGATGTAGTCCATGTAGCCCGCCATGATGTCCAAGTTGAAGTTTCTCAAGAAGCGATGCGAAGAGTGGCAAAGTGCAGAGAGACTCTGGATAAACTGATCAAAGAGAATAAGGTCATCTATGGCGTCACGACCGGATTCGGATTTCTAGCGGGAGTCGCCATTACCCCTGAAGAGAGCAAGGAGCTCCAGATCAACCTCATAAGAAGCCACTCCTCAGCAATAGGGAAGCCTCTAGGCCGAGATGCCGTTAGAGCCCTTATGCTCCTCAGAGCCAACACAATGGCCAAAGGCCATTCTGGAGTGAGGCTTGAAACCTTAGAAACCCTGGTCAAGATGCTGAACAAGAAGGTACACCCATTGATCCCTGAGAAGGGGTCCGTGGGAGCCAGCGGCGATTTATCTGCACTGTCGCATATGGCTCTCGTCATGCTCGGAGAAGGGCAAGCAGAGTTAAACGGACGTACTATGGGAGGCCTAGAAGCCATGAAGAAGGCTGGCATCGATATTTTAGAGCTTGAAGCTAAGGAGGGGTTAGCCTTGAACAATGGTACGCAGCTAATGACGGCGTTAGGAGCTTTGACCATCCACGATGCCGAGCAATTGATAAGAACAGCTGAGATCATCTCAGCCATGAGCATGGAAGCTTTAGGCGCGATATTAGACGCCTTCGACAACCGTATACATAGGGCTAGGGCTCATGAAGGTCAGACTGTAACCGCTAGAAACATACTGGTTCTAACGGCGGGCAGCGATATGGTCATGACCAGCAGCAGGATGATGAAAGAAGCATCGGAGAAGATCGGAGTTGGCAGGCTACCACACGATCCCTATACAATACGATGCATACCTCAAGTCTTCGGCATGGCTAGGGACACTATCAAGCATGCCAAGAAGATCATAGAAGTTGAAATCAACTCAGCAACGGACAACCCCTTGATCTTCCCAGAGGATAATGAATGCCTTTCAGGCGGAAACTTCCACGGCCAACCTATCGCTGCGGCCATGGACTTCTTATCAATAGCCCTATCAGCTATAGGGAACATGTCTGAGAGGAGAATATCTAGGCTACTCGACCCTACCGCGAACAATGGATTGCCAACCTTCCTCATCCATAAAGACGTTAAGAAGGGCCTACACTCAGGTTTTATGTCCTCACAGTTTACAGCAGCCGCCTTAGCCTCAGAGAACAAAGCCCTCGCGCATCCAGCTTCAGTAGACTCCATCCCAACTTCGGCCAGTTTTGAAGATTTCGTGAGCATGGGCCCTGCTGCTGCTAGGAAAGCCTCAGAGATTCTAAGGAACGTACAGTATATCCTAGCCATCGAGCTTCTATGTGCAGCACAAGGAATAGATCTGCGTCGCCCCAAAACTTTAGGCCGAGGAACAGGAAAGGCGTATGAGCTACTCAGAGAAAAAGTCCCTGTTCTGAAAGAAGATAGAGCTATTCACGAAGACATCGAACAAAGCGCAGAGTTGATCCGAAGCGAGTCCATCCTCTCATATGTCGAGCAAGCGGTCGGCAAACTGTTTTGATCGAAGATGCCTAGATCCTATCATCGCTGAAGCGACCGATCTCGCCTTCCATCTCTTGACTCTCTTAGCATCTAAGGGGATCCAACTGAAGAAGATATTTGAAGAATTGAATTCGCGTCATAAAGACATATAGTATGGTTAGAGACCACAAGCATTAGTTAAGTGATCCTTATCCCCATTTTGGCGAAATCAACAATCGAGGCTGCGATCATTTTTGACTCAGATTATCATCCGTCATGTTAACAAAACAGGAATATCGTTCTAACTCCGATTTCTATTAACCCGGGACCTCTACTGTCAATTGATTTTTCGCGGGCGAGAGGTCCTTCCAAACTACAGAGTTCTAAGGTTTCCTACTGTGTTCGAGGTTACAAATGGTAGAAAACGAGACTTAACTAATTAAGACCTTAAACCTCTCTCTCGGCTCCGTCAAAACCTTCAGGCTTTCGGGAAGTCTCTCTACATCTCTAAGGAATATTTCTCTAACTTCATTGAGAGGGGGGAGACCGCAGATAAGTTGTCCATCCTCAACCACCTTACTTACCAATTCTTCGCCCACTGTCTTCATGCCATATCGTATGGTTTCATCATAGTTCATGATTCCATCCCGCGAGTAATGCCTTACTATTTGTCTTTTGTATGGAAAAGTAGCCTTTCCAGGACTCAATTTGAATTTCGGTTTTCCATCATACTCCACAAGCTTGTAGGCTATATCCAAATACGGCCGGTCAGCTGAAGTCACGAGCATGGTTCCAATAGCGAAAACATCTATAGGTGCGCCTTCATCGACAAGTCTCTTTATATCATACTCATCGAGGCCACCGCTGGCTATGATCTTAACTTGCTGTAGCCCAGCTTCATTCAGGATTTCTCTAACCTTCCTTGAAAGCTCATCTAAGTTTCCACTATCTATCCTCACTCCAATTGCCGGGATTCCGTCCTTGATCAATCTAACCACCTTCTTGGCAGCTGCAAGAACATCGTAAGTATCGATTAGAAAGACGGCTTCTTCCGGAAAGCTTCTAGCAAAACTTTTGAAAGCTTCCTCCTCGGAGTCAAATGCCTCTACATAAGAGTGCGCCATTGTTCCTACGACTGGAATGTTAAATATCTTTCCAGCCATCAAGTTGGACGTTGAACCAACTCCAGCTATAGAGGCGGCTCTTGCAGCGTATAAGCCAGCTTCAAAGCCGTGAGCTCGCCTGAGCCCGAAATCTACAAGACGCTTCCCCTTGCTCGCTAAGTAGCTTCTCGCAGCTTTAGAGGCGACCATCGTTTGAAAATGAACAGTATTTATGACCAAAGTTTCAAGGATTTGTGCATCCGGTAGACTCGCCTCCACTTGGATCAACGGCTCATTTTCAAAAATCACTCTCCCTTCACTTATCGCGTAGATATCTCCTGAGAATTTGTAGCCCTTTAGGTAACTCAGTAAATCATTAGAAAATCCCAAGCTTTCCAAGTAGCCTAATTCTTCTCCAGTAAACTTGAACCTCCTTATTCGCTCCAAGAGCGTTTCTAAACCAGCGGACACGAGGAAGCTTCGATCTTTTGGAAGCCTCCTAACGAATAGGCTAAATACAGCAGGCTCAATTTTCTTATCTTCCAAGTAGCTTTGGGCCATAGTCAGCTCATAAAGATCTGTTGCTAAACTTACGCTCAGCTCTCCTCGCCTCGATCTTATAATTACTATGCTCTTCTACCAACATCTTTCAACTCCAGTTAGAATCGCATATTCTTTCTTATTATTTCTGTTTTCGCCTTCTAAACGCTCGCCCTTTTTCTTTGGACGAAGCAAAAGTAAGCAATCTAGGACGAATTGCTTCCTCTTATGCGAAGCTTCTACTATAGCGCTGTTGGTTCAATCCTCCTGCAATATTTCATTCTCCTTCTCATATCTGCTTATCTTGACAGCTTGAACAAGATCGATAAGATTCATGAGCCAACAAAAAAGGCGGGTTGAATAGACTAGATATAGATAGATTTTGATACAGAAATCTACAGCTATTGAAGAAGGTAATCCTTGTGGAGGAAGAGGATAAGCTCACAATAGAAATAGAAAAGAAGCGAAAGTCCAAAAGGAGAAAAAGAGGACCTTACAGGAAGAGTTTCTTAGCCGGACGACAGCAAAAAATAAAGTGACGTGCGCATGATTTCGATCGGAAAATGGAGTACTCAACACGCCAGCGGTTTGATAAGGTCATCTTCTTCTATAGAGTCCCACGATCTTTCCTTCTGCAAGTATATGGCCTTTCATTGCTTTCTCGACATCCTTCCTCCTCGAATTCGGATCGAGGTTCAGTTTCATGTCTAGAGCGTAGACCTTGAAGAAGTATCTATGCGTGCCTGAAGGCGGGCAGGGTCCTCCGTACGAATGCTTGTTGAAATCATTCATTCCTTGGATTCCTGGAACACTGTTCTCTTCTATTCTTTCGACTGGAGGGATGTTCCAAACAACCCAATGGTCCCATGTTCCCATTGGAGCGTCTGGATCGTCAACTATTAGGACAAGAGCTTGCGCTTCTCTTGGAATGCCTTCAATCCTCAAGGGGGGATTGAGATCGTCGCCATCGCATGTATACTTCGGAGGGATGAACTGATTGTTCTGAAATATAGGACTAGAGACTCTCAGTTCCTGCATCGAAAGAACCTCTGGTAGAGTGTTTGAGGGCAAATAGCTATTTTAGTTTTCTCCATTCGATCTCGAGAAGAAGACTTGGAATCAATAGCGTTAGGCTGATGGCATAGTCTTTTCCCTGCATCGTCAAAAATATCGCCGCATTGCCTTAAAGGGAGTGTACCAGGAAACCTCACTGCCTACTTCCGCACTTTCCACAAAATTTCAACTTTGAGTTCCAGAATAACTCTCGTAGCTCACAACAATATTTGGGGATCAGTGCAGAATAAGTTCGCCGACTCCTATACATAGGCCGATGAGCACGAGCCCCGCTAGCATTAGTGTAAAACCGATTCTACTGTTTCTCCTTCGACCTTCTTCCTCTCGCGCTTCTTTCGACTCTTGGCTTTGAGCGGCCTTTTCCGTAGTAAACTTAAGAAGGCTAATCTTTGGGAGTCCAGCAGCTAAAATGCCGCCTATACTTAGTAGAGCTGCGCCTTCTAGGAAGAGAGCGTCAACTAAGTTCCGGATGTTGAAAGATGAGATGGAGAACGTTATGACTATGACGAAAACTATCAGGAGACATACTATTCCCAAATCTCCGCCAATTTTGCGCACTGCCTATCACCCATCAGCGGAGAAGGAAGGCTCCCAGGGCGATTGAGATTGCGAGTATGACAAAGAAGAGGAGGATAAATGGTAGGAGGGTGGTTTGAAGTGCTGCGATCGTTATCGCAACGTAATCTTTCCAGTCAAGTTTCGGAGGCTTCTTCTTCCTTTCATCTTCCCAAGCTCGTTCTTTCTCAGTCACTCGATGCACCTTTGCATTTTGAACTATCTGCCATGGTTGCGTTGTTCCAAATGATCAGCTACTCTACCTCGTGGCATGCCACGTAGTGGTCGTTGCTAACTTCGATTAACCGAGGCTCTTCTTCATTACACAGCCTATTCAGGGGGCATCTCGGGTGGAATCTGCAGCCTGAGGGAGGATTGATAGGACTGGGTACATCTCCTCCTAAGACGATTCGTTTCTTACTGATCTCCGGGTCTGGGATCGGGATCGCTGCGA
>Ga0209725_1000665_pt1 | contig 20574 bp, 17 predicted proteins | sample I18A1metaG_FD_184145 | JGI IMG/M metagenome (GOLD analysis project Ga0209725, IMG submission 184145) | Lake sediment bacterial and archeal communities from Gulf of Boni, Indonesia to study Microbial Dark Matter (Phase II) - ​I18A1 metaG... | ecosystem: Environmental > Aquatic > Freshwater > Lake... | reverse complement strand
GACCTTGGGAGACCGGCGCCTCTTCTTTTGGATCAGGTTCCCAATTCGTCTTTCGATCGCCTCTTCCATTTCATGAATTTCTTTAAGGTAAAGATATGCTTGCCCTTCCACATCCTTCCAAAACAACTTCTTTGAGTGAAATTCTCTTTCAGCTTTCAAATCACGCAAACTGATACTAATCTTCTGACCGAGGTCGTCACTCCTGTTAAGTGTTTCAAGCACTTCATTTATGTTCAAGAAGCAGTTGCCATTGCTTTTTTGGCTTTCCAGTACCTGAATGATTCTTGCTCTGATTCTGCGAGGATCATTTCTATCCATCCTTAGGGGACCATCCTGATCGTAGTAGACTTCATTGGGGAAGAAAGCGGCATCCACACGATCAAACGTGATGAAGTCATCTTGTTCTTCTCCACGGTATTCTTCGCAGATCAAATAGGGATTCTTGGCAAGATCTCCGATAGAGGACTTGATTCCCGCGACCAACTCCCTTTTCTCGTCCATTATCTTGTCTACTTGGTTCTTGACGACGACTTCTGTCCCTTTTTCGCTGTCAAAGCTTATTGTCGGTCTCAGGTCTATTAGCGAGAGAACGTTCAACATGAAGTCTTGTTCCTCAGTGGAATAGGTGTTCCAGTATTTCCTTGCATTTTCTATCGATGTTTCGTATCCTTTGTGAGTGATCTCTCTATTGAGCAGCCTAGAGACGTATTCTTTGATGTTGACTCCTTCGTCCTCTTTGCTTCTTAGCACTTCGTTAAAAAACACCATGGGATTCGCAAAATGAAGACAGTCAAGAACAGCGACGATTCCTGGATATCTGCTTCTTTCTTTGTACGTGGTGGCAAGAACGCCACTTAACCATTTTTCTTTGAAATCCCAATCTATTTCTTTGCAGATGCCATATTTCTTTTGATACTGTTTGAGTTTTCTTACGATTGGAAAGAGGCGTTCTATGATTGACGCAGCTTCAATGTCGGTTAGATCCCTGCTTACATATTTGAATTTCCGCACGATTTCCTTATCATTACTGATCTCAAAAAGAATAGGAGAGAGCATATCCCCTAACTCGGGGTGTTTCTCCTGATATTCTAGGATCTCTTGGTAGGGTATTCTCAATCCCTCACCATGAGGAGAGTAGCTTTGAGAAATTCGTCTACTCCATACCAAATCACCCCAAGTCGTAGAACTCTCTTTTTCCTTGAAGGACCAACGTTGTGGATTTCCTATCTCTCTGAGTTTGCACATTCCAACGAGGACATATGTTTCCCTTTCATTGTTCAAGGGGTTGTCTGTGTTCAGATAAGTAAAAACGAGCGACCTACCGTTTTCAAACTGTTTGTCAAAGTATTCACCAGATAAACGCTCCCTTTGCTTGACATAGAAAGGTGTGTATATGTTTACATTGGAAAATCCCTTGAACCTTGTTGGGTACATGTCGTCGAATTTCCACGTTCCCATCGAAAAAGGAGGCATATCTTCGTCGAACGCTCTAACTCCGTCATCGCGGGCTTCCATGAAAGGCTGAGGGACATGTACGAACTTCGTCGGTTCGGTGGAGAATGCATTAATAGACCATGTGCACCGAGGAGGTTCTTCCAGCAGAGAGCATGGCTTACCAGCGTTCTTGTCTTCCCACTCCAGATATTTCGGATCTTGCTTCTTGTCCTTAAGCGAGACAATAGGAACCGATTTGTCTGCGTAGCAGTAGGTGTTTTTTCGAGGATCTCTGCAGATACATCCATTCCACGCCCTATCATGCCACAAAAGTCTAACCGAAATGTGCTTTGTCATCGCCGTGTCTCCTCTTCTATGACAGCGCAAGAGCTGCGAGGTACTTGTGTGTGAAACGCGATCTGTTCCAAGGCATCGATATCAGAATCACAGCCATCATCCGATGATTGTTCAAGCGCTCGGCCTCCAAGCACGCCTTGGTTCGTGACTGTCGTAGCGCGGCACCCTTTTCCTTCAATGCAAGGATTATGAAAACGGCCAATCCTATTAATGCAGAGATCGTTACAAGCGTTGCCAATCTAACTCTCTCTTGGAGAAATATCATTCTCTTTTGAAGCAGTGGAAGCGCTTCGGATAGGTCATGTAGCTCCTGTATGTAACCGAGCCGTTCACTCTCCAAGCGCGATATTTCCCCTTTCAGCATCTCAACCTTGAGTTTGCTCATACTGATCACATAGTCGAGATCACCGATCTCTGCGCGATACCTGCGGGCCTCGACACTATTCGAACCAAATAAGTTGACTGCCATCCCGCATAACATCGTAGCCAACGCACGAAGCTTTTCAGCTTCCAATCTGGTACTCTCGCACCGCCCTACTTCGTTGAGATCCTCATCTATTTTCCTTGACGTAGCATTGATCATTTCTTGAGTGGCGTTGATCTTTCCCTGAGTAACGACCATCTGCTCTTGCAGGCTGGTTGGGGTCTTCTGCTCAACCACCGCAAGTGTCACGACAGGAAGCGCTATTCCAGCCGCGCAGGAGAATAACAACACCGAGATGGTGAGAGGAGCCGCAAGCATCTTTCTCATGATTGACCTCCCTCAAGATCCACCTTGAGAATTGCAGTATGTGATACAACCCAGCGCAGCATAATAATCGTGTGGTCTGGAAAAACGCGCACTATCGTGCGGAGGGTGGGATTCGCGCACCACTTTACCAGTAAAACCAGATACTCATGGCGGGTCTGCGGTGGACCGCTGTATTTCTACAGTTACGTTTAGGTTAAGCGCGTATAACGATGGAGCAACAACAAGGCGACTATGCCACGCCGGTACCAGCCAAGGAGCTCAAGTACTTGTTGCAGGCGCAGGAAAGCTCTTCCGCTCGCTTTTCCAAGTACTTCCTGTAGTTGCGCACCTTCCAAAGCTCTGGGTCTGTCGAAATGTACTGTTGTTCTAGTAGGTCATTGCTGATTGGCAGTTTAGGTACGTATACGTCAGGCGGGTTGCTTGAGATGATCCTGTTTGTCTTCTCGTTAAGGACCACGACATTCGCAATAGCGTTGGATACGGTGTCCGAAAATCCCGCCCCTTTCAGAACGCGCTTTCCCCTCGGAAAAAAGTGGTGCCATTCAGGTTTGAATCCCTCGTTTAGCATGTTCGTGGTTTTGTCGTAGCCTATTCTTACTTTGCTGAGCCAGTCCTTGGCTCCGTTGCTGAAGATAGTGAGGTAAACCAATAGAAGGAGAAAGTCCTCCTTTGAGTACTCGCTTAGCAGTTCGCGTGGAGTAACCTGTTTGGGCACGTTCAGAGGTTGTTCCAATCTTGAGATTGCATCATGTACGTCTGACGCTTTCTCTATTTTGCTGAAGTCCTCCGTTAGTGTCGATATGGCAGAACCGCTGTAACGCCCGTCCCAGTTGGCTAGTAGGAACCAATGAAATGCTTTGTCGAATTCCTTCTGACCGAACTTGTCGTATGCGACAAATAGAGGGATCAGTGAGTTCTTAGAAGGAAGAAGGTCCGAAGACAGAATTCCTTTGTCGTTCAGCCTCTTGAGCGTTTCTGTTATCGCTACCTTAGTTCGACGCCAGTACCCAATGAAGTGCTCAGATTTGATGAAGTCACGGCTAACTTCTCTGAGATTCGCTTTTCTCTCTCCTATCCCTGTGATTGTTCGAATGAAGATACCCGGCTCAAGATCAAAACCCCCCTCTTCAAGATCCTCAGCAAAGGGTAGCAGCTCGTTCCGAACCCAGCCAGGATGCTCCGCAGCTATCAGAGCGACATAGACGTCCGCTTCCTTCACGTGAACTCCCTGTTGATTCAAGCGTGAGAAGATCTGCACAACATCCTCTATTCCTTCCGCTATGTCTACTGTCACAACTTCTCGATTCCTTATTGACCAGACACTAAGAATCTTCGATTGAATATCACTAAAGGTCTCTGTATCCATGATGTTCTTCCCGATGTTCTTGATGACTTTCATTGCGTATTTCGGAAGATCCTGTTCCTTGTTAATCGAGACTATATCACGGATCGAAATCCAGTTAGGATCTCTTTTTCTCACAGGATTTGGTAGACCGAATTCCAGTGACTCAATCTTGGAGGAAACATTGACAAGGACATCATATTCGTCTAGCTTTTCATTCCATTCTTGAGCTACGGACCACCAGAATGGTTTCAATCCAAAGAGCAAGCATAGAGAGGTGGCTCTTTGTTGACCATCCACTATCCATAGCTTCGGCGATTGTGTTCCTAATGCAGTTCTTGCGGACAGGTAGTCTGGCCTGTTCCAGATGAGTATAGAACCAATTGGGTAGTTTCTCCACAGGGAGTCCACCAGAACCTTAACCTTCTCCGGCTTCCATACAAATCCCCGCTGGAATTCCGGAATGTCCCAAGTTCCTTGGACTGATTTGTTCACAATGTCATCTCGGATCTTCTGATTGGCGAATCCCAACTTAGTTCCCTGTGTGTAATCTGCTGTACCACTTCTTTTGATGTTTTCTCCGACGATTCGAGCGCCGATTCCTCCGAAGCCTTAAGCGCAAGCCGCACAACCAACTGAAAACCGCAATGCTGGGCTGGAGCGCGTGGTTGTTGGCAACGCCCCACTGGTGCTCATAATAGGAAGGAGGCGCCCTGGGGGCCAGTATGCTAGGATTCGTATTAATGGTTATTTTAAGGTAAGGGATAAGGACAAGTATAGGTGCGTTTATAAGCTAGGATAATTATTGTGGTTTACGGTAGGGGAAAACCAAGGTTGAGATACATATTGGATGTTCCACCTGAAATGGTTGACCAAGTCAATAAGCTACTTCAGGTTCGCTCTGATAGGTACAGGACTCCTCAGGATTTCATTGTAGCTGCCATTCAGAACCAACTGTATCTTGAGTTCCAAGAGCCGGGGTGGAGCCTTGAAAGTCAGAAGATGGATACGGGAGACTATGCTCGGCCTGCAATCTCGCTTAATAATGCAATCCAATTGTTGCAGCTTTCGCCAGATCTTTCTCACGTGAAGACATTTCCCTTAAGCGATAGTTCTCGACCAGATCTTCTCTGGGGCCAGTACAACCGAATCTTTCCAGTCAAGGTTGTGACCAGGATTGCGGCAAACCTTGGAAGAATCAAGGCACTGGAGTATTTCCCCCTTGCAGTACTGTACCAAGAATCGGCGGAGATTGCAAGACAACTCGGAAAAACCATAGCACGTGCCGAAACGAAGATGGGACGAAAACGCGGAGAGATAATCTCTGCAGGCCTTCCCATAGGAAGAGCCCAAGACAAGGCTAGATCAAGATTCCAGACTCACTTCGTCGGGCACCTATCAAGAAGAAACATCGGCAATGAAATCAAATTTAGAGTTGAAGGCGCGGCACCGGCTCTCAAGTTCCTTGAGATAGATAGAAGAGACGATTCTGTTGTCGCAGGTGTCACGGATTACGGTCTGAAATTCGCATGTCTACCTAATCCAGTGATTGACTCACAGGACTACTCAACACCGTTCTCATCTGAAGAAGTCAGCTTCCTGCTTGATCACATAGCTTCACAGCTTCCCGAGGAAGCGAAGCTCGTTCGTCTGATTCTCTCATGCATTAAGAAAGGCATTGCAACTCCTGAAGATCTTAACGCACAGATGAAGTCAGCCTATCCAAAGTGGAGAGGTAGCGAGCCAGCTACAATGCGTGCTGGAGTTGTAAGCAGAATCAGCGAACTCGGCCTCCTTGATAGAGAAAAGGATGGCGTGAAAGTGACGTACAAGTTGACAGACCTTGGCGAGGAATATCTCGCCAGACTGGCGGATTAGAGATGGCACTAACGAACATTGCTATATGCGCTTGCCCAGCATCATTCCAGCCTGTGATTTGTGCAAAATGCGGAGGAAAGCTGGTGCCCCCCTCTCAGCTATTCTCAGAGATCGACCTGTCCATTCAACAGTGGTTCTATGATCTCGACTCTGAGTCCAGACTCAACAGTACTCTTGGCACTTACATGATGATAGACAAGCAGGTACGACAGGGAACTTCACTGACAGCTGCGGTCCAACATGCCACCAAGGAAATCGGCTTGGAGCTTACGAGCGTAGGAGAGGAACTTGAGCACGGGCTGGCAAAGAAATTCGACGAATTAAGAGGGGAGAACGAGCGGTTCACTCGACTATTGCAGGATAGTATGGTCAAGCAAATTGAAGCGGTAATCAGAGAAATCAAGCTAATGTCCGATCAGGGTAAGTCAATCTCCGAAATCGAGAGCAGGATCAGGGAGGCCACTGGTGCTTTGCAGGCCTTTCTGATGTCGATGCGGCTTCCCGGAGTGAAGGGTAAAGAAGGGGAAATCAATGTTCTACGAGACCTGCACGATGCCTTTCTCGGCCAATCTTGCATCAATATCGAACCAATAGGAGGAGGAGATGCGACTGACGCGATTGTCAGGTTTTGCCGTGGAGAGGTTGAGGTAGGGCGAAGTCTTGTCGAGGTGAAGGCGAGAAGGACTTGGAGCAATGATTACATCGATCAAGTTCGAAATGACATGAAAAGGTACAACACTCCGTTCGCTATCCTAGTTGTCGAGAAGTTGCCAAAGAGCGCAAAGGCCAAAGGTTTTCATGTAGACACAACAGCAGGAATGCTAGTCACGACTCCCCCTGACCTTGTTGTGCCAACCATTACCATGTTCTACGAGATCCACGAGTCATTTTACGCTCAGCGGAAGCAAACGTTGGACTTGGCGTCAATAGCAGCGAACCAAGACCTGGTTCATTACCTTAACGATAACATGAAGATTCTTGAAGACTGCAAGACAATATCTGATATAGCGGAGGATTCTGCGAGAAAGATCAGAGAGTGCACTACTAACATAGGTTCAAGGTTGCATCAGAACAACGGAAAGATAGCGCAGATTCTATCCGGAATTGAAACACCAAAGGAGGCTGTTTCGTGATATGACCCGACAGACTACTGTGCTTGAACAATTGTCAAAAGAAGACATTCTTTCCAGTATCTTGAGAAAACTGCTACAGGCCTGCAACGAGCGCGATGTTGAAGAGGTCATCAAGGATCTGGACGCAATGGGTTCAGATTGGAGGTTGGTCGGTGACCGGAGCAACTATGCAACAATACATGTGACTGCGAATCCTGGCGCGACCATTGTTGAACGAGTTACCAACGCGATTGACGCCAGACTTGAGCTAGCTGCGCAATCTCGACAGGATCTAGCGAGCGCGAGTAGCTCTCCTAGGGCCTTCACGGAGCGAGTCTTCGGAGTAAAGGAAGGTTACCTGACTTCCATAGACGGTAGGAAAGAAAGAGAGGATCTGGTTGAAGACGCAGGAATAGTTGTCAGATTGCGTGATAGCGATTCAACAGCAACTCCTACCATCGACATACAAGATCTCGCTATTGGGATGTCACGCGAGGAATTCCCAGATACAATTCTCTCATTGAACCAGAATAATAAGATCAAGAAATGGTATCTAATGGGCAGATTTGGACAAGGCGGGTCTGCCACACTTAGATTCTCGAAATATACGATCATAGTATCAAGACGAAGAATATCCAGCGGGAAAGCCGACGACTCAGTTTCGTTCACAATAGTTCGTTTACGGGATGCGGAGAAGGATGAGAAAGATGGCCAATACGTCTATCTTGTCAACAAACACGATAGACTGCCATTTTCCGCCAAAGTGGACGAGGCAACATTCCCACCGGGAACATTGGTAAGGCATATTGACTATGAGATAGGTGGGGGGAACCGCCCTCTTCTCTTGGACATCTACAACATTTTGGAGTTTCGGCTTTTTGACCCCATACTTCCATTTTGGATAGTCGAGGAAAGAAGTTGGGTCGAGAATAGATCTGACCGGCGAAGAATATTCGGTAGCAGACAGAGACTTCAGCGGTCTCAATTGGTTGAAGTCTCAGACGAACATGTGGCGAAAGTGGGTGACCAAGGGGAACAGGGCAGCGTAACGGTACGGCACTGGGTTCTCAAGCAAGGAACAGACACGAAGCAGAAAATGACATTCGTAGACCCAGATGAGCCGATCGTCGTCACATATCTGGGGCAAACTCACGCTACTCTTCCAAAGAGGATCTTGGCGAATGATTGCCAACTTCCCAATCTCTATCGCGATTTGGTCATTCAAATTGAATGCGATAACCTCAACGACCTAGGGCGCAGGAAGATCTTCACCTCGACAAGAGAGGTCATAACGGAGGAAGGGCGCACTCAATTCCGAGATATACTTGCGAAGATACTTCCTGAGGAATTGTCAGAACTTGATCAAGAGCGAGAGCTTTCACTTCTGAAACAGGGAGCTACAAAAGCCACAGAGGAGCTGCGACGGAGATTGGCAGAAATGATCAACAGAATCAAGCCTGGCACCTTCGAACTCAAGGGAGGCGACAAAGGAGGGAGAGGGCGTAGGAGGAGAAAGAAGCACAGAAGAGTCTACTCTCCGCTTCCGACAAAAGATTTTCCAACGTTCATACGGATAGGCAACACAAACATTCCGATTAGACTAAGCACAGCTTGGACTACTTGGGTTGGGCTTGAGTCCGATGCACCAGACGATTTTCTCACAAGGAACCAGACGGCTATTACCTTAAGCGAGGACGCTTCACGTTTGTGCAAGATCACCACGCACCATCGAGACTTCAAAGGAGGAAGGCTTTCTATTGGTGTTGTGCCTAGCGGTGACCATCCAGACAACACCCAGTTCAAACTACGCTTGGAAATGAGGGCGAGCCGCAGCGGCAACACTTGCTCTTTTGATGATTGGAAGGATGCAATCATAGTCACTCCAAAGCAGGGAGGCGGAAGCCAGAAAATAAGACTGGACGCACCGACTATCGAGCCCGTGAACTCTCAGCATCCCCTCTGGAATAGCAATCAATGGAATGAAAACCATGTTGCTGAGGTCAGAGAGAAAGAAGGACATACGGTAATCTATGTCTCTGTCGAGAACAAGTGGCTGATAGGCGCTTTGAAAAACTCAGCGTACACGATTACCATAAAGGAACGACTGAAGACGAAGTACCTCCTACAAATCGCGTTCTTTGCCTACCTGCAACATGAGGGGATTCAGAATATGGCCACTGGTGCAGCCAACATTGCGGAACAGGTATTTGACACATTCAAGTCACAATCTCTGGAATGGGGAGCGCGCTCAATCCTGACTGCGATGACTACGGAGCATGCTTTCGACAAGGATGTTGAGAGGGAAGATGTCGAAGCAGTCTAGGGCCTGACGTATACAGGATTCACTTGAACATATTGAGACACGACGCGACAATCACCGAGGGAACCCTGTTGAAACGATCTTACTTTGGCAGGATTCGTGGAAGCAGGCCTTACTATAGGACAAGATATGGCCGCGCCTATCTTGGTGACGCTTTGAGCTTATGTGAAAAGATACCGAAAGAGTCAGTCAACCTGATTATGACCTCTCCTCCTTTCGCTCTCACTGAGAAGAAGGAATATGGAAATGTTAGTGCTGACAAATACGTGATCTGGTTCTCCGACTTTGCCAGAGAGTTCAGAAGGATTCTGACTCACAATGGCAGTCTAGTTGTGCATGTTGGAGGAAGTTGGACCCCGGGGAGGCCAACTAGGACACTTTACAACTTTAGACTGCTGTTATCTCTGGCTGAAGAGTTCCACTTGGCACAGGAATTCTACTGGTACAATCCAGCGAAGCTTCCCGGTCCTGCTGAGTGGGTGAATGTTCGGAGGATTCGGGCGAAGGACTCAGTGGACCCAGTCTGGTGGTTTTCCAAAACTGCTTATCCAAAAGCGTGGAATAGGCGTGTGCTGAAGCCTTACAGCTCCAGTATGTTGGATCTTCTTGCAAGTGGATACAAACCGGGCGTAAGACCGTCTGGACACAATATTACCGGCAAGTTTGGAAAGCGAAATACTGGAGCAATACCGCCCAACATTCTCACCCTTTCCAATACAGATTCAAATAGCCAATATCTCAGAAAATGCAGGAGAGCTGGACTGAAGCCTCACCCAGCCAGATACCCAGAGGGCATACCAGATTTCTTCATACGTTTTCTCACGACGAAAGATGATTTGGTCTTAGACCCCTTTGCTGGAAGCAACACCACAGGGGCCGTGGCTGAAAGACTTCACCGGAGGTGGCTCTCTTTTGAGATAGTGAGATCCTATCTGCGAGGTTCGAAATTCAGATTCGATTCAACTTACTAAATCAAAGAACAAGGAGCTTCAGTCACGTTCTCGCGTACTGAACGAACATCATCGTTTTGGCATCAATGATTTCCCTAGGGAATCCAGTCTTGGACTTAGAATCGTCATCATTTCCGCTTCCTGAACAAGCGTATTCCATCCATCTCCGTAACATACTCAAATCCCGACTCGACAAGCGCCTTTGCTTCATCCATGGCCTTGGCTTCTCGCACACGTAGTCATCGTTTTGGAAGTCAATAAAGTGTGTGCGCACCATGCTATGAACAACGAGAGAAATAGCAGGAAGAGATGACAAGGGCCTGATCGAGAGACATCACAGTCCTAATGGTTGAGCTTTGTTCCACATGTCTTCGAATACGGAACGAAATGCATGGTAGCTCTGAATCTGGACAAGATAGGTTGGTTTCTTACCTGCGTCCTTCATCGATTGGCCGAAGCAATAGCAAGCTCCGTCTATGAAGAAGAACCTATCATGACAATCAGCACTTTGTCTAACCTCAAGTTTTCGTTCGGGGGTTGCTTTGAATTTCGCAGCCACCTTCAAGAAGTTGTCTTTCGGCTGTTTTAGAACGATTCGAATGGGAACATCTATGTTGACTTTTGCTAGATAAAGGTCTATTACGTCTTCATTTGGGTAGCTGTCAATCAAGAATATCTCCTTGGATGCCCTCTTGGCCAACTCGGATACATCATGATAGAATTCGTAGGCGAATCCCTTCGGGTAGACTTTCTCTCCGGGCTCGATCCTCATAGATTTCATTTCCCAATTTGGAAGAGTAATCCCCAGATCCCCTAAGCGAGTATCTAAGGTTCTCAAACTCTCAAATATGCTGTCAACATCAGTAGCGAATCTGCGATAACTCTCATTGATGGATCTCACGAAGCCAAATGATCTATCCAATGTCTCTGGGTCGACCTCTATTATTATTTTATAATGACACTTGCCCTGACTCAGAATATTGCAGTCATCAAAGTACTTGAAGCCTAGAAGTTCGGGGAATATTGCCCCTGGTACTCCATCCATTCTTGAAGGCTGAAGGCGTCCGTCAATATAGAAGGTCGTTGAAGTAAGGTGAATAACGTATTGAGAGTGGCTTCTGTCCAGCTTCAAGTAGGAGAGAGCCGTCACAAATCTCCCAGAGGTCACTTCGTCGATCTTCTTATATTCTAGTCCAGTGTGGCCATCATTAGAACTCATCCTAGAAGACTCCTCCCCAGCGTTACTCATGAATTTCCTGATTCGGCATATACCGTTTGTGTTCGATGGCCAAGAAGTGGAACAGGGGTGAAGGACTTTGTCAGGCTGCCTAGCGCGCGTTGCGTCCTTTCGTCGTCAGTCAGTATTTGTGTGTGTGCGCAACCACCCTTTATCCAGCATCTTTGAACCCTTGGCTCAGCCCACCGGGAGCCGCAAAAAGATCAAGAATGGAAGGGGCAGGTCCCCACTCCAAGTGTTCTTCGCCACCCACTGCCTTCGTCAAGCAATGACAGCCCTTTCAAAAGTCTCCCAGCGTCCTTCCTTTTCACGTTTCTTGGCACGTAAACAAAGAACTCATTGAGAACATGTCCGTGTGGGCGCCCTACTTCTTAGATTTTCGAATAACTATGTCTCCGTTTGTCGCCGCAAACTCTATGCTGTCTCCTTGTTTCAGCTGGAGGAGTTCCACTATCTCTTTCGGAATTGCCACGCGGAGGCTGTTTCCGATTCGCATTACTTTGCGTTTCAGAACTATTGGCATCGGATCACTACCCACAGTGTTCTGAGGATATCCTAAGGATAGCCTTATATACCTAGCGGTATACATAGGATAGCCAAGGGATATCCTTGAAAAGACCCGAAACAGTGTTGCGATTCCAACCGCGAGAGGTTGGCTGCCGTTCTCGTCATGCGGAGGCCGTAGCTCCGCGTGAGAAGGCTTCCTTCGCGCAGCTATTGGAGGAGGTGTACCAAGAAGCAGCGAAGGAGAGAACATGGGTTCCACTATCTGAGCTACAGTCGGGATTGTTGCGACGAGGTTGGCATCCATGAACGTACATAGCAGACCAAGAATTCTAGGGCCATCTCTCCTCGCACGAAAGATACTGTGTTCTGCATATGTATCAGCTCCGTTTAGCGAGAAAGAGCGCTTCAAGTTCCAGGCGCTACATGCGATGACCGTTGTAAAGGTGATAGCGCGTCATCTGAAAATGGGCTACATACTAAAAGGGGTAGAGCGAGGCGGGAACGGGTACAGGGTTGATCTTCTATTTAGCGATCCTTCAGGGAAGACTCGGCTAGACGAAGTGAAGTCCTCCAGAAAGGTCAGAGAGGTCCACAAGATACAGGCTGCCCTCTATGCACATTCAGATGCAGATGAAATCGCAGTATCAAACGGCCAAGAAGACCAAATTCTGACTCCGAAGTTCATTCGAGAAATGCAAGAGCGAGCTGTGCAGACAATTCAACTCCTGAGCAACGACCCAACGGCCGCAGCAAGCACATACACCCCTCACGAGGACGCTTGCTACACGTGCGCCACCACGCCGTGCCCATTCCTTTCCCACCGACCGAGACTACTAGAACCCAGGAGCCAACTGATTTGGAAAGTGTGACTATGCGCCGACTTCTGCGCGTTGAGGGCTGGGAGAGTCAGTACCAGTGCGTGCAGAACCTACTACTGCATCTCTCTAGGAAGAGTAAAAGTGAAGGCACAAGGAGACTTTACCTTTGGTACCTATGCAAATTCTGCGTGGCTACGGGGAAGACCCCCGCTCAACTCGTAAGGATGAAGAGAAAAGAGGTAGAGGCGGCAGTCCAACACTTTGCGGACTCCTTGGCGGCCACCTCATCTCGCGCATACGCTAATGCCGCAATTGCAGCGTTGAAATCGTTCTTCGCTGTCAACGGTTTCAAGCGGAACAAAGCCTTGGAGATTCAGTCTTTCTACCGACCTCCACGCCAGAGGCTGACCAGCGAGTACATTCCAACAAAGGCTGAAGTCTACAGGATGGCAGATTCTGCCTGTTCGTTGAGGGATAGAGCAATCATTCTAATGCTTTACAGTAGTGGACTGAGAAACTCGACATTGCGCTCTCTGAGAGTGACAGACGTGAAAGATGAGTTGCTTGCGGGAGCAGACATCATCAAGATTCCAGTCTATTGCGAAATGAAGCATGTTGACCCTGGCGCCTGCAAGGGAGGTGTTCCATACTACACATTCCTTTGCGATGAAGGAACCCAAGCCTTGAGACTCTATCTTGAAGATCGCAAAGAACGGCTTGACGGTATCTCTGACAATGAACCTCTCTTCTGCACAGAGTACAACCAGATCTGCCGTAACGACAGGAGAAGGAAACCTATCACAAGCCGAGAGCTCCAAATCATAGTAAAGCTATCTGCAAAGAAGGCTGGACTAGATAGATGGAAGTTGGTTCATCCTCATGCTCTGAGAAAGACCTACGAGACTATCCTTCGGAGCCAACTGATCGATGGAAGCAATATGGATGTAAAAAGCCAGGAGTTCCTGATGGGTCATGTTCTCCCCGGTAGCCAAGACAACTATTACGACTACTCCAAGGTTGAATCGATGAGAATTCTCTACTCAAACCTGAGATTTGGCAGAACAGTGGTAGAAAACAAGTTCAGACTTCTGAGAGCAGCAGTGGCGAGGGCCTTCGAAGGCACAGACGTAGATCCTGACGAGGTCATAATGCAATACGCCAAGATCAAGGGAGGCCTTGAATCGACATGATGTTCGCGCTTAAGCTCTGCGATGCGACCATGTCTAGCTGTAGCAGGGATGAGCAAAGCCAAAGCGGGAACGTCAAGAGTGATGCATTGAGCTTACTTCACTTGATCTGGCCGTCGCTCTCTGCTGATCACTATCCTTCCGTCAGGAAGGGCGGCGGAGAATTCCCACCCTAACTTCAGATATTCTTCCAAATCCTCGGCATCCAATATCTTCTGTTCTCTGGTCAACCTCCTTTCCGAATTCTTGATCCTGATCTCCTGTTCCAAAAGTTGCTCTTCCTCCTCTTCTGTGAGAGGTCTTCCAAGTTCTAGACTCTTCATTGCGCAAATATCGGAGACGTTCAAATCCACCATTTTTGCGATCTTGCGTGTTACTTCAAGCCGAAGGTTCTGCAAAGAAGACGTATCATCGAACACGATTTTGGAATGCAGCTTCCGCATCCTTTCCACATTCGTTCTTTCGAAGTAGTCATGGTAGTGTTCCTGGGAGCCTTCGAGAGTATGTCCCATGAGAAATTCCTGGTCCTTATGGTCCATCTGCGTACCGTCTGCGAGAGGACTGCGTAGAAGGGTGTCCAAGACTTTCCTTAGGCTATGAACTCGAACCTTGTCCGATTCGGGGATATCTGCCCGCTTGGCAGTATTATGCACTACCGCACGCAACGCGCTGGATGTCAATGGCTTGCATCTCCGTTGTGCTGGCGCGATTTGATTGTAGTTTGAGATGAACAGAGGTTCTTCTGGTAGGAAAGAGCCGAACACATCTCTTCGCTCCTGCAACATACTTTCAATTGCTTCTGTCGCCACTCTTGCGGCAAATGTGTAGTAGGGCATGCCGCCTTTGCAGGCTCCAGCTATTCTCTCATTCCAACATGGGTCAACTTTGATTAACAGTGTTTTCTCCCTTGACTCCAACTCAGTAAGAACATCGCCTATTCTGAGTGCTCTTAGCGCCGAGTTTCGTAGGCCAGTCGTGATCAGTGTAAGTATGATCGCACGATCTCTCTTGCTCCCGGACCGATCCGCCATAAGCAAAGCCTCCTTTAGGGTTGGAACATATTCGTCAACTCTGATTCGCGGGCGCCGATGGTAGCTTTCCAGTCTTAACTCCAAGTTGTCTTTCCTGTTGAAACCGTTATAGGAGAAGAACGTCTTCAAATATGTCAGAATTGCATTCGCATATCGACTAGATCTTGTGGAGTTGATTTCATCACAATGAGTCTGAACGAGTGCTTCTATTTGTTCCCGTGAGAGACGGATTAGTTCGTCTGGATTTGCCTTACACTTCAGGCAGAACACTGCGAGACCGTAACAGTAGTTTGCTGCTGACTGCGAGCTTCTCGACCTTCGCATGAGATGATCAAGCAAGCGCTGTACGCTTGCAAACTCACTATGCCAATCATCAATCAAACGAAGCGTATGACGATACGAAGGCAGACGCTGCGATTTGCCTTGCTGACCACCATTTAACGAAACAGCGGTTGCTCCAAATCGGGATTTAGCGAAACTGTGGTTTCTCTTTTTTTCTTTGTGCCTTTGGGAGGCTATCCTCGAACCAGACTCTGCCGTTTCGATATAGTTCTTGTTCATATCGACTCTTGGCGATGTTACACTATCGCTATGATGAGCTGTTTTCAAAGTAGCTCTATCCTCGAAGCTAGACGGTTTCGAGGGACGAACAAATCGATCGAGAGGGCCCATTATGGCTTATCGCCTCTCGGGCACTCAGTCGTCATGTCAGAAGAGGTGGGGGCCTCGGCGACTGCGCTCATGGACAAGTGACGCAGGACGAAGGAGTTTTTCTCATCTTTCTCCTCGCCTCTCTTGATGATGCGGATGCGAATGGGAACTGTCGAATCGCTGACGCGAAATATGCCTACATCATTTCCTATCAACGAAGCTAGGCTAATCCTAGTCCGCTCGCATTCTTGATTTGAATTGAACTCAACGACGAAATTAACCTCTGAGGTTCTTGTGAGTTTCACATGCAGCGAACTACCACTCGCAGCGACTCCTTGTAGTATGCCCACCGCTTCTTCGAACTCATTGAGTTCCACTAGGCCCAATTCTCCCTAGAAATCAAGCAAGCCGCCTCTTTCGTATTGGTGAGTTTTCAATCACTGCCAATTGCCTTGAAGGTATGAGGTGAAAACTATATTATATAGAATATGCCATAGTAACGACGACCAAATATGCCACAGTCGCTAAGCAGACGACAGCTCGACGTACTACATTCTCTCGCAACTGACGGTTCTTTAACCTGTTATGCTCTCAAGTCAAGGACTGGACTTTCATACTCAACGGTGAGACAGGCTTGCATCTACCTTGAGAGGAAGGGGTTTGTTCAATCGACTCCTCAGCCTTTTTCGCGTAGAAGTTGTAAGCGGAAATACAACCCCACAATCATTGGCTTGCTTGAGCTGCTAACTATTCTTCCTCGCGAGAAAGTCTCGCCAATCTTGTTTAACGACAACAATGCGAAGGTCTTTCCCTTCCTAACCAAGGTGACCAGAGAGAATCTGCGCTTCGTTGCTCCGGTGCTATGTTACCTTTGGAATGATACCAAGAAGAATAACGCGTGGCTTCTGGATAGGATGAGCGAGAATGAAAACGACGGGAGGCGCGCATGCATCAAAGATCTTGAGAACGAATTCTACACTGCGTTGTTCACAGAGCCCTTTGTCGCCTTCAGGCCAGCATATCTCACCGACGAAATGAGAGACATGACTGGCTTGATAGCTGGGGACCGGCATCTCAAGCTGATAGCAGGAGAAGTCATCAAAATTCGTCTAAATGATATTCTAACCGAAGCAGCAGCGCTTGAAGATATCAGGACGAGTGTTCTTCGGGTGAAAAGGTCTTCTAGCCTCAGCCCATCGTGGGTAGAGAGAACATCTCCTCGGGACTTGGAGTTGACGGACCTTGTGGACCAAGCATTGGGAACGCAGAGGTCAGAAACAGCGAGACATGCCAACGGGTGTGAGTCTGTCACTTACGTTTGAGGCGCTATGGGTGCGCGTCTAGGCGACGCAACTTCAATTAGAAGCACTCGTGTCAAGACATCACTGCTTTCAATCTCTCTTTATGAAATGATGGACTCAAGCCTATGATATGGTTCTTGATTTGAGTAAGAGGGACCTTATTGAAGAATGATGATCTTACTGTGAGGCCGAGTATTGCCTGAACGATGCTTACCAGCGAAAAACTGCTCTTTCGTTAAAGGACGCGCCATGAAAGAGATTGGCATCCTCATCTGAAATGTGCATCATCTTTCTAAGACGTTGAGCCGGCATTTGTCGATCCTTTCAGCCGCTCAAGTTCGAAGATACATGACTGGATGCGCTTTGAAAACGATCGAACCTAGTATTCTCTGAGTCAACAAGTCAGCCAGTCACTGCGATGTTAGTCTTCCTTTTCTGTTTTGACCCATTAACGCGCAATTTCGCAGAACTTCGTCCATGCAGGAGACGAGTTATTCGCAGAAGATTGAAACAATTGTGTATCATTCTGTCGTCAAGGGGGATGAGCATTCTTGATTTGCTCAAATATGCCCCCTGTTTGTTTCTGTCGTTCGTTCAGCGTAGAACTTCGCGCTTTCGGGTGAGCATATGGAAAAAACCATAGAGAATCGAGAGCAGGGAAGATCTCCCTCAAGATCTGATTGGAACCAGATAATGAGGGAGTACTGGAGAGGCGTACTTTGTGGAAAGGCGTACAGAGCTAATCCAGCCCTGCCTCCCCTGCCATCTCACAATGATCGACAGTAACACGATGGCTACCCTCCTCTTATCTCACCTGCTTCATCAGTCAGAGGACGGCTCTATGCACCCAATGCTGTTTGCGGAGCTCTTCTTTCTTCGTTGCTAAATTCGCCCTTCGGGTTTAGTCTGGAAAGATGGTTCAAAGCCATACAAGATGATTCAGATCTGAAGCAATGGGCAAAGTTGTTTTTTAGAGGTCAGGCTACTGCCTACCGATCTAGATCTGAGAGATATGAACAACTCCTGGGGAAATTGGAAGCAGGTGGGGACTAGAACTCGTGTACGGCCGGACGGCCAGTCGGCGCGTGGAGAGACTTCACAAGATTGTAGTAGTCTCTGATTAGCAAGACTGAAAGCGCTGTTGCAAGGGTTCCAAGAATCGAATCAGCTTCGAAGATCGTGTAGATTGCCTGAACGATTACGCCTGAAGGTTCTCCCAGTGATTGGGAGGCCAAATAGAAGATACGAGCAATTGTAATGAAAAGAATCGACATCAGCGTAGTCTTGATAGGTGATGTGAGGTAGACATCCCTGAACTTCCCTCTATCCTTCCGTGGAACGAATCTGACGACAAACAAGCAAAACCCCACGTAGAATATCAAGGTCAAGATAGGAAACAGCCAAACGAGGGCTATGAAATGCTTTGCTCTCAAGGAGAAATCAACAAATAGCGTGTTTGACACTGGGGACAGGAATCGCACCGCAGTTACCCAAGGGAACATGTAATAGATCAGGAAAAAGGCGGCACACAAAGCTGGTCCTCCCGCTATTGCGGCCGCACATATGGAAATCCTAGTTTGAAGAAGGGTCCTTGATGAACCTGTGCGTTTGACGTATTCACCTTCGCTTTCCGCCAGAACATGTGACAAGACGACCAACAATGGTAGTAGAGTGATTGAAAGCGTAAGAACGTTCGTTTCGATGAATAGAATCGATGCGACCACCAGTGCAAAGCAGCAAAGCACAATCGGGATTCTCTTACTGAGAGCCTTTTTGAAGATCTCGGCTCTCAGCTCTTGAGAGAGCAGGTACTCCTTTTGGTCCTTGAATACAGAGTATCCTGGTATTTTCAACGTAGTGAGGATGAAATCTAATAAGAAATAGACGACAAATATGAAAGACGACACAACAATCCATATCATTGCGAAAGCGTTGCAGAGGCTCTTCACCATATGCGATGGAAGAGCTGGAGAGCGGGAGATTAGCACAGACACTGCGAGGAACGCCATCAGACCCGACAATCCTATGAGAGTGAGGTCTATAGACAGGTTGTGTCGTCTTTGTGTTTCGTAGTCCGCTTGCAGATACTTCTGATATTCCGTTGGGCACACATGCTTCAAGACGCCATAAACCAACATGTACGCACCGACCCGGCGGCGTATTCCTGCGAGAAAGAGAGGCACAAAGGACATTGCCGCCAGCTGGAGGCCCAGAAACGCAATATCATACTGCTGACTAGAGAAAAAGACGTAGATCCCACAGACAAAGAGAACAAGTAGAATCGCCAAGATCACATTCAATACGCCATGTGCTGGTTTGGCCTTCGTACTGACACCTTTCCAAGAATAGGTGTGCTGACTTATGCTGCTACAAGGCACCTCGTCCACATCATGATAACACATATGGTACGCGCTCCTGAAATATGAATTGGTCAATGAAACAGCAAGCGCCCGTGCGCAGACCAGAACTTCCTAAAACGACTCTTTACCTCAACTTCTTCCCAGTTTTGCCAACCAATGACTTGGAATGCTTCCTTAGATACCGAGCTGTGGGATGAACGCTAGGTATGCTCGTCGGAGTTCTTCGCTATCGATATGATCGTATATGTCTATGGCGTCTCGGCGGCGGTCTCCTCTCAGAGCCTTGATGAACTCCCTATCCATCCCAGCACGCCGTAGATGAGTCGTAAACCAATGACGAAAGCAGTGTGGAGAGAAATGGTCTTCTGGACGGGGAGATTCTTGGTTGTGTAGGCCAGCCCGTTGTGCATACTTGACAACCATGGAATAGATACCATTTCTCTTGAGTCGGTCTCCATGCTCACCAATGAAGAGCGCTCTGGTTTCTGGGTTAAGCTTCTTCCGTTGGTTCAGCCAACGCTTGAGCAGCCTCGTCGTTTCGTCGTCAAAGAAGACGCTTCGGCCACTACGTTTCTTGAATCGGTTTCGCTTCAATACAACAGACTGTTCAATCCAGTTTATGTCGTCGATATCCATGGCGATTAGCTCGCCTCTTCGTACGCCCGTTTTGGCAAGTAGCGTCATAATCGCTTTGTCTCGGGTGTCTATCACGGAGTTTATGAGCAAACTCATCTCTTCAACGGTAAGCAGCTTTCTTGGCGATTCAACATCACCATCATTCTCCTCTTTGTACCTACGAAGGTAGCGCTTCCTAACGCCAGGCACGGGATTCCTCTCCATGTAGTCTTCGAATACTAGGTACTCATAAAATCCTGCGATACCTGTTACGTCGTTTTCCAGCGTCTTCTGAACTACTTTTTGTGAACGTCTCTCACGGATGAAGTCATGGAGGAAATGCTTGTCTACTTTGAGTAGAGTTATGCCTCGCTGTTCCAGATACATCAGGTATTGTTTGATCGAAGATTGGTAGCGTCGAATTGTTTCCTCGGTAAGCTGTCTGTCTCTGCAATCTTCGATGAACAAATCGAGTAAGCGTTGGGGTGTAGGTATTTCTGCAAGAAGTTGTTGGCTCATCAGCTTACCCACTTCCATCCCCTCAGGGTCTTGTCAACGAGCCCATACGCCTCAAGGTTCTCTAACTGTTTCGTGACGGCCTTAACCAACGGTGTATCGCGAGGGTTGATTTTCAATAGGCGCAGCATATGATCTGAGTCAACCGTGTCGCCTTTTTTGAGCAGTTCGATGAGTCTTCTGTCGTATCTTCGTATACCTTTGAAA
>Ga0209725_1000664_pt1 | contig 20602 bp, 16 predicted proteins | sample I18A1metaG_FD_184145 | JGI IMG/M metagenome (GOLD analysis project Ga0209725, IMG submission 184145) | Lake sediment bacterial and archeal communities from Gulf of Boni, Indonesia to study Microbial Dark Matter (Phase II) - ​I18A1 metaG... | ecosystem: Environmental > Aquatic > Freshwater > Lake... | reverse complement strand
GATCGATTTCAGAGGCAGACTCGAACTGGATTCGCCAACGATATGTCTTGCGGACCTTCTTCTGGAGAAACTGCAGATAGTCTCCTTCAGCGAGAAGGATCTGAAGGACACCCTGCTCCTTCTTCGAGCGCACGCCTTAAGCGAGGGACAGGCAGCGGAGTCGATCGACGCAAGGTACATCGCCGGCCTTCTAGCGAGAGATTGGGGTTTCTGGTATACCGTCACAACGAACCTGAAGGGATTGCGAAAGGCCGCTCTGGAGATGTCCTCCCTTCAAGAGAGCGAGAAGAGCGACGTAACGTCAAAGATCGACAGACTTCAAGAAGTCATTGAAAGCGAACCGAAGACTTCCGGCTGGAAGATGCGGTCGGTCGTCGGCTCCAAGAAACGCTGGTACAACCCCGTGGAAACGTCCCAGACCGTCGGGGAGTTCGGGATCTGGAAACTGTAGTCTGACCTCAGGGATAATTCTTAGTTCACGACTTCTTTATCGGCTTCTGGAAGCTCGTACCACGGAACCTTTTCACCGACTCTTGCCCTCATCTTCCACCGCATGGTCTTGGGAGCTTCCTCGATCATGCTGAGGATCTGCTGAAGACGATCCTTGATGACTTTTTGCTGCTCGGGGCTCAATCCGTAGCCTTCAACAGCACCCAGCAGGTTGTGAATCGACTGTTTGAACGTCATGTAGATTCCCCAATCATCCGAAGCCAGCTTCGCCAAGTGAGCGCAGTTGATGATCTCAGGCTCATCTCTGGTTCCTATGGGATGATCCAGCAACAGACACATCAGGTCCTTGTACTCGCGTTCCGTCATCTGCACAACCTGGAGTTTCGTTGCAAGGAGGTCGGCTAGGGGGAGCGTGTAGGGCTGGATCTCTAGGCGGTCCTTGAAGTTGAACTTGTGGCACATCTCGAAGACATCGAGGAATATGTCGACACGGCGCTCATGCTCCAAGTCATTGAATACGAGGCGCTTGTCGCCGTGCATCGCATTGAACCTGTTTCTGGGGGTATAACCAAGCTCGGTGAACAGGGTCTTGATCTGCTTCGACTGTTTGGCGTGCCCAACGAGGTCCACGTCTACGTACTTGCGCGTCAAACAATCCATCAAAGCGCTCTCGCAGTGAAAACGCATGGCCATGCCTCCGAGAAGGCGGAGCGCGATTCCGCGTTCCTCAGCCGCGCTAAGTATCCTCTTGGTTTCTTCGTAGATGTCATCCATGGGCATGATGTAGACCCCGTTTAGGCTTCTGATATGCCAGCTCTGGGACAGTTCCGCAGTCGTAGGGTGGAGTATAACATTTTAGGTTTCCTGCCTACCATCCACACCTACCATTGTACACTCAAGGCCAAGGATTGAGGCGAGTTTCAACACCCTCCCTGTGATGTCTCCGGGCGCCAACGCCCAGTGCTGGGTCGTTCCTACTTCCGTGCTCGCTTGGAAGAAGGATCTTAGAGGAGTATGCAGCTTAACGAGCGCATGCGGGTAACCCTGCAGTTTCCCGTCGCTCCGTAAGGCTTCGCCCTTTGTCACTACGAAGTGGAAGCCCCTCTGAGTGGTCGCAATCGACAGGAGCGTGACCGGGCCGGGTCTCACGCTGAAAGCCATCCAGACCCCCGCCGTTTCCTGGGGGTACTCATAGTCAGGCGTGACCGTCACAGCGGAACGGTTCTCCGCGAGTCTGACATCCTGCATGCCAGGGTGTCCAACGAGAATCTGGTTGTGTAACTCATCGTACGTGAATATTTCGGTGAACATGGTTGGCCGACCTGACAGTCTTGAAAGTATCAGCTGGGCAACAACGCCGAGTAGATCGCCCTCCATGCCAACGACGATGCCGCGATCGAAGACTGAAGGAAGGTAGAGACAGGGCCTACAATTCAGGACGGCATGGAGTTCATCATTGCAATCACCAATAGAAGCGGCATCCAAGTGTAGACTGTTAATAATCCTGGCTAACCCGAGAGAGACCCTAGCAGCTTGCGAGAGCCCTTCAGGAGAAACTCCAGACGAAAAACGTATGCCCTGTAGGTCGTCGATGTAACTCTTGACCTCCTCATCTTTTACCGCTCCCGACGATGAGCGCAGTTCATTCACTGAGAAGTAGGTGACATCAACTCCCAGCTTGCTCCTCAGATCAAACTCGTCGACCCATGTGTTCGTCATCACATTGTATCTGTAGGGCATCACGCCGATCTTCGCATGTTTGAGGCCTCTTGCAGCGGCCGCGGCAACGATGAAATCTTGGATTTCCTGAACCGTCTCTTTTTCGGCCGCGCTTCCTAGGACAAACGCGAACTTCCGTCCCGAGCGTCGCAACGCGCCCGAGATCTGTTGGGCGCCCACCGGCCCGCTCCACTTTATCAGGTCGAGCGCAGTCATCCTTTCGGGAAGGGTGGTACCTGGAGTCCAGCACCAAAGCAGCAGTGGAACGTCCTTCAATTCCTCCAGGACTCTGAGGATGGGTTGATCTTCGCTCCACATGGCGCAGCAGACAACCAAGACATCAACGTTTGCTTCTCTGAACTTTCCAGCCGCAGACGACGCGGCCTCCTCAGTAGTCACGAGACCAGCGCTGACGAGCTGGTGGGATTCCGCGAGAACGGCTTCGACGTTCCGGATTCGTGACCTAGCTTCGTCGGTAAAGTCAGAATCGCCCATCTTCGTGTCCCAGAACCACTTGGCGGCCAGTGCCAAAAAACCTACTTTAGCCAACTTAGCATGTCCTCGTTTGGGCTGCGGTCTATCCCCGCAAACCACCTAATCATGCTCATAACGCTTCTGCGCCAAATATTCTGCAAGCTGCAGGTTTCAGCATATCAGAAGAAGAACAGCTAGTTGGCGGATTTCAATCAGAGCCTGTTGCTGGAGAAGATGCCTACGGCTGCGTTCAACTCAAATAAAGAAAGGGAGGTTAGATTCGGCTGGGTAGGTTCTCTATTCTGGCGGCACTTCGCGGAAGATCATGTCGATGTCAATGCCCTGGCTCTTCCGGTAGGCTCGGACAATCCAGTACAGAACGAATGGTATGGCGGCCGTGAATATCATGATCCATGTCGCCCTTGGTATTCCCCAGTCGGTTATCGTCCCGAACCCGACGGCAGGTGTAAATGTAAAGACCGCGACCGCCCACCAGTTGTAGTATGCGCCGATGATGCCGGTTATCACTATCGCCGGGATCCCTGCCACCTTCCAGTTCTTCACAGGGGACTGTGCCCACAGATGCTTCCTTAGAGGCAGGAGAGCGGCGGCTACGCAGAGCAATGCGATCGAGATGAGCGTCGTATCCCATCCTATCACGAAGAAGGCGGACAGGTACTGGGCGTAGAACGTGAAGAGGATAAGGAGTATCTCTGCAACGATGAAGTTGGTGACTATGCTCCAGACGGGAGTGTGGAATCGATCGCTGACCTCCGAGAACTTCGCCGGGATAAGTCTATCAAAGGACCACGCGAACAGTTCCCTTGTTATGACGAGCCATGTGGCAGGAACGTAGGCCAAGGCCGTGCATATGAGGCCAAGCAGGATGATCAGTTGCAGCCAGTAGTTGTCGGCTGCCATCAACGCCAGGTAAGGTATGGCGACGCCGCCCCAGCTGAGGGGGGCCTTGACCGCCTCTGATCCTATGTATGAGAAGTTCGTGACCGCGACAAGGAATTCCCTTCCAGCGAGACCGTAGAGCAGAATGTAGGTGATAGCACAGAGCAGGGTGATCACGATGCTCGGGATTACCATCGTCGTTGCCTGCATCTTGGCTTCTCCTCCACGTCTCACTTCGCCCGCAGCGTATCCAGCCCAGTAGGTGTTTGCCGAGCCTGCTCCGAATGCCGCCGCTGCCATGAGTGGATAGAAATCACCCGATATTGGCACCATGGATGGCAGGTCCTTTCCGGCCGACACGATCCCCTCTACGGTATTCCCCATGTATTTCGGCATCAACTCAGCGAAGCGCGCAGGGGTCATAGTGGCGAACAGTCCGATCATCAAGAATATCGCGACGAACATGATGACTGTGATGGGATACTGAAAGGTCCTCACTAGAATTTTCGTTCCGGCAACCGCAATGACCAGGCAGAATATCAGGAAGATTGTTCCGAGTATGAGCGTTGGAATCGGATCCGCCATGAGCCAATTCGCCGCAGCAATCAGGCCTGTATTGTTTGCTGATATTCCCATCGCGTACAAGCTCGGGATCAGAGCCAAGTAGACGAAGAACCCGCTTGGATAGAGCGCCAGTGCGATGACCCACCCGAACCACATGAGCGTTTCGCTCGGCCAGCCGATCCAGGGTGCGAGGACACGGCTCTGAGTGATATAGGGCGAGTCTGACCGTGGGAACGTCGCAGAGGTCATCGCATATGTGAGAATAGTTCCGAAGATTGAGAAGATGCAAGCCATTATGATGCCGATTATTGGGTCGCCTCCGGGGATAGCGACGAGAATCCAAAATGGCGTCATTGCGATGGCGGCCATTGGGACGACACCGTTCATGGCTGTGACCGCATAGTCCAGAGGACTTAACTCTCGAACGAGCCCGGTTGCGTCTCTAACGAAAACCTTTGGTTTACTTGCCATTAGTCCTCACCATTTTCTTGCGTAGTAGTGGCCTGTGGGTTGGTATAAGTGACTATCGATGCTTGAGCAAAAGTCTGCTGTGCTACAGAACATGGCACACCGCCAGATTCACGGATCCGAGGGCGCTTGCGTGAAGAGACAAGAGAGACTCCGAGGGCTCCGAGTCGCTTGACATCATGCTTGAGGGGTGATCTTTCGTGCACGACAGGCGGGTACTATCAGTACAAGACGCCTTCGCCCTGCACGTTATGAGGGCCGGCAGACTCAACCCTAATATTGACGCGGCAGAGGCTGTTTAGCGGCATAGAGTGGCACCGTTATGACCTCGAAGCCGGAGTTTATTGAAAGCCTGACAGAGGTTGTCAGACCAGAAGGTGGATTCCATCGTTCTTGAGCCAAATGGAATAATAGCCCCCGTTGTTACGCCCTTTGATAGCAGGGAAGAGCTTAACGAGTCAGTGTATCGAAAACTCATCGGGTTTCTCCTGGACTCTGGTATACATGGAATCTTCGTGGCGGGCAGTCAGGGAGAGTTCTGGGCTCTCTCCAAGGAAGAAAAGAGCAAGCTGTTTGAGATCACAATTGACGAAGTGAACGGCAGAGTCCCCGTCTACGCTGGAACCGGAGCCGAATCGACGAAAGAGGTTGTTGAACTGACAAGAATGGCGAGAGACGTTGGCGCGGATGCTGTTTCAATCATTACGCCTTACTTCGTCAAACCCGACAGCGAAGGCCTCTTCGAACACTACAAAATTGTTGCTACCAGTGTCGATATACCAGTCGTGGTCTACGTCAATCCAGCTAGAACTGGCGGAGTGACCCTAGGCCCCGACTATCTTGCGAAGCTCGGGCAGGAATGCAGCAATGTCGTTGGGATAAAAGACAGCTCCGGGGATCTGTCCGTGACACTAGAATATATCGCGAGATGCGGAAAGAGGATTTCAGTGTTGGCGGGACGTGACAGCATCATATTCCACACGCTCGTAAGCGGCGGCCGAGGAGCGGTGTCAGCCTGTGCCAATGTAATTCCGAGGCTGTTGGTTTCGTTGTATGACTCGGCTCGGAAAAGGGACTACGAAATCGGGCTGGAGCTCCAGAAGAAGGTTAGTCGCCTCAGACTTGCGTTCGAGCTCGGTGTCTTCCCGGAGGTAATCAAGGATGCCGCAAATGCCATGGGTTTCGATGTTGGGCATTGCAGAATGCCGGTCACACGCTTGAAACCAGAAAACAAGAGTAAGCTGGTCGACATACTGAGGGACCTGGGCGTTTCGGGCATGCTCCAAAGGACCTCTTGATCTGATGGGTCATTGGTTCGGCAATTTAGCGAGGTCTAATGGAAAAGGATGTCGAAGTGATGCTCGGACTAAGGTGTCAACTCTGATGGAGTCTCGATTGTTCACGTGTGTGGGAACGGTAAGATTGCGGCTCGAAATTGAATGGTAGACGTGGACGGATTGCTTTTTGGATACATGGGGAAAGTCCTCAGGATCGATTTGACCAGACACAGGGCAATGGAAGAGAAGACTAGCGTTCGTTGCTTGGAGAGTTTCCTCGGCGGAAGGGGACTGGCAACTAAGATCTTGTTCGATGAGACCGAAGCGAATATTGACCCGCTAAGCTCCGTAACAAACTGATATTTGCCACAGGTCCGCTGACCGCAACTAGAGTTCCGACATCTGGCAGAATAGCAGTGGCGTTCAAGTCTCCGCTTACAGGCATTATCGGACATTGTAGCGTCGGAGGGTTTTTTGGATCTTCTCTAAAGATGGCCGGGCTGGATGCGTTGATTGTTGAGGGTTCCTCCGAAGATCCTTGCTACCTGCTCATAGACAATAGTTCGTATGAGATCAAACCTGCCGATGAACTTTGGGGTCTCAACACCTATGCCTGTTTGAGAAGGCTCAAAGAAAAGAACGCAGGAAAAGACTTCCACTTCGCCGCAATTGGAAAGGCAGGAGAAGCAACCGCGGCTTTCGCATGCATCAATTTTGATGCCGGTAGACAAGCCGGCAGATGCGGCTCCGGAGCGGTCATGGGATCCAAGAAATTGAAGGCGATCGCGGTGAGTGGCCGGGGGAGGCCCGAAGTTGCGAGGCCGGAAGTGCTAGACGCGTTGTCTCGCAAGATGACAACAAGGATTATGGATGGTCTAACAGATCTTCGTAAACACGGCACTTCCGGTTCCATATCCTCAGTAAATGAATTGAGGGCCCTGCCTGTAAGAAACTTTCAACTTTCCTACTTCGAGGGAATCGAAGGGCTCAGCTCGGATAGAATCCGAGAGAAGGTCGAGGCCGGTGAGATGAGATTGGTTTCAAAATCGTGTTGGATGTGCCCGGTCGGCTGCGAGAAATCAATAAGAATTCTCATTGGAAGACACGAGGGCGACGAGACTTCCATCGAGTTTGAAAGCCTGGCAATGCTTGGTCCGAACTTGGGAGTCTCCGACCTGCAGTCAGTGCTGCATCTTATGACGCTTTGTGACGATTTCGGCATCGATACTATTTCTACAGGAGGAGTGATCGCTTTTGCCATGGAGTGCTTTCAAAGAGGAGTAATATCCAGGCAAGAGGCCGATGGCATGGAACTGGGCTGGGGCAACACCAGAACGGTCGAAGAATTGATCAGGAAAATCTCGCTTGGAGAGGGAATCGGAAGAACGCTTCGGCACGGCTCGTTGAAAGCTTCGAAGGAACTGGCTGAAGGTGCGTCCGAATACGCCATGCAAGTGAAGGGACTGGAGATTCCCGCTTGGAGCCCGGCAGTTTTCAAAGGAATGGGACTAGTATATGCAGTAGGAGATAGAGGAGGAGATCACCTCCAGGCGCCTATGATGAGAATTGAGCAGAAGAGTTGGGTGCTTCCCGGCATTGGCCCCGTCGTTATGGACAAATCGGCAAGCAAGAGTAAGGGAGACATAGCAACAGTAGTTCAAGATGTGAAGGCGATTATCGACTCAATTGTGGTATGCTTACTGCCGAGCAAACTCGACTTGGAAGAGTACTCGTTGATGCTGTCAGCGACGCTGGGGACCCAAGTACAGCCTGCACATTTGTTGAAGACCGGAGAACGCGTGATCAATCTCGGCAGACTGTTCAATATTCGAGAGGGAGTATCCTGCAAAGATGACATCCTACCAGAAAGATTCCATCAGAACCAGATGGGCGAAGCACTAGAGGAAAAAGAGGCATTTGATGCGATGGTTGACCAGTACTACAGGGCTAGGGGATGGGACAAAGAAGGTCGACCAACCATGAGAAAAATTATCGATTTAGATCTGATAGAAGAGTATCGCAGGATCAACTACGTCAACGCGGCATAGGGCCGTGTCTGACATCGCACCAAGCGAAAGGTCCTGAGACCTTCATGTGACGGAGAGAGATGCGATATGCTCCCGAGAATACTCCTTGTGGAACCTATTGGTGATCCCGGCATGAGGATTTTGCGGGAGGTGGGGTTTGTGGAGATCCTAGCTAGGCGATCACAACGAGAGCTGATCGCGCGTATCAGGAATGCAGACGCAGTGATCATTAGAGCAATGCTGCGCATAGACTCGCACGTAATAGATGCGGGAAGGCGACTCAAGGTCATAGGTAGGTTTGGCGTTGGTCTGGACAATGTCGATGTAAACAGGGCGACAGAGCGAGGAATACCTATAGTTTGGACTCCTGACGCAAACTCCGCGGCCGTTGCAGATTTCTCATTCGGCCTAATCATTGCCATAGCGCGTAGGATCGCCTCCGCCAATGACGTATTGAAGCAGCATGGATCCTGGGAAAAGCGACACCAACTTGTGGGAACTGACGTATCAGGGAAGGTTCTAGGCATAATTGGGTTCGGAAGAGTTGGCCGAGCTGTGGCAGAGAGGGCAACAGGTTTTCGGATGAAAGTCCTAGTTCACGACCCGTTCGTCGACGACGAAGTTGTCTCTGGTCACGGCGGCATTCCTGCTAGTTTGGACGAATTGCTTACCCAATCCGATTTTGTCAGCATTCATGCACCGTACACATCGCAAACAAGGAACCTAATAGGGGATAGGGAGATCAACATGATGAAGCGGCGCGCTTTCATAATAAACACTGCAAGAGGAGGGATTGTGGACAGCCGGGCTCTCGTCAAAGCATTAAGGGCCAAGCGAATTGCAGGAGCAGCTCTTGATACCTTCGAAGAAGAGCCGCCAAGAACGTACGACGCTTTGTTTCAGCTGGAAAATGTCGTAGCAACGCCGCATATTGCCGCCTTCACCGAAGAAAGTTTGGAGAGAGTGTCGGCGACGATTGCCGAGGGAGTGGCGAGTGCGCTGAGAAACGAGAGACCAAAATACGTATTCAACGAATCCATATACCAAACCTCACAGACAAGCCAAAAATGAACTCGGATGATCGCTTGTCTACAGGATGGCGGACGCGCATATGATGGTCAGAGTTGAAGAGAAACCAGGTTGCCAGAACATAGTATCACGAGAGAGTTCCGGGCTGAAGTTCTTAGCTATGGATCTCCTAAAGCTGGACCATACGATCCCCGAGTACAATGGGTACACAGGAGACGAAGAGTATCTGCTTGACGTGTTCGGAGGAAATTGTTCGATCGTGCTAGGCGGCAGAGAGGCTGAGAGGTATCTGAACGTGGGCAATCGGCGAGATGTTTTTGCAGGTCCCCCGGACGCGGTGTTACTTCCAAGAAGAACGCGATTCACTATTGCGACGTCGGAAGGTGTCGAGATAGTGATGGTCCGCGCACCATCCAACGAGGACAGAGCTCCAGATCTGATCTCTTCTGACCAGATATTCACGAAGACCGCCGGGAAAAGGAACTACTCTCGTGAAGTCAGAACCGTTCTCGCACCAGAGTCGAATTCGACTAGGTTGATAGTGGGAGAAATAGTGAATCCGCCGGGGAATTGGTCCGGTTTTCCAGCGCACAAGCACGATACTGTCTCCGAAGACGAGAACTTTCTAGAGGAAATATACTTCTATAGGTTGGAACCCCGGCACGGCTACGGTATCATGAGAGTATACGACAGATCGCTCAACCAACTCTACTGCTTGGAGAACAATACTGGGGTCGTAATAACAAGGGGCTATCACAGTGTTGTCGCCGCCCCCCATACGAAACTCTTCGCGCTTTGGGCCCTGGCAGGAGAAGTCAAACGGTTCGGTGTCTCGATAGATTTGGAAACATCGGTCTAGAGGGGGTCCGCGGAGAACATGATACTCGAGAAATTTAGCTTGAAGGGAAAAGTCGCCATAGTTACGGGCTCTGCGAAGGGCCTAGGAAAAGGAATCGCCCTTGGTCTAGCCGAGGCTGGATGCAAGATCCTCTTAGTAGACGTTATCCCGCCAACAGAGACAGAAAGGGAAATTGCAGCGATTGGAGGCTCGGCGAGATCGATTATTTGTGATTTGCGAGAAGAAAGGTCTGCAGTAAAGATTACGAACGGGGCTGTGGATGCGTATGGTACGATAGACATCTTAGTCAACAACGCAGGTATCACGAAACGATATCCCGCAGTAGACATGCCAACAGAATCCTGGGACGAGGTTATCAACGTGAATCTGAGGGCATGTTTCCTGCTATCTCAGGCCGTGGCGAGAGAGATGATGACACGCAAAGTTCATGGGAAGATAATCAACATGGCTTCGATGCAATCCTTCCAAGGCGGGCTATCGATAGCGGCCTACACAGCCTCCAAGAGTGGTCTGGCTGGTCTGACAAGAGCCTTGGCAGTCGAGTGGGCTCCATATGGCATCAATGTGAACGCGATCGCTCCGGGGTACGTGGCCACCGAAATGACGGATCCTATCATGAAAGATCCTACAAGGAATCGGCAGGTACTGGAGAGAATACCTGCAGGAAGATGGGGAGCGCCCGACGACGTAAAGGGAGCCGTTGTTTTCCTAGCTTCAGAGGCATCGAGTTACGTTCATGGAACTATCCTATGTGTTGACGGAGGCTGGCTAGCAAGATGAGGAACGATTTGCTGCTAGTCTCCAATCTCGACGTGCGCCAGTCTTTCGAAGAAATTGGCTATGACTGAGTGATCAAGGTCTCCTCTTCCCTGATTACACAGTTCTATTATGGCCTGCTGAACTAGGGCTGTCATGATCAACGGAATCCCCAATTTCCCACTTTCCTCCAATACCCAAGACAATTGCTCCATGTGATACTTCAGTTTCCCCCCACCCACAAAGTCCCTGTTCAGGATCCGCGGGCCCTTGGTATCCAATACTGCGCTCCCGCCCAGACCATGCCTGATAGCTTCGCAAACCAAATCAGGTCTAACCCCCATCTTCTTTGCAAAAATCAATGCCTCTGAAAGACCTGCAAGGTTTATGGCAACGATGATCTGGTTCGCCAGTTTTGTGGCATGTCCGGCTCCGCTTTCGCCAACATGAACTACGTTCTTGCCCATCGCACCGAATATGTCTTGGCATTCGTGGAAGACCGATCTCTTTCCACCTACCATGATAGAGAGAGTTCCATCAATCGCTGCCTGTTCTGCTCCACTCACTGGCGCATCAAGAGTCTCAACGTGCCTCTCGTCAGCTTGTTGAGAGATTCTTCTCGCAAGGGAAGGGGTGCTGGCGGTCATGTCGATAATAACGGATCCTTCCGCAGCCCCATCAAGCACACCGTCGTGTCCGAGCACTACCTGCTCGACATGTGATGGGCCGGGCAGCATGGTTATGACAACATCTGATCTCCTAGCGACTTCGTTCACTGATGATGCGCCCACAGCTCCATCTTGGACCAATTCCTCAACTCGCGTTTTGCTTATGTCATAAACAGTCAATGGATATCTCGCCTTCATGAGGTTCTTGGCCATAGGTTTGCCCATAACGCCAAGGCCGATGAATCCGACTGTTCTCAACGCGAGTCTCCCTGAAAGTACTTCGCTGGCTAGAATTGGTTTAAGGCTTGGGGGCCAGGCCATGCGGTGAAAGGGCCGGAGGAATCTTGAAGGCTTTTCAATAAGCTCACGTCTAGACCGCCCGCTCAAGGGAGGACACGATTTGGAGCTCAGAGCAAAGGTCCTTAGCTCGGACGAAGTCAGACAGATCGACAAGGCAACTACTGAGGTTCTCTGGAATGTCGGGGTGTCAATCGCGAGCGAGAGAGCGTGTCAACTATTGGAGGGCGCCGGGGCTCGCGTTGATCATGGGACTGGGGTCGTTAGAATTCCGGAAGACCTTCTGAGGAAATCTATATCCTCTGCCAGTCAGAGGATCTTGGAACTGTTTGATAGAGACGGAGTCACGAGCATTAGGCTAGAGGGTAGGAGAACCTACAACATCAGCGGATTCGACGCAACTTATACCTTTGATTCCGAAGCGGGGGAAAGACGTCCCTCGACGAAGCATGATGTCGGAGAGTTCGCAAGACTCGCTGACGCCCTACCGAACATACATGTAGTAGGAACCCAGGCTATTCCCCAAGACGTGCCTGCACGATCGGCTGAACTTCACGCGGTGGAAGCCATATTGAACAATACCTCGAAGCATTGTCATTTCTCCTTGTCAGACGCGGAGATTGCCAAAGTAGTCTTCGAAATGACGAGACATGCCTGTGGGAAACGCGATCTTTCCTCCAGGCCGCCAATCACATCAATGGCCTCCCCTACTAGTCCGCTTCGATGGGAGAAGAACGCGATTGAGACACTGATCGAAACGGCCTCTGCAGGAATCCCGCTTCACATAATTTCTCAACCAATTGCTGGAATAACAGCTCCGATCACACTCGCTAGTGTCTTGCTTCTTCAGAACGTGGAGACTCTGACCGGCTTGGTGGTCGCGCAGCTGCTCAGGCCCAGAACTCACGTAATCTATGGGTATGTTCCTACCGTACTTGACATGCGTGAGGCGAACGCTGCGATCGCCTCTCCCGAGGGTGCGATAATGAGAATTGCCAGCGCACAGATCGCGAAGCACTATGGCCTTCCCTGCCTGTCCGCAGGGCCCGACACAGATGCGCACATTCACGACGAGCAGACTGCATGGGAGAAGGGAATTACCGGGCTAGCTATCTACCTCGGAGGAGCTGACCTTATGCTGAATCCGGGAATGTTCTCGAGCGGCTTGATCGTCAGCTATGAGCAATTGGTAATCGACAACGAAATTCTGGGCTACCTAGAGAGAGTGGTGCGAGGGATGCGAGCCAACCAGGAGACGCTAGTGGTTGACCTCCTTCGTAAGGTTGGCCAAGGTGGACAGTTCCTAAAGGAGCCCCACACGCTAACGCAGTTCAAGAAGGAGCACTGGGTTCCAGACATATCCTGCCGCGCCGCGTTCGGCCGGTGGATGAGCAAAGGAGGCAAAGACATCGTACAGTCCGCGAGGGAGAAAGCTCGCAGAATCCTCCGAGAATATCATCCACAAGAATTACCTTCAGCCACAAGAGAGGCGCTCTCGAGAATAGTGAAAGACTTCGAGGCGAGACACTGAAGATAGGGGTCCCGACACCTGGTGATTTCCGTGACGCAGCTGAGTCCTAAGAGGCTACTAGCTTCTTGAAGAGCTCGACGGCGTCGACGGCGTTGTCGCTGTAGCCTTCCGCTCCAATCTCACGCGCCCATTCGGGGGTCACTGCGGCTCCGCCGACGGCTATCTTCACGCTCTTGCGGATGCCCGCCTTCGAGATCGCTTCAATTGTATTCTTCTGTTCTGGCGTCGTGACCGTGAGTAGCGCCGACATCGCGACAATCTGCGCCTTCGATTCCTTCGCCTTCTCCACGAACTTCTCTGGAGGAGAGTCCACGCCGAGGTCATTCACTTCGAAACCGGCCGCTTCCAGCATGACAGCGACGATGTTCTTTCCAATGTCGTGAATGTCGCCACGGACCGTGCCGATGACCACGATTCCCGTGCTCTTCCGCTCCAGTTTCTTTTGGAGAATGACGGGTCTGAGAACCTCGACTCCGGCTTTCATGGCCTCTCCTGCCATCACAAGCTCGGTAAGGAATGCCTCGCCAGCTGCGAACTTGTCGCCGATCGTTCGAACGCCCTTCGACAGCCCGTCATCGATCGCCTCAACCGGATCAATGTCGAGCCGAACCGCCTCCTCAGCGGCAGCTCGGACTCGATCGACATCCAACTCAAGTACGGCGGTTCTCAGTTTCTCGATAATTTCGGACTTTGAGCTCATCTCGCGTTGCTCCTCTTCTGGCCCCAAAGAGTCAGAGCCGTCGCAATATTAGCCTTGGGTCTAGCGGCTATGCCAGCTGACAAGCTTCAACGATGCGAAGCTGAGAAATACCGCGCGGGTCTCTTGGAATATGTGGGAGTCTCATTGTCCAGAGAGGTTCTCGACGAGCTTGCAAACGCCGTGGAGGCAATAGACCCTGATAAGGTTGTAGTGCTCTCTAAACGCGCGATCGAAGCCGGCATCGATCCAGCGGAGGTAGTGGAGAACGGCATTGCAAAGGGGCTGAGGAGAGTGGGTGAGAGGTTCGAAAAAGGTGAGGCATTCCTTACCGACCTGGTCGGTGCAGCGACCGTTGCTAAGGGTGCGTTGGACGGGATACTTCGACCCGCGATGGATAGGGCTCGCGTGAGTCAGCGCTCTCTCGGAAGAGTTGTTCTCGGGACGGTGTTGGGTGACATTCATGACATTGGCAAGAACATCGTTGCGGCGATGTTGTTTGCGGCGGGCTTTGAGGTGGTTGACTTGGGAACCGACGTTCCGGTTGAGGCTTTTGTCGCTCGTTCAGGCGAGGCCCAAGCCAAGATTGTAGGGGCGTCCGCTTTGCTGAGCACGACGCTGCCGGTCCAGAGAGATATCGTCAGCGAATTCGTCAAGAGGAAGATTCGCGACCGGTATAAGGTCTTGGTCGGAGGGGCGCCGGCAACGGAGAAGTGGGCGAAGGATATCGGAGCGGATGGATACGCTCCAAACGCGCTTGACGCGGTGAAACTTGCGAAGAGCGTCCTAGCTCTCACCTAGGCGAGGTTATGGCCATGGTGAAGCGAGGAATTCGCGGAGGCATACTCCGTCCCCTTTCACGTTCGGACATTGAAGCAATCGACGGAGCCTCCCTCGAGATTCTTGAGCACGTCGGAATGCAGGTCAAGTCTCAAAGGATGATCGAGGTTTTCAAAGACGGCGGCGCCGAAGTTGATACGGGAAAGAGCAGGGTCAGAATCCCAGAACACATAGTCAAGGAATCACTGAGGAAAGCGCCGCGAAAGTTAGTCCTCGGCGGACGAACCGAAGCCAGCGACCTCATCCTAGAGGACGGGAGGATCTACTTTGGGCTTGGAGGAACCCCGACCCCCTACACGCTCGATGTCGACAGCGGAGACTTCAGGCCCTCCACCAGCGAGGACGTAGTCAAGGCCACCATACTCGGCGATGCGTTGCCGAACATGTCTTTCGTGATGTCGCTCGGCGGCGCCTCTGACGCGCCGCACGAAACAGCTTGGCTCCACGAAGCCTCCTTGATGCTGAGAAACACAGAGAAGCCGATCATCTATGCCGCCTCCGGCTCCGAGGGAGCGAAATATCTACTTGCAATGGCGGCAGCCGTCGCGGGAGGGTTTGACAATCTCGCACGGCGACCTGTGGTGACGCTCTTCAGTGAACCAATAACGCCGCTCGTGATGCCCCCGATCAACGACGCTGTGATCGAATTTGCCAAGGCGCGAGCGCCCGTAGCCTACGCTCCGGGCCCTATGCCAGGAGCGTCCGCGCCCATAACTTTGGCAGGCGAGCACGCGGTCTGCAATGCAGAATGTTTGGCAGGGGTCGTGCTTGTGCAGCTTACCTGCCCAGGAGCCCCCGTCCTCTACGGCATCCACACATCGGTAATTGACATGCATACGGGCAGCGTCTGCTACGGCGCTCCAGAATGGGGTCTCGGCTGGCTTATGGTAGGCCAGCTGGCCGATTACTATGGGCTTCCGACATTTGGTTCAGGGGGCGCGACCGACTCGAAGGCTCCAGATGCACAGGCAGGGGTAGAGGCCTTCATGAACGCCTACCTCAACGCGGCCGCTGGCATCAACCTAATTCACAACTGCGGAACAATCGCACACGGGTCGTCGGGCAGCCTCGAGATGGGCGTCATCTGCGACGAGATCATCAACTATATTCAGCGCCTGCTCGCGAAGATCGAGGTGAACGACGAGACCTTGGCGGTGGATCTGATACGGAGGCTAGGCCCGGGAGGACACTTCATGGCTGAGAAGCATACGCGCGCTCACTTGGAAAGAGGCGAGATCCTGCACCCGAAACTCTTCAATCGCCAAGCCATCCCCGACTGGAAGGCCAAGGGCGAGTTGAGTGCTCGTGAGGAAGCAAAGCTGAAAGTAGAAGCGATCCTGCAAGACCATAAGGTTCCGCCGCTGTCCAAAGAGGTCACCGAGCAAATCGACCAAATACTGAGAGAAGCGTCTCAGATGATGGTAAAGTAGTCCGAGGTTGAACGTGCCAACGGAATAACACATTAACTTGAGTGAGCGGACAGTAGCTTCGCCGTGAGTGAACCAAGGTGCACTTCCAACTTCCGTACGGCCGTCACCAGAAGGTAGAGTTCGATGTGCCAGATCGGAATCTGGCGTTCTATGTGGAAAGAAGGAAGATGCTTCCCGTTGCCGACGTTCGCCATTCCGTTGTAGAGGCGCTCAAGAGACCGATAGGAACGCCCCCTCTCGGGAGGATGGCAAAGAAAGGAGACAAGGTAATCGTTCTGGTCGACGACTTGACTCGTCCGACTCCACAGAACGAGGTCCTTCCGACGGTACTGGAAGAGCTCTGCTCCAGCGGCCTCCGTACCGAGAATATCGAGATCATGATCGGGTTGGGAACGCATCGGCCGATGACAGACGAGGAGATCGTCGACCACCTTGGGCCCGAAGTCGCGGAGCGGTTCGAAGTCTCCAACCATGACTTCAAGGACGAAAGGAAACTTGTGAACCTCGGAACCACGGAGCTCGGCATTCCGGCGCTCGTAAACCGAAACGTGATAGACGCGGACCTCGTCATAAGTGTAGGCAATATTGTTCCTCACAACGCCGCGGGCTGGGGGGGCGGAGCAAAGATGATCCTACCCGGCGTCTGTGGCGAGGAGTCCGTCGGGATGTTACACATAGGAGCTGGAAAGGTTAAGCCGATCGGGAAGTTGGTCGCGACCATAGACAACCCGATGAGACGGGGCATCAACGTAATCGCTCACAAGGCTGGGCTGAAGGTAATAGTTAACACGGTTCTCAACAATGAGGACAAGGTCGTCCGTGTGCTCGCTGGCGACCCGGTGCAGGCCTTTCGTGAGGGGGTTGGAACCGCACGCGAGGTCTTCTGCCAAACTATCCCTGAACTGGCAGATGTGATCATATTCTCGACCTATCCGGCAGATATCGACTATTGGCAGGCCATGAAGGCGCTGGACTTCGCCCATGTGGGCGTTAGGAAGGGCGGAACGATCGTGTTGATCACGCCTTGCACCGAGCGAATCTCCCCGACCCACCCAAGCTTCAAGGACCGAGCTACTGAGAGTTACTCGAAGTTGCTAGACGCAGTGAACAAGGAGGAGATCGAGGACCTCCCAGCTGCTGGTGCGCTCCTGATGCACTCACAGATGCGTGAGCATGCCAACATAGTCTGCTACTCGACGGGTCTCACAATAGAAGACAAGCGTGCTCTAGGCTTCGAGCATGCTTCCACGATCGAAGAAGCCATTGGGATGGCACTCAAACGGCATGGAGAAAAAGCTCACGTCGGGGTCCTAGAATGCGGCGAAGTCGTTCCAGTTGCTAGACAAGACGGCTAAGGCTTGCCCGTAAGCATCTTCATCGGACTTCTCTGGCCACACATATCAAGAGTTGAGTTGCGACGCTCGCACCAACAGGGGCGCACATACCTCTAATCCCAAACGCCCTTTCTTTCACATGCGACACGTCAGTGCAAGCGATGCAACTGGTCGCGCCCATGTCATATGCGTGTGCCCTGGTCCCCTCCCTGAAGCGCCACCTCACCTTCTCGACCAGCTCACACGGAGGAAATTCGATTTCCCAACGATCTTGGTGCAGCTTGCAGAGAAATCCTGCGCTCAGGGCTACTTGTGATCAGCTTTAAGTCCACCTTTGGCTCCTTGTGATGATAAGGGCTAGTGACTAGGTGTGCTAGCACTTCCCGCTTTGAAGATTCGACAGCGTGACACTGACCTCTTCCTCACGTCGATGACAGGCGAAGATCTTCTCAAGCTGATGGAACCTTCTTCCGGCCAAAGCCTTGTCAAGGCCGACATATGGGCAAAAGACGACAATCCGGACGGCTACCAACGGAAACCCGAAGACGAGAGAGTGAAGTCAATTTCAGACTTTCTGCTTGGCAAGTCAGGTGTGAAACCTCTCCTACCGCAATCGATCATCCTGAATCTTCGCAAGAGTGCCATCAGGTTTGATCCCTCCGGTGTTCGGGGCCTGGCTCCATCCTTCGGCATCCTAAGAATCGAGGACGAGGCAGGCGCATTGTGGGAAGTAGACGGTCAGCACAGAGCAAGAGGACTGTGCCATGCTGTGAGGCGAAGCGAACAGCTTCGTGACTATCATCTGCCGGTAACCATCGTGGCCTCTCTGTTAAGACCTGACGAAGCGCTTGAGTTCGTGGCAATCAACACAACGCAAGTCAAGGTCAAACCTGACCTGGTACTTAGGATTCTGTGGCGTCAGTATCGTGAACATGCCAGAGCTGCGCAGCGATTTCTTGGAAGGGATGTCTGGAAGATCGATGCAGTTGATATCGTGGACATCCTGAATCGTGATATCGAGTCCCCCTTCCATGGCAACATTGCGTTGCCGGGGACGTCTGTTGCTGGCAAGTTGACAAGTGAACGAACATTCGTTGATTCTCTCGAACCCCTTTCGATCCACAGACATCTCATGAATCCAAGATACGTCGGGGATTTCTGGAAGGCTATAGCCACCGTCTATCCAAAACTGGTCCAGGAAGAAAACATTCTAGGATACTCACTCTTCAAAGGAGTGGGACTGTACACGCTTCATAAGGTTGCTCCCTTTGCTGCGCACTACAGTGAAGCAGTAGAAGGCGATTACCGACTGCGTCCCTTGGCTCGTACCCTTCTGTCTGCGTTGCGCCCATTTCCGTCCGCTTTCTGGATCAAGAAAGGCAAGGTTAGGGACTTCAACAATCGCCTCGGATACAACAGACTTTCCGACAGAATCATCCTGGGTTTGCTTTCTATGAAACCTCCCAGGATATCGAACAAATTGAGGGCAAACACACGTCTTGAGTCGGAAGTGGCGAAACTCGTAACACTCAGGAACTATCATAGATTTGGCGAGGCCGAGGTCAAGACTCCAGTAAAAGAGGGAGGCGGTCCATATGAAGGAGCCGGTGCCTATGCGCTCGTTAACCTTCGCAAGCCCTCAGTCTACGTGGGCATGAGTGGCGTAGGATATGGAGAAGGTTTGGCTTCTAGACTCACCCAACACCTCAAAGAAGACTACGACATATTCTACTGGAGACGGGTTGGAACCTCGTCAATGGCGTCGGCTTTGGAGAGAGCAAGCTGGCATGCGTTCAGAGACGCAGACTGGAATCTTGTCAACAAGCAACATCCCGAACGTAGAGAGTACATGCCATGCCCGGTCTGTGGCCGTTGAAGCATAATGATACAAGATCGGGTTGCATCTAGTTAAGTACCCTCTTCGAGTGGCCTAATCTCTGCGTTTGATAGTCAAGGGCTGTTGGACTCGGCATTGACAAGATGAGTGGCAGCTACTATCAGAATTTGAGACTTCAGGTCAAGTGTAGGACTCTTGGGGGATTCCTCCCTTGGTCACGCAGGAGTTGGAACTGTGTGGGCAGACCATGAGCCCCACCCCCACCAAATCCTCTGCTACTCTACCCCTGCTGGTTAGGAGGAGTCTGGTACAGCCCCTAAGCGGCTTTGGGCTCAAATGTCCGTCCTGTTAGGAGATCACGTGCCCTGCAGCGGATCTTAGTCTCTCTTCCACAAACCTTACCTCACTCTTGGAAGGTCTTGTTGTTTGAGCTGGAGCCGTCCGGGCAACCATGGAACTGTTCTACTGTGATGAGAGCGGAGTTCCATACTCGGTTGACAAGCTGCCGGAACTTGTCGATCAGAAGCACGTCGATCTCGATCCATGGTATTTCCTTGGAATGCTAGCACTCAGCGAGGAGCAAAGATACAGAACGTACAATCTGATCAGCAATGTAAAGAACCGATATGTCACTAAACTCGCTCCGTTTGGTTTGCTTCACGAAAGGAGTCCGGAGAGTGAGCTGAAAGGGAGTCTGATACTCTCAATAGCCGAAGGTCAGTCCGTGACTCCTCACTTTCCACTCTGGAAGAACCTCGGACAATCCGAGGCCAAGAGGCTGATTGAAGAACTCATAGAAGGGCTTGTTAGGGTTGGACTACTTGGATCCTTCTATGTTGTCGCTATCGAACAGAGGCTACTTTACCGGAAGTACTATCGGATTGCACGCAGCGCAGCTTTTGTCGCGTTGACCTTTCTGCAACAGCGCGCCTGTGTGAGGGCTGACTCCAAGACTACGCTTGGTGCTCTCATAATAGACAGGGGTTCAGCTGTGGAGAATCAATGGAACATCCTTGAGTTCCTAGCTGCTAGGGATGAGATTTCACGTGAGGCCCGCGTCAACTACGACTACGACCGCTTGCTACTGGAGAACCCTCTTGGAGCCATTTCATCCGACTTCGCGCAAATCCAGGTGTGCGACGTCTTTACGCATATAGTATCTCGCGCAGTGAGGAATCGAGATCCAAAATGGCATTGGTTCCAGAAACTGCTCCCATTGATCGGTTGTAGCGACAGTGGGCAAATACTGGGGGTAGGACTTCTCTTCTACCCGTTTCCTGAGGCACTGCCCGCTGGTTTTGAGACGATCTGATCCGCGTCTTTCCTCAGGACCCATTGTGACTTCTTGTGGTCTCTCTGACGCGGACTTATTCAAACAGTGGGTCCGCAGACCATGTCGCGCAGCATGCCTGGATTCTTTTCGGTATTGCTTGTTTCATGTCTGG
>Ga0209725_1000663_pt1 | contig 20606 bp, 28 predicted proteins | sample I18A1metaG_FD_184145 | JGI IMG/M metagenome (GOLD analysis project Ga0209725, IMG submission 184145) | Lake sediment bacterial and archeal communities from Gulf of Boni, Indonesia to study Microbial Dark Matter (Phase II) - ​I18A1 metaG... | ecosystem: Environmental > Aquatic > Freshwater > Lake... | reverse complement strand
TTGGTCAATAAAGACATACGATTGCTCAAAATGCGGTTCAGGAAGCGTATCAATGAACTCCAAAGGTACTTGAAGAAGAGCGATGTCAAGTGGTACCAGAGGCTACGTAAATCGCAATAAACACATTCCGGAAAAGAACTTAGAATCTAGTCTGTTAAGATATATGAGTAGGAAACTAAACGACTGGTATAGGAAGCGGCAACATGCAACAAACCAAACGTCGTGCCGACATCAAGATCGATACTTATGTGGCTCCATGGGTATTACCAAAGGAGGACATACCTGCATATGTAAAATGGTATGAGGATGTAGCTTTCGATAAAATCACCGTCACAATCCCTGAAGACATGGAATTTGTCGAATTTCTTAATGTTAACCTCGTAGAAATCGCAGGTAATAGGGCAGAAATTAAGGAAGTTGGCACTACTTCCTCTTTACCTCATTATTTTGGATTTGTAGTTCGTTCATCAAGAATACCTGAAAGTCTTAAACTGGCTAAATTCGTCAAGATCGAATTCAAGTCAAATGGTCAAACAATCTTCGCTAAGGAATTGTGCTGTCGAATCTTCAGACCGAATTTGGAAGTAGTGACCTATCCGGAATCCATCGAGGTAACGGATGAGCAAAAATGTGTTCTGCCTCTTCACTTGAAATTTACTGGGTTTGGTGATATATTGCTTAAGATGGAAGCTTCGATTGGAGGCGGAATCGTTTCATACGGCGATTCGATACTATATGAACTAGTTAGAAGGCTATGGCTTTCTACTCTAAAGAAAGAAACAAAGAAACGATTGGAAAAGGGAAGGACAGGACTAAGAATTGCGCCAAATTATGTCAGAAAGATTGCTGATGAAGTGAAGGAAAAAGTGGATCAAGGAAAGCTTCCTCTTGCTGGATTAACCGAAAAAGAGGTTGGTGAAGTAAAAGAATGGTGGAGCGATATCAAAGACCGAGGGGAACGTCTGGATGCATTTTCAGCATTTTATGATAGAATCGGAGAGATTTTGCTAGACATTTTGATCGACGTACTCGAAAGAAATCCTACTTCGAACGTTAGATTGTCTGATCCTAGGACGAAGATAATAACTAAGATCTCGGCGCCAGTGGAAAGGCTCAAACTAACTTTAAGATACAGAGATGTTTTAGAAAACCATTACAGGCCTCTGGAAGTCTCTGTTAGACTGATCGATAACAGGACGGTTAACAAGGAAACCTTAGTCGATATTCCGATCAAAATCGAGAAATGGGATAACGATCCTTTCTATAACGTTGAAAATATTGACATGAGTAGGTGAATTAAGATGAGCATTGGCGTAAGAGACGCAGGCACTCTTTTCCAATGGTTTGAGAAAGCAAAAAAATATTTTGAGCCTTTCAAACCCGAATTAAAGAATCAAGTAATCAACTATAGATCGAAGAAAAGCGAGATCAATCTGCTTATTAATGTGCCGGATAGCGTAAGGAGAAAGCTTGCAAAGATCGAAGTTCCTGCTTATCAGAATTTTAGGATAACCGAGATGATCGACGGGGTGAGTTTCAATCAACTTGGAAATTTGTGGTTTTTGGAAGACGGTAAGTGGAAACTTGATGCCTCCAAATTGCCTGCAAGCGAAGTTTATCTCGTAAGATTGGAAGGGCAAGTTTCGGAACGTGCGCTACAGGGGCTTGTGAGGATTCAACCTTCAAGTAATCGAGATCAGACAGAAGAAGAGGATAAATATTGGCTTAATTCAATGTTGAAAAATGCTGAATTGCTAAAGAGAATTTGGCAAGAACTACGTGTCGAAGACGTTAATGTAGGCGTTAAAGTGTCGATTGAGAAATGCTTTTCAATAGCGATTCCTGCTCAACTGGTAAAAAGACTTACGGAAATTAAGAAATGGATTGAAGTGGGAAGAGGAAAAGACAGAGAGGGAGTAATGAGACAATGGAGCAGGCTGAGAAGGCTTTCTTATGAAGGCGTGTCCGAGAAGGACGCAGTCGACGCTATTGACAGCTTAACTACTGGCGAAATGTTTACCAAGTATATTTCAGTAGATCAGCCGTACCGCATTGGAGAGGTAAGGAGAAGTAGCATTTTCAAAGGAATCTTTCCCGAATCCATGCTTGTGGACGCATTCACAATTCTAAACTTAAGAAATCCGACTGCTATAGGCTATCTAGTTTTCAAGAAAAAGAAATATTCGGACGAAATTAAAAAGACCTTTGAGTAGGAACAATGGTCCGCTTTCAATCTTCTTGCTGAGCTCGAAATATGGCTACGAGAACATGTCTGATTGTCTTTAAGACTTCACAAAAGAAAGATAGCAAAACGATAAAGCTTTTGAGTAAATGCTACGGTGAAGATTCTTGTAAGAGCTTATGAGAGAGATGTTTCAGATTTTCACGATGTCGGATATAGTTGCCGCTTTTTTAGGACTGACATTTGCGTATGCACAAGAAATGTATGAACGAATACATAGACCAGGGAGGAAACCGTTCTTCAGTACTGTGGCTATAAGGAGCATAGGTTGGATTATAGCCGGGATAGTTGCGGAGCGTTTTCTCTTTCAAATCCTAGAGCTCATTCCTATGCTATCCTAGCTGTGCGATGTTCTCTCATATTTCAAGCTAGCCATATATCCAATGGATCGATAATAGATTCATGAGAAAGATCATTGAACTCAAGGCCAATAGACCTACCTTAAGAAGTTCTGAGATTTACTGTAGTGGCTTAAAGGGTTACTCGGTCACATCTGTCTCCGTTTCAGGAGATTCGGGCGAACGAAATTCTAGTTAAATTCCTGTCAAAGGAAGACATAATACTCCCAGACAACTGTTGATACTTAATCAGGGATCTTGATCTTGTTTTTTGTTGTGCATGATGAAGAATCCTATGAAAATCATCCAGATTTGATAGGGTTCTATGAAAAGACTGACCTTGATGGCAACCCTATTAGAGACAAAAATAATGAGCTCATTCCAGAACACTCAACTGTTAAGGAAATTAGACCTGGAGATAAAGTGGTTTACTACACAAGAGGTGATCATCTAATAAGGGGGATATTCGAGGTCGATGAAAAACTGAGCGAAATTGACGATCGTAGAGCCAAGGATTGGATACACAGCCTTATAGAGTTCACAATTAAACCTCTTTTAAAGCCCAAAGGCGATGTCGACTTTAGAAACTTGGTTTTCTCTGCAAAAGACCCCCTCAATATGTTCAGTCATCTGGACAACTTGAAGAAACAATGGGGAATGTCAATCGGCGGAAGAAACTACATAAGAAGAATATCCCAACATGATTTCTCAATAATTGAAAACACCATACGACAAACTTTCAAACCCGAGGTCAAAGAAGAGGAGATAGAAGTACCAAAATTTCCTCGAAAACATCTTGAGACACAATTCAAGCTTTCGAAGATTTTGAAGAGTTACGGGCTTCAGGTTCATGTCGCTATAAACGACAAAGCAAAGATTCTGGAGAAGGGCGTTGACATTATAGAGAACATTCCGGAATTTCATAGTGATCGAATCTGCGATATTGCTTCTAGAGTTGATTGCGTTGCCTTTTCCGAACATTACGTGCCGAGAATTCTGGTGGAAGTGGTTGATACCCCGGGAACGTTGACCGAATCTCTCTATAGACTGAACGAGATTTCTCTAGCGTATCCAAAGTCTGAAGATCAGAGGTTTTACGTAGTTGGACCAGAAACTCTTCGACATGATTTCGATGAGAAGATTGAATCTATGACTTTCAAAACTCTAAAGCAATTCGACTGCAAGTTCCTGCCATATGACGAAGTTGAAACGATTTTCTTAGAATCTCAGAAGAAGAAGCAAAAACTCTGATGATCTGATTGTTCGAGGCTGAAGAGCATTGAGGCTCATTGACCAGTTTGCGAGTATCGAGGGAGCTTTGAAGAGCGAATAAATCCATGAATCACAGCGAATGTGTACGTGAACTGATAGCGGTTGGCAAGGGCTTAGGATTCCACGCCACTGGTAGGAGCCACGGTAAGATGTACTATATGGGTAATCCCGACTGCGTCTGGTACTACAAAGGCCCCGCAGAACGAGCGCTCCGAAAAATAGCCAAAGGCGACCGCTATAAGTACATCCCACTCGTTGCATTCGAGGTTGCTGCGACTGAGCATGAGAAACAACTCCGAGGAAGCCTAGTAACACTTCAATTGCTGAACGCCGCCGCTAGCGTTATCGTACTTCTCGGTCGTTCGCTAGAGTACCAGCCGTATCTTCGAAAACTAGCCGGTCGATATTCCCATGTCCGCTATAGAATTTGGACGGAGCGGGATGTCAGCGAACTCAAGTCTCTAGCGAAGAGACAAGCACCCTTCAGAAACAACTAGACATTGCTTTTCGAGCTGCAAATAAGTAGTTACAACTTCTCTTGCAAAGGCATTTAAGGTCCAATGGATATACCGAGATAGCTGTGAGCATCATGCCATCTATTAAAATGGCAGTCAGCCCTGAGCATCAAGAATTGGTTAAGGCCTTGATTGATAAACTAGCCAAAGAAGGCTTCAAGATTTTAGAAGCTTCATATGAAGGATATCCTGAACCTCGTCAGAGAGGGCGTCATGAACCAGATGTCTACGCGTACAAGTATGAAATACAACTAGAAGCTATTGGTGAAGCTAAACTATGCGAAGACCTTGACACTGAACGCACTAAAGAGCAATTCAAAGATTTCTCAAGTAGGTACATGCCCGAAGGAAAATCTCGCAATATGCCTGTCCCATTCTACATCGCAGTTCCTCAGAAATGCAAGCAGAAAGCTCACGAAAAGCTAGTTGAGTTAGGATTGGCAGGAAGAGCTAACGTCTCCCTAGATCCTTAGAGGATTGAATAATGTGTGCAAAGAAGATCACCTATGCAGATGGCTTCACCATTGGAGTATTGATTGGCGGTTTTCTTGATTTCGCAACCGAAGGAATAATAGTTATTAAGAATGTTCTTCCAGATCAAATACTAGGTGTTTTTCGGGTAGTATGGCTTTTGAGCCTAGTGATGACGCTTTATAGAGCATATAAAAGACGTAGTCTGTTTAGCCCGCCGGTGGATGGCTTAATACAGGGTTTCCTCATTGGAGCAGCCATAATATCTGTATACCTTGGAAAATTCCCATTCACGTGACTTTTTGGAAGAAGAATCTGCTTGAAGATAATGAAAGTGAGATTGTGATTCATCCCAAGACATATCGGAAGCTCAGACGTGACATAGATAAGAATACAGACGAATATCGGAAAAAAGCTCTCGATTTTGTTATCAGATATTTGGATTGGAACTATAACAAAGAGTATGAAGTACGACTGCAAAAACTTGATAGTCAGAAGTTCGGTCAATATCACCCGATAGATAGATTAGCGGGTCAAATTGAAGCAGAAGGCGATAGCACCAAGGCTCATATTATTCATTTTAATTGGGAAAAGATAGCTGATACTGAAAACAAAGCATTTGTCCTGGAATTTGTATATTGTCTAATCCATGAGATTCTAGAAATCTATCTTAAGCAAACTGGAATAAGACTCGTACATCTACCTCCCAATGGAGATAAGCCTACTGAAAAAGAGATGGAGATAACGCATCGCTTTTCAGGAGATGTTTTGGGCATACAGAAAGAGGAATGGAATGAATATCGTTGGGCAGTCAGATAGAAGAAAAGGTGCAATAGACAGTTAAACAGCAGTAGAGAGAATAACCTAGTCTTCAACCTTGAAGGAATACAAATCTGCTCTGGACGTAGGAATCAGGTCTATCTTCACTTTGGATTTAGCCAAAGTATTTTCGTCAAAGTATAGCTCGTTAAGAAGTCTCTTAGATGTACTCCAAGAGATGTTCAGTAGTTTAGCGATGGCACCAGCGCTGAAGAATCTGTATGCAAATGGGTTTTTCTTGAATATTGATAGCAGTTGTTTCTTTCATAATAGTTTAGAGTCATCAGGATGTTATAGACGAGTATCTAAAATCATATCACCATCCTAAGTGTTAGAATGTCCCTTATGTCGGAAAAGAGTGAAAGTTCTGCAGAGAAAGCTTGGAAGACGAGAAGAGGAGAGTTTAAGTGGAGGCACAAAGTGGGCGAAGAAGTGGGTAGAAGGAAGAAACAAAGGGAACTCGCCGCACGTAGCCTTCTCATTAAGTGGAAGAAAGAATTCGTCGGCAACGTAGAAAGATGCGTGGTCTGCGCCGAGTCGATGCCAAATACTCTAGATACTCATCATCTGGACGGCAACGATAATAACAATGACCCTGAAAACCTCGTAACGCTATGTGCATCGTGCCACAGAATTTTTGATAAAGCGAAATCATCTGGGGAGGTTCTTCGGGATTTCAAGAAAAGACATTGAAACGGAATGGATTATAGATAAAGCAATGTTTGAAAATTGGATGTTAGTTTGAAAGATGGGAGGTGAAGAAAGATGGACGGAACAAAATCAGGAGTGAGAAAGAAAAAATACTATGAGCAACACAGATAAATGACCGTTTTATGTGAAGAATCTTTCTTGTCCGAGACTCCCTTAGGATCACATGTACTTGAAGTATCCTCTAAAGATGTTGATCGTCTTTTCTATATTTCCCCTATCGAGATCTGTTAAATTGTTTGGATTTATCCCTAATCTTAAACAGAGATTGCCTTCAGTGATAATACAGACTTTCAAATTACTGACAATCTTCAGTTGATCGAATTTCTTTATAAAATTCCTTTCCGCGTCTGAAAGTCTCCCTTTTTTAGCAAAATCATCTAAGCTTCCGTTATTTGTATTGAGACGCGCGTTCAAATCCTTTGCGCTGCCTACGTATAGAGGCTTCTTGCCTGCCTCTTCTCTGTCTTCCAAAATTATGTACCAACCTTTGTCTGATGGTAACGGTCCGTTTGGGACTTCAAAATAGTAGTTAGGGTTGAATCTTAACGAATAATATGATGAACGAATCTGCACCAACTGGTCGATTGTGTTCTTAATGTTCATCACTACGTTTGGATTGTTAAGGTCGATAACACCAACTTTCAGCGTCCCCATCTGACCGCCTCAGTACCGTCAATTTTCCAGGCATTCTTGAAAAGTCTAAAGTATCTAAAGATATTGTGAATGATTGCAATTTGCTGCAGCGGTTTAAAGGGTTACTCGGTTCCATTGGTCTAAATTTCACGAGATTGGGGCGAACGGATGAGTTAGAACGCCGATACTACCTTAAGAAGGACCGCAGGGTTTTTTCAAAGTGCATTATCGGTATGCGGCTCAAACCTTTCTGAGTTTAACTCATAGGCACCTCGAGCATTCACCCAAGGCTTCTTTGCGTCAGTCACATAGTCGATAGAGATCATACAAATGAGACATAGCGCATGTTCTCTCGAGCTCATCATTGTTTAGAGAGCTATAATTGTCTCTTATTCTGGCACGGAATTTCCAAAGGGATTTTGCCAGTCGGCATTTCTCTGTCCAGTTAAGCTTAGTATCACAAAGTGGATTTGCACTTGATATGCTAGACAGATTTGACGTAACAATAATATTATCTATCAATCTGCACGCGTTGTCTAAAATATTTTTCAGATTATCCTTGGCTACCCCTGTATGAGCTATTCTTTGATCTTCAGCAAGAGTGTGATCCTGTCGTTTATGATCGCTAATTTGTGACTTCAGTCAGTTGTAAGTCAGGGATTAATCTCTAGACGCGGCGCGGGAATCAAGGATTTCAGATTAGTTCGTACGAAATCCTATTCTTGACCCCGCGTAGTTTGACCTGTAGACTTTTCTTTAGAGCTCTTATACGTTGCATCCGGTCGTTCGACTCAATTCTCATTATAGATTCAATTCCAACTGCAAGCACGGCAAGCTCCCTCAAATTTGAAGGATACAGCTTCTCCAGATACTGAGCGTAGAAAAGACGCGCTGACTCGTGTGATCTAAAGTCACCCGGAAAAACTTCTTCAAGCCAGTCCTCAGGCTTTGAAATCTTGCCCTCTGAAATCATTATGTGCAGACTTTTTGCTAGCTCTTCGCAAATTTCTTGGATTTTCCGAGGTTTTTCAATCATTATGTGCAGGCGTCTAAAGATGTAATCATAGATAATCAGGCGTTGCCTAAGGTAGTTCAGGTACGGCTCAATTTGAGGTTCGTTCATCAATCTAGGTTAGCACCTCTTGGGTTAAAGCTTTATTTGCTTCGTTCTAGTATCGTTGGGAAAGTCCAAATCTAGCAGATGTGCCACGGTAGGCGCAATCTTGTCTTGGAATACATCTTTCCCATCAGCGTCTTCTTGTCTGTTTCCTATGCAAGGTACCCCCTGTCCAGATATGAGTAACGGGATATGGTATGTCTTTTCATGTAGATGACACGAACCGTGTGAACCAGGAGGGGGGTCATAAGATTCGTAGGGAGATTGTATTGTTACGCCTTCATCCGGGATTAGAATCAAGTCTCCGACATTGTCGCGAGTCTTTGAGCACTTTATCAGAGCGTCTACGTAGGTTGTACAGAATCTGTTGGGCACTAGGCCACGTTCACCGCGTTTACCTAGAATGCATCTAATGTATGGAATCATAGACAACTGGGGACATATGATATCAAGGTGGTCCTGAGGCTGAAGGTAAACATAGCCAATATCGTTGCCAGCTACAAGCAAATTTCTGAAATGAAAACCGACCTCTGTATCGTGCTCTATGTCCTTTATCTTCTTTTCGACGTAAATTGCCCTGCTGCCACGCCTTATACGTCTGAATGATGTCTTGACATACCTAATCCTTGTCGAGGCCGAAAGTGGTTGAATCCTACAATTCGCAAATGTTACCCTTGCACCATGGTCGGACGTCAAGACAAAAACAGTGTCATCTAGAAGTCCCTTCAAGGAAAGCATCTCGCGCAATTTGAATATGTAATAATCAACCTGTTTTAGACAATTCTTGACTCTATGAGAATAAGGTCCAAACCTATGACCGGCAAGATCAGTAGCAGAAAAAGAAACCAAGAGAAGCCAACGCCTATCTTTCCTTTCCGTGCAAAGATAGTTTTCCAAGACTTCTACAGCAGCCTTGAACACGAGCTCATCGAGAGGTTCCGGGTTGTTGTACTTGTTTTCTATTGGTCGCGGAGTCACGATTGAATTTCTGAACAGTTTGGTGCCTCTATCCGTGTCTACCAGTTTCGGGTCTACGTCGTCGTCTGTCTCCAGCATTATCCACGTATTATCAGTTCTGTGCTCTGGAAACAATGCAAAGTACCTTTTCTTCTCCTTGTCAAAATCGGTACAGCCTAAGATTAGGCTCACAGCTCTCTTGCCAGAAATTGTGACAACGCGAAAACCCTTGTTCCATGCCATGTCAGCGAGCGTTTTCGCTTTCAGAACGTTCTTAATGTCGTTTTTGCGTTTCAGCACAGTATTAAGTTCAATTCGTTTTGTCCCCTCGTACCATTCCCAGCCAATTATTCCATGTCCAGTGCTTGGATCTTCTGCTGGCTTTAACCCTGTTGAGATAGTAGCATGACCAACCGGTGTTTGCGCCGGTATATGACGTAAGTAAGTCCTAGTGAAATTTGAAGACTCACTGACGATATCCTTTAGCCTCGGCATGAACTGCATGTAATCATAAATCATTTGGTCAACTATGACGATTAAGGCATACTGTGCTTCTGTGGAAGCCAATTTATCACCACGCAGAATTTGCACTCTAGAAGTATTAAAATGTGAACTGAGCACTCTCAGGTTGATTCGTTTGGTCAATGGTTACACTGAAGAGGCACCTTTCGCTCAAACAAGATATTATATCCAAGAACTATCAAGATGATAGAAACAGCGATCTGAATAGAGTCTCGTCTCGCGGGTTCGCAGATAATGTTGAGAATCACTATTGTAATGCCTAATACCATTAAAACAATCCCGTAAACCAAGCAGAACAGCATTCTCCCATTCGTCAGGGAAGACCTGAGCCTCATGATTCCTCAACTAGGGGGAATGATGATGAGGCTCTTATCCAGAATGTCTAAAAAGAACAGAGTATAGTGTGCGGTATTTCCGTGCTAGTTACGCATGAATGTGACTATGTGAAAACTAAGACCGTCATTGGTTCACACACTAGCATCATTGAGTGAGGTACAATAAAGCCTTCGAAAATGACTATGTGAAAACTAAGAGGAAAGGTTTGGAGCTTCTCGGTTCTAAAGCAATTCTCTGAGGATTTGGGGCTTAATCCGAGAGACCATAAAATTATCTAGAGCTCACATCGTCACTGTGAGTCGCCTTTCAAAGACCTATTGATCTACTAAGAACTTATCATCTGAATAGAACTTGCATAAGAGCAATTGCTCTTCGATTGACTGCTATCCCTCTTTTGCCGACCCGCCTGAATAGTTCGAAACGATCAACGTCCGTTAGATGCCTGCTGATAGACCTCAGTACACCCTCTACATCATATTTCTTGTAATAGGGAATCTGCGCTTTGGCTCTCTTGGCAAGTTCTTCTTCGTCGATAGTCAACTCGGGCAATTCAGATAGCTTCGCTTTCTTTTCCGAGGCAATCTCACACATTAATCTGAAGACTTTGTATTGAACATTTTCCTCAGGCTTTCTTCTTCTCTTCCTCCCGCGTGGCTCCAACCACCAAGACAAAGGCGGTTTCAGCTCACCCTTTAAGACGTAGTCTGGGGGCAAGCCTTCGTCGGTCTTTGCTTCATCTGAGTATTCGCTTGGAGATTTCTTTCTTTTAGACTTAACGAAGTAAAATTCGACGTTGCTAAAGAAATTTGACACATAAAAGCTTGAGAAAAGCCACTCCCTAGGCGCCGAGGTCAAGTCAATGAAGGCCTTTCTCTTTGGGCCCTTTTTTAGGAAAGATAGTAGCTTCTCCAAAAGCCAAGCAGTGTTATCGTTCTCGTTTTCGACATCTAGAGTAACGGTCTCACACTTGTACTTGGGAAACTCTGACACCCAAGGGTCTTCACTATATTCTTTCTTTAACGGCTGGACGCATTCCTCTGTGTATTTAGGGTCGTCCCACTTACTGTCTATGACGAGAAAGATGTGCAGTTCAGTCTTCCCGCGCTGACAGTGCTTACCTATAACCATTTTGATTCCACTTAGGACTCGCTTCCAGTACGCGCCTACAGGGGCGATTATAAGAATAGCGGAAGGTTGTTCATCGGATGCACTTTGTAGCAATCCAAACTCACACTGTGTTAATTTTCTGCACTATGTGGTTCATTATAGCACTCTTATTAAATTTTGGACATAGTGTTGACTAGGTGGCCAACAATGTTGCTAAGAACTTGAAGTGTATCGTTATATTCTGGAGGAGAGCTTGAACATGGTTTTTCATAATAGGGAATCCTGTAAGAAACTCGAACATGAGATACTGGAGGTTGCTACCAAGTCCTCACCCCGCGCTCTTTCGCTGGAAGAGATCGAATCTGAGATTGCCCGTCACAATCCTAAACCATCCTTCTACGAGCTTTTTCATCATGTCTACGAGCTAGTGGACAAGGGAAATCTGGAATTGTCAACGGAAAGTGCAAGCAAGCGCCAGACAAATGTCTTCAGAGCATGTAGCAGTTCTGTCTAAATTTCATATATCAAGAAAGGACACATAGATGCAAGCTTTTCTGGTGGAACAGAAAATTGTCTCAAACCACTCTGGCGGCTCCCAAGAAAACGGTTTTGGCGCTTTATATCGTCATTGCAATTGCCCTCATTGCTATAGGGTCTTATTACATAACAATGGTGCCTACTGATGTCACATTAACTATCTTCAGTATAACCACGACTGTGTCTGTTGCAATAATCACGTTGGGCATTACCCTCTACTATTCTAGTCTATACCTCATAACATCTGAAACTGCCCTTTTGAAGGCGAGTTCTTCCCATACTTCTGAATTATCGAAAGGAATTAAGGAATCATTGGACGCTACATTGAAAGCGATTGAAGCAACTCACAAATCTATAAAGAGTGAGCTAAAGAGAGAATAACCTCCCACCTTCTTTTTTATCCCATTTTCATGGTGCGGTTGTAGTGTTGAAGGCTTTTCCATATGAGGGAGAGCCGTCTGTTTCGGTCTAGGTGTAGTATCCATGCTACTTCTACCGGTGTTTTCCGTTTAAGGCTTGGTGTAGTGTCACGAGTTTGTAGATGGTTACCGAGCTGGAATGGATAACCTGATTTAGACAACCGCATCCTAGACAGAGCCATCTTTGGTATCGGCGCTCGAATTGCTTCATATATGCTACATAGTGTAGCGTTGAACTCACCGAGTGAAGAGAGTTAGCTACAATCTCGCTCGGAGTTCGATAATTGAACAAGAAAACATCGTCAATGGCGGCTAACGAAGATACATAACCTTATCCAAAATGCACATTTTGTTTTAATTTGAGAATATGGGTGTGATATGCTGTGATGTAGATTGGAGCCAACTACTGGCAACGCTTGTCCGGGTTGCCAAAAGAATTCACTGAAAATATACTATGCCGATAATTCTGATGACCGAATAGGTGCTTGGTGCCAGAACTGTAATCACGTGTATTTCTACAACGAAGGCAAGCCCGTTCTTTACAAGAAGTGAATTATTTTGATGATAATCAAATACTGCTGCAATTGCAGAGCTGATGTTCCTCACAAGATAGTTATGGCGGGAAACACTCAACTCGATAGCTGTCTGAACTGCGGGTTCACGTCGAGTTTTGACTATGATAAGTTTAGAGCACTGGTTAGGGAGATAGAGAATCGTTTGGAGATAACTGCCGAGATGAAAAATCCAAACGACATGCCGCGACAATTGGCTGGCGTCAAGAGTCGGTTCACTGGCAACAATCGAATCGACGGGGCGGTTTAGAGCTTGGGCAAATGTCCCAATTGTGGCAAGGAGACGTATCCGCTCAACGGCGAAGAAGATATTTGCCTTAGATGCAATGACGGGCAAGCGTGGATCTGGCGGCTACGTAAACCTCGGACTGAGTTCTATGAACCGGAGGAGAACCCGGTTGCTGGGTGTAGAAAAGGATGTCAGTAAGAGAGAGGAAAACATGTCTAGCAATACGCGGCCTGAGCTTGCTGAAAGGTCGGTAGGCCCGGCTAGTCTAGATATATCTGAAGGGGATAGGTTGTTTGTCTAGCGTATGGAAGTATCTTGTGGCCGCAGCAATCGGCGCGATTATAGCATACTGTCTTATACAGTCGAGGCTGCAGGCCCTAGAAGCCACGGTCTCTAGGCTAGAAAGAGGCATTAACCAGGCAAATGCCAGAGTTGTAGAGTTTGAGAGCAGATACCGCATTGACATACCTCAACTTCAATATCAATATCAGCTGACTCGCAGAGACGTAGACGAATTGAAGAAGAGCGCTCTGACACGCGAGCAGAAAATTCGGGTAGAGGAAACGCTAGAGTGGCCGGATCAAACTACAACTAGAAAATCTCAACAAAAAACTAGTGAGGCTTGATGATCATGCTAATCTTGATTGTCGTAGGAGCTTTAGGTCTACTCCTTGGCATCACAATGCTCACAAATCCCGCGCTACTTATGGAACTTCCAAAACCGCTTGACGTTTTCTACGATCCGATGACACATACGTTCAGATATACTCAGGAGCATGCCTGGGTAATCACATTAGTTTCGGCTGCTCTAATGGTTGCCGGATTCTACATACGTACCAAAGCTTCAGAGCTGAAGTTGTAGAAAGCGAGCGCTGAAAAATGATTCGTGCACAATTCAGGTTTCTCGCATACTATCCTGTGATGGCTTTCATATGTGGAGCTATTCTATTCATGCTCACTGGTGCAATTATGAAATCAATGAATCTAAAGGGAGGAGACTTGCTCATCATCAGCTCTATTTTGTTTGTGTCCTTAGGTGTCATCTTTCAAATCCTCTATCTGATGGCGAGATACCGAAGAACGTTCAGATAAATCAGAAGCTAATTTGTATCGAGAAGTTACAGAGTGAAGAAGATATATGTCACCGCCAGTGGAATTATCGGAAACTGCATTACTCTCATACTTTCTTTTCGGAGCAGGCATGTGGGCAGGAACATTGACTCTTACCATCAGGAATCCTAGTGACGCATCCACAACTTTTAAATGGGGTATAACAAATGCCAAGCGATGAAACACGCTTATTCGAGCGCAAGGCGCTTGTGCGGAGGTATTTCTTGGCCAGTCAGGATCTCATATCGCTGGCCAAGAGGCTTGGGATAGGCTCGGTTGAAGGCAAAGCATTCCTTTTATCGGAACAAGAAAGAAGCCTGATAGAGACGATTGCAAGAAACGCTAGCGACCTTCAATTGGTCGAGGCTTTTCACGCTCTGGGCCCGAGACCGGCTTTGGACGCACCCGACTTTAAGGGTCAATACTACACTGTCAGAGATGGAAAACTCATGCTTGAAGGAGCTCAAGAAGAAGTGAAGCGCAACGTTAACGCGGTTCTTGAGAGTGCGAGGACCGAAGAAAGGGCGCTGCGACGTTATGCCTTCCTTTCATCTCTAGCTGAGCTCTGCAAGAACAGGCCGGAATACTGGTTACATTATTGGGATGGTCCACCTCTGCGGGAGATCATACGCAAGATGGATGTGATACTGGGAAGTGTTGGAAACTTGCCTGCTGCTCAAGACTACCTCATTTCCTCAGCTTACGGCCTATATTACAAGGGCGGGAGCAACAAATATCCTGCCCATTGCATGCCGATCGAGACCATACCGTTCGTCGAAGACGTCCTCAAAGAATGGAGAAAGGTGAGATAAAAGCCAATACGTTTGCCTAATGGCATCCAGAGAAGCGTTTTGACAAGGATTTATGTTGGAATAGAGATGAGCCGATTTAAACTGAAAGAAATCGAAGCTGTGAGCATGTATGACCAAAATGCCAGAAGTAGGCTCGAAGAGAAAATAGGCTATGAACTGTGGCTTCTTGATTTCCTTTCCAAAACTCAAGAGACTTTTGAGGGCGGATCCAATATCTCCACCATTACGCTAAGAAGTGGGAAGCCGGGCGCTCAGGTCGGCATTCATATTACTGAGGTAGTCGGCTCTGAACCGGCAATGAAAGTAATGAATGCAATGATGCCATTAACGTTTACCGCGTCTTACAAGATTCTTGACATGGTTTTTGAATGGATTTTGGAGGTAAACAAGAAAGCTGGAAATGTCCAAGAGATTCCATGGAAATTTAAAGAAAAGATTAAGCTTATCTCAAGTGCTCGGCTTGCTTATCCTCCGTTACTTGAATCTGAACCATACATTAGAGATTACCTATTTGCACTTTACTTGAACCTGCTAAAGTTTCGGAACGAGATTGTTCATAGCAATAGATTCTTGGTTTCGAACGGGAAGCTCAGAGTAGACACTTTTGAAAATGAAGTAGTATATTCAATTGAACTTGATCGAGGAGAACTCGGTGCTCTTGTTAGGACTGTTGTTGCTGCAGTGAATCTACTCGGCGGCGTTTTATCTTTCGGAGAGCGGGAGGATCGGCTACTCAAATACCACCTTGACCGAATTAAGAAACTTCATGGGCTGACTGAATTTGGGCAAAAGAAGCCAGTTCTTGTAGATGCGATATTAGAGGTTCCTGAGGAAAAGGGGTCATTTCTAGTCGATGTTAAGTTTGTACGAAATCAAATTAGTCGAATTCATCCCAATGTTGATGTTTTGTTTAGTTTAAGAGTCACTGGTCTAGTTAATGATAAGCCCTCAGTCTGTTGGTTATTTCCAGTTGGTTCTATTCCGAAAGACGATGTATTTGAGCTTCGACGAGGTGACTGTAAAGAGTATCAGACTCAGCCAAGCAGCCTAACGAGCGATGTTCCTTAATGTTCTTGGCGGGAGAGCATTCTTTGACTTCTCTCTCGAACTTTCTACAGGCTCTATCAGTTAGACTGTGCCCACCTCCGATTTGACGATCAAGCTGTCACCGCTGACAAGATTTCTAATCACGATGTCCGGATTCTATTCCAATAGACTTGCCTTAAGAGGTCCCGCAAATTTATTGCAGTGCGGTGAAGAGTTACACGGAACCTATTAGGTATTTCTAGGAGATTCGGGCGAACGAAAATCGGGCTGAATTCCTAAAGCAATAGAAGAATATCCTAATTGTTACCGATCCTAAATGTGCGGTAGCTTTTGTAATCGCCTTTATCAAATCGCTGTTAATCCCAGAGATTAACATGATGGTTAGCGAATCGAGATTTCAAAATACCATCTAACTGGAGACCGTAGTCGCGGCAACGGCCTATGTTGATGAGGCCTTATACGTCACGTGGACTGTCATCCGCTGGAGATCCAATCGGCGCTATTAATTTCGAAACGAGAAAAGATTTTTTTTGATTCTGGCTATTTTTCTTTAATTCTTATTAGTTCTTCACTTCTCGACTCAATATCCTTTGTGAGTTCACTATCCTTTACGATTCTAAAGAATTTCTTGCCAAGTACTGTGTGTTCAGGAATTCTTTGAGAGAAGCTGAACATATTTCTTAAACCTACGAACATATCTAGACCAAATCTTTTCATCAATTCAGGTATGTCTACTTGATATCCCAGTTCTGCATAACATTTCTGTATATCGTCAAACAAATCGATTAGCTCTGGGTCCAGATTTCTTTCTAATACAAATTTCTCGCACATATCAAGAAAGTCCGAGTATTGAAACAATTTGTTTCTGGATTTTTCATTAGAGGGCGTAGACTCTAAGAAGAACGGGTTTGCTTCATATCTGTTTTCTGACTCTTTTTCACTCAGGGCCAGCATCGAAAGCCTGGTGATGTTACAACCATAACATGTTCCGCACATATTCTTTCTTTTACCCCATCGATAATTAAAGCAAGAAAATGTTTGGTCTATTCCTTTTCTTTTTACATAGTTTGCTAAGATCTCCGACTTTGTATTTTTGTAAAAAGGTGAAAGAATGCTTATGTTTTTGCGCAAATAATCGGAAAAAATCGTTTGACAGAAAAAAAGAACTTCCGGTCTCGTCGCTTTTGTAAAAACAACCAATTCAGACACTGGCGGATTGATCATCATAAACCCATTTTCAGGTATGAAAACTTCGGAGACATCAAATTTCTCCATTAGGGGTACTGAGTTCATTAGGAATAGTGTCGATCTTAGCTGTGGATATAGAGGACTAGTTTGTCCTTGAATGAATTGGTCGCTCATTTCATACAGAAAAGACTTATCTTGTGGAAAATTTTCAAAAACTCTTCTAGCTATACTTTGCATTTTTTTGCTGGTAGAAGTATGCACCAGACAAACATTGTAATTCTTGTCTAAAAGGTGCCAGGACCCACAATAACTATCAGCTCCTCCAGAAAATAAGGAAACGCCATATTTACCCCGGATTTCTTCGAGTTCTGAGTCCCTACCTCTTTTAACTTCTTCAAAATTGATCTCGATGTACCTATCGGTCAAGAAATCAAATAGTCTTTGCAGATACTCCGTTGAATCTTTCCATCTACTTGGATCCACCGTTTCGAATGTTATGTTTTTGGGTTTATCCACAGCATTCTCGGCAAAATATAGGCAAGCTCCCATTTCTATGATCTCTTGTAAGTAGTGAGGTAGTGGAGAGATCCTCATTTTCTCATCTTTCAGTCGATAGCCAGATTGTCTGAACGACCATAACTTCATCAATATTTCTGAAGACTTCATTTTAGCTGCTCCATTTTACTAGATAATTCATCTTCTACTTCTCTGGTTATTTCGTTGACTTTACTCGGATTATTCTCAATTTGCTCAGCGCTTGTCAGAGCAGCTTCCTTCAGTTTTTCGATATACAAGGATACAAGACGGTCAATTTCGGTATCCAGATTCTGGAGAAATTCGTCGATCTTCTCAGTTTCTCTTAACTCATTTTCTTCTTTGATATAAAACCACTTCATCTTGGCTCTTACTATTTCCTCTGCTTTTTTCCTGAAGAATTTCCTTAGACTTTCGGTTAAGTAGCTTACAAATTCTTCATCCACTAAGACCACCCTCGATCAGTTCAGAACCTCTTTCTTCTAATTGCTTCATTCCTGAAGAGATTCCTGCCCTTAGAGCTCCTTCTGTTCTAGTATCAAAATCGATACCAGCTCTGTTCTCAATAAAACTTATAGATTTACTCGCTATGTATCCGGGAGTTGTTCCTAGGAGGAAAGACTTGGTACCTACATAAGCTGCCTTAGAAACTGATCTTTCTTTCTTATAACATAAGTACGCATCTGCCATTGCGCAAATGGCAGCTCCTACTTCTTGATGGCCAGTCGCCATGCCAACCAAAGGAGCCAAAGTTTTTGCTGCCTTAGCATACTGCTCTCCTTTGAGATCTTTGTTAACTATATTCTTATAGCGTGAATATTTTCTTGGAACTCTCACAGTTTTAGGGCCTTGACCACCCAAACGAACACACCTACCTTGCATTACATAGAGGTGACGCACTCAAATCAACTTTCGCCGCCAGAAAATCTACGCTCTAGGATTCTGACAAGACGTGCCCAATACGAGTCTTTCTTTGCGACCTTTTTGGCGTACCTAGAGATGTTGGACCTATCGCCTATCCCTTTGATCGAACAGCCTACACATTCTGGATCGGTCTTAACCATTCGAGTCACCATGCTCTGCTTAAGCATATCATACGAGGTGTACACTTGGGCGGGTCTAAACCCAGTTACAAGAGCCATAAATTCAGTTACGGCTACGGAACTAATGATTCCATTCAACGACACAACGGAAGGGGAGGGTATGTCCGCCCCGCTGACGTAGCCCCTCCTCTTTCTATCTTCAAGCTCTTCCGGCGAGGCCAGATAGTCCGAGGCTTCTGCTTTATCGATCTCGTTGCAACAAAGCAGACAAGGGCCGTCTGGATGAACAACGACTACACGCCCGCCTGCTTCTACCGTACTGCCTTCTTGTATGTTTATCCCGGTTGCGCAATCTATATAGGGAATCAAATAGGCAAGTGCGAGCTCGTTAAGTATCAGGCGCGCTCCGTCGTTGTCCACGCAGCCAAAAATCACATAGACTCGTTTTAGGGCCTCAAGCGCTGCAATGGTCCTTAGGTCAGTTTTAAACGTCGTCACATGCGTGCATTCCTTTCCGGCGATGGACTGAATCGTTCTTTTGGCAACCTCGACCTTAGTCCTCCCTATTTGCTCCGGACCCGCGCCGACTAGTCTGTTCAGGTTGGTCGCTTCAATCCTATCGAAGTCAACAAGCATGAAATTTCTTACACCTAAGTATGCTAGCTGTGTGGAGACTTGGGATCCTATTCCTCCGAGACCAACAATCGCTACGTGAGTTTCTTCGATTCGCCTCTGGCCGTCGCGGCCGATCATTAGAATCTGTCTAGCCGTTCTATCTTCGGCTTCTTTTTCCTTCTGTTTGCCAATTCCCGCGGCCGTCGATGCTGTAGATAATTTGATGATGTTATCACCAACGATACGGATCTCACTCAAGGGCCTCTCTTCTTCGAATGAGTCTTTCCAGCATAGACCGTTGATGTATTGCCCACTCCAAACTGTAGCTGCATATGGCATGCCAGGAATGTCTTTCAGAATATACGGGACAAACTCCTTCAGACCGTCAATGTCAAGTAGAGAAAAGGTCGGCCTGCAAGTACCAGAATGTCTGTGTGCCTCTACGACAGCGAGCTGTTCTGCCCTAGCCCTGTTAGTCACCCTGAGTAGCGCGTCTAGACTAACCTGCAAGCCCCCGTCGGTGGCACGTTCGACTTCTAAATCCGAAATCAGAATAGCATCTTTTGCTAAGAAGTTTAAGCCGCCGCCGACCTCAGCTATACCGCATAGTAAGAAGGCAAAGCGCTCGCCATCACAGCCCAATAGATGACGGCGGGTCGTCTGCCAGAGATTCTTGCTCATAACCAGCCGATTCAGTCTAGTTCGCCTCCTTGAGTCTGCGCTCGACACCCAGCATGAAAGTGAGCAGGTTGTCGCCTTCGAATGAGTTGGCTGCCGGTCTCCACTCTCCAGTCTCGACGTGATAGGAGAACTGACCCCACTGCTCGCCGAGATGGCTGTGACCTTCGCTGTAGTTCGATGGTATGTTTCCGGAAGCCGTACGTAGGCCGCTTGCAACGTAAAAGTTATCAGGCGGTGTCACTGGGTAGCCAGGCGGTATGAATATGAGAAGTGACGTAACAGTTCGGTTCCAGCCGGGCGGGAGAGGAAATTCATTGAACCTTACCCATTCTAGGCCTTCGCCGTACGTCAAAGGGCCGTACTTGTTTCGGAGCAGCTCTATTTCCTGCCTACGTCTGTCCAGCAAAACCTATCCTCTCTTGAACCGAGGCGCTTTCTTGAACCGTCGGCCTGGTTTGAGATCGATGACTTCGTCTTCCCTGACTTGAACTTGGGTGCCATCCTCTTGAATCAGTATCAGGCCGAGCTCATGCGGAATGCCTCCTAAATCCATGATTTCTGCGCCGGTAAGCTCTGATTTCTGAACATGGTATTCTTTGTCGTCGATGAATAGTGTATAGAACTTGCCTTGGGCCTCTTGGCCGATCTCGGTTTGAATCGCTTTCTCCATAGTTTTCACCTCGCCAATATTTTCCATTCCAGTGCTGCTGACATCGTCAACATTAGCGTGGATAAAGGACTTTGGGCTTATAAATACTTTGCGGATGCCGTACTTTGGG